>Ga0209163_1000253_pt1 | contig 123836 bp, 111 predicted proteins | sample MTBAKSrepl2MetaG_FD_187457 | JGI IMG/M metagenome (GOLD analysis project Ga0209163, IMG submission 187457) | Enrichment culture microbial communities om Arthur Kill intertidal strait, New Jersey, USA, that are MTBE-degrading - MTBE-AKS2 (Arthur... | ecosystem: Environmental > Aquatic > Marine...
CAATCTGACCGTATCCGTCTCCGCTTTCATCCTGGAATAAACCGGTCTTTTGAATCTCGATATCCGGATACTGTGGAATCATTACTTCATCTGAGTCGGTATCATTTACCTTTGTTCCCTGCGGGCTTGTACCTTCAGCTGTTGCTGTGTTGTTTACCCACCCTTTATCCAGATCAGCCTGTTCTAGGCTGTAAGTTGCAGTAAACGTGACCATCTGGTACGGAGCTACTGCTGGATACTCTGCAGGAGTTATTGCTGACATTCCTGTGAGTATATCAGTTACCGTGACGTTGTACAGGGCTACGTTTCCGTTATTTGTCACGTTGAATGTATATGCTACAGTCTCTCCAATCTGACCGTATCCGTCTCCGCTCTCATCCTGGAATACACCGGTCTTGTCCAGTGCCAGAGCCGGCTTAGCTTCCACTATATATTCAGCTGAAGAGGGATCTGATGTATTTGTTAAATCTTCGTAGCTACCGCTAGCTGTTGCTGTGTTGACATATGTGCCTGCCAGAGTCTCTGAAATCACAGGGCCGACCACTCCAGATGCAGAATCACCTACATCTAACGATGAGGGCCATGTGATGCTTGCTGTGCTCACATCAGGGTCGCTGACACTGAGCGAACTGAGTGGTACGTTACCAGTGTTTGTAATGGTGAAATTGTAATAGATTTGGCTGCCACCCGTAACTGTGATCGAGGGCCACCAGGGACCACCAGTAGAATCGCTTATCCGTTTCAACAGGGACAACGCTGGGTTTGGCACAAAAGCTTGTAAAACGTTCGTCGGCTGATAGTAAGTATTGTTAGTAGTGTTGGTATCATAATCAATGGAAAGATATGTTACTCTCACTCTATTGAGCAGGTCATATATAGCAGGCTCACTTGTTGAACCCGCCTCCGCTTTATTAGGATCAGTATCGTTATAGGCCCATGCTGTATCGGAAACAGTCGTGTTTATAGTGATCGTTGACGATTGACCTACGTCTAATGAGCCAACATTGAAGGTGTACGTATTCCCGTTAACTGAGGAAGGGTCTACCGAGGATGAAACATAGGTTGTATTAGAATGGAGAGTATCAGTGACATTAACTACATTTGCAACAGAAGGACCATAGTTTGTCACCACAAGAGTATAATTGAGATATTCTCCTTGGGTCACAGGATCGGGGTTGTCGTACTTTATCACTGAGACATCAGCTTCTGCGCTTAAGAACTCTTTAATATTTTTGAGTGCGACCGTTTGCTTGCCGATATTAATATCGGTAGGGATATCAGTGACGGTCTCTCCGCTGATTACTCCTGAAGCTACGCCGCTATTAGCGTTAAGACGAACAGGAAGTTCAGGCTGCAAGACTGCCCATATCTCTACTACTACCCGATCCCCATCGTCAAGACCGGAAACCTGGATCGTGCCTTGTATCTGCTCTGTTTTTTTACCATTATCAATAATAGTACTAGTGTAACTTACAACCCGGGCATCTTCTCCAGGATCAATGAGACCAGGATCATCAGTGTCAACGAAAGCGCAATAAATACCGTATCCTGGATCATAACCATAATCCTCACCATTATCTGTCTTTGTAGACAAAAAGATGGTGAAATTAATGAGGCCGTTCTCTGGAGTCGTATCACCATTTACTAGTATCACTGGCTCAAAAGCTACTATCTGGCCAAGTGCCATACTTGCTGGTGCAAGCGACTCCACTGCAGCATTAGTACCGTCTGGGTAAAATGCCGCTGCATTAGGCAGTGGATCTGCACATCTACCATCAATACAAGAACATGAAAGTTCAGATGGCAGGAATGATGCATACATTGTAGGATTTGCTGCTTGCCAGTCTACTGAATATGCACCTCCGACTGCCTGTGCTTCCATAGGCATCATGCTCATAAAAACGCTCATGCACAGGATTAATATCAGCATTGTTGAGGGTATGAACCTTATTCTGGGTCTACTGAACCTCAAGTGTGTATTCTTCAATCTGTTCCTTAGATTTGTGGGATTGCATATGTCTGGCATCACAGCCAGCAGTCCAGATGCCTCCCCCACAAGGTCTTTAATATTCTTTCTCATTTCTTCACTTCCAGATTTTTCCCACAATTTTGAATCTATAGCAGAAGTGAATTCAAAAAATCAGCATTTGTCGAGAGGATAACCTATCCGGACAAATACCAAATTTCAATCCCCCTCCCCATAGAATATCTTTAAAACCAATATTGTTTACAAATCGACTTGAAAAGCCAAGACTTGAATATAACAAAGCCTAAGCTCAATATCTCTTAATTTGTTTGTCTCTCTCCACTCCACACTGAATTTTAATTGCCAGACTTTTTACTACAAGTTGACTTGAAAAGCCAAGCTTTTAAAAAAACAAAGCCTAAGCTCAATATCTCTTAATTTGTTTGTCTCTCTCCACTCCATACTGAATTTTAATTGCCAGACTTTTACTACAAGTTGACTTGAAAAGCCAAGCTTTTAAAAAAACAAAGCCTAAGCTCAATTCGCTTAATTTGTTTGTCTCTCTCCACTCCACACTGAATTTTAATTGCCAGACTTTTTACTACAAGTTGACTTGAAAAGCCAAGCTTTTAAAAAAACAAAGCCTAAGCTCAATTCGCTTAATTTGTTTGTCTCTCCCCCGCATTGAATTTTAATTGTCAGACTTATTATATTTTAACTTATTCTATTTTATACTCTAACACTTCTGACAATATTCCTACTAAGATACCAGACGATATATAATTTGGGATCTAAAATTTTTCGTGAAACTTAGTTTGTTTTTACCCTCATTAGAACCTTTTTTTGCCTTTTTCAGGCATTTTTGAGCTTTTTTCATTTTGTTATGTTTACAATGTTCATTTTTCTCTGTTTGAACTTTTCTTGAACTGTTCTTAATTTAATTTAAATTGTTTTTCGGGACAGAGATGAATGTTTTTTATAATGTTTTTAGAAGACATCTTCTTTGACATTTTCTATGTTTAGTTTCTTAAGTTCCCTACATTTAAACAACAACCGATATGTGAAGAGACAAACACAACAAAAAAACTGAGAATATGTTAATTAAACAACATTCTTTCCTGAAATTCGAAATTCAAAGATAACAGAAGCTATAAACAGCAACATTCTAAAATTAGAGTTTGGAAGCGAAAAATTAAAAAGGTCCAAAAAACTCGAAAAAGAAAATAAAAAAAGAATAAAAAAGTAGAACTTCAGTTTTTACTGAAGTCCGTAGTGTTTTATGTTCCAGTCTGCAGCAGCCTGGATCTTTGCGATTTCTTCTTCGCCGCCTTCCATGGTGAAGAGGTGTTTGAACCGCTTCTGAGCGCGGAGATATTCCTCGACTGGTCTCGGATCCTTGACTTTTCTGACCTGGGTGATCTCGCCGTTTTCCATTTCATACATGGGCCAGAGGCAGGTCTCGACTGCGAGTTTTGCAAGTTCGATTGTCTTGGAGCCGTCGAAACCCCAGCCGGTTGGGCAGGGAGCGTGGGAGTGGATATAGGTGGGGCCCACAGTTTCAGTAGCTTTCTTGACCTTCCTCATCATGTCCCGCGGGAAGCCGATTGAGGTTGTGGCAACGTACGGAGAGCCGTGAGCTGCCATGATGGCGGGCATGTCCTTCTTAGGGCGCTGGTTTCCAAAGGAGACTTTGCCTGCGGGGCTTGTCGTTGTGGAAGCATCGAAGGGGGTTCCGGAGCTTCTCTGGATCCCGGTGTTCATGTAGGCTTCGTTGTCCACGCAGACATAGGTGATGTCATGGCCCCGTTCAAAGGCGCCTGAGAGGGACCGAATTCCGATGTCCATTGTCGAGCCGTCGCCGCCGACTCCGATGACTTTTGTGTTTCCTTTCCTGCCGAGGGCCTTAAGAGCTGCCTCGACACCTGATGCCACTGCACCTCCGTTTTCGAAAAGGGAGTGGATCCAGGGGACCTGCCAGGCGGATTCCGGGAAGGGTGTGGTCATAACTTCCAGGCAGCCTGTAGGGTTAATCACTATAGTGTCCGGGCCTGCGCCCATGAGCATGAACTTTGCGGCAAGGGCGTCACAGCAGCCTGCACAGCCCCTGTGTCCCGGAGCAAGGTAGGTTTTAGGTGCGGGTTTACTCATAGCAACTCCTCCTTGACGTCAGCAAACTGGCTCTCAACCGTAATACCGGATTTTGCGACCTTCTTGGTCTCTTCGATTATCTTCTCTACGAGCTGTACGGGCACATCGCGGCCCCCGTGGTTTAAGGTATAGCCGATAATCGGAATATCGCACCTGCTGTTGTACATGCTGGCCTTGGTCTCGGTAAAGAGAGCACCTTCGTTGGTTCCGATGGAGATGTTCTTGTCGAGCACGACAACAACATTGGCATTTGCCAGGGCCTTTCTGATCTGCATCTTCGGGAAGGGCCTGAAGGACCTGACTTTCAGGATGCCTATCTTCTCGCCCTTTGCCCTGTACTCGTCAACTACGTCCTTGAGGGTGCCCACAAGGGAGCCCATAGCCATGATTACGACTTCAGCATCTTCAAGCTGGTAACCGTCGATGAGGCCTCCGTGGTCCCTGCCAAAGATCTCTGCGAACTCTTTGGAAACGGCCTCGATCTTCGGAAGAGCTGCCTGCATTGCCTTTTCCTGCATGTATCTGAATTCGGTGTAAGTCGAGGGGTCTGCAAAGGCTCCGAAGGTCATAGGGTTTTTGGGGTCAAGCACGTATTCAGGTTCATATTTGGGCAGGAACTCGTCGGTAAGGTCCTGTTCAAGCAGCACCACGGGTTCGTAGACGTGGGAGAGGATAAACCCGTCCATACAGGCCATGCCAGGCAGGAGCACATCTTTGTCCTCTGCGATTTTGAAGATCTGGGGGACCATATCTGCTGCTTCCTGGACGTCTTCGGCATAGAGCTGGAGCCAGCCTGTGTCCCTCTGAGCAATTGAGTCCTGGTGGTCATTCCAGATATTGATCGGGGCGCTGACTGCCCTGTTTGCTACGGTCATGATAATTGGAAGCCTCATTCCTGCGGCGTTGAAGAGCACCTCGTGCATGAGCAAAAGTCCCTGGGAGGTGGTTGCGGAGTATGTCCTTGCCCCGACAGCTGAGGCTCCCACAAGGGCTGAGATTGCAGAGAATTCGGATTCCACGTTGATGTATTCGCAGTTCGGGATTTCTCCGTCTGCCATAAACTGGGACAGGTCCTCAACGATATGGGTCTGAGGAGTGATAGGATAGGCGGAAATCACATTTGGACGGGAAACCTTTGCTGCATGGGCAACTGCGTAGGAACCTTCCACGACGACCATTTTGGCCTTGTCAGCTGAATTGAGCGGCATTATTTCTCCTCCAGAATCATTTCAATTGCATCTGCAGGGCATTCATTTGCGCAGATGCCGCATCCCTTGCAGTAATCGTAATTGTATTCGAAAAAGCCGTCTTCTCTGGGAAGAATTGACATATCGGGGCATACAATCTCACAGATTCCGCATTTGGTGCATTTTTCGTAATTGTAAACAGGACGGAAGTTTCTCCAGCCTCCGGTTTTATTTGCCAGGGTCGACCCCGGTTCACAAATTCCTCCAATTGGGATCTTCATGCTTCTTCCCCCCTGATAAGTTCATAGGCTTTCTGGATAGCCTGAGCGTTCTTTTCGGCTACTTTGCCGGAAAAACGGTCCTTTACGGCTTTTTTAATGGATTCCACATTGATCTCTCCGGTTGCACCTGCAAAAGCTCCCAGAAGGACGGTGTTCACAATTGGAAGGCCTATGATGTCCATTGCCACTTTTGTGGCATCCACGGTCATGACCCTTGCCTTTGTATCAAGTTTGAGGTCTTCGGGTTTTTCTTTTGTGTTGATGATGATGATACCATCGTCTTTTATCCCGCTTGCAACATTGACTGTTTCGAGCAGGGTGGCATCCTGGACGATCACGTAATCTGGTGTGTATATCTGGCTTCGGAGCCTGATCGGACTGTCACTGAGCCTTGTGAATGCCTGCACAGGAGCACCTCTACGCTCTACCCCAAAAGCAGGGAAGGCCTGGCTGAACTTTCCATCTTCAAAAGCTGCAACGGAAAGCATTTCAGCCGCAGTAACAGAACCCTGGCCTCCTCGACCGTGTATTCTGATTTCCTTCATCTGGATTCTCCTTCTTAAATGCGGTTTTAATTTATTGTTTTTTTTACTGTTTTTCCAGCATTTTTTGCTGTTTTCGGCAGTCTGTATGGCATATTTATAGTTTAGCTATCGGCACACTGCTGTTAATCGAGTTAACCTGATGTTAATCTCTTATTAATTCTTGCCAGATCAGGAATCCCGTACCTCTACCCTGTACGGTTTTGCATCCGGCTTTTTCTTCAGACACCAATTAATATCCAAAGGCGGATTGGTAATGATTCAAAACTTTGGACGGCAAAATTGTTAACCTCATAGTATTCATAATTGATGGATCATAATTATCTTGAGTGTAATATATTTTCAATTATATGTTCACGCCGTTTGGTGCCTGATAGTTCATGGATAATAGTGTAGATTATTATTAGTTTTTCGGTGAAAGTCGAGAATTTCTTTATAAATACTTCCAATTTTAAATTATTTTTTAGACGTTTTATAATTATGGTTTCCAGGTTAACCTGTCTTCTAACCATGTTTTCTCGCTTTCCCATTGTAAACAAAGCCAAACTCTAAAAATTGTGTGTTTTTAATATTTTTCCTGGCAGGAACTTCTCATCAGTTCAGTTATGGCCTTTCCGTCTTTCAGACCATTAATTTTCTCCCTGACGTGCCGCGAGCCATGCAGTCCTTTAGTAAACCAGTGTGCGTGCATCCTGAGGTTTATGGACGAAAGCAGGTTGTGTTCCTCAAGGAGGGAAATATATTTTTCAAAATCCTCAAGTTGCCTGGCCTGTCTCTCAACCTCAAGTTTCTCACCGGTTTCCAGGTAGTGCCTGATCCTTCTAAAAATAAAAGGGTTTCCCATTGCTGCGCGCCCTATCATAAGCCCGTCGCAGCCTGTCAACTCCAGAGTTTTTTCTGCCGATTCCTCGTCCCTGATGTCCCCGTTTGCAATTACAGGAATTGAAAGCTCATTTTTGACAGCCCTTATCCCCATAAGGTTTGCACTGCCCGAGTACATCTGTGCGGCTGTCCTGCCGTGCACGGTCAGAGCTGATGCCCCTGCCTCTTCTATCAGGCGGGCAATTTCAAGGGTTTTTTCCTCCCTCCCGAGGAGACGGATCTTTGCGCTGACCGGAGTATTCAGGGCATCTGTAAGCTCTGAGATTATCGCACGGACAAGTTCCGGAGAATTGAGGAGAGCCGAGCCGCAGCCAGCCCCTGTGATGCATCTTGCAGGGCAGCCCATGTTAACGTCAATAACCTCAGGTCTGTACTCTTCTTCAACAAAAAGTGCAGCTTCCCTAAGTTTCTCAGGGCAGCTTCCCACAAGCTGAACCCCGAAGGGCCTGTCTTCGGGAGAACTCAGCCCTTTAATAAAAGATTTTCTGCTTTCATTGAGCAGGGCATCTGCATTGATCATCTCTGTATAGGTCAGGTCAGCTCCGTCCTGCCTGCAAAGCAGCCTGAAGGCCAGATTTGTTACATCTGCCATGGGTGCAAGAAGAAGATTTCCGGGAAGCTCTGTTCTGCCAATTTTCAGTTTTTTAAGTTTCATGTTTCTTATGTTTTTTAAGTCTCATGTTTCTTATGATTTCCAGCTTTTTCTATCGACGAAAAGAAGTAAGCAAGATACTTGAACCAGGATTGAAAGTCTGGTTCAGGTCCTTAACGAAGACCGCAAAAGTTGATTGAAGTTAAATGTACAGATAACGTGATTGTAGTTTGATTGAAATTAAATGTACAGATTAACGTGATTATAGTTTGATTGAAGTTAAATGTACAGATAACGTGGTTATATAACCATGTGAGGATAATAGCCACTGGTCATGTCATTGAGGCGATTATCTGCTGGCGGGCATACGACTCAACGGGCTCATGAAAAGAGCAGCCTGACATATCCGAGGTAAGGAATTCTGTACCGTGCAACCCCTATTATCCATTCATCCTTCACAGGCACATAGTAACTTATCTGTCCTTCCTGGTCGTAGTGCTTGTTGGTAACGGGGTTGTCTCCTTTGGTAATATATCCTGAGTAAGGAGCAGCTGGACCGTTTTCCCACATAGGCTCTCCGGCTTCCACCCGGTACATTGCTCTATGTATTATAGGAGTTATGCCTTCCTGCCCATAGGGTCGGTAGAGGATCACGTCTCCGTAGTCCCCAAAGGTCATGTAACCTGACTCTTTCCCTTCTTCATTGGTAACAAGATCAACTCGATCGATGTTTTTAATGAAGATAATGTCTCCTACCTGCATATGCGGTTCCATACTTCCGGACTCCACTGCGACCATGGGTGTCCAGAGCCCGAACGCCAGTTTGGAAAGAACCATAAAGGCTATCAGGACAGCCGCAACCGACAGCAAATCCTTTCCAAGGGAAACCAGGAAGCTTTCTTCTTCCTGGGTACTGTTTTGTGTATTAGTGTTACTCATAGTAAGCCTTTATTCTCTTTATCTTATTCTTCCGGTGCTGTATTATATTTCATTCGGTCTGTATTGCCTGTGCCAGCACTTCGTCAGCTATGTAATTTATATTTTTGTATAAATCCCACTCTAACACTTTTAATCGTTCCTTACTCTTTTGCTTTATTGTATAAGTCTTTTCGGTATACTTGCCTATACGATTTGTTTTTATCCTATATTAACTTACAATTTATCAGCAGGTTATGATATTTTTATAGTTAACTATTTAACAAATAGACTGAAACTCCCTCAAATTCGAATAATTGTTTAAAAATCTTTTTTAGGAATCTGTCAGGAATCTGTTAAGAATCTGTTTAGAAATCTGATTATGCCGATGCCCGGGGAAAATGATGACGTTCAGGAAATTAAGCACTCTGAATGTCAGAACTATGAATGTCTTCACATTCCAGGCAGTCTCAGTTGGCTTTATCTCTGCTAGTCTTAATTGATTCTCAAACTCTCTAGAACCGGTCCGGATAACAACAAACAGGCAGCTATAAGGCTGAAGAATACAAACATCCAAAATGCATCCAATTTGAATCCAATACATACAATTCGAATCCAAAATACATCCAATTCGAATCCAAAATACATCCAATTTGAATCTAAAATATAATCCTATTGACAGGTTATTCTAACGAGAATAAAACTGAAAAACCTTACTAAACTGTATACTGTTATTTTGCTGGTATCGAAGCAATTTTGTATGTGTTTAGTTTTTATATTTTAAATGGGTCTTTGCTTTAAATCCTTTTGAACTCAGGCTGATTAATTCCAGGTCAAATAAGGTTCGATAGACCCTGGTAGCCATAAAGTCAGGTCTAGAAAGTCAGGTCGGAATTATGAATGAAATCGATATTATAAGGGCAGTTTTAGAGGAAGGGTACCAGATAAGCCCGCAAGCCGTAGAACTAATCAAATTAAGTAACTCCCCTGAAAGCCTTCTAAAATACATTCTTTCAACTATTGATGACTGTGTTTTCGTTATTGAACCCGAGCATGTCGACCTGAAGGGCTTTGAAGCTTCTACAACTGTTTCCAGGGTAACCTCTGGAGCATCTCCCGGGGCAGTTTCCGGGACGGCTTCGGGTAAAATTTCCACTCCTGCCCCAGAACCTGCTTCAGTTCCTGTCTCAGAACCTTCCTCAGAACCTGCCCTGGAATCTTCAAACCCTAACAAGGTAAAAGCTTTTGACCCTGTTCTGGACGCCCTTAAGAGATCAGGATTAATCTCAAGTGTTGAAACGGATGTGGTTTCAGCAGTTGAAGTCTCGGACTCCAATCTGGAGATTGAACCTGAAATTCTTTCTTCTCAGGGTTCGGATTCTGATTTTGATTCTGATTCATTTCATGATTTTGATTCTGATTCAGTTCATGATTCTGTTTCTGATTCAGTTCATGATTCTGTTTCTGATTCAGTTCATGATTCTGTTTCTGATTCAGTTCATGATTCTGTTTCTGATTCAGTTCACGATGCTGTTCATGGCTCTCTTCCAAATCCCGTTTACCCCTCTGCTTCTCCAAGAAGTGTAGAAAAACCAGCCTCCTCTTTTTTCGGACATGCAGGTTCTCCTTCTACCTCCAACCGTGCTTTCAGGCCGGATTCTCTTTTTTCAAACCAGGGAAATTCTTTTTCTTCGAGTTCAAGGGACGAAGGAGTCAGATATCTTCCGGGCCGCAACCCGGTTACCGTGCTTTCCGACATCACCGGGCATTCGACCTGTGTTGGGGAGTATATGCAATTTGTGCAGTATTTCAGGGACAGGTACAGCAGGCTCTCTGAGATTCTCCGGGGCAGGATGAATGCCCGCCCTATAGAGAGTTTGAAAAGGAGAAGTTTTCGCCGCGGATCAGATGGGGCCACTGAAGAGCTGTCGATTATTGGAATGGTTTCCGATATCAGCAGCACCACCAACGGGCATAAGATCCTTTCTATCGAAGATCCCACAGGCTCTTTTTCCGTGCTTATCCGAAATAGCGACAAGGAACTCTTTGATCTGGCTTCGCGGCTCCTTCTGGACGAGGTCATCGGGGTAACCGGCTCGGTTACGAATGACGGAAACCTTATGCTTGCCACAAAGGTCCTCCAGCCCGATGTCCCTAACAGTGTTCAGCGCAGGACAGGAAGCCATGGAAAAGCCGTCCTGATCTCGGATGTGCATGTGGGTAGTTCTCAGTTTCTGGAAGATTCCTGGCTGGACTTTCTGGACTTTTTGAAAGGAGAGTCTGACTCCGAAGAAATGAGGGAGATCGCATCCCAGGTCCGTTATCTCGTTGTTGCAGGAGACCTTGTGGACGGCATAGGGATTTATCCTGACCAGGAAATGGAACTGGAGATTCTGGATGTCTATGACCAGTACAGGAAAGCCGCTGAGTACTTCAGAGAAGTTCCTGAACACATCCATGTGATCATAAGCCCTGGAAACCACGACGCTGTACGCCAGGCAGAACCGCAGCCTGCCCTGCCTGAGAGGATCTGCGCGGACTTTCCGGAAAACGTTACCTTCGTAGGCAACCCTGCTCTTGTGGACCTTGACGGCGTCCAGATCCTTATCTACCACGGCAGGTCGATCGACGATCTGGTGGCAAGCGTTCCAGGGGTCTCATATCAGGAACCTGCAGGGGCAGTCCTTGAGATGCTTAAGCGCAGGCATCTTGCTCCGACTTACGGGAGCAGGGTTTCCATATCCCCGGAGAAAAAAGACTACTTTATAATTGACCCTGTTCCGGATATCATTCATACGGGGCACGTCCATACCCTGGGAGTCCAGCGATATAAAAATGTCCTTCTGGTCAATTCCGGAACCTGGCAGGCTCAGACAGAGTTCCAGAAGCGTGTAAACCTGATGCCCATGCCAGCCAGGGTCCCGGTTGTGGATCTTGCGAATTTTGACGTGAAAATTCTGGCATTTGATTAAGCCCGGGTCTGTGAGTTCAGTTCCATTTCCCCTTGAAGTTCTCTAAAATTATTTTCCGATCCTTATATATACCACAAAGGTTTAATATCCAGAAAATGCCGCTTGAAGAAAGAAAGGAAGAAAAAGATGATTCCGGAGCAAGCTTTCCGGAAATCCTGGAAGAAAATCGGGGTGAAGAACAGGGCTCTCTCCCCTTTGATATCCCTGATTTTGCGACCCTTCTTAAAAAGCAGGGCTATGCCCTCGCAGGCCGCCACTCGGCAGTAAAGACCTGCCTCTGGCTCCGAAAAGCCATGAACGATGAAGGCTTTTGCTACAAATCGAAGTTTTATGGCGTCCAGTCCCACCGCTGCCTCCAGATGACTCCTACTCTCATGTGCAACCAGCGCTGCCTTTTCTGCTGGCGCCCGACTGAGGTCCCGGTCCCTGCGCCCGGAGAATGGGATTTTCCTGAAAAAATAGTTGAGGAAAGCATCGCCTGCCAGCGCAAATTGATCACAGGTTTCGGGGGTTCTCCGAATGCGCTCAGGGGGCGCTGGCTTGAGGGCAATGAACCGAATAACGTTGCAATCTCCCTTTCCGGAGAGCCAACCTTTTACCCTTACCTTCCTGAACTTATCGAAGAATATGAAAAGAGAGGTTTTACCACCTTTCTGGTTACAAACGGAACTGTCCCTTCAATGCTCGCAAAGGTCAACCCTTCCCAGTTATACATGAGTCTTGATGCCCCGGACCTCGAGACCTACCTCCGAGTCTGCCAGCCAAAATCGCCTGCTCTCTGGGACAGGATCAACGAGTCTCTGGACATCATGAAGGAGAAATGCTCAAGAACAGTTATTCGGACCACACTGGTAAAGGGCGAAAATATATTCAATCCGGAAGGTTACGCCGAACTGATTAAAAGAGCTTCCCCGGATTTTGTAGAAATAAAAGCCTACATGCACCTTGGCTTTTCACGCCTCCGTCTCGACCGTTCTGCCATGCCGACCCATGTAGAGGTGCTGGAGTTTTCAAAAGAGCTTGCAAGGCATCTGGGGTATGAGATCGCAGATGAGTCCGAAATCAGCCGGGTTGTCCTGCTCTCAAAGGATGGAAAAAAGTCTCCTGTAAAAAAGGTTTCCTGTTCGGATTAAACTATTATCAGTTAACCTTTTTTACCATGTTTTTTACCTGACTTTTTACCAGCTTTTCTCTATCTACCCCTTTTTACCTGCTTTTTGCCTGTTTTTGCTTACCTTTTATCCAGTTTTTTATCCAACTTTTTATCCAACTTCTTTATCCAACTTCTTTATCCAACTTTTTTATTTTCAATCCTCACTTATCCGGTCAGTTCTCCTTTTTTCTCGATTTTCTTTATCTCTTCTCTATCCGAAAGTGAATTCTAAAGTAGAAGCTTAGTGTACAGGAATATTTTTTTATAGTTAAATGAATATATAAAATAAGTCAGAGAATAGAAACAAATATAAACCTAAGTTTCAATTAGAGTATCATCCCGGCAGGGGTTAATCCAGTATTAAATTAAATCAAGCCGTTAATTATCATATACAGTCTGAGTAAGATTATGTCTCATATCTAGTGCGATCAAAAGAATGCGAAACCTGGAAGGTTTATGCAGCATAAGAGCAAGTTTTAGCGACTCGCTAAGATGCCCTTCTGATGAGTGTATTTCTCACTCTCAGGTTCTTCGTGTTCCAGACGGTTTTTATACCCGGATTTCGGGTGAGACAGGAACTCACTGTGTGATTTATCCTTATCAAATCCTCCGTTTATCCGTTGTATGCCAACCGATATGTTAAACGAGTCCGCCATGCCAAACGAATATTACACTGAATAACTAAATTTATTATGATGCCGGACTTTATAACTTTTCAATTGAAATCACTGGTTTCAATAGAAATCTCTAACTGAACTCGATATGTTCCGGTTAAACTGGACAATCTCTATTACAGATCAATATAAATTGCAAATCAATTTCAATCAAGATCAATTAATTACCAGACTCACGATAATCACGAATCTTACTGCTTTATTCATCGGGGAATTTTTAAAATGACTGAACAAACCGCACACGAGAAGTACGAATTTAAAAAGAAGCTTGAAGGCCTCAGGGATAAGAAAGGAAGGAGCACGGAGCTTATTTCCCTTTATATTCCTCCTGACAAGCAGATTTTCGATGTCACAAACCAGTTAAAGGACGAGCACGGGCAGGCTGCAAACATAAAGTCCAAGCTTACGAGGACGAATGTGCAGGGAGCAATCGAGTCTCTGCTCTCAAGGCTCAGATACCTTGACAAAGTACCTGAGAACGGGATAGTGTACTTTACAGGCGCTGTGGACATCGGAGCCAACAAGACGAGCATGGAAAGCGAGGTAATTGTTCCTCCCGAACCCATTACCGTCTACAAGTACCACTGTGACTCATCTTTCTACCTTGAGCCTCTTGAGGATATGCTCAAGGATAAGAGCACCTTCGGGCTTCTGGTCCTTGACCGCAGAGAAGCAACCGTAGGGCTTCTGGTCGGAAAAAGAATCCAGGCCTTCCGCAACCTGACTTCAACGGTTCCCGGAAAGCAGAGGAAAGGTGGTCAGAGTGCCCACCGTTTCCAGCAGCTCAGGCTCATTGCAATTCATGAGTTCTACAAGAGGATAGGGGATGCTGCAAGTGAGATTTTCATGGCTGTAGACCATAAAGACCTCAAAGGCGTCCTGATAGGAGGCCCCTCTCCGACAAAGGAAGAGTTCTACGGCGGGGAGTTCCTGCACCACGAGCTCCAGAAGAAAATCCTCGGATTGTTTGACACGGCATATACTGACGAATCCGGGCTTTCCGAGCTTGTTAATGCTGCGGGGGAAAAGCTCCAGGACCTTGAGCTCATGGGGCAGAAGAATGCCGTCAGAGACTTTTTCAAGGAACTGATTTCCGATTCTGGGAAGGTAGCTTACGGAGAAGCCCAGGTCAGGGCAAACCTCGAGATCAATGCAGTGGACGTGCTCCTGCTTTCCGAAGACCTGAGGGCAGAGAGGGTAACCACGAAATGTAATGTCTGCGGATATGAGAATAAGTGGACAAGGCGCTGGAAACCCGGAGAACCTGCTCCCACAGCCGGAAACTGCCCCAAGTGCGGTTCTTCCCTTGAGGTTACGGATGTTACGGATGTTGTGGACGAATTCTCAGAGCTTGCCGACAAGAGCAATTCAAAGGTAGTTTTCGTATCCACTGACTTTGACGAAGGTTCCCAGCTAATGAACGCTTTCGGAGGCATTGCTGCAATCCTGAGGTACAGTACCGGGGTCTGATCTCCCACAGGGGCAAGGTCCCCTATCCAGTAATTTTTTATCCAATACTTTTTTAATTAAACTGTCCTAAGATCAGTGGATCAGAAGCTGGTAAATCGGTTGATCAGAAATTAGTAAAAATAAAGGCTATCATATCAAGGACTTTCATAGTTTTTCACGGTGATTTATACAGGTGATTTATCTTGTTCCTGGAACTCAAAGCTCAGGCTACATCAATCTTAAAAGAAGCTATCCGAAAGGTCGGGTTTGAGGTTGAGGATTCCGAACTTCAGTTCGAGACCTCTTCCCATGCTGACCTTGCAAGCAGGGCCGCCTTCAGGCTTGCAAGCATCCACAAGCAAAACCCAAAAGAGCTTGCATCCCGTATCGTTTCTGCAATTGAAATTCCTGACGGCTCGTATATAGGAGAAGTGAGTGCCGCAGGTCCTTATATTAACTTCCTTGCAGGCAGGCACTACCTGGACGGAACCGTAACGGCTGTCCGGGAAGAAAAAGAAAAATTCGGCTGTGGAGCTCCGAAGGACAGGATTCTCCTTGAGCACACCTCGGCAAACCCGAACGGCCCCCTGCACGTAGGGCATATCCGCAATTCGATTATAGGTGACACTCTTGCCCGCATCCTCAGGCGCGCAGGGTATGATGTTGAGGTTCAGTACTATGTTAACGACATGGGGCGCCAGATTGCGGTGGTTTCCTGGGCCTGTGAACGCTTTGAACTTGACCTTTCCAGAAAATCCGACTCTGCAATTGCTGACGTGTATATCAAAGCCAATGTCGAGCTGGACAAAAAGCCCGATTATGTAAAGGAAATCGATGCCCTCATGGAAAAGGTCGAAGCCGGGGATATCAGGACTATAGAACGTTTTGATAAGGCAGTTTCCCTGGCTGTTGCCGGGATCAAAGAAACCCTTCTCCGCTTAAATGTCGTTCACGATAAATTCGTGAATGAGTCTCGCTTCCTCAAGTCCGGAGCAGTGCACGATATTGTCGAGCGCATCAAGGCTACCGGCAGGACTGAAACGGATAAAGGAGCCCTTGTGGTAGACCTTTCGGACTACGGGTTTGAAAAGACCCTTGTTATCCAGCGCTCAAACGGTACCTCCCTCTACACGACCCGCGACCTTGCCTACCATGAATGGAAAGCCGGGCAGGCAGACCGCATAATCGATGTTTTCGGAGCCGACCACAAGCTTATTTCGGGCCAGCTCAGGGCTACATTGAACGCAATCGGAATCAAGGAGCCCGAAGTCGTAATTTTTGAGTTCGTCTCTCTCCCCGAAGGTTCGATGAGCACCCGCCGCGGCCAGTTCATAAGTGCCGATGACCTTTTTGACAGGGTCACTGAAGCCGCTTTCGAGCAGGTAGAATCCCGCCGCCCCGAGACCTCAACCGAGTTTAAGAAACAGGTCGCGGAAATGGTCGGAATAGGTGCAGTCCGCTATGACATTGTAAGGGTCTCCCCTGAAAAATCCACGGTCTTCAACTGGAAAGAAGCGCTTGACTTTGAAAAGCAGGGTGCCCCCTACATCCAGTACTCCCATGCCCGTGCCTGCAGCATCCTTGAGAAAGCAAAAGAGGAAGCAGCCTGGGACCCTGCAGAAGGGATTAACCCCTCTCTCCTTGTCGAGGACAGCGAAATCGATCTCATCAAGAAGATGGCAATGTTTGACAGCATAATCGACCTCGGAGCCCGTGAACTTAAGCCCCACGTTCTTGCGATCTACGCCCGTGAACTTGCGGATGCCTTCAACCAGTTCTACCGCTTTGTCCCGGTTATCGCAGCCGAGGACGAGCAGGTCAGAGCCTCAAGGCTTGCCCTTGTGGACTGCGCAAGGATCGTCCTTGCAAACTCTCTTGACACCCTTGGAATAGGTGCTCCGGAATCAATGTGAAAAAGAATGAAGAAAAGAGGACGGGATGAAGAGAGAAACAGAAATGGGAGAACAGGAAAACAGTAATGAAAATATTCTTTCTCTCTTCCTTTTTTTCTCTTTATCTTCCTCTATTGATTTTCCTTTTTTGACTTCTTGTTTTTGATTTCTTGTTCTTGATTTTCTGTTTTTGATTTCTTGTAATTGATTTTCCTGCTCCTGATGTCCTGTTTTCGGTTTGCCATTCAAAAAACTATTAAATAGAAACGACAGTAGCTCTGTACATAATGTCTTCCAGAAAAATATATGATCTTTTATAGCAAACTGATAGTATTCTACAAAGCTACAAAGTATCCTGCAGCGATAAGTATGAGCACAATAAATGAAGCTTTTCGGACATTCTTGAGTGAACAGGAAGCCTGTTTAAAGCCTGATGCCTTCATGGACTGTGAAGATGTGATTCTTCTTTACGAGGAATTCCTTGAACTCAGTGCGGAGGATTACCTGTCAGATGAAGACAGGGCTCTTTGTACTGCCCGGCCTGAAGACAAAAGTTACTTTGATGTTTTTGGTCCCGAACACCTCAACCCTGATGGAATTAAGGATTTTCTCGAGGACTACGTGGTTGAGGTCGGAGGAGGTAAAAAGTTCATCGGGACAGCTGCAAAAGTTCTCCAGAGCTTTTTTGAATGGGCCCGGGAAAAGGGCTACATTGAGGAAAAAGCTTTTGAGACAAATAACGAACTCCTCGCAAAGTACAGGAAGAGGTATTGATTAATAGGAAAATTATCTTAAAATGGGGAAATTTCTGTTTTAATTTTTATACACAGCTTTCCTTCTCTTCTTTATTTCCTTTTCCTATTCTTCTCAAACATCATTATTTTTTAGTATTTTACTTCACATTTTTACCTTATCTTTGCACTACCTTTTCTTTAATATACTTTCAAGTATTATACTTTCAAATATTATACTTTCAAGTATACTACTTTAAAGTAGTATACTCTTAAGTATGTTGATGCTCTAGATATTATCATGTTTCTCAACCGGAAAGCTGAGCTTTCCCTACTCGAAAACCTCCATGCTGAAGGCAAGTCCAAACTGATCCTCCTCTACGGGAAACGCCGCGTTGGGAAAACCGAGCTTCTGAACGAATTCGCTCGCAGGCACAGGGCTCTCTATCTTGTGGCCCGGCAGGAGGCATACGAGGGGCAGCTTAAAAAGATGAGTTCCGAGATTGCGGAATTCTTTGATGATGATGTCCTGAGGCACAGCCCCTTTCAGAATTACGATGCCCTTTTCATTTATCTTGCACAAAAGGAAATTCCTGTCCTGTTTGATGAGTTTCCTTACCTTGTTGAGGCAAACAGGGCTCTGCCTTCAATCCTTCAGGAGTACTGGGACCGCTATTTCAGTAAAAAGAAGACTTTCCTGGTGCTCTGCGGCTCTTCCATTGCCATGATGGAATCTCTGCTCGGGTATAAATCTCCGCTTTACGGCAGGAGGACAGAACAGGTCCTGCTTGAGCCCCTGAAGTTTGGGGAGGCCTGTGAGTTTTTTCCGCAGCTGAAGCCGGAGGATAAAGTCCTTACTTATGCGGTGCTGGGGGGAACACCTGCGTACCTTCTCGAATTTGATTACGGAAAACCCCTTCTGGAAAACATAAGGGATCGAGTTCTGCAGAAGAACACTTTTCTCTATCAGGACACAATGTTCGTGCTCCAGCAGGAGCTCACCGAGCCCAGGATATATTACTCAATCATAAATTCCGTTGCAAAAGGGAATACCAGGCTGGGGGAGATAATGAGCGATACAGGACTTGAGAAGGGCAAGATTACGAAATACCTGAGCGTCTTAAAAGAACTCCAGATCATCGAAAGAAGGGTCCCAGTCACGGAAAAAAGTCCGGTAAGTTCAAAAAAGGGCATTTACCTCCTCAAAGACAATTACTTCAAGTTCTGGTTCCGATTTGTCTTTGAAAACAATGAATATATCGAGCAGGGCAGGCAGGAGAAACTTATAGAGGATAAAATAAGCCCTGTTCTGAACACCTTTGCAGGCTTTGCCTACGAAGAAATTGCCCTTGAATACCTGAAAGCCAGCCCCGGGTTTTCGGATTATATTTTTGGGCGCTGGTGGGATAAAGAGGAAGAAATCGATGTGGTTGGACTGGACAGCAGCCAGAACAGGATCATTTTTGGGGAGGTTAAATGGAAGGACCTCACGGAAAAAGAGGCAAGGCAGACTCTGAACCAGCTTGTGGAAAAATCAGTGAATGTAAAATGGAAAGAGAACTTGAAATCGGGTGAAAGCCGGGGTGGTCCGGAAAAAAAGTACATGCTGGTTGGGAAAACCGTGGGAGGAAAAAAACGTTTGCTTGAAGATGGTTATCTGATACTGGAACTGGATGACCTGGTTGAAAATTAAGTCCGCTTCGAAGGAAATTTTTCTGGTAACCGTAGATTTCGTTGAGATTTTACTTTTACTGACAGAGCATTGGGATCGAAGAGAAAAAGGTAACAAAGGAGGAGAAAAGGGTAAATAAAGTTTAAAAATTCTCTATTGTCCTTTTTCTCCATATTTTACAGTTAATTTCGGTCAATCTCTATTTTCAAGCTTTTTGGTCACAATTTTGCTCATTTTTATGTCAGCTAATTAATGTCAGCTAATTAATGTCAGCTAATTAATGTCAGCTAATTAAAGAGGCCTTTTTGTCGGGTAGCCGGCTGGCTTCAGAACCTTATTGCTTCTGGGCGAATAAGCTTCTCCCTTGATGCCTGCCAGGTATTCCAGAGCACTTATTCCGTTCACTGACAGAGGGTACTTTTCTTCGTTTCTGTATTCCAGGATCATTTTTAGTAGCGGATATTCCTCAACGTTTTCATTGTCATATCTTGAAACTTTAATTAGAAGTCTCGATAGCAGAGGGTTTTCAAAATATCTTCCCCATATCGGGTTATTCACTCTTTCATCGTAGTAGCTGTGAACGAATGTCCTGTAATAAAGGAGTTTTTCATACCTTGAACGCTTTTCCAGGGTCTTGAGGTTCAGTATATCGGTAGTACAATCGATTTTTTTAAGTATCTCCAGATCTCCTGAAAACAGACAGTCTCTGGCATATTTCTTGTAGAGGTCCTGGTTTATTCTGTGTTTTATCGGGACTTTTAAGAAGAAATCAATAAATTCGGTGTCCCAGAAAGGAATTCTCCACTCATATCTGAAAAACTCGTAGACTCTGACTGAATTGACAATGAACTTTGCCTGTCTTTCATTAAAATCAAAGAATTCTATTGCGTTTGCAAATGTTTCGTTATCTTTGATTTGCAGCCCCGATGTTGATTTGCTTATCCTCTGTTTGAAGATGTTTTCAAACCCCTGCCCATAAGGCCATTTCCAGAGGTTGTAATGTTTTTTCAAAGAGGCTTCCAGATAGGCTTCCGAACTGAAGTCCCCTGAATTGTCGAGGCAATACGAAGGAATATGGCTGCCTGCAAGCATATCTCCACTGTGTCCGGGGATGAATACTGAATTTTCCGGAATTTTCCCCTGGTTTTTCAATTCGTTAACTGCCAGAAAGTCCTGCATATGCGGGAGAGATGAAAGGTTTCCGGCCCATATCCGGAATACATCGGCTTCTTTTGAATTGTAACACTCACGCCATTTTTGTGCGGTGTATTCTACGAAAAGCCACTCATATCCGAGGGCTTCTGCCACGTGTCTGCTGATCTCTGATTCCCTGCTGCCTTTCCTTCCATAGCTCATGCATATAACATCATTAACTCCAAGCCTTTTCAGCATTCCAACAATGATGCGAGAATCAAGCCCACCACTTAACGGGACTATCAGCCTCTTTCCCTGCTTGCTGGTGCTTTCTATAACCCTTGAGAAGGCATTTACCAGGGTCTGGTCCAGGATCTCAAGCAATCCGGTCTCAGGCAGTTCGTAGCAGTTTCCATGTAAAAATCGGAAGTAACGACAGGCTTTCAGACGCTTCTCATTTTTCTGATAAATTAGAAATTCCCCGGTTCTTATTTGCTTTATGTCATCAAAGAGCGTCTCGTTACCTGTTACGTATCCGGCAACCATAAACTCTGCCGCATTTTCCTCATTCAGGTGCTGATTAATTTTATCTTTTAAATAGTAGGCACTGTCTGATACAATAAAACAGGTTTTTGTTTTTATGTAAAACAGAGGGATGCTTCTTGTTTTATCAACAGCGCAAAATATAGTATTTTTAGTCTCGACAACAAATGCAAACTCCCCATTTAATTTCTCGAGAAGAGTTCCGATTTCTTTTTCCTTGCCCTGCCCCTCTTTACAGATTAAGGCGGATACCAGCTCAGCAAATTTTTCCGGACTCTGAAGTTTATTCTCGAAAAATACGTTTCCTTTCAGGTAACATCTGGCTCCCTTAAGTTTTACTTCTTTCCAGGGATAATACTCATTCAATAACTTTATTTCATTTTTCATAATTCAGACCCCCGAAATTGGACATTTTACAGAATGGAATACATGTAAAGGCTCTATGCTGTGTTCCTGAAAAGAATTTTTCTTTACAGCCATTTCTTAAGGTACCTTTTGAGCTGTATGGAAAAAGGCTAATGTGTGAAAAAAGACTATGATATGAACAAGGGCTATGGTATGAAAAAATGCTATTAAGTAACCCTGCCCGCGGCAGCTGGTTGGATAAAACAGAATTCATGTTCTGCATGCTCAAACTCAGGAGAGGTATCTGCAGTGCTCCAACTTCAGGGCTGCAAATTCTTTTAGCCAAAGATCTGACAGGCACATTCAGAGTCTGTAAGATGGTGTTTACTGATACATATTTTGTATTGTTTCTTATTAATTTTGACATCATGTCTCCAGCTTTAAATTTCAATGGCTCTAAATTAACTATAAAGCCGGGGTTTTATTGCATCCAGGCATAATCTGATGGTTTTCTCGTAGTATACTTCGACGGTTTTCTTGTAGACTCCAGTGATTTTCTCGTATGCGCTTTGGTGGTTTACTGTATCTGGATATATCATGTCGAAGACACATTTTTGGTTGAATTCTGAGGCTTATTTCAACAACAGCAGGAAAGGGCTGAAAGTGAAAAGGCTAAAAGTATGGGCTTTTAGTCTGGAGCTAACTTTTGGCCTGATTCTTGATTTTGGTCAAATTCTTGACTTTGTTTCCGGGTCCGGTCTCTGGAAAATTTAATTTCTGGAAAACCCAGTTTCTGTAAGCTCTTTTTTTGGAAAAGCTCTTCTTTCTGGATCAGTTTTCAGAAATGTCCTCAAAGAAGCCTCTTTATTTTTTCGATAAGGTGATGTGCTTCTAAAGGAATAACATATACCCTATTTTAAATCAGTTAAGGCCTTATCCAGCTATTTACCCCCAATCAAGCCTTAATTTATTTCCCTTTAATTGCCGCCTTTTTCCCAAGGAGAACGTTTCAGGGAATTTTTCCCTAAAAATCCCTTTTATTACATAATCCTCAATACCTTAAATTTCTTTCCTCAATGTCTTAAATTTCTTTTTATATCAACTAAACTAAATAATTTATTCTGTTTCGATTTTAGAGACCTGAGCCTCACCTCAGCATTTATTCTTTAATTAAAAAAGCTTCAGTACCCATGCTTTTTAATTTATTATCCGGAGTAATTCCAATACTTATAATACCCGATCTGTCTTACATTACGCATATGCAGGACATCACTTTTATCGACGGAGGCAGCCTTCCCACACCTGAGGGTCTCACCAGGGAATGGGTGAAAGCGGCAGCTGAAAACCGGGATGAGGACGAAAAACTTTTTTCTCTGGTAAGGGAGACTTTCCAGAGAAAAATTGATGTTGGGGTACATGTTCCTACTTATCCGCAGTTCAGGGACATGATCGGGCAGTTTCTGGACATAATCAAGGATGAAAAGAACTGTTATGAGCCTTATGTGGTAAAAGAGGAGCACGCAAAAATCCTTGAGCTGGAGATAATTGACGAGGTTGCAAAGCAGTACATTGAAGAGACAGGGGAGACTCTGGAAGTGAGAGTTTGCGTTGCCGGCCCTACGGACCTGTACCTTCAGGCTTTCGGAGCAACCGCTTTTGCAGATGCATACCATGTCATGGCTCTGGATATCGAGAGTTTCATAAAGCAGGCATTTAAAGCAGCGAAGAATTTTAAAATCAGGGTTATTGCCCTGGACGAGCCCAGTCTCGGGATGAACGACAGAATCCAGTTTTCTGACTCCGATATTGTCTCTGCCCTTACTCTGGCTTCCACTTACGCACGAAAACAGGGGGCAGATGTGGAGATCCATCTGCACTCTCCATTGAAGTACAAACTTGTCTGCGAGACCCCTATCAATATTATCGGGTTTGAGTATGCTGCAACTCCTTCTTACATAGACCTCATGGACAAAAAAGTTCTGGAGGACTCGAATACTTACATAAGGCTCGGAGTCTCGAGGACCGATATTTCCAGCCTTATAGGTATGGTTAACGAGACCTATGGAGTCAATGCCTGGAAGGAAAAGGAGTACATGCAAAAGATTGTTACTGACCTTGAAACTCCCGACCTCGTAAAAAAGCGGCTTGAGAGTGCTTTTTCCATCCTTGGGGACCGCATAAAATATGCAAGTCCGGATTGCGGGCTGGCATTCTGGCCGGACCAGGAACTTGCTTTCAGGCTGCTTGAGAATACGGCAAAAGGCATCGATGCATTCAATGCCGAAATGAAAAATCAGGGATAAACCCTGAAAAATAGTAATCCGGAAAAAGCTCAGAAAAAGAATAGCCCACACAAAATTACTTCGGGATATGAGCAGGGAAATTTTTGATATCTTTTCTCTGTTTTCCCTTCTGTTTTTTTATAATTTTACTGTCTTTCCAATAATGATAAATTCTTACAGGTATACTAAGAGTGCATGCAAGAAATCATCTTTGACGATATCGGAAGCTATCCCCTCCCTGAAGGAGTCAGTAAGGAATGGGTCCGAAATGCGTTTAATACGAGAGCAGAAGATGAGAAACTCTTTACTGTAATCAATGATGCCTTTCAGCAGAAAATCGATGCAGGTGTGGAGGTTCCTACTTATCCTCAGTATCAGGACATGAATGAACAGTTCCTTAAGGTTATCCGGGATTCGGAATGCACCGAAGGTCCGTTTGAGGTAAAACTGGAATGTGCAAGGATCGAAGAGCTTGAGGCTATAGAAACGGTTGCAAAAGCCTATAAAGAAAAATTCGGGGAAACCCTGAAGGTCCGGATCTGTGTAACCGGTCCAACCGAACTTTACCTGAAGGAATTTGGGGGTACCCGGTATACGGACATATATACTCTTTTTGCAAAAAACGTCAACAAATTCGTCCGAAACTCTATGAAATCTGCAAAGCATTTCAAGATTGCAACAGTTTCGATTGACGAGCCAAGCATAGGGCTGAACCCCGAACTTGCCTTTGATGAGAACGACATCGTCTCTGCCCTTACCGAAGCCTCAAAGGCAGCGAGTAAGAGGGGAGCTGACGTGGAGATTCATCTTCATTCCGCTCTCTATTACAATTTTGCCTGCCAGACCCCTACGATCAATGTGATAGGGGTAGAGTCAGCAGGTACGCCTTCCTATCTGGAGCTTATCGACAAAAAAGTGCTTGAAGACACGGACTCTTTCCTGAGGCTCGGAATCGCAAGAACGGATATCTACTCCCTGGCAGGAGTCCTGAACGAGAAATACTGTACCAACGTCTGGAAGGACCAGCAGTATTTGCCAGAGATTGTTACACAACTGGAAACTCCGGCTGTTATTACAAAAAGGCTGAAGCTGGCTTACAGGCGTTTTGGCAGCCTGATAAAGTACGTAGGTCCTGACTGCGGTCTGGGTTCCTGGCCTAACCAGAAAATAGCTTTTATCCTGCTTTCGAACGTTGCGCAGGGCATCAAGGATTTCAGGGAAAGTTGTTAACCCTGAAACCATTTCTTTTTGAGAATTAACCAGAAAGATTACCCGGATCAGCCGGAAATTTCAGCCGGAAATTTTAACTGGAATTTTTAGCCAGAAATTTCGACTCGAAATATTCAGAAAAATCCTCTGAACTATATCCAGGTTAGCCCTCATTTTTTGTTCCAGTGGAAACTCTGCTTGACCGTAGAAATCTAATAAAATTAGTCTACTGATCTCAGTACACAGTAGAAATAAAGGGGTGGTCTTTTCCGGCAGTTTTCCGGTTGGATGAGGGTTCTTGTTAAGTTTATGTTCTATCTATGCTTTTACACACTTTCCTATCTTTGAGTTTTATGAGTTTGTTCATCTGAGTTTTATGAGTTTGTTCATTAATGCATCAGCAGTTTACTCATTCAGCCTTCCATGCCTTCTGTCTATGTCATCCATCATATCCAGCATTTTCCGAATAGAAGTCCGAATAGCATCAGATTGGCTGACGAACTTTTTGTTATCTCCCACATGCCTGTTGAGGTCATCCAGGAGCTCCTGAGGAATTTCAACACTTACTTTTGGCATCAGGGTTGCGCTCCAATGTTTTTCTTTTTTGATTTCGAATTTTGTCTTTTCTGGTTGATAACTTCTTCCTTCAACTCATATTTCTCCCTTCCAGATCCGATGGGTTCTTTTAATGGACAGGATTCCAGAAGGGTCTGTTCGAGTTAAATTGATCGTTAGAGTTGTCCGAATCGTTAGCCACATAGATCTGTTAGAGTTCATAGATCGTTAAACTTGCCCGGATTGTTAAAGTCGCACAGGATCTTTCAGAGTTTCATAGGATCTGTTTAAGCTGCCTGGGAGCTGTTAGAGCTATACAATTCTCAGGAGAGCAGGATTATATGGTTTCTTCATCAGCATGCTGCTTAAGGCTTCACAAACACCTTTTAGGGGGTTATCTGTGAATCATCTAAGTGAGATTAAACCGGATGGAGGGTTATCTGAATCTTCTGAGGTGAGATTAAAGAACCGGATAAGGGAAAGTATTGGATAAGGGAAAGTGTCGGATAAGGGAAAGTGTCGGATAAGGGAAAGTATTGGATAAGGGAAAGTGTCGGATAAGGGAAAGTATTGGATAAGGGAAAGTGTCGGATAAGGGTTTAAAAATGGGTTTTGAAAATGAATCATGGAATAGTTTTCGAAAACGGTTTTTGAAAATGATTTATTCCAAAGGAAGCTGTAAAAGAGATTAATGAGATCAGCGGGCCCGAAGGGATTTGAACCCCCGGCCTATGGATTAAGAGTCCATCGCTCTGCCTGACTAAGCTACGGGCCCACGCATTATTGTTCTCATTCAATGAGCGACTCTCACAATGTATTTTCAAATATTTATAGGTTGCGCCTAAGAGGGCACTCCATATAGTTTTTCAGAACATAAACGCCGAATTTTTTCTGTATTCTCTTTAAGATCCAGAAAAATTTTATATTTATGTGAAACAGTTGCTTTTTATAGCGAGGCTAACTTTTATTCTGAATAGTTTTATTTTTTATATTAGTTAATAATAATTGTCATTACTTATTGTGTTTTTGAAGTAAGAATGCTAAACTCTGGAAATCGAGTTTAAGATAATCTCCTAACTTCTTTATTTTTCTTTATTGCAGGGCATTAAAGCAAAACGTTATATACAAGCGGATATGAGTATGACCAATTAATTGACTTATCCGAAGCTCTATTGGGGATTAGTTTACCGTAATAGATTAAGTAGAATGTGTACTTCCGAAATTTGGTTTTTCCATTTTGGTTTGTTAAGTACTGTTTTTACTCTTTTCTGTTCTATCAATGGGGCTTTTATAAGCTGATTAATAAAGTTAAAGGAATGAATCTAATGTTTAGAGATGAACGTACTTCTGTGCCCGTTGAAGAGGGCAAAACTTACGACGTAACTATTCAGGATATCGCTCGCCAGGGAGACGGCATTGCCCGTATCGAAGGCTTTGTGGTTTTTGTCCCGAATACAAGTGTTGGCGACGAAGTCCAGATTAAAGTCGAAAGAGTACTTCCGAAATTTGCATTTGCAAGCGTTGTCGAGTAAGTGTGGGTTGAAAAATAAGTCAATTATGTTAATTTTTAATTAAAGTAAAATTAAGGAATGATTTTAATGTTCAGAGAAGAAAGTCGCCCAGTCCCTGTCGAAGAGGGTGAAGTTTATGATGTCACAATTCAGGACATCGCCCGTCAGGGAGACGGCATCGCTCGTATTGAGGGTTTTGTAGTCTTTGTCCCTAACACCAGTGTTGGTGACGAAGTCCAGATTAAAGTCGAAAGAGTCCTTCCCAAGTTTGCATTTGCAAGTGTTGTCGAGTAAGTGTGGGTAAGAGAATCGATTATAGTTAATGCTAAAAATTAATTCAAGTAAATTAAGGAATGGTTTTCATGTTCAGAGAAGAAAGTCGCTCAGTCCCTGTTGAAGAGGGCGAAGTCTACGATGTTACAATTCAGGATATTGCTCGCCAGGGAGACGGCATTGCCCGTATCGAAGGCTTTGTAATCTTTGTCCCGGGTACCAAAGTCGGCGATGAAGTTCGCATCAAAGTCGAAAGGGTACTTCCGAAATTTGCGTTTGCAAGCGTTGTCGAGTAAAGTAGCCGGAAAACACTCGGTTACGCGAAATTCTACTAATCAAAGGAATGATTTTAATGTTCAGAGAAGAAAGCGGCTCTGTTCCTGTTGAAGAAGGCGAAGTCTACGATGTTACAATTCAGGACATCGCCCGTCAGGGAGACGGCATTGCCCGCATAGAGGGCTTCGTAATCTTTGTCCCGGGCACCAAAGTCGGCGACGAGGTCAGGATCAAAATCGAAAGGGTACTCCCCAAATACGGTTTTGCCAGCCTTGTTGAATAAACAGGACAATTTATCAGAACAACAGGACTGAAAAATAATAAATAAATCATTTTTCAGTCTTTTTGCTGTTAATTTCAGATATTCTAAATAATTTCCGGCTTCCAGAACGTGCCGGAACCTCTTTTTCTGTAATAAGGTTTCCTTGTTCAGTTTCCTTGTTCAGTTTCCTTGTTCAGTTTCCTTGTTCAGTTTCCTTGCTTGAGTCCTTTGTTAGCTTCCTTTGTTTAGTTTCCGTGTCCGCACGTTAACCTTTACCAACATTTTTTCAGGCTTCTGATATTGAACATTCGATGCTATTATATAATAGATGTTCAATCATACTTTGAAATCCAATTGGCAAAGTTTTTACCGATGCCTTAAAAACCTTTGTTTGCGGCTTTCTTCGATCGATAGCCGGGGACAGTAACCCGGAGTGATTTCTAATGATGAGCTTTATCAAGTACCACCCCCGGTCCAACACTTACGTGATTGAAAAAGGAGCTTTTCTCGAAGAAGACCTTATCCTTGAAGGCAATCTTATTGTCGGGCAAGACGTGAAGTTCTGGAAAAGTCTCACCGTATCTGGCAGGCTTGAGCTCGGGAAAAATTCGATTATTCAGGGCAATGTGAAAGCCAGAAGTGCCCTTATCTGTGCGGCAGCAAAAATTCTGGGTAGCATAGAAACGGTTTCCGAACTTGTGCTTCTTGACGGAGCCTGGATAAATGTTGCATCCTGTGAGGGGGACATCCGTGTAAGACCCGGATGCACTCTCGGTTCGGTAAAAGCAGGAGGGACTCTTGAGCTTGTGGGAAAGGTTGCCGTGAAAAGAGTGGAACCGCTAACGAAAGTAATCATTCGGGCCGAACAATGATTTCGGCTTGTTCATGACTTATCAGCACTTTTTTCAAGGAATTCCTTTATCAGCTTTTTTGGCAGTTATTTCTTTAGCAACTCTTCTTTTTCAGCTTCTTATTTAGTAGCTTCTTCTGTAATAGCCTCTTTTTTCCTTCAAGAATTCCTCTTCGAGCCTTCCTTTTTCAATAACTTCTTCTTAGAATTGCACTTTATCAGCGGTTCACTTGCTGAACCGCTCCTCTTCCAGAAGTTTTAGGACATGATCTCTCAAACGGTTTACTTCCGGACTTGTGCGGCTTCTTGGGCGGGGTAATTCCACACTTACAATCTCCTTTACCCTTCCGGGCCTTGAGGTCATAACCACTATCCGGTCAGAAAGGACAACAGCTTCGTCTACGCTGTGCGTTACAAAAAGGAATGTCACATGTTTCTGTTCCCATATCTTCAGGAGCTCATCCTGAAGGACATTTCGAGTCTGGGCATCGAGAGCTCCGAAGGGTTCATCCATGAGCAGAACCTCAGGCTCGTTAGCAAGGGCTCTTGCAATGGCTGCTCTCTGCTGCATGCCGCCTGAGAGCTCGTGAGGATAGCTGTTTTTGAACTGCCCCAGGCCCACAAGTTCCAGGTACTTTTCCACCTGTTTCCGGGCTTCGCTCTTTTTGACTCCCTGCATTTCCAGCCCAAAGGTGATATTATCTATAACTGTCCTCCAGGGAAAAAGGGAATACTGCTGGAAAACCATGCCTCTTTTAGGGTCAGGGCCTATTATAGGAACTCCATTGAGTGTGATCTCTCCTGAGGTCATGGTTTCAAGCCCTGCAGCTATCCGGAGCAGTGTTGTCTTTCCGCAGCCTGAAGGTCCGAGGAGGCAGATAAACTCTCCATCCTGCACATCAAAACTTATATTATGCAGAGCTTCTGTCCCGGACTCATCCTCTTTTTTGCTGAAGACACGCGAAACGTTTTTTACGCTTACTCTTCCCATTTTATCTCACAGTTCCCGACTTCCATCTTAGCATTTTTTCATCCACGTAGTATCTAAAGAAACGGTCTATTAAAAGACCTATGAATCCCAGCAGGAGCATATAGACGAGTACGAAATCCATTCTGTGCAGGTAGTAGTTGTGCCAGATCTGGTAGCCGAGTCCTCTGTTGCTGACCCCGAACATCTCTGCAGCTACAAGGCACATCCAGCCTACACCCATTGCAATCCTGATTCCTGCAGCAATTGAGGGCATAGCTGAGGGAATCGCAACAAAGCGGATGAGGTCTATATTTCGCGTACAGCCAAGAACCTTTGCTGCTTCAACATAAACCCTCGGTACATTTTTGAAACCCGTATAGGTATTGATGATAATAGGAAAGATCATTCCCGCAAACACAACAAAACCTGCTGCCTGGTGGGTAAGCCCGAACCATACTATTGCAAAGGGGATCCAAGCAAGAGGGGGAATCGGACGCAGGATTTCTATTATAGGATCTAGTGCCCTGTTTGCTGCTTTGAACCATCCCATGGCTATTCCCAGAGGGATTCCGAGTATAAACGCAGCAGCAATGCCAATTGAAAAGTGAAGTAAACTTGTCAGGGTATCCATAAAAATTAGCCCGTTTTTGACAATCACGGAAAAAGAGAGTGCCACATCATAAAAACTTGGCAGAAGCAATTTGTTCTGTACGATCCTATCCGCTAAAAGCTGCCATATGGCAACTACGAATATAAGAGATAATGCTTCAATGCCTTTTTCTTCGATTGTTTTTATGAAATTAATTTTCATGTCTATTAAAAGGATTCTTAGTTTTTTATCTTTCCGGCAGTTTCCCGTTTTTTAGAACAAATTTGAGTTCAAACTGTCCCTTCCTGTAACAGAGGCAGTTTGAACTTCTCTCAAAAATTTATTTTAAAACTCTTTTTATTCCTCTTTTACGGCTGTTTCGTAGAAACTGGTGTCAAATATTTCTTCTTCTGTCAGATTTTTCTCGTTATATTTGAGTTTATACTGAATGTTAGCATACTCGATAGTTGAGTTTTTAATCAGTTCAGGATCTGTAATCCATGCTCCATCCCATTCCTCAAGAGAAGTCTCTACAGTTTCAAGATCTGTCTCGGTCTTATTTGAATATATCTGGGCAGCTTCATCGATGTGTTCCGTGTCGTATTCGGTTGCCTTAATGTGGGTCTTTACAATCTGCTCCACAAGGTCCGGGTGTTCTCTGATAAGTTTTCCACTAACCAGGAGCACACAGCAGGCATGATTCGGACTCATCTCTCCAGATTGTACGATAGTACGCCCATTACCTTCTTTTTCGATAATTGTGGGGGAGGGGTGGGGCAGGAATACTGCATCAACCTGTTTGGATAAGATAGCAGTGACAGCGGCTCCAGGGTCCATTGGAATGATTGTCACATCTGTCTCAGGGTTAAGTCCGTTTTCCGTGAGCCATTCTCTGAGCAGGGTGTCCTGAATTGTTCCTGGTGGGAAGGTGGCGATTTTGAGTCCCTTCAGGTCTTCAGGGCTTTCATACTCCTTCTCAGGCCTGAGAACAAGACTTGAGCCATTTATCTGTACAGGTTCAATAATCTTTGCATCAAGTCCACTGCTAAGGGCCTTAATAGCAGGGGCTGCCCCTACATAGGCTACGTCCAGGTCTCCAGCCATCATAGCCTGCATTTCCGGAGCGCCTGTCGGAAACTGGTATTCGTTTATTTTTTTAATTCCGTAAGGTGCAAGATCTTCTTGCCACCATCCTTTCTCATAGGCAGTCATATATGCAATCTGGTGGGTACTCGGCTGGTAGCCGAAGTTCAGTTCAGTAATTGCAGGGGCTTCTTCAGTTACGTTTTCATCTGTATTTTCATTATCGGATACACAACCGGATACGAAGATCGATACGGCCAGCAGTAAAGTAAGGATAAGTATGCTTGATTTTCTCAAAACTTCACCTCAATAATTGCCTCTTCTAACACTAACAACACTAATTCTTCTAACACTAACAACACTAATAGATCTCACCTGCTAAATAAGATCTACTGGGATCAGGGTTTCTTTGGGATAATCTGAAGGTTTTTACACCCCCTTTTTTGCTAGCTTTTTACAAATTTGTTAAAAAGCCATCCTGTCCCCTTCCATCCTGTTCTTTCATTTTTGCCTGAAAGAACAATTCCCGTGAAAATAAATAGCAGTCTCTTACGCGTCAATATTCTTTGAAGTTTGCTATATATATTTTCTCAAATGTCTTTCCATTATAACCCAAATGTATTAATACATCTGGATATATTTCTCATTCAGGAACAAAACTCCTGTAAAACGTAAGTCGGTTATATTTATTGAAAATTTTTACAGGATCAGAGGTTGAATTTTAATGAACGTTGCAGACAAGGTCATCAAATCCGCATTCGAGTCCGATGAGGTGTTTCAGAAAACACTTTCTGCTGTAATTAAGGAGGACCTTAACCTGACTGCTGTGGATTTTGCAAAAAAGGCAAACATTCCCCCCAGTACCCTCTATAAGATCCTATCGGGTAACCGGGACCCCAACATAAAAACCCTCCGCCAGATCGTAAAAACAATCCGGGATATCAAGGAGTCCGATAGCGGAGAATTTATCGCTGTAATCGCAGCCCGATCGGTACTTGACAACATCGTGGAAACAAAGAAAAAAATCGCTGGCAGGCTGGTTACAATAAGGGAATATTCGGCGACCTCAATGGAAGAAGCCATAATCGCAGCCGTTAATGCCGAAAGGGATGGGGCAAAAGCCCTGGTCTGTGCTCCTATAGTAAGCCCGACTGTTGAGAAAATCCTGAACATTCCGGTTACAACCATTATCCCGAAAAGCAGCCTTATAGACGCCATCGAACTTGCACTTAAAAAGATGGAATAAAACAAACTTAAGGAATAAAACAAACGTAAAAATCACTTTAGTAATAAAACTCGAATAAAACTGAAAGCTATTAATTTAGCCTTTTTTGAAAAATAGAAAAAAAACCCGCGTTTTTCAGTTAACGCGGGAATTTAAATTCTTTTTTGAGCTTTTTGTTTTCTCAGCTTTCTGTTACTTTTACTTTTTCAGGTTTACAGACCTGATAAGTTCATCCATCTTTGCCTGCAGGGTTGCAGCATTCCAGCCGCCTTTGGTAAACATGTAAGCCATCCCGCCGCCCAGTAACAGGATAATGGTTATCAGGGCATAAAGCAGGATAGAGGACTTCTCTTTTACCTTATATGTGGCTTCCTGCCCCTCTATTTTGACGGTATAGGTTCCTGGCTCTTCTTCAATATGTTCAAAGGTTACTGTTGTGCTTTGTCCTACATCAAGGGAAATCTGCTTCGAATCAACCGAACTTCCGTTCATGATCAGTTCAACATTGTATTCACCTGCAGCATTCCCCGTGTTTTCGGCATCAATAGTGATTGTTGCTTCTTTTCCGGCTTTGACTTCTATCGGGTCAACTACCAGGTTGGAGAACTCGAAGATAGCTTCATAGTCCTTTACATTGACTTCAGTACTCTTGTCAATGAAGCCTTCTCCACTCACGCTCACTTTGATCTTACCGACTTCTTCAGTGGTGTATGTAATCTGTCCGTCGGAGTCGGTTTCTCCAATTAGATCACCATCAATTGAGACATTTGCACCCTTAATCGGGTCTCCTCCGATTGCTTTCAGGGCCTCAATGGTGATAGTATCTCCCACATACACGGTTTCAGGAGAGATGTTGAGGCTCATCTTCTCTTTCGGAGGAATAATTTTCATGTTCACTTTTGCGGTGGTGTAGTCGTCCTTCTCTGCGGTTATCTTGAAGGTTCCTGCCTCTTCGGCAGTGTACTCAACAAGTCCCTCAGCGTCAGTTTTGCCTACTGTGGATGCGTTGACCTTTACAGTGACGTCTTCCACTGGTTCGTCACCTGCAGTCACCTCGATATCAAAAGTGTCGCCTACAACAATCTCATCAGGCAAGCTTATCGCGAGTTCCCTGCTGGATCCGCCTTCACCTTCGACTTCAACGAAGGGGTAGAACCTGAGAGCGTTGTCATCAGCTGTCTTGAACTTGACATCGCCCATAATGTCAATGGTGTCGCCATCACCAAGCCCGATGTCATCATCGTTCTTCATTGTGATGCCGCTTTCCGAGACACTCTTGATCTCCATCTCGTCGAAGGTATCTCCGTTGTTAATTTCAATGTAGTCATCCGAGATCTGGAAGATGCCCTGTGTGAAGACAGCAGAGGTCTCAGCACCTGCAAAAACCGTGCCGAAATGGACAATGATTATGGGTACGTCTTCTGCTTCTCCGACCGCGGTTTCATATATGTAGTCATCACCTGAGCCGATGAACTGGTCATCAACTACGTCTCCGTCCTTTTCAAGCTGGACCCAGACGGTTTCTCCGTTAACATCGACTTCCACAATGTTCAGAGAATAGCCTTCTTCAAGCTCAAGGGCCGAACCCGAGTACATGGACTCTTTGTCGTCGCTGTCCGTAAGGACTTTGGAAAGGACATTATCCGAAAGAAGGCTCACATCGTCAATTTGTCCGTCGGCGGTATCCTCGGGATATCCTGCAAAGTATTTTTCTGCCATGAACCCGACAACTGTGAAATTGCCCCATTCGTCATGTTCAAACTCAACGGGCTGGGGTGAGGACGTGTAGACCAGTTCTCCTGCGGGGATTTCCCTGTCATCCAATTTTCCTATTGCCAGCTCTTCGGTCCCTATTCCTTCATCTATATTGTAATAGAAGCCTTCAAAGTTGTAGGGTGTCCAGGTTGGAAGAGAGCTGTCAACATCTTCATCATAGACAGTTCCGCGCAGTTCGTAAGTTCCTTCCTCTGAGGTGTCAAGAATCGGGGCAAAGCGCAGTGTGCTGTCGTCAGCTACCTGAATCTGTATCTTACCCATAAGGTCGATCGTGTCACCTTTATCAAGGCTTATATCGTCCTCATTCTTCATTTTTATTTCACTGCTGCTCAGGGACGTAATTTCCATTTCCCCGTAGGAATCTCCGGTTGAGAGCTCCTCATAAGTGTCTGAGATCTGGAAGATACCCTGTATGAAGACTGCAGAGGTTTCAGCGCCTGCAAAGACTGTGCCGAAGTGGACAATGATTATAGGTACGTCTTCTGCTTCTCCGACCGTGGTTTCATATACATAGTCATCGCCCGAGGATATGAAATCATCATCAACTACGTCTCCGTCCTTTTCGAGCTGGACCCAGACGGTTTCTCCATTAACATCGACTTCCACAATGTCCAGGGCATAACCATCTTCAAGTTCGAAGGAGTCTCCAGAATACGCGGATTCTTTATCGTCACTGTCGACCAGGATCTTGGAAAGTACTCCGTCGGATATCAGGCTTACATCGTCTACTCCGTCAACTGAGGTGTTATCACTGTAGCCTGCGAAGTATTTCTCTGCCATGAATCCTATTATCTGGTATGAACCCCAGGAATTGTATTCAAACTTAGTTTCAGTAGGTCTTGTGATGTACTCAATATCACCGTCACCTATGTTTCTATCTATGCCCGTGATGGTCATCTCTTCGGAAGACACTCCGGAATCAAGGTCATAGTAGAAGCCTGAGTAACTCTGGGCATCCCATGTGTATGTGGTGGACAGCCCAAGGCTTTCATCCCAGATCCTGTTCCCGCTTGAATAATACTTGGATTGGACTGTCACAGTCCACGTTTCTGTCACTGAATCATAAGTACCGCTGGGGTCAGTGACCACTGCTTTAAGAGTGTAGGTGCCGGAAGTATTCGCATCATATTCGTATAAAGAGGAAGTTACACCTGTTTCGGTTTTCTTTGATTCGTTGTTGACAAGCCACTGTACGTTGATATTCTGGCTGTTTGTAGAATTGACATAGAAGTTCTGGGATTTCCCCTGGTCTATTTCAATAGTGTCATCAGTGGGGTTAATACCGACAGGTACTTTATTGTCACCTGAGGGGGATACCGTCCATGTCCAGGACTTTGGTTCTGCTGCAGTTCCGTTTCCGTTTACTGCGTTCACTGTGACTGTATGTGTGCCCTCTACTGCAGAACTGTTCGTGTATGAAGACGAATCTACAGACGAGTTCGTGTAAAGAGTAACGCCATCAAGAGACCACGTCATATTCGATGTCTGGCTCACGGCTGCGGTGAACTTTCTTGAGTCTCCTACGTTGTTGCTGACACTTGACGATGAAGGGTCAGATAACGTGATCACAGGAGCTCCTGCTGTTCCGGTTACGTTCCAGGCTGAGATTTGCCCTACGCCATCTATGGAAGCTATGACCTGGTACGAACCCGCCTGGATGATGTGACTGAGAGTTGAAATATTGCCGTCACCAGTTGGTATTGGTGATGTGGGCACGCCATTTTCAGTCCATATAACATTCGCTGTTTCGTTCAAGGGAATGGTGAATACTTGAGTACCACCGACCGTCCCTGTAACAACAGTCGAATTCGAGGGGGAGACATCTCCTGAGATAACAGGAACTGCGGATACAGTCCCGCAGAAGAGCCCCAGCACCAGAATTGCTGTAAAGATTTGTAAACTAGCTTTTTTCATGTTTTATCCTTCTGAACCTTGTGCATAAATTATAGCATTGTAAATATTGTAACTTCAACCAACTTTGTTATATTTTTCTGGGTTTGCGGATCTTTAAAAGTCGATTGTTTTTAATTTTATCTCTTGGTTTGTGAAATTTTATTTATTGCAAACTTTTATATTATGTGGTTAACTTTAATTTTTATCAGGATGGACGATTAACTGTTTCAGCTTTCAGCTGCAGGTATCCCCGCTGCTCTATAGCTGTCAGCTCGCGTTCGGGGGATTCGAGCACAATACCAGTTTCGTACTTTGTGCATTCCCCTATGATAGTCAAGTTACATATATTTTGTACTTTTTTCAGCCGTTCAGGGTCAACTGTGAAAACGAGTTCGAAGTCTCCGCCTGTGTAAAGAGCAAATTCCAGCAGTTCCCCGGGACCCGAAGCAAACTCCCTTACTTCCGGGAGGATTGGAAGAGCCTCTTTTCGGATCCTGAAACCCACCTTACTCTGCCTGGCAAGGTCGTAAAGGGACATAGCAAGACCGTCACTTGTGTCCATCATGGATGTGACTGCCCCCGACTCCGCAAGTTTCCGGGCTTCCCTGGTGCGTGGAACGGGTTCAAAAAGAGCCTTCAGGACGGTTTCGCTGACCGGTTTTTTTGACTGAATCGCTTCAAGGGCGGCTCCGGCTGAACCTGTATAGCCTGTAACACAGACAAGATCTCCGGGTTTTGCCCCTTTTCGCAGGAGGAGCTGGCTTTTTTTAACTCTTCCGAGAGCTGTCCCTGTAATTGTCAGTTCTGCGTGGGTATCGAGGTCACCTCCGATGACAGCAGTTTCGCAGAATTCGGCGCACGCCTGTATGCCTTTTGCAAGTTCTTCGACAAAAGCAATTTCAGTATCTGCAGGCATGCCTATTGCCATAAGGAGCCCTGTGGGCTCTGCACCCATGGCTGCAATATCGCTCAGGTTTACGGCTGCGGACATCCAGCCCATCTGCCAGGGGGTCATTTCTGAAGGGAAGTCAGTAGTCCTGTGCAGCATATCAGTCGTAACAACCAGACAGTCTTCACCTTTCAGGTCAAGGACGGCACAGTCATCGGAACCGGCACCTACAAGGATTCCTCCCTGTCCTCTCTCCTTTCCTTCAGGGGCATTGAAAATCTCAGATAAGCGGGAGATTAGAGCGCGCTCTCCGACTGAAGATACTTTTGTTTCTTTCATGGTCATTTTTTGGAAGCGATAACTTCCGCTTTCCTTTTTTATAGATACGTACCCTTCTCCGGGCTAAAATGGACTGAGTCCCTCTCCTTTATTTAACTTTTGTAACCCCGGAGGTTACACAAAAGTTTGGTGGTGTACATACAGGATTTTTCGATCTATTGTCAGGAATGCAACAGGGAATGTCCCCGGAGAAACATATAGGGAACTATCCGGGATGCCTGTACTTTCGGATACAGGAAATTGAATTCCATGTAAAGGGGTTTTACCAGGGGTTTAATCAGTTTCTTTTATGCTTTGGCATGTATAAGACTTTTGTAAACTTCAAATTCATTTGAACCTAAAACATATTTTTTCTGTAAAAATTTGGTAAAACAACAATTAGTAAAAAGATGAATGGATGGAACGATGAAAGAACGAGTGGACAGGATAAAAGAGTGATCAACAAGGTTGATTGATGACTACAAAAAGGTTATTTACCACAATAAAGTTGTTTTATCGTCAGATTCCAGTAAGATTAGTTTTGTATCAGGTATCTATAAGATAATTTTATCGTCAGATTCCAGTAAGGCCACTTTGTATTCAGGCATCAGTAAGGCTGTTTTATCGTCAGGTTACAGTAAGGTTGATTGAAGGTGCCAGATTACCTCAGACAATTTCTTCTCCTTCTTCTTTTGTCCTTATCCTTACTTTTTCCAGGAAGCCTTTTGCTATTTTTCCAAGTTCAAGAAGTTCTTCTCTTTCCAGAACCCTGTTTTTCCTGAGTTCCTCCTCCAGGCTGTGTTCCGGAATTCCCTGCTGCAGCACATAGGTAACCTCTCTGTTTTTTACGTGTTCCGAAATCCAGGCTGCTATCCGGGAAATTTCCTTTTCGTTTCCGATGAAGTCCCTGATTACCGTTGTCCGTAGTTCCAGTTCAAGGCCGCTGGTATCTGCTGTTTCGATCGTTTTTGCAACGGCTGAGGCGATCCCTTCCGGAGTCTTTTTGACGGTACTGCTTGTTCCTTTGTATTCCTCCCAGCCTGCAACCTTTCCGTAAAGCTCCGGATCGTCAAGAGGGGCTTTTACGTCGATAAAGAACTTATCAACCAGTTTCCGCTCAACCAGTTCAGCTGCCCTTTCAGGGTAACAACCGTTTGTGTGGATCCCTACTGCAAGCCCGAGATTTTTTGCAAACTCTGCAAGGGGAACAACAGCCTCCTGCATAAGGGGCTCTCCTCCAGAAAAAACAACCGCACTTACGAAAGGTCTCGATATTTTAATCTGCTCTTTCACAAAATCAAGTTCTTCCAGGCCTGCCCCTTCAAGGTAAGGATAGTTCTGGCAGTAAGGGCAGCGAAGAGGGCATCCCCTAAAAAAAATTGTGACCGCAGATTTTCCTGTCCAGTCTAGGGTTGAAAGCGGGACAGTGCCTGCGTAGTTTACCTTCATGGAAGTTACCATTTTCAGTTTGAAATAAAAAAGGCTAAGGAACTCTTATCTGAGTTCCCTTGTACCGTAGCGCTTCCTGTCCTTGAGTTCCTGGCGCTTGCCTCTGTTCCAGCCTTCCACGGACTGGAGGTATCCTGTGATCCTTGAGAGGTGCTGCACTTGTTCGGAACCGCATTTCGGGCATTTGTCCAGCAGGCCGGCAGCTACGTATCCTTCGTCAGTGCATACGGTCATATCCCTGGTGAAGGCAAAGTAACCTGTCTGGGTGTTCTTTGCTATATGCATGGCAAGTTCCTGCAGGCCGTCAGGGTCAGGTTTTCCTTCCCCAAGCCAGATGTGCATGATATTTCCTCCGTCCACGATCGGGAAGAAAGTATGCTCATACTTTATCCTTTCAGGGAGAGACACGTCTGCGCCCGGTGGGATATGAGTCCCGTTGGTGTAGTAAATCGGCAGGTCATGGGTCTCATTGATCTCTTTCTTTGCGCTTTTCAGGTCCCCTTTAATCGTGAGTTCGGCTTTTTCGGCATATTCCCTGTGCAGGAGGTCTGAAACTGCAAAGCGCTGGGCTGTAGTTTCTGCAGGAGTCCTTGCAAGGGCAATCTCCATGCCGTTTTCCTTTGAGAGCTTCTGGGCATGCATCTTCATTTCAAACATGGCCCTGATAGCAAGCTTATACGCAATAGGAGACTCGTGGATCTGGTAGCCGGTGTGGTACTGGACCATCTCATTGATCCCTACTATCCCTATGGTATACACAAGGCTCTCGAAGTCCACAGCCATTGCTCCTTTTTCTCCGGTGTTCGGGTCCTTGGGGCACTGGGCTGCAAAGGGAATCCTGTTTTTCTTGATCAGGCTGTTCATCCATCTGCGCTTGATCTTGAAAACTTCCACACCCCGGTTCATCAGGGTCTTGAGTTCGGTGAAAAGCTTCTCATCGTCATATTCAGCCCTGTATGCAGCTCTCGGGCAGTTCAGGGACAGGACCATCCATGAGCCCATGGAGAAGTGCTTTCCATCCTTGAAATGCAGCTTGTCATCGAATTCTTTATCATCGGTAGGGTTTGCAGAGAACTGGTAGGCACAGCACTGGTAGCATGAGATTCCTTCACCTGCGCCCCTGTATTCGGGAAGCTGGTTGTCAAAGTAGGGAGTTCCGAATTTGGCAGCCAGTTCAAAGGTCAGCCTGTACAGCTCTTTGTAAGTCGGAAGTTCGGGATGAGCCTCATTGAAGCTCTCGTCTTCTTGCATGAAGTCAGGTTCGAGGGAGATTTCTGGCTTCGGGAAGCTGAAAGGTTTGCCCCAGGCATCTCCTTCAAGCATGACGTCCATAAGGGCCTTAAACCCGAGGCGGACTTCTTTTTCGAATTCTCCGTAGGTTCTGAGGGGAGCCTGCTTGCCGTCCCAGACTTTGCCCATGGCAACAACAGGAATGTTTTTCCAGAGCTTCGGGACCCCGGGAGAAAGCTGCACCGAGGAAAAGACAGTCTGTCCGCCTCTTGCGCACATCATCTGCATCATTTCATAGACGAACATCTGCATGAGCTGCCTTATCTCGCCTTCGGACTTGCCTTCCAGATAGGGAGCAATAAAGGTCAGGAAGTTGTAAAAGCCCTGCCCGCCCGCGAAATTGGTCTGTGCGGAACCCATCGCCTTCACCGCATGAAGGAAAGCTACTTCGGCATTCTTTGCAGGTTTTGCAACGCTTGATTGGGTTCCTACGCCGTCAGGCATGAGCCCGTAATAAAAGAAGTAGCGGAGGTCCCAGTCCTGGCAAAAAGGCCTTGTGCCCATGTATTCGAGGTCATGGATATGGAAGTCCCCGTTCAGGTGCAGGTCTGCAAGCTCTTTTGGCATCAGAAGGAGGTTTTGCTCTTTGGACATTTTGTCGGCTTTTCTTTTATGGGAGGTCTCGGCATTGTTCAGCTGGTTTGCATTATCGTTTGCCCCAAAGCCATATCCGGAGTCGATTTCATAAGCATCGTAGACCGAAGCCCCGACTCTTGTCATTATATTTCTCCATTCCACATGCCCTCTGTCAAGCAGGATATTGTTTACTATTTCCCGGATAAGGGGGCCTGAAAGAAACTTGATGTTCATCTTTCGGATGATTCTTTCAGCTTCTTTTGCAATATCAACGGCTTCCTCTTTTGTGATTGCAGGTTTGCCGTAGAATATTTCACTCAGCTTTGTTTCTTTCAGAAGCTGGTTAACAATGATGTTCCGGTCCCAGTTGAGAATGAAACCGTCTGTTGTCCTTACCTTGGGGAGGGGAGAGACAGACAACCCGTCAAGTGTCTTTTGCACGGGCTGATTGTCAGATAAATGGTCATTTTTAGGAAGGGGAGATACGGAGATGGAGAGCCCGTCAAGTGCCTTTTGCCCCGACTGGTTCTCGGATGATTCTTCATCGTGTAAGAGAATATCGCCTGTCATTTTCTCATCTTCAGCAGTTGTTTTAAGGAGGGTAGGTACGTCGTTTAGTTGTTTTTAAAGTTTAGCGGGGTTGTCACAGAATTCCCCGGAGTTTTTCCGGATTAACTTCTTCCCCGCGGAAGATTTCGTCGTGTGTCAGGAATTCGCTATTGATCTGTAATACAGGCGCTGTCACTGTGAAGACTCCATTGAAACGCAGTTCGGTCAGAGCTTCCGGGGTGGACATATCTGCTACTTCGAAGGGTACTGAATTTGCTTCCAGATACTTTTTTAATTTGTTGCACTTTGGACAACGTTCAGTTGTATAGACGATTATTTTTGCCATGCTTTACGCCCCTCTGATTTATGGTACAGTTTTTTACATGTTTTTACATGTTTCGTTTTTTGTTACTACATACTCGTTTTATTTCCATTGTGGGGAGGGTGAGTGTGCCGGCGCAGAGCGCATCAAAGCAACAAAACAAACCCCCACATGGGTACCATTCCTAAGCCAACCCGATTTATTCTATAATAATTTTCCCAGACTAGTCAGCAATATCGGAACAGGGCATGTGGTTTCCAAAGAGTGCCCCTCTTGATATCATTTTTCACTCTATTGAGTGAAGGATATCTTTATTTCCAAGTAATTATTCTAAATGCTCGATCTTACTTATAATGGTTTTTCAACTCATCTTTGAATACAATAACCTTCTTACTTTGTATACAAAGAACGTTGTTTGTTACCAGATCTGATAACAAACTTAATGGCTTCTATTTTTAAAAAAATGCCTGATTTATGAAAGCATTTTCAAACACAGAAGACTTTATCTGGTGTGGGAGGTACCTTAATAGATATAGGTAAGAACAGCATATATATGGCTTTATTCCTTGAACACATCATAATATATTAGGGGGAGAAACCCTCCAAGTTTCAGGGAAAGGTCTGAGAATCTTTCCTCCTTTACTGCTTCGTTTTACCTTTTTCAGCCTGCTGGACTTTCTTTTTAAAAAAGGCAAAAAAATATGAAAAAAGCATTATATCATTGATCTCTCATACCTCTGTCAAGTGCAAAGAGAGGTGTCACACCATAGAGAAACTATTATCTTCCGGTTGTAAACCCCTTGATGAGCTCCTGGGAGGAGGTTTCGAGCGAGGGATCGTAACTCAGGTCTTCGGAGCCGCAGGGACCGGAAAAACAAATATCTGCATCCAGCTTGCAGTGGAATGTGTAAAGCAGGGGCAGAAAGTCATTTTCATCGATACGGAAGGGCTTTCTCCTGTTCGTTTCAAGCAGATTGCAGGGGAAAATGCAAAGGAAATAGCCGGGAGCATAATTATCTACGAACCTCTGAGTTTTGAAGAGCAGTATTCAGCCGTAAGGGAGGTGGAGAGGATAGCAGGTGAGAATATCGGGCTCGTTATTCTGGATTCTGCAACTTCGTACTACAGGTTTGAACTCGAAGATGAGGATACCGGTATAAAAAGCCGCAGAGAGCTTGCCAACCAGATAGGGTTTTTGCATGCCCTTGCCCGCAAATATGGGTTTGCCGCGATTATAACAAATCAGGTCTACTCGGATGTCATTGGAGGAGGGGTGCGCCCCCTGGGGGGGACTTCCCTTGAACATATCTCAAAAACAATCATCCGGCTGGAAAAAACAGGTGAAGGTACAAGGCGTGCCACACTCTACAAACACCGCTCCCGTCCTGAAGGCTCAAGTGCGGAATTTACAATTACAGCAAATGGAATTCGTTAAACGGGAAAAAAGTTGAGATAAATCCACAAAAAATATCCACAAAAAAATTTCACCTGGTAGAAAATAATTCAGAAAAGAAAAAAACATAAGTTTCCCGGATATTTCCGGGATTTTCTGGTATTAAACTGCTTTTACAGGAACTTTTCTCTCGGGAATATTTTGTTTCTTTTTAACGTTCCCTGGTGCCGGCTATGAACTCTTCGGTCCTTCTGTAGGCTTCGTCATCAGGGTACTGGATAGCCGGGTGTTTCATGAAGTAGGAAGCCGGAGAATACAGAACTCCTCCTGTCCCGCGGTCAAGAGCAAGCTTGCAGCAGCGTATGGCATCAATTACCACACCTGCAGAGTTGGGGGAGTCTTCTACCGAGAGCCTCATTTCAAGGTTCATGGGTACGTCCCCGAAAAGTTTTCCTTCCATCCGGAGGAAGCAGACCTTGTTGTCTTTCTGCCAGGCAACGTAGTCACTCGGTCCGATGTGGATGTTTTCATCCGCAAGCTTATGCGAGAGCACGGACTGGACGGCTTCGGTCTTGGATTCACGCTTGGAAGCAAGCCTGTTCCGGTTAAGCATATTGAGGAAATCGGTGTTTCCGCCAGTGTTCAGCTGGTATGTCCTTTCGAGCTTTACACCGCGTTTTTCGAACAGGTCTGCAAGGACCCTGTGGGTAATAGTTGCCCCTAGCTGGGCTTTGATATCATCGCCTATAACTGGAATATTCTTTTCTTCAAACCGCTTTGCCCACTCAGGGTTGCTTGCAATGAAAACAGGCATGTTGTTGATTAAAGCCACCCCGGCTTCAAGAGCGCATTCGGCATAAAAACGGACAGCTTCTTCAGAACCGACAGGAAGGTAATTAAGAAGCATTTCGGCGCCTGAATCCTTCAGTTCTTTCACAACATCGGCTTTTGTGGCTTCAGGCTCTTTGCTGACAACAAATGTGTAATTTTCCCCATAATTCTTCATGTGGTCAGAGACCCCATCAAGAACTCTGCCCATCTTAACCTTCACGCCTGTGAGGGGAACATCAGGACAAAAGACTGCTGTGCAGTTAGGGGGAGCAAAAATAGCTTCGGATACGTCTTTTCCTACCTTCCTGGCATCAATGTCGAAGGCAGCAACAACTTTGATATCTCCGGGCCTGTACCCCCCAATGTCCCTGTGCATAAGTCCTATGGGGTCTTTATCATCGGTTTTATAGTACTCGATGCCCTGTATCAAAGAGCTTGCACAGTTCCCGATTCCTGCAATTGCTATTTTTATTTTTGTCATAAGCGCTTACTCTCCGATGAATACCCTCACTCCCATAAACCACAATTTGCATGAAACAACAGATTCTCAGAACTTCCGAAATTTAAGGATTTATGGGTTCAGGGTCCTGAAATTTATGAAATTATGATTCCTGAAATTACGAATCTTCCTGTATCTCAGCTATGGATTTTAAATCTTCTCTTATTTGTACTGTTACTTTACAAATCTATTATATCTAACTTTGCTCCCCGTGAAAGGAATATTCTTTTTGCTTATATATATCTAAAGCACACCCTAAAATTTGCTGGCTTTTAATGAAATAAAATTATTAATCTGATGTCCGGCTTCTGAACAGCTTACTTATATGTTATTTTTTATCCGAGGCAGAGCTTTTTTAATTTAAACCCTTATTCAAGTTTTCAGGTTGCTTGATGCAGGATATAACAATCCAGAATATAACGATAAGGGGTAAGTAATGCAGAATAAACAAATGCAGGGTATAACGGTAGTTCCCGGAAAATGAAACACTCACTTTGAGAAGCTCGCTTTGAGAAGGAGCGAGTCGAATAGGTTTTTATCGGATGGGTGGCTTGAAAAAGAAGTCGGAAGATTTTCCGGCAGAACCTGATGTTCACATCGGAAAGTGATTTAATGAGGACAATTGACTGGAACGAAGAGTCCAATTCTGTGGTTCTGGTAGACCAGACCTTGCTCCCGCAGGAGTACAAAGTAATAGAATGCAAAACCCTGAGTTCGCTCTGTGAAGCGATAAAATCTCTCAGGATCAGGGGCGCACCTGCGCTCGGGGCTGCAGGCGGCTTTGGAATCGCCCTGGCAGCTTCCCTCAGCGGGGCAAAAGATATCGAATCCATAACCAAAGACCTCAAGGTAGCGGCAAAAGCCCTTAAATCGACCCGCCCTACAGCCGTAAACCTGGGCTGGGGCGTGGACAGGGTCTTAAAAGCAATTTCTGATGCTTTCGATGTTCAGGGAGTCCGGGATATCGCCCTTCAGGAAGCCAGGGACATTGCGGAAGAGGATATAGCAACAAATAAGCTGATAGGCAAATACGGGGCCAAATTCCTGAAAGACGGAGATACGGTTCTTACACACTGTAACGCGGGAAGGCTTGCCTGTGTTGACTGGGGTACAGCTCTCGGAGTTGTACGTTCGGCTATTGCAGAAGGCAAAGAGATCAAGGTTATTGCCTGCGAGACAAGGCCTTTGAACCAGGGGAGCAGGATCACTACATGGGAGCTCATGCAGGATAAAATCCCTGTAACCCTTATTGCAGATTCGATGGCTGGCTGGGCAATGCACCAGGGGCTTGTAGACAGCGTGCTCGTAGGAGCCGACCGCATTACCCAGGATGTTGTTTTTAACAAGATAGGGACCTATACGCACTCGATCCTTGCAAAAGAGCATGAAATTCCCTTCTATGTGGCAGCTCCAGTCTCTACTTTTGACTTCAAAGGCTGGGAGGGAAGCGTAAAGATTGAAATGCGAGACCCTGACGAACTGAGGTTCTCAGGCTGCCAGCAGCTTGCCCCGAAAGATGTTGAGGTCTATAATCCCGCTTTTGACGCAACCCCCATGGAAAACGTGACTGCGGTAATCACGGATAAAGGAATATTTTATCCGCCTTTCCTGCTGGACGAGGTTCTCGTCTGAGATCCTCTGTCTTTGGTTTTTGGAATTTAAGGGCACAGTTTCTTTCCTGGGGCAGCTCTGTTCCGGAATAGCTCTGCAGGATTTATATATGAGAACTGTAAATTATCTGGTAACTATCTAAATGAGAAGTTCAAAACTAATTTATGAGTATTTTAATGAGTATTTTAATATCTGAGTGAGGAGTTCAAAACTAACAGTAAATTTACAGTTAAGTTGCATTTTCTAATCTCAGGATAATTTTCCAATTTCAGAATAATATTCCATAACTAAATATCCCAAAATTCCAATCAGGAACGAATCAAAATCAATAATAATCAATCAATATCATATGTGTATTCAATTAATCAATACTATATGTATTCTTAAAGGTGTTATTACTCATGGCTAAAAGATCAGGTTCCGGACTTCAGTCCTCTGCAGGGCTCATGCGCTACTACGAAGCTGACAAAAATGCAGTTCACATCCAGCCAAAAACAGTGCTGATTGTCGGCGCCATTGCGGGCATAGCAGTACTATTCTTAAGTGCTGTAAACGGCTTCTGGCCATAACTACAGTTTTCTGGCAGGGTTCCTTTGAGCAGGCATAGTTCTGGAAAAAAAGATATCAAAAAAACGAAGAAATTTTCTTCAGGCGCCAGAACCCCGAAACCCACAGTTTTTATTCTGGGCTTTCTCCTGATAGTTGTGGGTATCTTCGGAGTCCTGTACAACCCCTCTAATTCCATAGAGGAAACTCTTCAGTGGGAGCTTTCGGAGGCAGGCACATTATCTTTTTCTCCGAGAGAAGAGCCCGTGTTTACGGTTCAGGAAATTGAGGACCCTTACTCTCCTGAAGACCCGGATATTCTGAAACTGGTCTCTTTTGAGAGCAGCGGCGAAAATATCCAGGCTCTCCTGAGAATTCCTGCAAACGCTTCTTCTTCCCCTGGCATAGTTCTGCTTCCGGGAGCAGGAGTCAGCAAAGAAAGTGAACAGGGGCTGGCTGCAGAACTCTCTAAAATGGGATATGCGACCCTTGCCCTTGACCAGCGCAACAAGGGTGGAGTAAACGTTAACCGGGACCTTGAGCTTTTCAGGGCAGGGCTTGAACCCGTTGAATACCTTATGGTTTATGACACCCTCAAAGCCGCAGACGTGCTCTCCATCCAGCCTGAAATCGATCCTGAAAGGCTTGCAGTCCTCGGGGAAAGTAACGGCGGCAGGTTTGCAATTATTGCCTGTGCCCTTGAGCCTTCCCTTAAAGGAGTTATAGGGATCAGCACGTCGGGGTACGGCACCGAAGAGATCGACCCTGCCAGCGTGACAGACTCCGAAGCTTATCGGTTTTACCGTTCAATTGACCCGGACACTTATCTCAGTGCCCTGCCGCCTTCAAGGCTTGTTATGATGCACTCTTTTAATGATACCGTAATCCCGCATGAACTGGCACTCAGGACCTTTGCCCTCGCAGAAGAGCCAAAGGCAATGTATAATGCTACCGAAGAAACGCACGGATATACGGGTTCCATGCGCCCTGATCTTGAAAAAGAACTTGAACTCCTCTTGAACTGAAAAACGTTGGTATGGGCCCCGGTCCGATTGATTCTCCAAAAGTGTTTTGAATATGGCATCTTCTCAGCAACTCTCAGGCTTACGGGAACTTAATGGAATAGGTGAACGAGTAGCCGGCAGGCTTGTCGAGCATTTCGGAAGCGAGGAGGCAGCTCTCCAGGCAATCCTTGAAGGGGACATAGCTTCACTTTCCGAGATCAACGGGGTCAGCCATACCTTTGCCCTTTCCCTTGCCAGGGATGTCAGGGCTCGGGTTGAAGGCTGTGCAATTTCCGATTTTCTGAAGACAAAAGAAGCTCTTGACCTCTACTCCCGCCTGCTTGAGCTGATAAAAACCTTTGCTCATACGGCGCATGCAAGGGACAAGCTGGACCTTTTTTATCCGTTTCCTGCATCCCGCATGGACCTTATTCAGGAGAGGCGGGCTTTTATAGGGGATTATCTGGAGCTTGCCGATGCCCTTTCTACGGATAAAGAGTTCCTGAACCTCCTTTCCAGCGTGAAAAAGCTCAGGCCTATCCCGGGTAGCCTGAGGGTAAGGGACAGGATCATTCTTTCCGGAGACCGGAAAACTCTGGATGAGGCAAAGGAAAGGTTCCAGGCATTTTTGCCTGTTCAGGCTGTGGAGGATTTTTCCGAGTTCGTGGACCTCGCAAGAGGCTACTCGAATGTGATTGTTTTTGATGATACTTATCTTGGTTTTGACCTGCCTGAAGGGCTTGAGCCTGAGTTTTTCCAGGACCCTTCAAAAGCGGAATTCTGGCAGATCCTGCCTGAAGTAGAGCTGGCTTTTTTTGCAAGGAACCTGGACTGCATCCTTGCCTGCCTGAATATCACATCAACTCTGCGGGCTGCAGGCTTTGATTTCTTTGAGGAACTTTCAGATGAGGAGCTTGAGACCTTTAAAACAGTTCTTCTGAAAGTGGGAGATGATGGAAAGCCTGTTGAGGGTTTTGACCCCGAACTTGACAGGCTCGGAGCTGCCCTGCAAAACCTTGATCCTGTCCTGACATCTGCTTTAAATGAAGCAAACCAGCATATGAACCGGACACTTGAAGCAAGCTCCCTTACCCTGAGCGGGCAGGAACTCATCAAGCTCGTGAGCGGGGGAATGGAAATTAAAGACCTGCTTGCAAAAGAACTCCACAGGGTCTACACAGGCGAGATCGAAGCCGTAAAAGAGGAACTTGCAGAAAAGCTCAATTTCCAGAAACAGGAAAAACTGATGCTTGACTCCCTCTTTTCCGATGAAATCGCCTATCCTCTCCGGGCCGAACAGGCTCAACTGCAGCTTCTCAGGCAAAAACTGAACATGTCCCTTGAAAAAGCCAGGCTTACCCGCAAAAGGGAGCTTGCAAAAGTCCTCTCAAGCTTCCGTCAACCTGTAGAAAGGCTTGTCAGGGAAGTCCTTGACTTTGATCTGGGTTTTTCCATAGCCTGCTTTGCCGCCCAGTTCCGGCTGAAAATGCCGGAACCGATCCCTGAAGCCGGAATCGGCTTTGAAGGGGGAGAAAACCTTTTCCTGAAAGCCAGGTACGGAGAAATTGACCCTGTCAGTTATTCCGTCGGAAAAACTCGTTTTTCTCCGGAAGGGCTGGAAAACAGGGTTGTACTTTTGAGCGGGGTGAACTCCGGGGGCAAGACCTCTTTGCTTGAACTGCTTGCCCAGTGTGTGGTCCTCGGGCACATGGGCTTTCCCATCCCTGCAAAAGAACTTGAGCTGGGTCCTGTAGAAGAATTCTATTATTTCGGAAAATCAAAAGGAACGCTTGATGCCGGAGCCTTTGAAACCACCCTCAAACAGTTTTCCGTGCTTTCCGAAGCATCCGGAAAACTTGTGCTTGCCGATGAACTGGAATCAATTACCGAACCCGGAGCTTCAGCCAGGATCATAGCCGGGATCCTCGAATACCTTACCCGGAGCGAAGAGAGCCTTGGGGTTTTTGTTTCCCACCTTTCGGAACTGATCCTTGAAAATACCGGGACAGATATCAGAGTGGACGGAATAGAAGCCGAGGGGCTGGACTCCAGCCTGGAGCTGATCGTAAACCGAAACCCGATATACAATCGCGTGGCAAGAAGCACTCCGGAACTTATTGTAGAAAGGTTGCTGAGAAAGACTACGGGAAAAGAACAGGAATTTTATGCCCATTTGAAGGATAAATTCAAAAATTAAAGGATAAGTGAGTGGGCATTCATGTTCTAATTTTTGTGATAAGTTACGAGTTATTTGATTGTCAAGTTACGAGTTATTTGATTGTCAAGTTACGAGTTATTTGATTGTCAAGTTACGAATTATTTGATTGTCAAGTTACGAATTATTTGACCATTAAATTGTGAATTATTTTTTGCCAGGTTAAGAATTATTTTACTTTCAAATTACAAATTATTTTTCTGTTAAATTACGAATCTTTTGACCTTCAAATTTAGAATTAAGTTATTTTAGAGGGCAACTTTACAGAATAAGATCTTAACCAAAAGTTTACTCTCTGGATAATTTCTAAGTATCTTTTAAAATCTCTCTTAAAATATCTTTATCTTGAACACGTATTGCATTTTCGGGCTATTTTTGGCAGTTTTCCCTGGATAATATCCGCTTATTTTCGTTTTTATAGATCCGCCATATTCTTTTTTGTTTATTTTTTTTTAGTTTTCTAAGAGATAATATTATAAATCTTTAGTACTATATATTGATAAATAGTAATGAGTTAGCTGAGATTTCGGAAAGTTCTTACATTACTGTTAATCCAAAAGTCTATATACGTCTTAGTGTCAATGCATCTCCGATCACTTTATAAGAAGATGCTCTTTACCCCCGGACAGGAAATCGAAAAATCAGCCGGCTAAATTGCTATTGAAAGGGTTGGTGCACAGTTCAGGGAAAATTTTTCCGAAAACTGGCTATTCTGGCTGTTGAGTGGATTGGGGGCTTATCTTCTTTTCAACCCTGCTAACTTATACTGAACAAACATATGGTAATAATGTCAAATAATAAAACAGGCAAAAATCTTATATCCCAATCTTCTTATATTTTTGAGGATAGATCTGAAGAAACACAAAACCCAGACCACGCGTGATAGGAATGGAGCGGAACTTCCCAATTCAGTGTGCAGATTTTGATAGATTGGTTACGGATAGTGTTGAGGGGATCCGGGTTGAAGTATCAGGCATGCCTGACCTGAGCGACCCATGCCTTTATGCGGACAGGGAATACAGCTGGCTCCAGTTCAATGACCGGGTACTCGAAGAAGCTCTGGATGAACGCAATCCCCTGCTTGAGAGAGTCAAATTTCTTTCCATCTTCGGGAGCAACCTCGATGAGTTTTTCATGGTCAGGGTCTCCGGAGTCCAGAAACGTATTGCTGAAGGGGCAAAAGAAGACCGGACAGATGAACTGGCTCAGGAACAGCTGCAGGTCATCCGGGAAGAACTTCTAAGACAGCTTCCTGTAAATGATAGCTGCTGGAATGAAGTGCTCGAACCGGCTCTAAGGGAAAAGGGAATTAAAGTCCTTAACTACTTTGAGCTTTCCGGAGAAGACAGAGAAAAACTCAGGGACTACTTCGAAAGAAATATTTTCCCATTACTTACTCCCCTCGGTTTCGATTCAGGGCATCCTTTCCCCCATATCTCAAACCTCAGTCTCAACCTTGCCGTACTTATCGATGACCCGGACTACGGGGAACGTTTTGCCAGGGTCAAGATCCCTCCAATGTTTGCAAGGCTGATTGTTGTCCCTGAAGAAGGTCAGGAAAAAATAAGTTCCGGTTTTGAAGAACTGAAATCAGGACGTTTTGTGTGGCTCGAACAGCTGATTGCAGCAAACCTCGACCTGCTGTTTCCAGGGCAGCGCATCCTCGGAGCCTATCCTTTCAGGATCACCCGGGATGCTGACCTCGGCTTTGACGAAGATGGGGACAAGGACCTCCTTACTGCTGTTAAGCAGAGGGTTGGGAGAAACTACTTCGGGCCTGCTGTCCGGCTTGAGACCGACTATACCATGCCTGAAAGGGTTTCTGAAATTCTCCTTAAGAATCTGGAGCTGACTCCTCCTCTTATGTTCAGGTCAGCTGCGCCTCTGGGCCTCTCAAGCCTCATGAAGCTTACGCAAATTAACCGCCCTGAGCTCAAATACGAGCCTTTTGAGCAGAGAAAACATTCCCTTATGGCTGATAAGGAACACATTTTTGCAGCCCTGAAAAAGAAGGACATCCTGCTCTATCACCCTTACGACAGTTTTGAATCGGTAACCGACCTGGTGGAAGAAGCCGCGGACGACCCGGATGTCCTGGCAATAAAAATGACTCTATACAGGGTAGATGACAACTCCAGGATTATCCAGGCTCTTATGAAAGCTGCGGACCGGAACAAGCAGGTTGCAGTCCTTGTCGAACTTAAAGCCCGTTTTGATGAAGAGAATAACATTGGCTGGGCAAAGGAACTCGAGCGCAAGGGTGTTCACGTAGCCTATGGCTTTCCCGGGCGCAAGACCCATGCCAAGATGTGCCTTATTGTAAGAGCCGAAAAAGAAGGCATCAGGTATTATGTGCATATGAGCACCGGAAACTATAACGCTGTCACCGGAAAACTCTATACCGACTTCGGCTACCTCACAAGTGACCCCTTCATAGGCAAAGACATCTCTGACCTTTTCAATGCCCTTACAGGCTATTCAAGAAAGGACCATTATATCAAGCTCCTTGTAGCACCCCAGAACATGAGGCATCAGATCCTTGAACGCATCAGGCGCGAGATTGACCTGCATGAGAAATTCGGGAACGGACACCTGATCTTCAAGATGAATTCCCTTGTGGACTACCAGTGCATCCGGGAACTCTACCGGGCTTCACGGGTCGGAGTAAAGGTAGATCTAATTGTCAGGGGCATCTGCTGCCTCAGGCCCGGAATCTACGGGTTGAGCGAAAATATCAGGATCATTTCGATAGTCGGGCGTTTTCTTGAGCACTCAAGAGCATATTATTTCAGGAACGGCGGAAAAGAAGAGATTTTCATGGGCAGTGCCGACCTTATGCCCCGCAATCTCGACAACCGGGTCGAAGTCCTCTTTCCCGTATCTTCGGATTACATTCCTATCCTGCGCGATGTCATTCTCGGGACTCACCTGAAGGATAACATAAAAGCTCGTCTTCTCCTCCCCAACGGCAGGACTGAAAGGATATACCCGCAGCCCGAAGAGGAAGAACTGGACTCTCAGCTCTGGATGCTTGAGAACAGAGGTAGCTGGGAGCTTAAAACGGGAAAAAGCTGAAAAAAACTTTTATCCCCTTTTTCTTTTTCCTTTATTTTTTTCTTTATTTTCTTCTTTCTTCTCTTTACTTTCTCTTCGTTCAAGTTTCCGTTTTTTCTTCTCTCTCATTTTTGTTTTCTCTTTTCCATCTCATTTTTGTTTTCTCTTTTCCATCTCATTTTTGTTTTCTCTTTTCCATCTCATTTTTGTTTTCTCTTTTCCATCTCATTTTTGTTTTCTCTTTTCCATCTCATTTTTGTTTTCTATCTTGTCTCTCTTTTCTGTTTTCTCTTTCTTTCTCCTTTCCATTTTTTCCTTCTTTTCCTTTATTTTCCTGTGTTTTCCTTTTCCACCTGAAGTTTTTATACTATCTCCAGAATTTCATATGAGCAGGGTTTTTGAACTTACAATTTTACATATATAGAAAGTAGAATTCAGGAAAATACGAGTCCGAAAAACAAATCTCAAATAGAATAAAAATATGAACTGATATTGTGAAGCTTATGAAGCTTGCAAATCCTTCTAGAAAAACGAAAGGTAGGGCTTTCAGGTGGTCATAAATGGAACCCGAGAAAATTTCCGAAGGCAGGGTTGTTGCGTTTATCGATATAGGGACTAATTCAGTCCGGCTTCTTCTGGTCCGGATCAATCCCAACGGGTCTTACCAGCCCCTGACCAAGCAGAAGGAAACGGTGCGGCTTGGAGAAAAAGAGTTTATAGACAGAATCCTGCAGCCAAAAGCGATGGAGCGGGCAACCGTTGTCTGTAAAAAGTTCATGGAACTTGCAAGGGCTTACAGGGCAGAAGAGATCATAGCTGTGGCAACCTCTGCAACCCGGGATGCAAGCAATAAGGTCCAGTTTCTTGAAATGATTAAAAGAGAGGCAAACCTTGAGGTCTGCACGATCTCGGGATCGGAAGAAGCCCGCCTGATCTATCTGGGGGTCTCAAGCGGGCTCCGTCTTGGTTATACAAAAGCTCTTTTTATTGATATCGGAGGTGGAAGCACTGAGGTGTCGATAGGGGACCAGACCCAGTTTTACTTCCTTCACTCCCTTAACCTTGGGGCAATCCGCCTGACAAACATGTTCCTTCCGGATGAAACAGGCCCGGTCTCTGAGGAAAGGTATGAGCAGATCAAAGCCTACATACGGCGCAAGACTGCGGATATAATAAAAGAACTTTCCAGGTACAGGGCAGGCTGTGCGGTTGGAAGTTCGGGGACTATCGAAAACCTTGCAAAAATCGCTTTTGTTTACCTGCATAAGACCGCCCATGAAAGTTTCGAGAAGCTGAAGTATGAAGACCTGAAAGAAATTGTCAGGGCAATGTGCGCCCTGCCGCTTGAAGAAAGGCGCAAATTCCCGGGGATAAACGCCCAGAGGGCAGACATAATCCTTGCAGGCGCTGCAATCATCGAGACCCTTATGGAGGAGCTCGAACTTCCAGAGATAACGGTCAGCAAGCGCGGGCTAAGGGAAGGACTGCTCGTGGACTATATCTCAAAGAGCGAGTTCTCTTACATGGTCACGCAGATGTCGGTAAGAAAACGCAGCATCATGCAGCTTGGCCTTGCCTGCAACTTTGATGAGGAACATGCCCATATCGTTACCAGGCTTGCCCTTGAACTCTTTGACAGTATCCAGGCTCTTGGGGTCTATGAGTTTGAGGAGAGCGAGCGTGAGCTTCTCGAGTACGGTGCAACCCTGCATGACATAGGGACCTTTCTCTCATACGATACCCATCAGGCACATGCCTATCACCTCATAAGGGAGAGCAATCTCCCCGGCTTCCAGCCTGAAGAAATCGAAATCATTGCAAATCTTGCGTATTTCCACAGGAAAAACACCCCTAAAAAGAAGCATCCCAATCTCGAAGGGCTCAGCAAAGAAGCTGTAAAAAGCATCAGATTGCTCAGTGCTCTGCTCCGTATTGCCGAAGGGCTTGATCGTTCCCATACAGGAATCATATCCCACGTCCGTTTCTATATCGCCTCCACGGACAGCCTTGTGCTTGAGATGCATGCCCAGCGGGAGTGCCAGCTCGAAATCTGGGAGGTCGAGAAACAGAAGAAGTATTTCAAAAAGATGTTTGGGTATAACCTCCAGTCCAAAGTCCTTATAGAACAGGCTGCAGGTGTCCCTTTAATTTTTGAGGGCAGCGTTGAGGTTGAGGAAGTCCCTCGGGAATGAAGCTTCTTCAAAACTTAAATCGGTTTTCAAAAATAAACTGAAAATCCGTCAGAGGCTTTCATACAGGCTTCTGACTGCACTTTCAATTCTCTTTATAAACTCTCCGGCCCGGACTTTTTCCCAGGCATCCGGAAAAGTGTTGAGCAGGGTCAGGAGTTCTTCTTCCCTGTATGCAAGGTAAGCTTCCACTCCTGGGCTTTCGGAAATCTGTGTTTCATTCGAGGCCTTTTCATTTTCTGAAGGGTTCCAGGTCCCTGTCTTCAGGTAAAAACCCAGCATACTGGTTGCAACGGCTGCATCATGCAGGTCTCCAAGGTGGTCCTGCAAGACTTTGAAATCTTTGATTAAGGGTTCAACTTCTTTCCCGAGCACGCTTTCAAAGAACTCTAAGGTATAACGCAGCCCCTTGGCCGCAATCCTTAGCCTGTGCAGCCTCTCAACCGAAACATAGGGGCCTTCCACCCATTCGGAGTAGGCACTTATGTCGGCTAGGCGGGCATAGAGGATCGAAGGGAGCACATCCTTTACCCTGTGCGGCAGAGCGTCATGTTTCTCCGTAGTTGTGGGGAGGGCCCAGGTTTCCGGAAACTCCAGGAATTCCGAAAAGTCTTTCTTAAAACGGCTGTACTTTTCACTGTCAAGGTAATCAAGCATATTTTCCCTTGCTTTTTCTCTCTCCGCTGCGAGTGTGGTAAAAAGTGGGTCAAGGTCGTGTTCATGTCCGGAAGGCAGGGTTTTCAGGTAAGTTTCTGCTTTTTCCCGGAAAACATCCAGGTCCCGGACTCCGCCGAGAGCTCCAAGTGTTCTCTTGAGCCCTTTAAGGTGAGGTTCCAGTTTTTCGGATTCCAGGTATTTATCAAAGACTGTTGCTGCTGCCCTCATCCTGCGGACCGCAACGCGCATGTCATGCAGCTCTTCGATGTCTTCTCCTTTTCGGGTTCCCTTTTCATGGACGAGCATCTGGGAGAACTGGTATGCAAAGATCCTGTACGCAACAAAAGCCATGGAATCTTCCGGGCTGACCGTGAATTTCTGGGTTTCTTTTCTTTTCTTCTTTTCAGTCTTTTTCTCTGCTTTTTCTTCAACTTTTTTTTCAGCTATCTCTTCAGTTTTCTCTTCAGCTTTCTCTTTACATTTCTCCCGGGATTTTTCCCCTCGTTTTTCTTCAGCTTCTTCCTCTTTTTCTCTTTGTGTTTTTTCGGAGGCTCTTCCCGGGGCTATTTCTGAGATCTCTGGTTCAGGAGCTTCCCTTGCCTGTGTAAATCGGAGCTTGGTGCTGAAGAGATGTTCCCAGAGTTCGCTTCTTTTTTCCGCCTTTTTTGCAGTTTTTTCCGCATCTGGCCCTGTAAGTTCTATTTCGACGGCTCCGTCAAGCTGCCTGAACCTGCAGGGGAGAAAACCCTGAGGACCTGTGTCGGAAAGGTTTGCAATCCGGAGAAAAGCTGTAAGGATAAGGGCTTTATTCTGAAAAGCCGGAGAAAGGCCTGTATTCTTTTCTTCAAGGGCTGCAGAAAGCTTTTTTTCACTTATTCCTGGGTCCTGGAGTTCCATGATAAGGGCAAGCATTCGCAGTTCGTTTAGTTTCAGGCCTTTAACCGGATGGGTAAGAAGAATTTCCCTGCTCATTATGGCTTCTTCTCCTCTTGATACCGAATTTCCTATATCATGCAGGAAGGCTGCAAAGCCGAGCAGCTCTTTTTCCTCCTTTCCGAGCCCATGGTAGGCAGAAAGCCCGTCAAAGAGGGCTAAAGCTCCTGCTTTTATATTTTCTGCCCGTTCTTTGTCAACCCCATAGAATTTTAAGAGGGCTTCAGGAGTCCACTCCTCGTAACCTATTTCTGTCCAGCCCCGTTCCGGACTCCCTCTTTCCGATTGAAAATAAAATATCGGACTTTTTCCGGGAGTTTTTTCTTTAGCTTCTGTAAAAGGAAAGATTGAAAGCCTTTCTTTTTCAAACCTCGAGAGCAGAGCTTCGATCTCCGGTTCCGGGACTTTAAGTAAAAGGCTGAGTTCTGCAGGACTGCTGCCCCTGTCAAGTAAAAGAAGGGTTTTAGCCTGTTTGCCGTAGATGTTTTTGTGGTTGGTCAGCTGTGCGCAGACAGCTCTTTCTCGCATATTCAGGAAGGTTTTTTCCGGAAGATTTTCCCTGAAAAGATAGGCCCTTTCAAACTTGGAAAAACGGCTCTCTTCAAGGCTATAGTTGTTAAGGAGGAAATCCCGGATAGCTTCGAGGTCTTTGACAGTCCCTTCGCTTTTAAGCTCCACCTCAAACTCATTGTAGAGTTTTTTTCTGCTTTCGCTTTTGAGGTTCACCCTGTCCAGATAGAGTTCAGCTACCAGCTTTTCTTCAAGATTTAACTGGCGAATTATCCTTTTTTGTTTGAGCGTAATAAGCGGGGTCAGGTCAAGCCCTGATGTAAAGTCAAAAATCATATCTCTTATCCGGAGAGGGGGACATTCAAGCACGGAAAGCCCTTCAGGCAGGAAACTGACGTATTCTTCTCTCCTGTGGGTTCCGCCTTCAAAGCCTCCCAGGCTTTTGATTGTAACCCATTTCCCTTTTTCTCCTGCAGCTTTTCTTACTCTCAGGTAATACCCGGCAGCCATAACATCCTTATCTTTTGTATCAAGAAAAGTGTCCTCTATGATCTGGACCCGAGCCTCAGAAATAGTATATGAAGCAAGCCTGGAGAGATTTTCAAGAGCTTTAAAATCCGCTTCTTCCGGTACCAGAAATTTTGACTCGATTTCCATATTCTTTTCCCCTCCCCGCTGTGAATACTGAGTGTATCTGTACTTGCTCTTCAAATATGTACTCAGTCTTAAAATCTGTGCTCAGGAATCCACGACGTTTTAGTTATTCTCTGTATTCTTTAATTCGTTTTCCCTTCCGTGAATACTCAAAAGACAAAATAGTGGTTCAGAAGTAGCCAGAAGTAGCTTATTGAATACTCAAAGGGTAAAATAGTGGTCCAGAAGTAGCTTATTAATCCGGTAAAAATTCAAAAAGCTAAAATGTAATAAAACATATTTATTAAAAATTTAAACAGAGCAATAGCTATATTTACCAAAAATTTAACTTATTTATATCAAAACGGGAGTATGATCTTTTAAAAACATTGTTCGAACTGTAAAACTCCTGATGTTTATTTATATTTCATATTTGCTTACACTTAATATTATTTACGCTGAACATTTGCTTCCCCCTGAATATTTAATTACGTTGCATTCGATTGTGATCCAGCCATTCAAACATACTTTTCCAGACCAGCACTCAACCGGTAGTATCCAGCAATTGAAAAAAATCCCTCAAAAAATCCGGAGCAAAAAGGATACATTATAAAGGATACATCAATAACAAAGGAGCAAGTTTCCTTGACAGGCAACGATATACTACTCTGGGACGAAACCCTATTTAAGGACCTTTCGGTGCTTGAGCCGGATTATCTCCCGGAATATTTTCCCCACAGGGACTCACAGTTAAACGCGCTCAGGTTTGCGCTCAGACCGGCCCTGCGCGGCATGCGACCTTTGAATTGTCTGCTGGTCGGTCCCCCCGGGACAGGAAAGACCAGTGCCGTTATGAAGGTTTTCAGGGAAGTCGAAGCTCATGCTCCCGGAGTTGTGGCTGTAAAGGTCAACTGCCAGATCGATTCCACACGTTTTGCCGTAATTTCCAGGATTTACAGGCAGCTGTTCGGGATCTCCCCTCCTAATTCCGGGATTGCTTTTCGGAAACTCTTCGAAACCGTTGTAAATTTCCTGATCTCTTCGGAAAAAGTCCTGATTGTAGCCCTTGACGACCTCAATTACCTCTGCTGTGAGGGGCATGCCAATGAAGTGATGTATTCCCTGCTCAGGGCTCACGAACAGTACCCGGGAGCAAAGATAGGGGTTATAGGGATCGTAAACGATGCATCTGACCTTTATTGCCTGGATTCAAGGGTCAACTCCGTTTTCCTGCCTGAAGAAGTCTCTTTCCCGAGATATGGGGAGGCAGAGATTCTGGACATCCTTAAGGATAGGGTTAAGTATGGCTTTTACCCGAAAGTAATTTCTGACGACGTGCTGGAACTTGTTGTCTCGTACGTGGAAAAGACAGGCGACCTGAGGGTCGGGATCGACCTTCTGAGGCGTTCGGGTTTCAACGCCGAGCGCAGGGGAGGCCGCATGATATTATCCGGAGATGTGGAAAAAGCCTACGAAGCTTCCAAACTTCTCCACCTGTGCAGAGGCATAAGCCTCCTCTCGGACTCTGAAAAACAGCTGCTTGAATTGATAGCAAGGGCAGATGATGTTAAGGCCGGAGAACTCTACAAATCCTTCCACGAACTGACCCAGCTTGGATACACCCGTTTTTACGGCATGGTAAACAGGCTCCAGGCCCTCAACTATGTAGATGCCGACTTTACGGGAAAGGGCAAACGAGGCAGGACGAGGATAATAAAAACAAAGTATGAAGCTGAAGACATCCTTAACTGCCTTAAGAAAGGCTGAAAAATAAAAAAACCTGAAAGAATTCTGATTATTTAAAAAACCTGAAAGAATTCTGATTATTTAAAAAACCTGAAAGAATTCTGATTATTTAAAAAACCTGAAAGAATTCTGATTATTTAAAAAACCTGAAAAGAAGCCTGAGAGAAAAAGAGAACGGAGATTCACATGGATTTTTCCGGTGAGAGGCCGGAAAACAGGCTTTCAGGCTTGAAATGTTTTTTGATTGAACTTTAAAAAAGGAGCAGTATGGAAACTGCACCCTTTTTGGATTCAATCAGTATTCGGTTTTACTTTTGGAATTACATCATTCCTGGTGGCATTCCGCCCATTCCCGGCATTCCACCCATTCCTGGTGGCATTCCGCCCATTTCTTCAGGGCCCGGGGCTGCACGGGTAGAAGCGATGATGTCGTCGATCCTGAGGATCATGACTGCAGACTCGGTAGCTGCATTGATGACCTGGGTCTTGACTCTGAGAGGTTCGACTACGAAGCTTTCCCACATGTCAACGACCTTGCCTTCATAGACATTAAGGCCTGCGGTCTTCATGCCTTTCTCGTGCTGGGAGCGAAGCTCCATGAGCATGTCGATCGGGTCAAGACCTGCGTTTTCTGCAAGGGTCCTGGGGATAACTTCGAGGGCTTCAGCGTAAGCTTTGACTGCAAGCTGTTCCCTGCCTTCAAGGGTTGCTGCGTATTCCTGGAGCCTGAGGGCAACCTCAACTTCCGGAGAGCCGCCGCCTGCAACGAGCTTTTCGTCTTCGATTGCAACTCCTACTACGCGGAGGGCGTCTTCAAGAGCACTGTCGACACTGTCAACCACGTGTTCTGTGCCGCCGCGCAGGAGGATGGTAACAGCCTTCGGGTTGTCGCAGCCTGTGACAAAGGTCATGCTGTCGCCGCCAACCTTCTTCTCTTCAACGAGCCTGGCAAAGCCGAGGTCTTCGGGGGTGATCTCGTCGAGGTTGGTGATGAGCTTGCCGCCTGTTGCCCTTGCGAGTTTTTCCATGTCGCTCTTCTTGACTCTGCGGATAGCGAAGATGCCTGCTTTTGCAAGGTAGTGCTGGGCAAGATCTTCAACGCCCTTCTGGCAGAAAACAACGTTTGCGCCGCTGCCGATTACCTTCTGGACGATCTTCTTGAGCATGGCTTCTTCCTGGTCAAGGAAGGACTGGAGCTGGTCAGGAGAGGTGATTGAGATTTCCGCATCCACTTCGGTGTCTTTAAGTTCGATTGCACTGTTCAGGAGGGCAATCTTTGCGTCCTTTACCTTTTCAGGCATGTTTGTGTGAACTCTTTCCTTGTCTATGATCATGCCAGGGATAAGCTCGGAATCCTCGATCCTGCCGCCGACTTTCTTGACAACGCTGATGTTGTCCTTGTCAATTGTCTTCTTCCCGTTTGTGTCAACAACGCTTGTGACAGCGTCCACGGCAATTTCGGAGAGGAGTTTCTTGGAGGCTTCTGCACCTTTTCCGGTCATGGCGGTTTCGGCAATGCTGACAAGCAGTTCATGGTTGGAAATGTCCACACTCATTGCGAGGGAGTTTAAGACTTCTACTGCCTTTTCGGCTGCCAGCCTGTACCCTGATGCAATAATTGTCGGGTGGATTTCCTGCTCGATCAAGTCTTCAGCTTTCTTTAAGAGCTCACCTGCGACCACGGCTGCACTGGTAGTTCCGTCTCCGACCTGTTCATCCTGGGTCTTGGATACTTCAACTACCATCTTTGCTGCAGGGTGTTCAATGTCCATCTCTTTAAGAATGGTTGCCCCGTCGTTTGTGATAACCACGTCACCCATGGAGTCCACAAGCATCTTGTCCATGCCTTTGGGCCCGAGGGTTGTTCTGACTGCTTCGGCTACTGCCTTTGCAGCCATAATGTTGTTACTCTGGGCATCCCTGCCTCTGGTTCGCTTACTTCCTTCTTTCAAAATGAATATTGGCTGTCCTGCCATGATTTAATCCTCCATTAGTGTGAATTTGGAATAGCTCTGGAATTAAAATCGCATTTTACATGTTTGTACTTCTATATAAACTCATCCCGCAGTTCTCTCTGTAATAAGTATGCCCTGGTATTTGCTTCCTTTAAAAAAAGAGCCTGGAATGGACTCGTTTTATACCGGATTTCTTTAACAGAAAAGCCCGGAGTAAAAAACCCTGGTTATAATTCATCTCTCCATTTTTCCAGAAAAGTCTTGAAATTTATTAAATCTTGAAATTTATTTCATCAATTCTTATGGAACCCTGCATCCCTTTTTCGAAAAATATTTTTATCTGTATTCATATTTTTTCTCGGAATATTTTATATCTGTAATTTCCGGTTGTAGATATTTAATTCCACTTTACCCCAGGTTTTTTTCTGTAACTGCAAAAAATATGAAGGATAGGAGAAACTTTGAAATGGTTTAGGATTTTGACACTGAATTGCCAGATTATTTCTCTTCCAGCGAAAACCTTTTTTAATCTCATTTCCTTTGTATTAGTAAAAAATATAAAGAAGAATATTTTATATCTGAGTAAATATTATATTCTATCTTTGTTCAAGATCTCCCATTTAAATCGACCTATATAGTCATAACTGTAATAGAAAAATTAATATCTCTTGGAGACATTATAAAAATTTTGGGGGTGCGCCAACGGCAAATATCAGAGGAAAAGTACTGGGCATCGACCTGGGAACAACCAATTCTTGTATGGCGATAATTGAGCTTGGTGAACCCAAGGTCATTACCAATTCCGAAGGAAAAAGGCTTACGCCTTCAGTTGTAGGTTTCTCAAAGAAGAATGAGTTACTTGTAGGAGACCTTGCTAAAAGGCAGATGATTTCAAACCCTGAAAATACCGTCCAATCCATAAAGAGGCATATGGGGAAAGCCGATTACAGGGTGTCACTTAATAGCGATAAGTATACTCCTCACGGAGTTTCCGCAAAGATCCTTCAGAAACTGAAACATGATGCGGAGAAGTATTTAGGGGATGCCGTTGAAAAAGCGGTAATTACTGTCCCTGCCTACTTTAACGATTCTCAGCGCTTTGCCACAAAAAAAGCAGGTGAACTTGCAGGTCTGGAAGTGCTTCGAGTCATAAACGAACCTACCGCAGCTGCGCTCGCTTACGGCCTGAAAGATGGAGTTGACAACCGGAAAATTCTGGTTTACGACCTTGGGGGCGGTACTTTTGATGTTTCAATTCTTAAGATTAAAAACGGAATTTTCGAAGTACTGGCTACCAGCGGGGACACCGAACTCGGCGGTGATGATTTCGACAGGCGGGTTGTTGAACACCTGCTTGCTGAGTTCCAGAAGGCTGAAGGCACGGACCTCTCAGGTATACCGCAGGCGATGCAGCGCGTTAAAGAGGCTGCAGAACGCTGCAAGATTGACCTGTCCACTCTCACAACTGCAAATGTTAACCTGCCCTATGTTTTTGAAAGTAAAACCCTGGATATAGATGTAACAAGAGACCAGTTCGACAGGATGACAGAAGACCTTGTTAAGAAAACTTTATCAATTATGGAAAAAACCCTGCAGGATGGAAAGCTTTCTCCCTCCGAAATTGATGAAGTAATCTTTGTAGGTGGCTCTACCAGAATCCCTGCTGTAGTGAAAGCTGTAGAAGATTTCATGGGAAAAAAGGCTCTTCAGAACATTAACCCTGATGAAGTGGTAGCAATGGGGGCTGCTGTTCAGGCAGGAATTCTCGGAAACGAGTTTCTTAAGTCTCCCAGAGAAGATGTTGACGCGGGCAACCTTGTGCTTCTTGACGTGACCTCTCTTTCCCTGGGGTTTGAAACCGTTGGAGATCTGATGGCACCAATAATTCCAAGGAATACAACAATTCCCACAAGGAATAGTAAAATCTTCACCACACATTACGATAACCAGAGGGTTGTGAGAGGTAAAATCCTTCAGGGAGAGGAACGAGTTGCGTCAAAAAACGTTACCTTAGGAATGCTTGTGCTCGATAACATCCCCTCTGCCCCAAAAGGCATCCCGCGTATAGAGGTTACTTTTGACATTGACGCCAACGGAATAATAAATGCTACGGCAAAAGACCTTGGGACCGGAATCATGCGAAGTGTTACTATCGAAAGGCCCGAAGGTCTCAACGATTAATCGCTTAATCGGTTGATATCTCAACAATAAATCGGTTGATTGCTAAATAATAAAAATTGATTAATAGCTCAATTTAACAGCTCAAAAATAGATATACAGGTTCAGAGGGTGAAAAGCAGTGGACTATTATCAGTTATTCGATATTCCCAGAGGCGCAAGCTCTGAGGAGATCGAAAACAGGTATCACTATTTTGCAAAGAAATATCATCCGGACAGAGCTAAGTCCCCTGATGCCCATGAAAAGTTCATAAAAATCAAAGAGGCTTACGAAATTCTTAAGGATCCTCAAAAAAGAAAGGCATATGACATGTCCTTGCCCCCGGAAGAAAAGGCAACGGAAGTTTCTGCCAATTCCGGGAATCCCGGTAACCGGGAAGTTACCCAGGAATCTCCGGTTCCAGAAGTTCCCGATATGCCGTCAGGCTCTAAATCTCCTTTCAGGTCGACGACTATTTCCTACGTTTCGTTCAAATCTTCCAGTGACCCCCTGAGCTCTGCCCAGTCCAATTCTTCTCCCGAAACCGAGACTATTGACTGGTCCAGATATGTCTATTCCGGAAAACACCAGGATTCTGAGGACGGAGACCTGTCAGGAAAATCAAAAGGGGACAGTGCCGACTGGTCAAGTGTAAAAGTCAGGTATCAGGGGCTGGTAGAAGAAGTCGATGACAGCAAGCGCAAAAAGCGTTTTTCAGCTGGTTCCTTTTTAGTGAAGACATTTGCCTTCGCTCTAGTCCTTATCTTTCTTCTGGCAACCGTCGCAGTTGTTGCTCCGGGTCAGTTAAAAGCTATAGGGCTCGAAAGTGTGGTGGACCTCTTCGCCAAAGTAATATGACTAAAAATAACAGATAACTAAAGCTGACGGTAACTAAAACTGATAAACGACTAAAGCTGACAGATGACTAAAACCGATAGACGACTGAAATCCGACAGATGGTCAAAAGCTAACAGATGCCTGTTATTTCTTTTTTATTTCTTCGTTTTTTATCCAGTGCCTCTTACTGCCTTTCACTGCGTTGTTTCGGGAAGCTTTGAAAGCCCTTCCTCGATTTCATCTACTTTTTCAAATGCAATACCGAGAGGAACTTCAAAATCTTCGTATCCGCTGTGTTTTCTTGACCCTTTGCACCCGAAAGATAAACCCATGCCTTTTTCAAGAGCCAGTACGGTGCAGTCTCCGCAGATTGAAGCCGCCCCCATTGTATCCATCGCTGTCCTCTTCCCTCCGGAATAGGCATTCGCCTGGACAACGCGCATGGCTTTCTCAGGTTTAAGGAAAAGAATCAGCACATCAAAGGTACCTCTGTTAAGGGACAGAGGTTCAATTGCTACAGAGTAAAATTTTCTCTTTAATCTTGGAAGGGACAGGGCTGCCTTTTCTGCAGCCTTCATATCCCTGTATCTTCCGGACTTTAGATAATATCCCGCAGGGCTTTCATCAGAGAGCCCCAGGACATAATCTCCGGGAGAGCAGCCCTGTCCGGAAATCCGGAACTTCTCTCCCATACGGGCTTTCTGCACAAGTTCGCAAAAAAGAAAGCCGGATTTTTCAGGAAGCTCTTCACTTCCTTTTCCGGTTACTTTTTCTTCGGATATAGCTTCCTGGAATGGTACGGCTCCCCGGAATGGTACTGTTTCCTTGATTCCTTCTTTTCTGTCCCCTTCGTCTATTTCAAAGGTAACACAGACAGGCTCTCCGGTTTCCATCAACCGCCTGAGTTCCGGGTATCCTGAAAACGGTACTCTTTCTTTTTGCATACAGCCCATTCCTGTTTTACTGCTCATTTCACCTGAATTCCGCTTTTACGGAGGTGAAGATCGGGCCTCTCATATCTATTTTTTTGTTTTTGCCCGTGATATAACGCTGGGCAGTGGCGCCTATTTTAATATTGACTTCCGAGGGGACCTTGACAATCCTGACCCTGACAATGTGTTCATCTGCTCCGGACATTGCAGCTTCTTCAATTTCTCTGGCAGCCTGGGCAGCAAAGGCTTCTATGAAGCGGATGCCTGCCATTGCCGAGTGGTTCTCAAAGGCTTTCTGCCACTTCTTCGTGTTCGGGATACCCAGGATATCTCCCTGATAGGCAACGACTTCGTTGAAAGCGGCAGGCCCGCAGAGTTTTGTATTCTCTTCGGGCTCAATTACGGAGACTTTTACTTTTCTTCCGCAAACTTCCCCTTCCCAGGCGGGGAATTCACAGGGGCTTGGCTCTTCTCCGTGCAGTTCGCACTGGGCGACCACGGCATCTGCAATTGCCCTTCCTTCGGGAGTTTCCGGGGTCCTGTCCACAAAGACCTGTTTTGCAAGTTCACTGTCCGACATCTCCCACTCGGAATACTGGGGGATCTGCGGATAGGTCAGGGAGCGGATGTCAGGGGCATCATGAAGGATCATGGCAAGCCTCTCGACTCCGAGTCCCAGGTTCATTACAGGGTACGGAATATCATATTCGGCAAGAGCGGTCGGGGAGTAGATCCCGAAGGTTGCAATCTCGATCCAGCCGTCCGAGTACTTGGAGTTCGAGCCCACGAGTTTCGGGTGGAAGGCAAAGACTTCGGTCTGGGTGTCAGGTACATAGTACTTGCTGCGTTTTTCATCGGGGCGGAAGAGGAACTTTTCAAAGCCGAACTGGGAGAGGAGCCCTTCCGCAACGGCTTTTCCGTGGTCTACGGTTACGTCCTCGTCCATGATAACACAGGAAGCCGAGTAGTAGGTCATGAGCCTGGAAGCGTCTTCCTGCTGTTCCCGCCTGAAACAGCGGTCAATTGAGAAGAAGTGGAAAGGAGGTTCTTTTCTCTCAAGGAGGGCCCCAAGGGAAATGAACCAGCCGCTTGTCATGTGGCTGCGCAGTGTTTTTGTGCTTGCCTGGGCTACAAGCTCTTTGAATTCAGGAAAAACCTTTTCAATCATGTCGGCTACAAGGGCATCCGAAACTCCGAGGGCTGCCGAGATTTCGGGCACCAGGTCGTCACCTTCAACTTTTCCTTTTTTGTAAGCATGAAGGACTTTCCTGATCTTGTCTATGCCTTCGTCCCCTATATCGCCCAGGATTTCCATTATCTGTGCAATGCGCTCGTCGGAAATCCCCACATTCGGGCGGGGCAGCCCTGCAAGATAGAAACAGCGGTCAAGGACTGCGAGGGCTTCGCTTCCGAACTGTTTGTGGACCTCTTTCTCATCAACTATAAGAGGGTTCATCATCTCTTCGAAACCCATGCGCAGATAGGCTTCTCTCAGTTTCTGGATTGTATCGTAAACAGGGTGAGCCTTCCCGTATCTCAGGGTGGTTCTAGGATAGCGCTCATTAAGGGTAGGGGTTTTGACCATTTTTTTACCCTCGTTCCAGGTAAGGTCAAAATTCTCCTTTGCATCCTTTTTTATTTTTTCTGGATCAAATCTCATGGATATCCTCTTGTAACTGATTATTGGAATTCTGGATCTATCAGACCCTTACGGTTTTATCGTTTATATGAATATGTCGAATTGTCTGGCAGCCCTGTGAAGTGAATCGAATAACGGGTGTCAGGGAGATGATTGCTAAATTTTAGTTAACCATGCCAAGCTGTAATTAACCATGTAAGTTGTAATTAATCGCTCCAAGCTGTAATTAACCATGTTAAATTGTGATTAATCGTGCTAAGCTGTAATTAACCATGTTAAATTGTGATTAATCGTGCTAAGCTGTAATTAACCATTTAAGTTGTAATGTAACTGCACTGAATAGTAAATGATTTTAATGGTTATTGTGAAATTTATTTAGTTCTCCTTCTCAGCCTTCAACTCTGCCAGGGCGCTGAATTGGTAAGTTACCTTGCAGTCTGATGTTCTTACAGCCTGATCATCTTTAAGCTTGATTGTTTTACAGCCTGGATTCCAGTCTCCTCATTGCAGTCTCAAGCTTTTTCTGCTGAATTGAGTTTACCACATCGCCGCGTGTTTTTTCTATCAGGGAGCGGGAGACATCCGTCTTTCGCCTGAGCCCGCCGGTTATTGCATCAGGGTAGTCAAAGTCCATAAGGGCTGCATGGATATTTTCCATGATCCCTAAAAATACTTCGGCCTTTTCAAAGGATTCTCCCCTTATAAGGTCAAGGACATGTCTTCTTAGTTCCCCTACCACATCTCCAAGCCCGTTAAGATAGGCAGCGTACTCAACTCCCAGTTCATCCGGGGACGGAAGATTCTGCGTTTTTCCTTCGTCTTTTAAGAGGCTGTAGAGGACTGTAACTTCCGAATATTCCTGCTGGGCATGTTCCACAAAACCGGCATGGTAAATGTCAGCATGTCCTTCGAACCGGGATTCAAGTTTCTTTAAAGCTCTCCCAGCCGCATCTATGCTGAGATCTGCTTTTTCAAAGTTTTTCCCGTGCAGGGCAAAGCTTGCTGTCCTGCATTCCCTGACGATTTCCCTTGAAATTTTTAGTCCTTCTTCTCTGATCTTATCTTTAGTCTCGAAATTATCCCTTATCCGGATAGAAATTTCTTCCAGCATTACTTTTGCCCCCCTGTAAGTATTTTATATTTCTGTGATACTGGTTTTCCATCTGCTGGCTTTCCACCTGTATCATGTTATCCCCTATTTTTACGCATTTAGATGTGTTCTCAGTTTTTATATGCTTTTTCAAGATTCCATGCCACTATCTCAGAATTTCTTTCTTTGATTTCTTTCCGACTATCTTATGTCTGTAGCTTTACTCTCTTACCTGAATCAATCCCTCATTTTATTTAATATGTATAAAATGATTCTGAGGTCCTTTATATCTTTATCCCTCTTTTTATCTCTTTTTTCACGACTAAACTCTATTCATTTATTTTTCTTTTGAAGTCCGGTAATAGTCTGAATTTTAATTCTATTATGGAAGAATATGGAAAAAAGGTCTAAATTAGATCGAAAAAAGACCGAAAAAAATCGAAGTAGATCGAAGTTAGAACGTAAAAAGATTGAAGTTAGATCAAAAAAAGATGAAAAAAGGTTTTTACCTTATCGGTATCCCTGATCTTCTGAGTTTATTCTAAAATCAGCTGGAGGCGACTCTCAAAAATTACCAAGTCGCTTCCCGTCGGTTCTTAGTTTAGAATCAGATGAAGTTCGAGATTTTTAACAGAATCGTCTCAAGGAACGAATCTGAGCGTGTTTTCTTTCCGGGAGCCAAATTCTTTCTTTATGGTGCTCTCGGGCAAAATCCTTTTTACGGGATTAGAAGAATTGTTTCGTTTTTCTTGTTTTACTCATCTACTGGAATGGTTTCAAGCTGGCTTGAAAGGTTCCATATCAGGGTCCTTGTGTGCAGAGGGAGGTTAGGGTCGTTGCTTATATCTTCGAGAATTGAAATGCTTGATGCTGCTCTAAGGAACAGGGGTTCGGATTCGTTGTTCAGGATATCCATGATTTCATTCACAGAACGCCTGATATTTCTTGGAACTGAAGAGTCACTGGTTATGCTGTCAAGGACCTGAAGACATTGTCTGATAACTTCTGCTGAATCATTTGATGACATTTGAATCACCTTCGCAGTCAATTATGATGTAAAAATTAGAGCTAATAAATTAGTGTAAGACAGGCTTGTTATATAAAATATTATCGGTAATCCGTAAACCCGATTGTGTCAGTGTTTCCCCCTTTCGATTCCGGGAACAGCCCATTTTCCGTTCTGCGCGTGATAAAGGTAGTTTCATATAGGGGGAGTTACACGAGAAATCTTATAAAATGAGTGAAAAACTGTGCGAAAAGGAAGGTTAGGCATATGGATTCTGACAGAGACAAAAAAGTAAAGCGAATAGCCCGTTTCCTGGAACTCGGGGGCACAATGCTTGCCGAACACTGCAAGGTTTGCGGAGCCCCGAAATTTCGTTACCAGGGCACGGTAATCTGCCCTATCTGTGATGTCCGGGAAGAAGGGGAAGAAACTCCGGCTCCAGAACCTGCGGCAGAAGTCCAGGCTCCAGAAGCCAGATCTTTACCTGAGCGAGATGTTCCTTTACCTGAGCGAGACAGATCTTCAACTGAAAAGGACAGATCTCCAGCTGAGCGAGAAAGGTCCTCTTTTGAGGCCAGAAAGAAAGTACAGGCACGCAGACCTAAAACGAGGTTCGGGCAAAGAGCCCCGGATGTCGAAGAGGAAGAAGACAAAGCCCTCCAGTTTGCAGAAGAAGAGATTCCGGAGCCCTCTTATGAGGCTGTAGCCGCACGAAGCGCGGTTCCCGAAGTTCAGGCTGCTCCTGCAGTCCGGGCAGAGAAAAAGACTGAGTCATCCATGGTTTCTACAGCTCATGGAGAGCGGGAGGTGCTGGAAAACCTTCTCTTTGAAAAGATGGTCAGTATTGCAGCTTCCCTTCAGAATGAAAAGAACCCGCGCAGCATTGCTGAGCAGTTTGAGCTGATCGAAAAAGGTATTGGCCTGATAGAGCGGTTGAGGCAGATATAACCTGACTGTTAAAATCTAACTGCAGGTAAAGCTGAAATAGATAGGGTCAGGGCTGGACGAGCCGTAATAGGACAAATTTAAATTGACTGTAATTAAGCGATAAATTTAAATTGACTGTAATTAAACGATAAATTTAAATTGACTGTAGTTAAACGATAAATTCAAGTTAATAATAGATAGAAATAGTGCTAAAAATATGCGAGTTTAAGGATATGCCGAAAAATTTCAAATGAAAGAGGAAGTTCGGGAAAAAAGATTACATATCTGTCTAATAATTGGAATAACAAGCTATAATAAACCTGACTGGTATAAAAAATGCTTTTGAAGGGCAGAAAGAGCAAAAAAGACGATTTTCAGGCTAAAATCTGAAAAAGCAGCTCTTTTAAAAATTTGCTTGAGGAACCTGGATTTTTCCGTTCCTTTTTCGTCCTTAAAAAGTTTGATATGCCCTGACTGGCGGGACTTTCGCTGAAAAACCGAAGTTTTTGCTCAGGAAACTCCGGTCTCGATATGCAACTTTTTTCTCCCATACCTGCGGCAAACTCCGACAGATGTCGATTTTGCTTTATGGGGCTTCATTCAAGGCATTTCTTTCATTTGTATGTGGGCGTTTTAATTATAATTCCAATATATATCTATTATATATACAATAGTTTTTATTTCTCCCATATTTCCTGATCTTTCATTATAGTTTTACGCTTTTTGATTACAGGAATCCTCTTTCCTGCTTTCTATTTCTACAGATGCGGTATTTTGAAAAAGTATGCATCTTCACCATATGATGCTGTTTTTGTTCTTAACTCCGTTAACTTCCGCAAAGTGATCTGGAAGGGCTTTTTTTCTATCATTATTTATCGTTAAGAATTTTGCCCTTTTTTTGAAAAACGGCATTTTGGAGCTGAACATATCTATCACGATTTATCATAAATTTCTTTTAGGAGTGTTTATATTTTATGACACGATAAATGTATATTGAGAGGTGATGAAAGCATGCGAGAGATATACAAAGACCTGCTTTCGTATCTGGTTACCTTTTTGAGGTTGCTTGGAGCGATGATTCTTCTCTTCCCTCTGGGATGGGTTTTCATTCTCCTGGGTGTACTGCCTGAGCCGAAATGTACTGTTCACAGGCGGCACCTGGAAAAAGTATTCTGCAACGTCAAAAGGTATTGATAGGACAGGTTTTTTTCTCGCGGGAATTCCCTCGGGAATTCCTTGTTAAAAACGTTTTTTCCCGGAGTCTACAGTTGAATACTGTTATTGCAGGCTTATAGTATGCGGTTTTCCTCCGATTCTGTTGCCGGCTTCCTCCTAATAGCCATATGGGTCTTTTCAGCTTCAGTCTCCGGGGATCATTAAATTTTATTTTTTTATATGCGGATTTATGTGTATATGGAATCTGTATGGATTCATAAGTGTAAGGAATTTCTCATTTTCAGGTTCATCAACCTTTATATGGGCTTTCGAGAACTTCCCTTATCCTGGCTGCGGTCTTTGGCCCTATTAGTTTTACTTGCTTGAGTTCTTCCGTATCAGCCTGCAGGACCGCTTTCACGGAGCCGAAGTGCAAAAGGAGGTTTCTGGCGGCTTTTGGTCCGATATTCGAAATCGAAGAAATAAGATATTCCTGCTGCTCGGCAAGAGTACTGGCAGATTTCTTCCCATGAGGATTGATTTCACGTTTGTTCTCTGTCTGCTCACGTTTTGCAAGCACCTTTAAAATAGAAGCAGTTTCTTCCTCGTCCCGGGAGTAGAGAATGGACACTCCAAAATCGATCGCAATGGACACAAGTGTTCCATAAATGGCATTAGGATTGATCTGCCTGGAAGTGAAAAGGTCTTCTCCTTCAATGATCAGGACAGGTTTTTCATAAACTCTTGCAAGGTCTGAGAGCTGGGAAAAAAGGTTGCGCTTTCCGTCAATCAGGGAACTTGCAAAGTCATCCGTACGTTTTCTTTCCACGGCAAGGCGGTCGCTTACCACATAGTCCCCTACTTCAAGCGCCGCAAAGCTGAGTTCCATGCCAAGCCTGTCCAGGGTCTTTGCAACCCCGCTTTTTGTCTCCCTGTGGTCGATCACTATTCTGAGGGATTGGTTTGCACTGTCTCCCGATGAGGTTCCGAAATCCACAAGGGTTTTTTGCCTCTCTTTTGCGTTTATATCGGCTTTTTCATTTCCGCCCTTCTTTCCATTCCCATCTGCGCCTGTTTCCGGATATAAGCCTGTTTCCGAGTATACTTCTGTTTCCAGGTATGCGCCCGTTTCCAGGTATTCTTTATTTTCTCTGTTTTTCCTTTCTTCTTCGTTTTTCTTTATATCTGCAGGCCTGCTTCTGAAGCTGTCCCCGTCTTCATTTTCTTTTCCAATTTCAATTCCAATTTCTATTTCTTCCGTTTTCAGCTGCGCGGCTGAAGTACAGGGCAGGTTTTCGAAATCCGAAAGCGCCGCGCTCTTCTTTGAAGCCTTTGGGGTAAGGGCGCTTTCAAGCCCATGCATGCTGTTAAGCATCCTTTTTTCCTTATTTTTGCTGCTCCAGTAATAGGCTTCGTCCCGCGTTCCCTTTGTCACAAGTACAATTACCCTGCCTTTTTGCCGCCTGCCGGTCCTGCCCTTACGCTGGATACTGCGGATTTCCGAGGGGATGGGCTCGTAAAATAACACCATGTCCGTGGCAGGAATATCAAGTCCTTCTTCAGCAACTGAGGTGGCTACCAGGACATTGTATTCTCCTGCCCTGAACTTATCCAGGATTTCCGCCTGCTGCTTCTGTGTAAGCCCTTTGTCCTTATGGCGCGAACCCTGCCCGACAAAACGGATCGGAATAATCCCGGAAACCCCGGAAAGGGCATTTGCCACGATTTCGGCAGTGTCCCTGTAGTTCGTAAACACAATTACCCTGGAATCAGGATTTTCTTTCAGCTGTTCGGATACGATCTTCCGTGCAAGTTCGAGTTTGGGGTGCTCAACATTGCATTCCTTTACCCTGTACAGGGCTTTTCTCATGTAAAGGTCGTCCATGAGCCTTTTTGCAGCCTTGCTCGCACTTTTTGAAGAGGCTTCTGCATCCAGCTTTTCCAGGTACTTCCTGAGAGTCTCAAGCCCCTGCGTCTCCACCATTTCCACTGCATGGTTCACCTTCATCATCTCGGCGACCACAGACATGGCAGAGAAAATAGCAGGGTCTCCACCCATACGGATTTCCCCCTGGAGCTGTTTCTGGAGAAGCAGGAGGTCTTTTTTGGAGATGTATTTTCCACTGCCTGCAGAAAAACCGAGATCCCTTATGATTTTGAGCCGATCATCGAGGATCTTTTCCAGATAGCCCCGGATTTCGGCCATTTCGGCAGGAAGCTGGACCTGAAGCCACTCTATTTCTTTTTCCTGCACATAAGGGCGAACATCCCTGTCTTGCTCGGTTTTCACAGCTACGTTTTCTACATGCAAAGCCTGGCAGACCTCTGCGATTTTCTCGTCGGAGCTGCCCGGACTTGCGGTAATTCCGAGTATATGGGGATTTTTTGCACTTTCAAAGTACTTTTCCGCAATAAAGGTATAAGCATAATTTCCAACAGCCCTGTGGGCTTCATCAAAGGTGATGTGGCTTACGTCCTCAAGGCTGATCCTTTTCGTAAGAAGGTCGTTTTCGATCACCTGGGGAGTTGATACTATCAGTTTTCCCTGTGCCCAGAGCTTTTCCCTCTCAGCCGGGGCAATGCTGCCTGTAAAAGCCAGAATCTCTTCCTCGGGAAGGGACATCACCTTTTTGAAAAAAGCAGCATGCTGGTCTACAAGAGGTTTTGTAGGCGAAAGGATCAGGGCTTTTCCCCCGAAACGCTGGAGTCTGGAGGCGATCACAAAAAGAGCTATTATGGTTTTTCCAAGCCCTGTGGGGAGCACAACAAGGCTTGACCCTTCAAGGGCTTTTCCTGCAAGGTTGAGCTGGTAAAGCCTCTGCTCAACTGTGTCGGGCTTAATCAACGGATGCTTCATACATGCCGATTTCTCAGGAAAAAGACTCTCGTTCATTTTGATTCAGGTTTGTTTATTTCAGTTTTATTTTGTTTTAGGGTTATTCTGCTTCAAGGTTATTCTGCTTCAAGGTTATTCTGCTTCAAGGTTATTCCCGTTTCAAGGTTGTTTGTTCCAGCCTTGTTTGCTTTAGCCCTTTTTTTGTTTCATTTCAAGATTTTTTTGTTTCAGCCTTGTTTTTTCAAGGTTGTTTAGTTTCAGGGCTTTAATTCAATTATAAAAAAGTAATAAAAAATTAAAAACTTTGCTGCAGGCTTTTTAACCTGCAGCTCCGAAATTTATCAGGATTCTTAAATCCTTAATTTTAGAAGTTAAAGGGCTTGCCTGCGGATTCGAAATCTCTGCCCCTGTAGATCAGCTCATAGAGCACGTTTTCGATCCCGTTGATAGGAGCCCGGATCTGGCGCATGGAGTCCCTGTCCCTGATTGTGACAGTCCCGTCCTGAAGGGTGTCATAGTCCACAGTAACCGAGTAAGGAGTCCCGATTTCATCGTTTCTCCTGTAGCGGCGCCCGATGGTCCCGGAGTCGTCGTAATTGACAAGCAGGGTCTTTTCCCTGAGTTTTGCAACAATCTCCTTTGCCGGGTCTGCAAGCTCTTTTCTTGTAAGGAGCGGAAGGACGGCTACCTGCACGGGAGCAACTGCGCTTGAGAAGTGCATAACAAGGCGGGCTTCCTCTTCGCCTTCTGCTTCACTTTCACCCTTTGCTTCACCGGACTCTTTTCCTGCATCTTCTGTCCCTTCTGCTTCTCCTGCCCCTTTAAGTCCGGATTCTGCTGCCTTCTGGGCAACGTTTTCTTCGTCAAAGGCATGTTCCATTACGCCGTAGAAGATCCTGTCTATCCCGTAGGAAGGTTCAATCACGTGAGGAATGACGTTTTCTCCGCTGACTTTTACGGTTTCCTCGGCAAAGTCTACAACTTCCGGGCTGACAGTCAGTTCTTCTCCGTCCACGGTGACCTTGATCTGGTCTTTTGAGAGCTCTTCTTCCGAAAGCTGTTTTAAGGCGTCTGCAACGGCTTTTGCTTTGCCCTTAAAGAGGGGGCCGAGTTTTACCATATTCGGTTTCACGACAAAGCGGGTAACCATTCTGGGTTCGTCGTATTCCACGTAAACGTAGAGATCGGTCTTGCTGACCCTTGCATGGGCTTTGAGGTCGTAGTCCGTCCTGTCGGCGATGCCCACGATCTCTACCCAGCCGAAGCGGTCCGTCTCGATCTCGGCGTCCCAGCAGTCGATTGCATAATGTGCCATCTCGTCTTTCAGGTGCTGCCTGAACCTGAGTTTTGTGGGGACGATCCCTACTTTTGTCAGGAACTCATTTGTAAGCGCGATGTTGTAACCAAGGACCTCATGGGCAATTACGCCGGATTCTACAGCTTCCCGCACGGTCAGCCTGATAGGTTCGCCTGTCTGCTGGGCTGCCTGTGAATAGAGAGTAAGCTCTTTGTCTGCGAAGCGCTCGAAGTTGGAGTGCTTCTTGTACCTTGGGTCAACGAAGAGCTCACACTCAGCCTGGGTGAATTCCCTGAGCCTTATTACGCCCTGCCTTGGCGCGATTTCGTTCCTGTAAGACTTGCCGATCTGCACTGCCCCAAAGGGCAACTTATCCCTGTAGAAGCGGGACAGCCTCTGGAAGTCCACGAACATCCCCTGCGCCGTTTCCGGCCTGAGGTAGCCCTGCCTTCCGGTCCCGGGCCCGATTGTGGTCTTGAACATCAGGTTAAATTCGTATGCGTCGTTGAACTCTCCACCGCATTCGGGACAGGTGATCCCCTTTTCTTTTATGACTTCTGTGAGCTGTTCTGCGCTCAGGGTCCCTGCCGCATCCATGACGTTTTCCACCAGGTGGTCCGCCCGGAAAGCCTCTCCGCACTTCTTGCACTCGCACAGGGGGTCAGAAAAGCCTCCAACGTGCCCGGATGCGACAAAAACATCCTCGATCCCTATTGTAGGGCACTCGATTTCCATATGCCCTTCCTGGATGACGTAAAACTCTCTCCAGGTCTGCTCAATACGCCTCTTTAACGTGCTGCCGAGAGGCCCGTAATCGTAAAAGCCACGGCTTCCGCCGTACAGCTCAAAAGAGTTCCACAAAAAGCCGCGGCGCTTTGCCAGCTCGAATACCTTCTCGTACTTGTCCATTTTATAAGTCCTCGTGAAATTGATTGGGGGATATATGGTAATTGTGAATTTTTGATTTGTCCGAAATAATAGATGGATAAAGGAAATCATTATATTAAATTTGCACTGCTCTGAGACGATGGGTTGAGGGTTGTTAAGGATGATTGCGGAGAAAGTTCGAGAGTAACAATACTCTCGGGAAAATCAAGCTGAAAATTTTGATAAATTCTTGATTGAGATCATTTCATAAAATTTAATATGCACAACATCGAAAAGCATGTTGATGAGGTTCCAAAGGCTATTATTTTTGGTTCTTTTTTCCTTTTTAGTATTCACTTCCATGCCAATAGTTAGTCTGGCAATAGAATATAGAGAAGTTCAGGCTAGTGAAATCTTAGAACAAATAGAGAACGGGGAAGATGTAAATCTTACAGACTGCCGAATAATTGGAGAACTCAATTTAAATAAAATTCAACTTGAAACTGTTCCGAATCCAAGGTATAATGAATTATTTGGATACTTCGGTCACGAGGTAACTAAAGATTTAAAGGTTGTCAAAAATAATATCACGATCCATAATTCTATTTTTGAAAGTGATATTGACTTTTCAAATACACTATTTGAAAAACCTTTCTACTTTGCTAAAGTAACTTCTTTCTCCTCTAATTTTATAAGTACGACTTTTGGCGATGACGCCAACTTTGATAAGGCTAGCTTTGGCGATGGCACCAACTTCGAAGGAGCTAGTTTTGGCGATTTTACATGGTTTGCAGATGCTAGTTTTGGAAATGACGCCAACTTTGCATTGTCTAGTTTTGGTTATGATGCCATCTTTTTGAATGCTAGTTTTGGTGATAATGCCCATTTTAGAAGAGTTATTTTTGGCGGTGACACCGATTTCGAAGACGTTAGTTTTGGCAATGACGCCGACTTTTGGTACGCTAGTTTTGGCAATGATGCCTACTTTGACTGCTCTAGTTTTGGCGATGAAGCCAACTTTGAAGAGGCTAGTTTTGGTGATACTGTCTACTTCTCAGATGCTAAATTCAAAAATGTTTCATTAAACGGCACCGATTTCAAAGAAATGAAGGTTAATTGGGATTCCCTTGAAAACTCACTTGTTTTTGATAGATTAACTTATGTTAAATTAGTTCGTAATTTTAGAAATATTGAACAATTTGAAGATGCAGATGATGTCTATTTCCTATATCGAAAACACTGTCAAGCAGAAAATCCGTGGATTTCTCTCCACGAAGAGAGTCCTTGGATTTCGTTCCCAAAAGTGGGAGATATATTTATGTGGCTTAGTTGTGGGTATGGGGTAAAGCCTTCGTACACTGTAGGATCGAGTATTTTTGTGATTCTACTGTTCTCTATAATTTACTTGTTGGAAGATGCATGTTCAATAGGATTAAAGAAATGTTTTGGTCGTCGATTTTCGGAATTGTCAGGTATAATTTCCAGATTCAGGATAAGCAAAGGGGAAAATATTCTAAATTTCTCTTCCACAGTTTTTTATTTGAAAGGTTTGTTTCATTGGCGAGGTTGGGATGCTTTCTATTTTAGTATTGCATCTTTCACAAATTCCAATTATGAAGACTGGAAGCCCCAAAAATATAGCCGAAAAATATCGGTTTTTGAGGGATTTATTGGTAATTTGTTTATCGCTTTGTTTATCGTCACTATGGTAAATGTACTATTAAGGCCGTAATTTGAGTATCAAGGTTAGATAAATTTTAGTTAAACCTGTTTCGTTTGAAAGAAAAAACTAGGAACTTAAGTATTCTTGCAGATTTTGCGTAATAGACCATTTAAAGCCTTAAAATTCTTCAGAGAAAATGCTTAAGATGGGTTATCGCCATATCCATGAGCTTTTGTAAGCCTTCAAATAATATGACTAACCAAATTTGAAAATATTATCAAAAATCAGATATTGTTTTTTGCCCTGAGAAATCCAATATTGTTTTTTGCCTTGATCCGATTATCATATCCGAAAAGGATATTTCTTTAGAACAGTGATGACATAATTTTGTTTCTTTTTTGTCCCAGTCACGTAACAAAGTTGCTTTACAATATGGGCAAATTTTAAACTTAGTGTCAATAAATTTTTCTAATGACATTTCCAATAATATGTATTTTGCTACTGTAATATCATTTACACAGTATTTATTGATAGGTTTATTCCTACCCTTCTCTTTACCAATTGTATCAATAACTCCATAATTTCTCCATGTATTCATTTTAGATCTAACAGTTTCTTGCTGACATTTGTATATCTCATTTGCTAGATATCTGATCGTGAACTCAACTTGTCCAATTTTCTTTAAGTCTCTTAATATATTCTTATCAGGGATTGTTTCAATTGCATTATTCTTGGAAAAATTATTTATCCCTTTAATTATTGCTTCTTGAGAGATTTTTCTCTTGTTTTGACCTATCTCCCGCTGCTCAGAAATAATATTTTGAATAATTCTTATAATGTTCCTCGGAGATTTTTGAGCAAATCTGATTATCAGCGAATTTATATCTACAGGTAAATTGCATTTTGTTATTTTTGAGAAATCATTTATTCTATTATCACTGTAAGCTTCAAGTCTTTTACAGAGCATCTTCTTAAGGTCTTCATTTTCCCAAGTTAATGAATAGTAGTTTAGTCGATCTCTGCGACTATATTCACTACAGTAAGGCTCTAATTTGTCCCATAAAAAGAATTTAAATGCATAACCCTTCATCTCAAGTAAATCTAAATCCTTTAGTAAAGGTTCAACAAGTTTTGATGAAAGCTTTGCGTTATTTCCTGTTATAGAAGATTCATCGACTTTATCAACTAAAACGTATATTGAGGAAAAATTAATCTTAGAAGTTATTTTTTGTATTTTTTCTAGTTGATATTTTTCTAGATCTTGTAGTCTTTCTTCGTTATCGATCTTTTTTAATTCTAATGGTTTTAAACCTACGTTTGAAAGTATACCGTTAATTGCTGTAGTGAATAAACCAAAATGTTGATTCCAGAATTTAATTGCTTTTTCTGAGCAATTCGATAAGGACTCAAGAGCGTTTTTGAACTCTTGCTCTGACATATTTGTCAGATGAGCCTTGATCATTAGCTTTAAATATTTTTTGTCTGATTCATTTAAAAACTGTACTAAGCTGGGTTCTTCATTTAATTTTGTTAAAATCCCAATAATAATTATTTGAATGATTTTTTCAAGATGATCTGACAATGTTATCGAATCTATATCTTTTGAAAACTCAAATCTAGAGTAATTCACACAAAGAACCTTTCCACTTTGCCGACTCTGAAGTTCAATCATCTTTCTTTGGGCTGTTTTTCCTCCCCCTCTTGGAGCAAAAACTATAACACTTCTTGGATTCTCAGGGTCTCCCCAAACAGAATCAAAATATGGCGGTAAAATGAAATATTTTTCTAACCTTTCTTCGTTTTCTGCATTTGTAGATTGAAAGGGATTAGAATCAAAGCCTAGGTTCTTATAATACTCTATTTCATCCATGGATATCGTTAGCAATTTTTATTCTAGTTTGACGTTTGTCTATATATTTTTTTAGTAGTTTCATAATTTCTGTATTTTTAAAACAGAAATATAAAAATTGTATGTTACATGCTGTTTTTGGTAATTCCTTAAAGACCACCTCCGCATCCATGAGGAACTTTTCTGTGAATCACCCAAGTCTTTTTTAGAGATATTCTGAGCCGGAATTGAAGTTGTATGGGACTAACATTAAATTCAAGTATTGAAAACCCTTAAATGAATTATAGATGAGCAATCCTTCTCCTATCTATCAAAAAAGCATTCAGGACCTGAACTCCCTTGTATTTGAAACCTTAAAAGAAGAAAATGTAATTGTCTTACTTTTTGGTTCTAGGGCTAGAGGAGATTTTAGTCGGGTTTCAGATATAGACATTGGGATTCTTCCAGGGAAAAATTTCGACCGGAGAAAATTGGTTTTCTTAAAAGAAAAGATTGAGGACCTTAATATTCCCTACACAGTTGATGTTGTAGACCTTTCTAGGGTTTCGGAAGTTTTTAAAGAAAAAGCGCTAAGAGAAGGGGTCGTATGGAAAGCATGAGGTTTCCAGGCGCGTTTTCAGGGTTTTTGCGGTCTGACCGCGCTGAGGCGCGGGGAAAAGACAGGTTTGAGATAGCTATTAATGATGCCCTGTTTTTCGATTCTTCTGTTTTTTACAGCCTGCCGCCATTTCAAGACAAATATTTAAAGATTAAAGCTGAGTACTAACTATGAATGCCATCTCGACTTTGAAGGAGCACGAGAAACTTATCCGGCAGAAGTTCGGGGTCAAAAGGATCGGGATATTCGGGTCTTTTGCCAGGGGTGAGGAAAGAGAAGATAGTGACCTCGATGTACTCGTTGTGTTTGAGGAAGGCCAGAAAACTTTCGATAATTATATGGACCTGAAGTTTTACCTGGAAGATTTATTTGGTCGGGAAGTTGACCTCGTTACTGAAAGAGCTCTCAAGCCACAACTGAAGGACATTATCATGAAGGAAGTTGTGTATGCCTGAGAAGAGTTCTGTTTTTGTCCTAACCGGATTCGCGCTTAAGTTTCTTTTTGCATGACACATGCAGGTCAGGAATTAGCACCCGGTTATGCCTTCTTTTTTCGATCCCGGGTTTATAATCTCTATCCTGCTTTCGTTGCTCCTCTTCTTTTACTATTAATATTCAGCCTCTTTTTCCTAATTTTTGATCAAAAGGTTCATTGGAGGGTCTGGATATTATTTGAGTGATCATATAAAATTCTCTTATACAAGCTCAACAACTTTTAATATGACAAGCTTCTAAAGCTAGAGTCGGTGGGGTTAAGTAAGGCATTTTCAATATGGGGATGCCTTTTTGAGACTACGTCGGATAGTGTATACTATGAAGGATGTCTTTAAACAGAAGGCTCCTTTTTGAGACCGTGTTGGAACATATCTCACGCAGGGTATTTTCAAACAGGGAATACTCTGAGTCAACGTCTGATGGAATACATTATCAGTGGGGTTATGACAAAATGTTAGCAAAAAGTTTACACAAAATTGTAAAAACCGTATTGGAAAAGAAAAGTTTACAACCGGAAACGATTGTGGAGATAGGGGAATGGCTTCACAGTCTGGAGTTTCTAACAATGAAGGTGATAATGTTTTCTTTAAGTGTTTATCACCTGTATGAATACACACTTAAACATGTGCTTTAACGGTGCTTTAACGGTACTTTAACGGTACTTTAACGGTACTTTAACGGTACCTTAAAAGTGGAGCTAATATGGTTCTGCATGTTTGCCTCCTTTAGAGTTTAAGTTGAAAAATGCTCTCTATTGAAACAGAACTGTTCCGGGCAAAAGCTAAGAGAAACCCGGTGAGATGCTTCAAGTCTGGCCTCAAAACGCCTGGAGTTGAAATAATCTGCACAGGGTGTCTCAAACACCCTCCTCCAATACCCCGCCTGTTTCAAAATCCTAAGGTGCAAAAAGCAAACTGGAATTAAATAACCAGTTAATAGCCGTACAAGGAAGCATTCTCAAATCAAAAAGAAATATTCTCAGATCAAAAAGAAGCATTTTCAGCTTAAAAAGAACCAGGGCGCAGCAAATGCCAAACAAACAGCCCTGTGATTTATTTTTTGCTTCGGCACTTTTGCCGTTGCATTTTTTGCTCTTAATTTTGTGTTCTTGTTTATCCTGTACTTTTGTTTAAGCTTACGCTTTATTTCTTTCCTGTTTAGCTTAAGCTCTTATTTCGTTCCTGTTTAAGCTTATTTTTGTTTAGTTTTTCCCTTTATCGCTTCTTTACCTTTCTCTCTCAGATAGGCACAACTTCCCTTCCGTATGCGTCATTGAGCACTTCTCCTAGGGCAGCGTAAAGGGATGAAAGGCCCAGGAGTAGTCCCACATAGCCGGCTATGACGAGCAGGCCTGCGTTTCCCGTGGCGTTTACGATAGCCAGGAGGATGAACAGCAGGAAGAGGGTCAAGAATATGAACATTATCGATTTGCTGCCCAGCTTCAGGGTGGCTATAAGCATTACGAAGGTATAAACTCCCCATAAGAAGAGGTAGGCTGCAAGGGATATAGGCTCAGGGCCTGCAATCCAGCCAATTGCGGGCATGAGTATAAGGCCTGCAAGGGAAAACCAGAACAGGCCGAATGCGCAGAAGGCCGTTCCTCCGAAAACGCTTCCCTTTTTCCAGGCCATTAAGCCTGCAAAGACCTGGGCAAAGCCGCCGAGGAATATTGCCATGGACACAATCATCGAGTCCACAGGGTAAACACCTATATAACTAAGGCTCAGGAGGGTTGCTGAAAGGCCAAGTCCCGTAAATCCCAGAGGTGAAGGGTTCGCGGTCCTGTCCTTTACATGCACGTCTGCTACTATTTCCTGTGCTTCTACCATTAATATCACTCCCCGGATTTTCTCCGGAATTTTAATGGAAATTCTTGATTCAACGGAAATTCTTGATTCTATGGAAATTTTCAATTCTTATTTGATTATAACAAGTATCGGCACTACTGAAAGATCCTGTACGGGACCTTTTGAGTCACGAATATGATGAAAATAAAAACAATTCGGGACAATTCCCTTTTTCATTCCTCTTGTTATTCCTTTTGTCATTCCTTTTGTGTCGGAGCCTTCCGGTTTGTTCCACCTCCGGAGACATATTATTAGAAAATATATTGCTCCACATATATTATTCTTATTTTTATAATAATATTCACATAGAATGTTCCCCTCCGTTTTTTCATTCCATGCAACCTTTTTCCATTAATTTTAAATCATCCTGAAACTTATGGGAAAACAGATGACCCCAAAAATTCTTGTTACCAATGATGACGGTGTTTATTCCACAGGCCTGAAAGCTGCCTTTGACAGCGTTTCGGACCTCGGGGAAGTTACGATTTCGGCTCCTGCTGTCCAGCAGAGCGGGGTCGGACGTTCGATTTCTATCTTTGAGCCCCTCCGGATTACAAAAACCGACGTAGGAGGCATACCTGCTTATGCTGTGGGCGGGACTCCGACGGATTCCGTAATTCTTGGAATCTTTACCATCCTCAAGCAGATGCCGGATCTGGTGCTCTCCGGCTTCAACATCGGAGAAAATATCAGCACGGACACGATCACCACCTCCGGGACCATAGGAGGGGCCCTGGAAGCTGCAAGCTATGGCATTCCCGCAATTGCCGCCTCCATGCAGGTGCTCGACGAAGGCCAGAAGTTCGATGACCCGAGGGACTACCACAGGGAACGCTTCGAAGCCGGGATCAAAATAGTAAACAGAGTGGCCCGAAACGTCCTCAGGCACGGCATGCCCGAAAATGTGGATCTGTTAAACATCAACATTCCTTACCATGCCGAAGAAGACACCCCCATAGAAATAACCCGCCTTGCGCGGAAGGTCTTCAAGACTGACGTGGAAGAACGGCGGGATCCGAGAGGCAGGCCCTACTACTGGATTGCAGGAGACCTGATCCGGGAAGAAGAAGAAGGGACTGATGTGCATGCTGTCATGCAGAAAGGGCACGTTTCCATAACGCCTATCTCCCTGGACTCAACGGCAAGGATAGAGTTTTCGGAGATAGAAAAATATCTCTGAGAACAGTGATCTAGAACAGTGATCTAATTCCGGATAAACCTGTTTCAAATAAATTCGCCTGAAAAAAGAGAATAGAATACTTTGCCGGATAAATACCGATTTTTTATCCCGGAAATAAGTTTTCTGTTCTTTATTCGCACTTTTTTCTTAGCTGGATTCGTCCTGTTCTATATGGATGGAGATTTCCTTCCAGTCACTATTAATTGTGTGAAGAGTTTCAACCATTGCCTTAACGACGTTTCCTACGATTTTCTGGACAAACTCGTTCATCGGGATTTTTCTGCCGTCTACCATAAGTTCGATTTTCATTTTTTTCTCCTCCTTATTGCGGTTTTTCCTTTTTCTTTTTGTTTTTCTTCTTTTCTTCTTTTTTCTTGCTTTCTATTTTATGCTCTTCCTTCACTATTTTAATTACTTTTCTGGTAATTGTTTTATTCTTGCCTCTTTTCTAATTTTGTGACTCCTGTGATCGGAGTACAGTAAGGTTTTCTCCGGCTTACTGCAAGTCTGAGCAGTTTTTCGATTTCCTCGGGGCTTTTTGCTTCCCTGACATCAACAAGGTTATCTTGTACAAGCAGGCAGGGCTTGAACTTTCCGTCGGCTGTGACCCTGAGCCTGCTGCAGTGGGCACAGAACTCCGAATTGTCCATTGGCCGCACAAATTCCACTTCCACCCCGTCGATAATGTACTTTTTCCGGTGGTGCAGGTGCCTGACTCTTACCTCGCTTGCCCGTTCCTCAAGGCTTTTTTCGAGGGCTTTTGAGTCAATCGTGTACTTTGAAAGTTGCGGGTCAATGTTCATGAGTTCAATAAGCTGCAGGATGACTTTTCCTCCATAAGGCCGGATAAATTCCATCATCGCATCGATCTCATTGTCGTTTATGCCCTTCAGAAGCACCATATTCAGCTTTACGGGGGTCAGCCCGGCTTCAACTGCGCTATCTATCCCTTTAATCACTTTCTCAAGAGTGCCTGGCGGAGCTCCGGTAATCTTTCCATACTTTTCGGGATCAAGGGAGTCCAGGCTCACATTTACCCTGTCCAGGCCCGCAGCTTTGAGGGTTTTTGCACGCTTTTCAAGCAGGACGCCGTTTGTAGTTGCCGAAACCTCTTTCAGAGGAGGGAGGCAGGAAAGGATTTCCTCAAAGTCCTTCCGGAAAAGCGGTTCTCCTCCCGAGAACTTTACTTTGCGGACTCCGAATTTCGCTGCTTCCCGGACAATCCCGCAGATCAGTTCCGAGCTCATCTCGTGCCCCAGTGGGCCGCAGGAACAGCAGTCTGCTCCTTCATTGTGGCAGTACATGCAGGAAAGGTTACACCTGTCAGTGATGGATATCCGAAGCCCGGTTACTTTGCGTCCGTAAGGGTCAACCAGGAGTTTTTCTTCTTTTTCTTCCGGATACAGGGGAGTTTTTCCTGAGTTATTGTCCTTCATATTTCCTCGGCGTATTTATATTATCGAGGTAATAATATTTTTTGGTAGAATTCCAATCAGGTGTCCTGATCTGGCCATCTAAAATTATCAAAAGTATCATGGCTAAAAAGAATATCTGCTAGCGATATGTTTCAGCTAATATAATACATAATTACAGCTGATATAAATCGGTAGCGCATATTTACTTAAGGTTAATATTCATGGATGTAGATGCTAATGTCCCTCCGATTTTTTCAAATACGCAATCAATTGACATTAATCCATTGACATAATAGATTTGAGAATTAGGGTACTCTGGTTAAAACCCGGGATCCAGGCAAGGAGATATTCTAAAAAATAGCGCTCTGTATATTGAGTTTGAATTATTATTGCATATTATCCAAAAATCAGGTATATTTGCTGTTTTAAAAATGTTAAAAAAGCTATCTGAAAAATAGTTGCATTCAATGGTTTCATTTTAACTTTTTGTGCGGAGAGTATGTCTAACTCCCCGGCACATAAGTTATTTTTTGGCCAAATGATTCTACTTATTCACTGGTCTTGTATAATATCTCAGGCTTACCTGTTCAGATCTCTTCAATTGTATCCTTGTCCTTGTCACATGGGGCTACTGGAGCTTCTGCTGCTGTTGTATCTTCCTTGTTACATGGAGCTACTGGAGCTTCTGCTGCTGTTGTATCTTCCTTGTCACATGGGGCTACTGGAGCTTCTGCTGCTGTTGTATCTTCCTTGTCACATGGGGCTACTGGAGCTTCTGCTGCTGTTGTATCTTCCTTGTTACATGGAGCTACTGGAGCTTCTGCTGCTGTTGTATCTTCCTTGTCACATGGGGCTACTGGAGCGTCTGTTGCTGTTGTATCTTCCTTGTTACATAGAGCTACTGGAGCTTCTGCTGCTGTTGTATCTTCCTTGTCACATGGGGCTACTGGAGCTTCTGCTGCTGTTGTATCTTCCTTGTCACATGGAGCTACTGGAGCTTCTACTGCTGTTGTATCCTTGTCACATGAGGCTACTGGAGCTTCTGCTGCTGCTGTTGTATCCTTGTCACATGAGGCTACTGGAGCCGCTGCTGCTGCTGTATCTTCCTTGTCACATGGGGCTACTGGAGCCGCTGCTGCTGCTGTTGTTGTATCCTTGTCACATGGGGCTACTGGAGCCGCTGCTGCTGCTGTTGTTGTATCCTTGTCACATGAGGCTACTGGAGCTTCTGCTGCTGCTGTATCTTCCTTGTCACATGGGGCTACTGGAGCCGCTGCTGCTGCTGTTGTTGTATCCTTGTCACATGAGGCTACTGGAGTTGCTGCTGCTGTTGTTGTATCCTTGTCACATGAGGCTACTGGAGCTTCTGCTGCTGTTGTTGTATCCTTGTCACATGAGGCTACTGGAGCTGCTGCTACTGTTCCACAGGTGGAGGTGGCTACTGTAGCTGCTGTTCCACAGGTGGAGGTGGCTACTGTAGCTGCTGTTCCACAGGTGGAGGTGGCCACTGTAGCTGCTGTTCCACAGGTGGAGGTGGCCACTGTAGCTGCTGTTCCACAGGTGGAGGTGGCTACTTTCCCGCAATCTGTAATAGATTTGCAGTTGCACGAGTCGCAGTCACAATTTGCCTGGTCACACGCTACAATAGATTCACAGTCACATGAATCACAGTTTGCCTGTCCACAATTTGTAATAGGTACGCAATCACATGAATCGCAGACGCAATTTTTCTGTTTACATTCTTCAATAGATTCGCAGCCACATGAATCACAGTTTGCTTGATCACAATCTGCAATAGATACGCAATCACATGAATCACATTCACAGTTTGACCGGTCGCAGTCTATAATAGATTCACAGTCACATGAGTCACATTCACAGTTTGCCTGTTCACAATTTGTAAGAGTGTCACAGGAAGCTGTAGGGTTTTCTGCGGATTGTGTAAGAGCATTACAGGAAACTGCTCCTGCAGTAATTAAACTTGACATCATTATTATAACAGAAGCACATGCCAGAATTTTCATAATTGGTTTTTCACTGAAGTGCATTTTGTCCCTCCAATTGTTCCTACAATCTTGTCTGATCTTGTTCCTTTTATCTGAGAAGATCTGGAACCAAAAGTATCGGCACAGTTTAACATATAACAATACTTACATCGACTGCCCAGGACCAAATTAAAAAAATGTATCTAAGCCTTTATAAACAAAAATAAAACAGGAAAAACGCATTTAACACTTGATTCTGCCATATAGTTCGGTAAAAATAGATTTAAAACTTGATAATACTTTATTTTATTTTATAATGGCTTACAGGAGGTTAAACCAAAAGCTAATTAATATCTCCCAAATGTTGATATTAATTGATTCTGTTTTTATCCGTATTTCTTCCATCGAATTTGATTTATTCACACGATTTACTAAAATTTTCATAAACATTTTTCCACTTCTTTTCGTTCCTTCCTGTAAGCAGCATAAAAAGCTCTAAACAGCCTGGTTAATAACCTTATATATCTTAATTTATACAATATTACCAAATGACAAAAGGAATACTTATCGCAGGAACCCATAGCGGAGTTGGAAAAACCACAGTCTCCATGGGTATTATGGCTGCCTTAAAGCACAGGCAGCTAAAAGTCCAGCCTTATAAGGTAGGACCGGATTACATTGACCCTTCCCACCACACAGCCATCTGCGGGCGTTCTTCCAGAAATCTGGACACTTACATGATGGGCACGGAAGGGGTCAGGCAGACAGTAGCCCGTACGTCTGCAGACGCTGACATTGCTGTCGTTGAAGGGGTTATGGGGCTCTTTGACGGGATTGACTCCACGGAAATTGCAAGCTCGGCGCACGTTGCAAAGACTCTGGATATTCCGGTGGTCCTTGTTATTAATGTCCACGGCATGTCAAGAAGTGCCGCAGCTCTCCTGAAAGGCTATTCCGAATTCGACCCGGAAGTCAGGATAGCAGGCGTTATCCTGAACCAGGTAGGCAGCCCCCGTCATGCAGAACTTGTAATGAATGCGCTTCCGGGCAACATTCCTGTTATCGGCACAATTCCCCGAAGGAAAGAAATCGAGGTCCCTTCAAGGCACCTGGGGCTCTACATGGCGCACGAAAAGGACTACAACACTGCGGAAATGGCAGCCTTTATCGAAGAAAATGTAGACCTTGATGCAGTACTTGAACTTGCCGAGCCCTGTTCGGTTCCGGATTTCGTGGAAGTCCCTCAGACCGGGGTAGACCTCAGGATCGGGGTTGCCTGGGACCCTGCTTTCTGTTTCTACTACCGGGATATGTTCGATGCCTTCAGGGATCAAGGAGCTGAAGTTGTATTTTTCAGCCCAATGGAAGGAGAAGTCCCTGATGTGGACGGGATTTACCTCGGAGGCGGCTATCCCGAACTCTATGCAGAAGTCCTTGAAAACTCGGAAACCACCCGGAAACTCAAAGGGCTTGCAGCCGACGGCCTGCCCATCTATGCCGAGTGCGGCGGCCTGCTCTATCTCTGCGGGTCCTATGAGGTTGATGGCAGGACCTATAAACTGGCTGATATCGTACCTGCAAATACGCGCATGACAAACCGGCTGAAAGCTCTGGGATATACCGAAGCCCGCCCCCTTGACAAAAATTTCTCTTCCCGTAATATCCGGGGTCACGAATTCCATTACTCCATCACGGAATGCGACAGAGATGCAAGGTTTGCATACGAAATGGTCCGCGGAAAAGGCATACAGGACGGTTTTGACGGACTTCTGGAATACAACACCCTCGCAGGGTATATGCACTCCCATCCTGCCAGCTTCCCGGTAGATAAGTTCGTGGGAAAATGCAGGGAATACAAAAGAAGGTAAAGGGTCAGTACTTAGGTAAATGTTCAGTACTTAGGTAAGTGTTCAGTACTTAAGTAAATGTTCAGTACTTAGGTAAATGTTCAGTACTTAGGTAAATGTTCAGTACTTAGGTAAATGTTCAGTACTTAGGTAAATGTTCAGTACTTAGGTAAATGTTCAGTACTTAGGTAAATGTTCAGTACTTAGGTAAATGTTCAAGAGCTTACGTAATTGCCTGTAAAACAGGCAATCTTTTACTTTTCATAGTCTTTGTATTGAATTTTTATAATTTTTGTATTGAAATATACCTCTGCTGGCCTTTGTCTTTTAAAAAACAGGAGAACAGTTGAAGCAGTTATGAGAGAGATAAGAATTCTCTTTTCAAATCTCTCTTTTACTGGCTGTATCATCCTGACCTTTTAATCGGTTAAAATATTCGAAATTCAGCTCTTTAAAGAATTCAGCTCTTTAAATACAACAATGTTTTGCGTTAAAGTGCTGTCCAGCCGCCATCAACTGTAATTATCTGGCCTGTAATATATTTTGATGCATCGGATGCAAGGTAAACAACGGTTGTATCCAGATCTCCGGACTGTCCTGCACGTCCCATCGGACACATAAATTCAATAATTTTTGCAAATTCCGGATCCGCAACAACTCCTTCGGCCATTCCAAGAGCAAAATAACCGGGTCCTATTGCATTAACAGTAATGCCTTCTTTTGCCCATTCAGTTGCCAGAGCCCTGGTGAGCATTAAAACTCCACCTTTTGTTGAGCAATAAGCTGTAACCGGTAATCCTTTCATTGACACTGTTGAATGAATTGACCCGATGTTAATGATTCTTCCGTATTTTTGCTTTAACATTACTTTCCCAACTTCTCGGGCAAAGAAATAAACACCATTCAGGTTGGTATCAATCATATTGTGCCACATTTCATCAGTTGTTTTGTCTGCACTGTCAACAAGTCCAAGACCGGCATTGTTTACAAGGATATCAATTCTGCCGAAGTCTTTTTCTACCTGTTCCACAGCATTCTTAATTTGTTCTGTTTTCATTACATCACACAGGTAATAGTGGCAGTTTACTCCAAGTTTTTCAATTTCCTTCTGTACTTCCTTTAATTTTTCTTCACGACGTGCAACTATAGCAATATTTGCACCTTGATTTGCCAGAGCTCTGGCAAACTCCACTCCAAGACCTGAAGAGGCACCTGTTACAAGAGCAACTTTTCCCGTTAAATCAAATAGATTTTTCATTTCTCAATCCTCCTAACTTTTCACTATATTTTGCGTAACTCGATGTTTTTAAATGTTGGCATGTTATACTGTTGGGCTCCTACTCGAATTTGATACTTTCAGCCTGCCAGGCTGAGATTAATAAATACCAAAGTAATTTTTAGGAACAGAGGCAATGTACTGGAATGGATACTGAGAATAGATACTGAGAGTGGATACTGAGAAGATTTGTTGAACGGGTTTTCACCATTATATGAACAATGATCTGGAACAATGAACCATATCCAGTATCGTGCTCACCACAAAAGGAGGGAATAGAATGAAATTTATATGCCCGCTTATTGTTGTCAACAATATGGAAATTTCCAGGAACTTTTACGAAAAAGTTCTCGATCAAAAAGTACAGTACGACTTTGGTGAAAACGTTTCATTTGAGGGTGGTTTTGCGATACACTTAAAGTCGCATTTTTCAGACTTAATAAATATAAACAAAAATGATGTCGTTCAAAAATCAAATAATTCTGAATTGTATTTTGAAGAGGACGATTTAGATACTTTCCTTCAAAAGCTAAAAGACATTGATTCCATTGAATATGTACACGGATTAAAAGAACAGCCCTGGGGTCAGCGGGTTATCAGATTTTACGACCCTGACATGCATATTGTTGAAGTTGGGGAACCAATGGAAAGCGTGGTAAAAAGGCTCTTGAGTGGAGGGTCGTCGGTAGAAGAAACCTCAAAACGCACCTCAATGCCAGAGGAATTTGTCAGGCAGTTTTTGTGAACAGCCAATGGTTTGCAGCCTTTTATCTACCTTTTTCATTTCTCTGCAATTTCGTTTCTCTTTTTCATTTCTCTTTAATTTCCTTTTCCTTCTCCTTTTCCTTTTTCTCTCCCTCTTCTTTTTCCTCTCTCTGCTCTCTTTCTTTATTTTTTATGTAAACCTTTTTCTCGTAATACCCCAGAGGATGGCTGATTTTCTCGCAGAGCCTGTCTTTTCCGACACAGTTGCCGTAGGTTCTCATAGTGTCGCAGGCAGGGGGTTTGTATACATTGCCTGTGGCGCCTGCGATGTGCTCGATCTGGTAGAGGGTTTTTTCCGCATCAAAATCAGGAGAGATGTTGAAAAGGTTCAGGATTTCATCCACTGACATCCCCACGCTCAGCAGGAAAGATGTCATTGCAAAACGCATCGAATGGGCAAGGTTAACCCCTCCCTGTACGTTTGCAAGGGCATGGGAAATGCAGGGAGGAAAGAGTTCGGGTTCAACAGCCCCGAAGTCCGTGGCTCCGAATTTCTTTTTCTGGACCTCAAACTGTTCCTTTATCTCGGCAACATAGGGGGCGCAGAAGCTGGAGACTTCGGGAGGGATTTCCGGGATAGGGAAGGACTGTTCAATCCTTTCCCTGACTGCTTCTTCAAGGAGCCTTGCAAACTCTTCTTTTGTGATTTTTATTTTGCCTGCCCTGAGCTGGCGGTTTGTCAGTTTCCAGGTGGGGTCTTTGAGGGAATTTGAAAAGCGGATATAGTCCGTAAAATGCATACTGAAATAAGAGTCCCTGAAATCTGCCAGGATTCCGAAGTCTTCTCCGAATTCGAGCAAAAAGTCCGGGGTTTCGTTTCTCAAAAAAGTATAGGCAGCCTTGGCTTCTGCCAGGGCATAGCGCCGGGTAAAGAGCTGGTCATCCACACAGGCAACAAGCATCCTGGCAAAGGGATAGGAAAGGAGTTCCGAGAGTACCTGGGCTTCCCCTGATACCGGGGATTTTTTAATTTCTCCTTCAAGAGCTTCTTTTACCCTTTCTATTCCGCGGACTCTTGCAGTCCTGTAAGCCCGTGAGTTAAGCAGGCTTTCCAGGGAAATTCCCAGGTTTCCAACATGGGCAGATGCTTCTGAAATAAATGGGTAATATGCAAGTTTTTCGGCCTGCATGCCATCCTTAGTCTGATTCTATTCTCGGAGCCAGGAGGTAAGATATTCTTCCTGCACCGTTTGCAATTTCAAAGTCGATCAGGACAGGGAAATCTCTGCCAAGAGAGAGGGTAACCTCATTTACCTTGTTTGTGGGTTTGACTATATCTGTCAGGTAGTCCAGGGAAAAGAGAGAACAGGCTTCTCCTGCTTTCAGGTCAATTAACTGGTCTCTGCCCATCTCCAGGCGGACCTGATCGGTATCGCCCTTAGCTTCCATATAGAAAGTATCGCCAGAAACTCCCATGAGCATATGGTCGCTTATTTTTTCCGCGGCTTTTACGGCACGCCTGAGGTCTGCGCCGTTCAGGACAACTTTGGCAGGCAGCTCGAGCTGGGGCACTCTGGGTTCTGCACGGATTGTTGAAGGGTCCAGAAGAGACAGAGTATAGGACAGCCCTCCTACATCAATCAGGAGTTTATTGCTTCCTTCTTCAAGTTCCATCCGGACTGTATCGCTCCTGTCCGCAATTCCCAGAAGGTCGGTAATCTTATTCAGGTCAAGTCCGATCTCACACTCATCAGCGCTGTATTCATCAAAAGCCGATGACCCAAGTTCAAAAATCCCCATTGCAACGTTGGCAGGATCAACCGCTTTTACCGAAATACCTTCGGGTTTAATCTTGAATCGAACCTCATCTACAATTACAGCCAGTGCGGCAATCGCGTCTTTCAGAAGCTCTGCATTAATTGCTGCCTTGAACATGATTCTTCTCCATCAAATAAATTTAAGCCTTAAACCCTTATCTATTCCTGGATATATAAATTTCCTTACAATTTGGGACTTTCTATCCTTTTGAGGAAAACTCTCCGAATCGGAATAAGTAGCCATATATGGAATCGGGTTAAACTAGTAGATTCAAAGTCCCGGCAACTATATAAATCTTGGTCAGAAAATCAGGAAGCTTCAGGCTCTGCCTGAAACATAAAAGAAGTTCTGACCTGAGAATTAGTTCTCCAGAAGTACATTTTCCAGAAGTACATTTTCCAGAAGTACATTTTCCAGAAGCACGTTTTTAAGAAAGGCCCGAAAGTAAAAGGTGTGGAATTCAGTCGTATTCTCTCCACGTAAACCCGCACTTCGTACACTTGAGGAAGCGGGTCTCGGACTCGTCAGCAGACCTGAGCTGTCTGAGCCACCAGGCTGCAGTATTGTTCCCGCACTCCGGGCACTTTACACTCGTTGTTGGCAGGCCTGTGGTCTGTTCTCCTTCGAGTACCACTACTTCATGATCGTCAATCTTGGCTTTGGAGACGAAATTCTTTGCGTTATTTTCAATCGGTATTATGTTTCCACACTTTCTGCACTGGTAGTTGCCGTCTTTAGGAAACATCATACTTTTGCATTTGGTACAGAACTGCATTAATATCACTTTTTGCGTCATTTATCATTTTATTGTGGTCAAAAGCCAGCTCAGGAATCGAATCAAACTCAAAAAGTTCAACGGCATCAGCGTCAGAGCCTGATTTTAAGTCTCCAGATCCTTTTGCAAGGTAGCACACTGAGACCGTATGCCTCCTCGGGTCGCGTTCAGGGTCGGAATAGACACCGATAAGTTTGAGAATCTCTATGGAAAGGCCTGTTTCTTCAAAAGCTTCCCTGGATGCTGCTTCCTCTGTACTTTCCCCTATTTCGACGAAGCCGCCAGGCAGAGCAAATTTTCCCTGATATGGAGGGTTTTTTCTCTTCACCAGAACAAGCTTGTTTTTAAAGAGAATTACAGCGTCAACGGTCAGACCTGGGGTATTATGTTTCATAAAACGCCTTCGAAGTTCACTTTCCGGGAGATATTTTTTCCTCTACCAATCTCCTTCCTGATTAGCTTTTTCTGGCGTTTAGCCAGGTAAAATAATATATTAGTATAGTGCCTATTGTAGAAACCCGTCATCATATTTCAATTATTCTTATCAACTTTCTTATTCTTCTCAATTCTGTTTTGAGTTCTTCTCAGGTTCTCCTGGCTATGAGTCGAGTTCTACAAAGCAAAAAAGCCACTTATGCAGTAGTCTTTATTAAAGGTTTCTCTTTTATAGGTCCCCAAAAAGCTCTTTATCTATTTTTTCAGAACCTTTTTATCTGGCTAATTTTTCTTATAAATAGAGATACTTTATAATCGTTATTTTTCTATAATAGGAATTTGTTACCTATCTACAGGGCTCTTAAATATCATCAAACGCTGACTGCAGAAATCTGCGCAGGTATTTATACATCCGAGTCCTGTCAGGTGCGTATAATCCGCAATGAGGTATGTATTTGCCGGTGCCCTGCCACAGCTTCTCAAGGGGTAACAATTCATAAGGCTGTAAATCCGCTGGCTGTAAATCCGTTATATCAATAAAATCCATAAGCTTTGAATTCCTTAATACTTATAATTATGAAAACTTCAAGTCATTTATAGAATCTCTATGGAAACCTATTAATTATTTTAGGGAATTTCATGTTCTACTTTCCGGAAACTTCAGAACTTGTTCGGGATTTTCCAGTATCACAGAAGAAATATGGGATCTGGAATGTCTTCATCCCGGGCAAAAAGGTGCGTGAAAAATGATAGAAAGTGTACTCTGGCTCGCAGTCGGGTTAATGATTGCGTCATCCGTTATCCCCAGAACCTTAAGGGTTCGTAAACTGGTAGGGGGAATAGGGTGGGGTGTGTTTTCCGTCCATTGGGGTTACCAGCCTCTCCACTACATCGAGATCCAGGACTATGCCAATGTGGTCCTTACATTTTTATTTTCCCTGTTCTGCCTGCTTGTGGCATATATCCTGCTTCGGGAGTACAGGGAAGGTCCTCTTCTCATAAAACAGAATAGAGAAGTGGTGCATTCGGAAGTTTCAGCTCCGATTGAGGGAGATTCCCTTGACATAACTTCAATGCTTACGAGTGCAAGTGCTCTTGGCGCTCTTGTTTATTTCCCGTTTGCAAATTTCTCTACCCTGAATACCTGGATTATTGGAAATGTTACCTCACAGGTTCTCTGGGTTCTTCACTACTTCGAGATCCCGGCATCCATGAAAGCCTGGAATATGATAACCCTTAACGGCTATACGGTTGAGATTATCCTTGCCTGTACCGCAATTGAAAGCATAGCTCTTTTTATGGGGCTAATAGGTGCGGTCAAAGCTCCCCTGAATCGTCTGGTCATGGCCTTCATCGTATCCGTGCCTGTGATCTATGTGCTTAATCTTATCAGGGATATTTTTGTGGTTATAGCTTATGGAGAACAGTGGTTTGGGGCTGACAGTTTCATGATTGCCCATAATTATATTGCGAAGGCTGGGTCAGGGGTCGCTCTCTTTGCAATTTCATATGCAGTGCTCAAGATTCTGCCCGAGTTGCTGGGAATGATCGACGGCCTCTGGGTAGTACTTTCCGAAGAATTGAAATATCTTCTGCATAGATTTGCTGGGGATTGAGATTAATGATCGCAAAAGGATCTGAACCCTGGCTTTTCACAGCTGCATCTGTAACTGCCCTGTTTGCAATTCTCTCCAGGACAACAGATAGTTTACCATTCCTTAGTCATGCGACTCATATGGGGATGGCATTAACTTTCTTTATGGTTATCTTTTTCAGGGACCCCGAAAGAAAGGTAGAAATCTCTGACACTTATATGATCTCTCCTGCCGATGGTACGGTTATCGACATCAGGGACAGGAAAATCTGCATTTTTATGTTTCTTCAGAATGTACATGTAAACAGAGCTCCGATTTCCGGAAGAATCAGGGAAATTACCTACAAGAAAGGTGGTTATCTCCCTGCTTTTTGTAAGGATTCGGAAAGGAATGAAAGAAACGAGTTCGTTATCCATAGCAAGTACGGGGATGTAGAGGTCACACAGATTGCAGGCACTATTGCCCGCAGGATTGTCACATATTCGAATGTGAATGACATTGTAGAACAGGGACAGCGTATCGGAATGATCCGTTTCGGGTCAAGAGTCGATGTAACAATTCCTCATGATTTTGATATTACAGTCTGTAAAGGGGAGCGGGTGCTTGCAGGCAAAACCGTTATAGCAACAATAAAAAATGACAGGGACTTTTGATATGAACGTATTTCAAATGTTAAGGCTCCCGGACCTGGTCTCTCTTTTGAACCTGATCTGCGGGATTGGTTCCATCGCAGTAGCTGCCCAGAGTAATTCCTTTGGCTTTGCTTTGATCTTACTCCTGATTGCGGCAATTGCAGATGGAGCGGACGGATACATCGCCCGCAGGTTCAGAGGAGGAGAACTCGGGGAGCAACTCGACTCCCTTGCAGATGCAGTCTCTTTTGGGGTCGCTCCTGCTCTTCTTATCTTCCTGGAATTCGGAGAAAAAGACCCTCTTGTCGCGATATTTGCAGCTTTTTATGCTGTATGTGGGGTACTCAGGCTCGCCCGTTTCAATTCTACGATCTCTACCCCGAAGAAAGGGTTTGAAGGGCTCCCTATCACCGCAGGTTGCATTATGCTGGTTACGTACTTTTTGCTTGGCGAAAGTGTCGTAGGGATCGACTTCCTGCTGGCTCTGACTCTTGCCCTGTCTATCCTTATGGTGAGTTCCGTAAGTTATCCGAAGATACGGAATATCAAGATCCTTGCTTTTGTAGCTGCGATTTTCGGGATAACTATTTTTCTGTACTTCATTAATCTGGAGTATATGCGGCTTTTTTCTTTCCTGCCCTTCATTCTTATGCTTACTTACCTGTTCTCTCCTTTCCTGAAGGTCCCTCTGATCAGCCCTGTTAGCAGTAAAGATCAGGGGAACAAAAAGGGACTGAAAGCCGGAGGGGGAAAAGAAAAGCAGTAAAGCCGGTTCAAAGATTACTGTAGTTTCGGACTTAAATATTCACACTTAACCCACCCGATATCTGGTATTTGACTCTAATTTCTCACCTGCACATCGAATCAACAGGGCATATCGGATTCAAGGGCGCATTGAATCGGTAAGATTACCCTGGATTATCAGGGGCGCATTGAATCGGCAAGATTACCCTGGATTAATAGGGATACATTGGATCAACAAGATTACATTGGATTAGCGGGGGCATTGGATCAACAAGATTACATGGATTAATAAGGAGAAGTTTATTTGACCGAAAACAAAATAACCGATAGAGATAACGCACTTTTCGAGGCAGGAATAAAACTGGGAGCTCTCTACCATCAATTTACGGGTTCCCCGGTAAACCTGAAAACGGTTTCGAGCCTTGAGCAGGCTATTCAGGAAAGCATTTCAGTTCAGCCGTTTGTGGAAAGCATTTCCGTGAAAATTAACCGTGACCTCTTGAAAAGTAAGTTAAACAGCGAGTTCGGATACACCGAACTTCAGGGTCCCATGCTTGATGTTAAAATCACTGTAAAATACGGCTCTTCACGGGTGAAAGTCGCAATGGCATTCGACTCTGAACTGAATTATCCATTGATGAAAATTGAAGATATCGAATAATTAAGGTAACCAGAGGTTTTCAAACCTCTGTTTTTGAAATTTCAAAAGCCCTGACTACCTTTTCATTCTGTTCCGGGGTGCCGACTGTTACCCTGATAAAGGAATCTCCGGCTTCCCTGAAAGAATCACAGGAGCGCACGATTATTCCTTTTTTCATAAGGCTTTCTGAAACCTTTTTTGCTTTCAGGGGGGCAACATCCACGAGTACGAAGTTTGCCTGTGAAGGATAAACCGTGAATGGGATGTTTTTCCTCAGGTATTCCTTGCCTTCCCTTGCAAGACTTATGCTTTTATTCAGGTGGTCTGCATCCGAAAGTGCGGCTACTCCTGCCCTTAAAGCCGGGAGACTTACAGAAAACGGGGTAGCTGCCCTTAAATACTCTTTTGCAAGCCATTCAGGTAATATCCCATAGCCCAGGCGCAGGCCTGCAAGCCCGAATACCTTGGAGAAAGTCCTCCCGACTGCAAGGTTGTCATATTCTCTTACAAGCCCTGCAAGGTTCCTGTCTGCAAACTCAACATATGCTTCGTCCACAAACACAAGGGCACGGGTGTTTTCGACGATTTTCCTCAGGTCGGCTTCGGGAAGGAGGTTGCCTGAAGGGTTGTTTGGAGAGCAGAGGAAAATGATCTTTGTCCTGGGTGATACGGCTTCAAGGATTTTTTCAGGGTCCAGGGAAAAGTCGGGGTTCCTCCTGACAAAAACAGGTTTTCCCCCGCACGCTCTGGCAGGCAGTTCGTAATAGGAAAAGGTCGGGGTAGGGACAATAACCTCGTCTCCCTTTTCAATGATTATCCTGCAAAGCCCGTCAAGCAGCCCGTCCATTCCGGGTCCGGAGGCGACGATGTTCGATACCGGAAAACCGGTGTATTTTGAGAGGGCTTCTCTCAGTTCCCGTGCATCGGCTGAAGGGTAGATGTTTGCTCCGGGAGCTGCCTCTACTAGAGCCAGGACAGCTTTCGGGGAGGGTCCCAGGGGGTTTTCGTTTGAACCGAGTTTGATAATCGAAGTCGGGTCAAGCCCGTAAGCGGAAGCTATCTCTTCTGTGGATTTTCCGGGAACGTACTCTGCAATCTCAAAAATTTCTTTTTTTATCAGTTCAGGCCTGCTCAAGAACATCAACTACCGCATCGATCTGCTCTTTTGTAATAACAAGTGGAGGGACAAGGCGGAGTACCGAGTCCGAGGTGCAGTTTACAAGCACGCCGTGTTCCCTTGCAAAGTCAACAAATTTGCCGCAGGGGTACTTGATCTCAACTCCTATCATAAGCCCTTTCCCGCGGACTTCCACAACGTCATCCCTTGTCATGCCGGCGAGCTTTTCCGTGAAGTAAGCTCCCATTTCCTTTGAGCGCTCCAGAAGCTTTTCTTCTTTTATCACCTTAACCGAAGCAAGAGCTGCCGCACAGGCAAGAGGCCCGCCTCCGAAGGTAGAAGCATGCTGTCCGCGCCCGAAGCTGAGCCCGTTACGGGCTGCAATGGCGCCCATGGGGAAGCCTCCCGCTATGGCCTTTGCCATACTCATAATGTCAGGCTCGACTCCGAACTGCTCTTTACCGAACCAGGTGCCCGTCCTTCCAAAACCTGTCTGCACTTCATCAAAGATCAGGAGAGTACCGGTCTCATCACAGATCTCCCTTACTTCTTTTAAGTATCCGGGGTCCGGTACGTTTACCCCGCCTTCTCCCTGAATGGGCTCAAGGATTACTGCTGCGGTGTTTTCGGAAATTGCCTGCCTGATAGCATTGGCATCGGAATATGGGACAAATGTGGTTTCGGAACTTACCGGCGGCATGAAAGGGTCCCTGTACATGCTTTTGTGGGTCACGCTGAGGGCTCCTATAGTCCTCCCGTGGAAGGAGTGTTCGGCTGCTACAAAAGCACTTTTTCCCGTAGCCACGCGAGCCAGTTTCATTGCAGCTTCTACGGATTCGGCTCCCGAGTTGCAGAAAAAGACGCGCTCCATGCCTGTAATCGAGGCAAGGGTTTCCGCAAGCTCTGCCTGGATTTCGGTATAATAGATATTGGAAACGTGAATTAGTTTCTCTGCCTGTGCCTGGATTGCTTTAACAACTGTCGGGTGGCAGTGCCCTACATTGTTTACCGCGATGCCTGCCACGCAGTCGATATACTCTTTCCCGTAAATATCCTGGACAACCGCACCCTGGCCTTTTGAAAGCACAAGGGGCTGGTGCCCGTAGCTCTGCATTACATACTTTGAGTCTTTTTCTATAACGGAATTGTACCTTGCCTGCAGGTCCCCGGATTCAATAATGTTTTCTGTCAAGTGAATTCCTTTCCTTGAATTTGTGATTATAAGCTTATTTTAAAGATTAACCTTGAAATTTTTTATTGGAATTTGATTAGTGTTTAAGCTGCGTTTAGTTTCAGCCGTATTTAGTTTCAGTTATATTTAGTTTCAATTGTATTTATTATCTTAATGGGCTGCTGGTTTCTACAGACTGTATCCCTGAATTTAATAATTTCCTGATTAATGGACTTCTCAGTTTAAGCTTTTCTCCTACCTTCGCCAGAGACCAGATGATTCCCTGCTTCCCTGGGAAGCTCTGATTTTCTAAAAATTCCCGACTCCTTGAGAATCCCTGATTTCCTGAGAATTCCTTATTCTCTGAAAACCGGTCCCTTGAGAATTGCTTCCCTGAGAATATTGCTGACTATTTGCTGCCCTTTCTCTGAAAAAAGAAATTTTCTGCATTATTTTCCATGTTCTATGGAATTTTCCTGCATAAGGACAAAATCAGGATTCACAGAAAGACTCGATATTTCAGGGGCAGCCTGTCTGAAAAAATTCCGGGCGGAAGATTCTGGTTTCAGGAGCTTCGGACTCAAGCCGGGATTATGATTAGCTCTGATGCTCTCCGGCTTCATGTCTTCTTCTCAATCTTCTCACTCCCCCGGTACGCCGGCTTCTTCCCAATGCCATGGTCCTGGCAGACATTCCTTCCCTGCCGGGTACAAAGCCGTTTTTAGCTTTTGCACTGGTTTTAATGAGCGAGTCAATCTCAATTATGTCCAGAGCTTTCAGAAGCCCATCCTGGGGTACGGCTTCCTTGACTACTCTTGGAATCACTTTCCCTAAAGCATTAACTTCTGCAAGAACTGGCTTTTCTGCAGCATCCCTTAAGAAAGACACTCCTGAAGGTGCTTTTATAGTGCCGTCTACCCTTGCGTTTTCATGCAGTAAGACGGACTCGGCTTTTATTCCCCCGAAGACCCTGGTGTTCCTGCCGATATGGACCTGTCCTTTTGAAGATAGATTCCCATAGATAGTGCTGTTTTCTCCTATGCTGATCTTCCCTTCGGAATAAACGCTTCCCTTCAGGATCAGGGCTTTTCCGGTTTCGACAGATTGTGCCTTCAGGTTTCCTATCAGATAACAATTGTTTCCGATAACTGCATCCCCACCAACTTCAATGGCTTCAGGAGCTATTTTTGTGCCTGTGGGTATGATAAGTATTTTTTCCGCGGGCTCTTTTCCTTCAGATTCCTGTTCCTCTTCGGAGTCGTCAAAAAGTTCTTCAAGGGCTTTTTCGATTTCTTCTCCCCTTCCAAGGCGCATCATTTCCCTGATGTACAGGAACAAAAACATGATTACGGGGACCGGGTTCCTGACAACGATCCAGCCTTTGGCTACAAACCCGCCTTTGATTTTGACTTCCTTTCCTACGTCCAGGTCCCCTTCTACGGTCAGTTTCCCGTCGATGGTAACGAATTCTCCCAGATAGGCATTTTTGCCGACTTCCACGCTGCTCCCCATTTTCGACCACATGTCAATCCTGGCGTCAGAGCAAGCTACCACATCTCCGGAAACGGTCACTCCTTCTCCCATAATGACCGTATCCCCGGATATGCCGTACTGGATGCTTGAGTGGTTGCCGACAATAACGTCTCCCTCAACTACAATCCTGTTTGTGTCTATTCTGGTATTATCGGGAACCAGGAGGTGTTTTAGGATTTGCTCTGGCTCTGGGATGCTTTCACTCTCCGGGGAAACTGTTTTTTGCAATCTGGTATGAGGTTTGTTTTAAAACCGCGGGGCTGAAATACAATTATTTATTTTGTGAGTAGTATTCATCCAAAAATAACTATCTACGATATATTCTTATCCATTTTTTCCGTTCAGCCTGGCATTTTTGAACAGTAGGGATAACCCTTTACATATTAACAGTAGGAATAACCATTTATATATTATATCTAGCTATATGAAAATTTGCGTAAAAAGCAAAAATACCTTTTGCCTTTCCGTATCAGATTTAAAATTTATTTTCCTTTTCTTAAATCCCTGGTTTACTGGCTGTCTTTCCGGAGCTGGAATGTTTATTCTTCTTTTTTCGAAGCAATTCCTGTCCGTACATCTACGGCTGCGCCGCTGTCAAGAGCCAGGATCTCCGCAGGGGATAAGAGCAACTGCCCTGTTGCAAGCAGCCTGTCTGCTTTATCTGTAACAAGTACTTCCTCTCCTGCGCGGAGTTCGGGGTCAATCTCAATTACATGCTTTGCAAAAGCTGTTTTGCCTGCCTCAACAAAGGGAGCGGCGTCTTCCGAAACAACTACCCTGAGCTTTTTTTCGGGAAGAAGCCTGTGGACTATGGCAGCCCCTTCAATACTGAGCGTGAAAAAGCCATCCTTTGCTCTGGCTGTTGCAATTCTCTTGCCCGAGTGAAAGACCTGGCGTACTCTTTTTGTCCGGGATAACTGAAACGTTGATCCGTCAGGGAAAAGTTCCTTTCCCGTACCTTTCCCGAACTGGTAATCCGCAATCATACGGACCCTTGAAAGTCTTTCTACGTCGCCGTTCATGAGGCTAGATAATATATGCAGACCTTAAAGCCGTTCCGGTCCTCATACTTCAAAAAGTAAATAGTTAAGATGGGACAAATTTATATTTTCCTGGTGAAATAATAAAATATTTATATTTTGTACGATTTCTAACAATAACTGTCTGGAAGTGCAAATTTCATAATAATGTAAATTAAAAAGTAATTTTCCTGATTTGCAAAGGGTCCGAATCCAGATCTTGCGACCCCTCAGGTACTTAATTTTGCAGGTAGAAATTTCTCCAGAGTAGCCCCAACTTAAAAAAAGAATTCGAGGCTTTTGTTGATTCGCAAAAACGTTTCTTTAGATGAGGCTCATCTCCAGAAACTCCAGCCTCTGCTGGAAAAAAATGGAGGGAATTTGAGTGCAGCTATACGTGAAGTCATTGACCTGGTCAGCCCTGACTCTGAAAGCCCCCAAACCCCTGAGCAAATGGCCGGGGATCTGAAAAATAGGAAAACCTCTGAGGTAAGGGAACAGCTTATTCAGAGCGGCGAATGTGTAATGATAAGCCAGCAGATTATGAAATGGCTTGTGAAAAACAGTGCTGGCAGACTCATGGACGAGGATATTGTGCACGAACTGCTCAATCCTTATCTCCTCACTACAGTTTCCGGGTTAAAGGAGTTCCTCAACAGCATCAGTAAGACCATGGGCTGGAAAATAGAAGTCTCCTGTTCTTTCAGGGGAGAAGTCACACCCGAATCTTTTACCATGGATTTCGTTGGTGGGGACAGAGATTTTCGTGAGCTCCTCGTAGAAACTGTCTGTATTTTCCTCTCCCTCTGGATGGACCTGGATGTAGAGGCCCTGCACCGGAAGTCCAATTCGATTACTGTATACCTGAGCCATTTTGTCCGGCACGACACCCGGGGTATAACCCCCGGCGTCAGGAAACATTTTGGTGCTAAGGATCTCCTATACAGGGAAATTGAACAAAAACCCGATTTCTGGGTAACCCTTGCAGAACTTTATAAAAAGTTCAATTACCAGAGGGTAAATCTGGACAAGAGTTTTTTTGAAGCCCTGGTAGCCGGAAAGCTTCCTGATATAACAAAATATTTTGAGCTTAAAGCCGACCGTCCCCTCCGTGAAATCCCTCTTTCGGAACTTCTCCCGCTCTTTAAATACCTGGTAGTTGCCTCCCAGCTGGTGGATGACGTGGAAATATATGCTGAAAAAGGTAAAGAGCACATAAAAATCCGGCATGATTATTCCGAAGAGAGCGTGGTTTTAACCCTGATTCAGCTGTTTTCCAATGTCTTTAACGCCGGCTGGCACAGTTTCAGTGTGAACTACGTCTCCGAACTCATAATATTCGATTTTTCTCTTCCTGATGCTTCGGAACGAAGCGCTTCAGAACGAGATACTGTTAAAGTGTCTTCTGATCTGGAATAAAAATTAAAAACTTATATATATGTACCGATCTTGTAAACCTGCCTGTAGTCTTCAAGTTCATTGTTTGTCTGCACTATCAGGCTGTTTGTTGAAAAAACACTCTTTATAAAGCAGGGATAAGCTTTGATTCGCAAAAACGTTTCTATGGAAGATGAGTACCTTCAGAAACTGCAGCCCTTTCTGGACAAAAATAATGGGAATCTGAGTGCTGCAATAAGGGATGCAATAGAACTGGCAGATGCTGCCCTTCAGGGTCACGAGTCCGTAGAAGACGCCCTGGAATATTTTACAGATTCAGCAAAATATCCTGAGATTCGCAACAGCCTGATCGAGAGTGGAGAATGTATATTGATTAGCCAGCTTTCGTTCCGATGGCTTATTGAAAATACCGATGGGATACTGGTAGACGATGAGCTTGTAAGTGAACTTTTCAATCCTTATCAGATAAAGAGTGTTTCAGACCTCGTGGAGTATCTCAATACGCGTAGCCGGAATATGGGATGGAAAATTGAAGTTTCAATCAACACCTGGGAGGAGGATAAAACCGAGGTAATAGTGATTGAAAACGGGACCCCCAGTTTAAGAGCCTATCTTGCTGAATTAATCTCTATCTTTCTCGGTCGCTATCTCAACCTTGACATTTCCTTTGTCCACCGGAAATCCAATTCTATCCGCATCTTTCTTAAGGAATACAGATCCGATATGGAGGTCCCTCCGGGGATTAGAAAGAACTTCGGAACTCTTGACTATACTTTCAAGGAAATCCGAAGCAAGCCGGAATTCTGGACCTCTCTGGTGGAAAGGTACAGGCTGCAGAGGTATCAGCGGATAAACCTTAACAAGGATCTCTTTGAAACATTTCTTTCGGGGGAGATTCCTGATGTTACAAGCTTTTTTGAGGCTTCTGCAGGCAAGCCTATTCAGGAAATTCCGCTTTACGAACTGTTTTCCATTTCCAAAAAATTAATTTCCGTTACCCAGCTTGCAACTGATGTTGAAAGGACGGTTGAGAGGGGCAAGATAAATATAAAAATTCGGCATCAATTTTCCGATGAAATTGCTATTGAAAAACTTATAGCGTTATTTTCAAAATTATTCCTGGCAGCAGGATATACATTTGAGGCAAGGACCGTATCAAATCTTATTATCCTCGAGTTCAAAGATCCCTGTTCTGCCAATTCTTCAAGTAGCGGCAAATATTGAAAATTCTCTTCCTTCTCATGCTTTAAACAGTGTAAAAAATTTAGTTAAAGTGCTCGCTTAAGTGAAACTTTTGATCTGTTTTCATTCTATCTTATGTGCTATTGTTTTTCCTGTCTTTTTTTCTTGAATTTTTAATCCCCAAATATATACTTTCCTTTCTGTCCTCTAGCAAAAAAATTAATAAGTAAGAGATACAATCTATTACTGGTTTATAAAAATGGTAAAGTACAGGGACTGAGGAAAGTTCGAATTTCCTGTGCTTCCAAAAAGGGATAAGAGGAACTCTGCTTGATAGTCCGTAAAAATATTTCGATCGATCAATGCTATATTGATAAATTAAAGCCCTTTCTGGACAAAAACAATGGAAACTTAAGTGCAGCGATAAGGGATTCTATCGAAGCTGCCTCTCAGATTCTTGATGAGAAAAAGAATGAGAAGGGAGAAAAAGACCCAAGTAGTGCTTTGAAGACTGTCGAATTACGTAACAAAATGGTTGAAGATGAAGAATTTCTGCTAATCCATCATACAATGCTTGAGTGGTTTATCAAAAAAACCTCAGGCCTGCTTCTTGAAGAAGCGACTGTATACGAGTTAATAAACCCCTATACTATTAAGAAAATTCCTAATTTTGTTAGCTACGTAAACGCCCTGAATGATAGAATGGGCTGGAAAATTAAAGTTGATGCCGAATATGCCGAACCGGAACCGGAAACTTTAATCCTGACCCTTTCAAACGGCAATCCCTGTTTCAGGGGAGTAGTTGCCCAGAGCCTTGCCCTCTATCTGGCAAAGCAGATGAAACTGGACGTACAGGGGCTGTTCAACAGGTCAAATGCAACTAAAATCTATTTTAAACGATTCGAGTTCCTCAATTATGAAAAAATTCCTAAAGGGTTTGAAGAACATTTCGGGTCAATGGAAGGCACTTTCCGGGAGATCCAGAAAAGGCCGGAGTTCTGGAAGAACCTTATCAAGACTTACAAGCAGCAGAACTACCAGCGGCTTAGCATGAACAAAAAAGTTTTTGAAGCATTCGTTTCAGGAAATCTTCCTTCGGTTGACGACATGGGAAGAGAATTCGAATTGCTTGCAGGCAAACCCCCGGAGACTTTCACCCTTGCCGAGCGCATAATGATTTTTAAAGAACTTTACCTTACCGACAGTATCGGAACTGATATTGAAATCTGTACGGAGAAAGGCCGCGAATATGTTAAATTGATTCATGACTACTCCGACAGAAAAGTATGTGAACGCGTTATACAGTACTACTCAAATGTCTTCAGATCTATTGGTCATCCTTTTACAGTCACTTCAAGCCCCCATATGATTGTTTTTGACTTCGGAAAAAACCTGAGTCTCAGCCAAATCTCCGAACAAGGCGTTGCAGGGGCTGAGTCTGAGCTTTCCTTTACTCCCTGAATTTTTAGTCAGATACTTTCATATGCGGGAGTTTCCTATCACTTTTCATGAGTGATGTAATTCTGCTCTGGGACTGCCCTCTTCTTTTCGAAAAACTCTTTGTGGAATACGGGCTCGAGTGCAGCCGAGCGCTCTCGACTTCCCTTGGTACCCCCTACCTGCCCGCCTGTAAAATCCTTATCCTGCCTACCGGGTTTGCCAATAAGCAGTATACAAAAACAGGAGTCGGGCTTGAACGCGGCAAAAGTTCCCTTGAAAGATTTGTGGCAAAAGGCGGGACCCTGCTCGTCTTCAGCCCGCTTGTCCCCGAATATGAGTATGAGTGGCTGCCTTTCTCCCTGAAGTATGTAATGGAAGAAAACTCCTGCATCCCACGTCCCGTGGGCGAACATGAAGCTCAGAAACTGATCGAAAACATTGTTCCCCCTGTGGGATGTGACGGCTACTTTTCAGAAACAGATGCTGAAGTTGTACTTGAAGATGACAGGGGCAGGCCCATTATGATCGCAAAAGGAATCGGGGAAGGCATGATTGTCGCAACCACAGTCCATGAACTGCCCGCAGCCGGGTTCTTTGAGTGCAGGGCCGCATGTACGAGAAAAGTGAAGGTCTGACAAGTAAAGGTTTGACAAATGAAAGTCTGACAATTGAAACCTCAAGCTAAAAAGCTTCGCTCTGTAAATCTAAAACCCGAAATCTCTAAAACCCGAAATATGTAACCCGAAACTAAAGAAATACAGAAAAACCAGCTTAAAAAGGACTCGATAATAAACATAAATAAAGCTTTAAAGGGAAAACAACCAGCTACAGACAGTAGCTTCTTTGTCAGCCCTTATTTTATTTTCTTTACATTTTTATCCTTTTTATACTGCTCTCTAAGTTTCTTGATTTCTTCTGCTTCATTTTTCATCCTTAGTACAAAGAGGCCGAAGCAGGGCTTTATGAACTGAAATAGGATTGCATCTCCTGAAAAGCCTACAGGGATAGACGTACCAAGAAGGAAAATGCCTTTTATATTGTACCCTCCCGGTACCAGGTACACTTCCTCCGCGTGTTTTTTAATAAGGTCTTCACACTCTTTCGGGGTTGCATTTTTCAGGAGGATCTCGTAGTCAAAGTCGCTCAAACATACCATTTTTGTACCTTTTATGATTTTTTTTCTTTTAGAGCAAGCCAGAAAGATTCTGACTTTTATTACTGTTTCGAGTGACAGCTAATCAAATCTACAAATTAGAATTACGGGGGGATGATATATAGAGATAACATTTTGAAACGAGAAACAGAGGGTTCTGTAGAAATTCTTAATTTAATCTGGATCAGTTCTTAATTTAATCTGGATCAGTTCTTAATTTAATCTGGATCAGTTCTTAATTTAATCTGGATCAGTTCTTAATTTAATCTGGATCAGTTCTTAATTTAATCTGGATCAGTTCTTAATTTAATCCGGCTTGGTTCTTAAATCCGAATTAATTCTACAAACCTTTTTGTTTATGGGAAGTCTGACATTCTCAGGACTATCTCAACAGGTTTAATACATAATTGGTTATAACATTAGAATGGTTAAAATCAGACCTTAGAGGTTGAAACGCGGACCTATGAGGAACATGGTTTAATTGAAAACTATCTCATTTTCAGGGATTTCCGCGAAATCTCAATTTCGAAGGTTGAAATTCAGAATTAACCTATCCCATTCTTACAGATTATATCCGGAGATGAAATATTATGACCGGCGCAAAAGTGCTCCTAATGATGGGATGCCCCGAGATCCCGATTCAAACCAGCATTGCCCTGTATCTTTCCCACAAGCTGACCAACTTAGGATTCGATGTAACAGTTGCAGGGACGGAAGCTGCAACCAGGCTTTTGAAGGTCTCTGATTCCGAGGGCTATTATGCAAAAAAGCTGGTGAATCTCGATAAAACCATGGAGGACATTATTGAGAAAAGAACGGATTTCGACATCTGCTTCGCCTTTATGCATAACGATGCCGGAATGACCTATGCTGCGACCATGAGTGCCCTTTCTCAGGCAAAGCTTTACTCCATAGTCTTTGGCAGGCATGCCGATGAGCTAGCTGAAACCATCGAGTTCGATAGTGAAAAGATCGTCTCAAAGGACGTTCACAACCCCCTTCGCCTCAAGAACAGGCTGGATAAAGTGGTGGAGGGGATAGCCGTATGAGCTGTATTGAGCAGATGAAGTACGAGATCCTTCTGGAAAAGACGACTTACAAAGAAGCCAGAGAGTACATCGAGAAAAACGCAGAAGAAGTCCACTATGTAGACCCCGGCTACAAGATCTTCAAGGACTACCACATAATAGGAGTGCCGCCCATTGCTGTAGGGGTTAAGGGTAATGCTCTGATTTTCACCTATACAAAGCCCTGCTACGGAACTTTTGTCCTGACCGTAGACAGCGAGGAAAGTACAAAAGAGATTGATCGGTTCAGGGAGACAGAGAAGGATAAGGTAAAGCCCTCTTTGAAGAAGAGCAAGCCTCCTGAGAGCCCGAAAGCGCCCTCTGGCAGCTACCTGGATATGTGGAAAAAATGAATTGGGAGTCAGGATATTGAATTTAAGTAAAAAGAATTAGATGAAAAGAATTAGGTGAAAAGAGTTAGATGAAAAGAGTTAGATGAAAAGAGTTAGATGAAAAGAGTTAGATGAAAGGCATCTGGAGAATCGAGTTAGGAGAAAAAAGTTTTCCCCTAATTTCTCTCTAAGTTGATTTTAAAATCTGAGTTTTATACTCTTACTCATTCTCAGGTCTTTATTCTTCTATTATCAGGTCTTTAACCCTGATCCCGCTTTCCACGATTTTTCCTACGATTTTTCCGCCGGTAATCTCTGCAGCTTTTGCGGCATCTTTTTCCGGCAGGATAATCAGGAAGCCCATACCCATATTGAAGGTTCTGTACATCTCAAGGTCTTCGACTCCGCCTTCTTTCTGCAGGAATTTGAAAATCTCCTGAGGCTCGATAGGATCGGAAAAGTCAAAGCCAAGTTTTGTTACTCTTCTCAGTTTCAAAAGCCCGCTGCCTGTTATATGGGCAAGCCCATGCACTTCACATGCTTTAAGGACATCAAGGACCTCGATATAAATCCTGGTGGGTTCAAGGAGTTCGTCTCCTATGGTCTTTGAACTGTCATAGGGACAGGGGTCGTGGTAAGAGTATCCGGATTCCTCAATGATCTTCCTTACAAGGGTGTAACCATTGCTGTGGATCCCTGTGCTCGGGACACCGACGAGCACATCGCCTACCCGAACTTTTCCTCCTTCAATGATATCCTCTTTTTTGACAAACCCAAGGCAGGTGCCTGCAAGGTCAAAACCTTTGATGATGTCAGGGAGGGTTGCGGTTTCCCCGCCTACGATGGACATCCTTGAGATTTCGGCTCCTTTCAGCAGCCCTTCTCCTATCTGGGCGGCAAAGCCCTCTTCGTGTTTTTCCAGGGCAAGGTAGTCCACAAAGGCTACGGGTTCGGCCCCTATGGCAAGGAGGTCGTTGACGTTCATTGCGATACAGTCTATTCCGACGGTGTTCCAGCGCTGCATCTCGTTTGCAATAAGGACTTTTGAGCCTACCCCGTCCGTTGTCATGGCAAGGGCATATTCCCCGAAATCCAGGAGCCCTGCATAATGCCCTATCCCTGTAAGGGGGGCTCCAATACCTTTTCGAACATAACTCAGTTTGTCGATCAGGGTTTTGACGGTTTTTTCTTCCTTTGTGATATCCACGCCCGAATCCGCGTATGTTAGGTGCTTTTCGCTCACTCTCTGACCCTTCCTGCCTGCTTCATAGCTGTTTTTCAATTCCATTTCCATTGTAAAGTTCGAATTCGTCATGCAGGGTTTTGACTGCGGCAAATGCATCATCTTCCCTGACCACGAACGAAATATTGTACTGGGAAGACCCCTGGCTTATCATAATAATATTAATCATTGAATTTCCAAGTGCCCCGAAGACTCTTTTTGCCACGCCCGGAGTTCCTGCCATGCCTGCTCCCACAACTGCGACCACACAGACATTTCTGTCCGAAGTGATTTCCTTGACGATTTCACGGTTAAACTCGGAATGGAGGGCTTTTAATGCAGGTTCCACATGTGACTCGCTGACCACAAAAGAGAGGTTTGACTCTGAAGACCCCTGGCTGATCATAACAATATTTACCCCTGCTCTGGCAAGTGCGGTAAAGAGCCTTGCCACAGTCCCGACTGTGCCTGCCATTTCGGCGCCTGAAATATTAATCAGCGCTACGTTCTTGATCAGGCTTACCGCTTTTACCACGTGCCTGCACTGGAACTTCTCCGAAACCACAAGTGTGCCCGGGAACCCCGGGTCAAAGGTATTTTTGACACGTACGGGAATATGCTCACGCATTGCAGGTTCAATGGTGCGCGGGTGCAGCACGTTTGCCCCGAAGTAAGAGAGTTCCATGGCTTCTGCATAGGAGATCTGCGGGATGGTCTTTGCTTCGGACACGATTCTCGGGTCCGTTGTCATAATCCCGTTGACCTCTTTCCAGAGCCAGATCTCATCGGCTTTCAGGGCTGCTCCAAGGATGGAAGCTGTGAAGTCAGACCCGCTTCTTCCAAGGGTGGTAATGATCCCGTCTTCGTTTTCTCCTATGAAGCCTGTGACCACAAGGATATGGGACTCAATTCTGCACCCAAGCCTCTTTAAGACAAGCTCGTATGTCTTTTCAAGAGGGCGGGCATTTCCGTAATCCGACGTGGTTACAATCCCTGCCTCTCCCCCGGTGTATTCGATTGAGGCTATCCCGAGGGAGCGGACAGCCCCCGAAACTATAGGAGCTGCAAGCCTTTCTCCATAGGAGGAGATATAGTCGATCGATCTGGAGGTAAGTTCGCCAAGATAACAGATCCCGATCAGGGCTTTTTCGAGCTCTTCGATGCGGAGGTCAAGGACCTGGAGGACTTCTTTTGCGACCCTGGGATCATCAATGGCATCCCTCACGGCTTCGTGGTGTTTGTTTGTAAGCTCTGTTTTAAACTCTTTAACAAGCGAAACCTTACCTTTTGTTGAGGCAAGGCGAGCATTTTCCAGAAGCCTATCGGTTACTCCACTGAGTGCCGAGGTTACCACCACGATCTGGTTGCCCTCCTCATAGTATCTTTTAAGGAGCTGGGCAACGTGACGGATCTTTTTTCCGTCTCCAACGGAAGTTCCTCCAAATTTCATTATAATTTTCATGATCGGATCACGTTTTGGCATTAAGTCGGATATTCTGACATATTTATTTTTTATAATATGTTAGTCCTGGTATTTCTGTTTAATTAATTCTGACTATCCTGATCGTATTCAGGGTAATCCGAAATAGCACTAATTATGATCTGCATTATAATCTGGCATTAGCACTAACAATAATCTGATATGTGTCCTGTTATGCTTACAGGTCGCTTCTCTATAAATAACCCTTCCTGTAAAGAACAGCATAGGCCGGCTCTCCTGACACTTAATATATTTTACGCCGGGAACCTGTCCTGTATAGGATATGGATACTATATTATAATGTTTGTGTAAAATGGGTATAGGAATTGAAACGTTAGGACTGGCAGAAAAAACCTGCTGGCAGATGTTCAATAAAATACCGGAACAGGCCTCCAGCAGAAAGTGATATATTTTATCCGCAAGATGAAGTGTAAAACAGTTGGAAACAGGTGAAGCAATGAAATACGCCGTACTTATAGGAGACGGAATGGCGGATTATCCCATAGAGGAACTGGGCGGCAGGACTATTCTGCAGGCAGCCCGAACCCCTGCTATGGATTCCATTGCAGCCCGCGGAAAAGCAGGGCTTGCAAAAACCGTGCCTGAAGGGTTCCCCCCCGGAAGTGATGTGGCAAACATGTCCATTTTCGGGTACGACCCAGCAATCTATTACTCCGGGAGGGCTCCTCTGGAAGCTGCAAGTATGGGAGTGGCCCTTGCAGCTAATGATGTGGCTTTCAGGTGCAATCTCATAACAATCGAAAACGGAAAGATAAAAGACTACAGTGCAGGGCATATCAGCAGTGACGAAGCCGAGATTCTGATCGATACACTTGATTCCGAACTCAGGACTGAAAAAGTCAGGTTTTATCCGGGTATAAGTTACAGGCACCTTATTGTTGCCGGGAATGACCTGGGAGCTGAAACGGAGTGTACGCCTCCTCATGATATCACAGGAGAGAAAAAAGACGATTATCTTCCAGGAGGAAAAGACGGAGAGTTTTTTTCAGGGCTAATTGAGGCTTCCACGGTCGTTCTGGAACTGCACCCTGTTAACCTGAAAAGAGTGCAGGAAGGCAAAAACCCTGCCAACTCGATCTGGGTCTGGGGCCAGGGTTATGCCCCGAAGTTCAAGACTTTCCAGGAACTTTATGGGAAAAACGGAGCTATCATCTCAGCCGTGGATTTGCTCAAGGGAATCGGAATCTATGCAGGGCTGGATGTGATTGAAGTCCCCGGAGCAACCGGTTACCTGGATACCAATTATGAAGGAAAAGCCAGTGCCGCTATTGAAGCCCTGAAGACCAGGGATTTTGTTTTCGTGCACGTGGAAGCTCCTGACGAGGCAGGTCATGAAGGAAGCCTTGAGAAGAAAATGAAAGCAGTTGAGGATTTTGACAGCCGGATAGTTGCTCCTATCCTCAAATATGCCGAAGCTTCGGATGAACCTTTTACTATTCTTGTACTGCCTGACCATCCGACTCCGATCTCGGTAAAGACCCACACCAGGGATCCTATTCCATTTGCGGTTTACAGAACTGATGAAACCGATCCTGATGGTGTTGAAACATTTGATGAGGAATCGGTCAAAAATGGTTCCATGGGTCTGGTAAAAGCTTCAGACCTGATAGGAATGCTTGTAAAAGGCTAAGCTTTGTAAAAGGCTAAGCTTGTAAAAGGCTAAGCCTGTAAAAGGTTAAGCCTGTGTTCTGGCTCTTTATAAGGTCTGTTACGGGTTTTCAGCCTTGAAGTCTTTCAATTTCTCCGGAAATTCCGCCCGGGTTTTCGGGGATTTTTTCTTTCGGGCATTTTATTTTTCAGGTTTTTTTTTCCTTACATTTTTGTGAAATTATCCCTCAGGAAAACATATATATCCTTTCTCAATATATTCAAAATAGCATATCTATAGATGCATCATTTTTTACTTAAGGGGGAATATCAAGATGAAATGGCCTGCTAAAAAATCATTTTCAGGACCCGCTCGCTGGGATCCTTTTGAAGAGATTAGAAGGACACAGGAACGTTTAAACCAGCTGTTTGAAGACTTCATGCCAATGGAAGAATGGGGAGGCGGAAAAGTGTATACTCCTGCCATTGACATTAAGGAAGAAGAAGACAAACTCCTGGTCACCACAGACCTGCCCGGAATCAATAAAGAAGATGTGGAAATTAATCTCAAAGAAGATATGCTTGAGATCAGCGCGAAGTCCGGCAAGGAAAAGGAAACCGAAGAAGAAGGGTACCTGCGCAGGGAAAGAGCATATACACAATTTTACCGTGCTGTCCGCCTGCCTGCCAATGTCAAAGAGGAAGGGTCTACTGCAAAAATGGAAAACGGTGTCCTGACAATATCGCTTCCAAAGGCGAAAATTGAAGAGCCGAAAAAGAAGATCGAAATTGAGTGACCATTCCGAAAAAGGAAAGTACACTCTACTATAAAGACGAAATAAGAGACAAATTAAGAGGGACTGCGAAAAAAACGCAGTCTTTTACTTTTGTTTCTTTATGGCAGTTTTGCCTGTTATTTTTGCTATTTTTTCCAGTTAATTTCTTCTGGTTTTATTTTCGGTTTTTTGTCATTTTTTCAGGAATCATTTTTCGTTGAGGTTCAGCTATAGTGCGGAAAGATGTATCTTATCTCCTTAGGTTTTTCTCCTGCTTCTCCCTCCTCTTCATCCGGAAACTCCTTACTCTTCCTGGCTTCGGCCATTGCAACTTCAGGGTGACTTTTCAGGAATTCTATTGAATAAGTCGTGGTTTCTTTCGCTGAGGACTGGAAGATTTCATCAATCTCTTCTCTGCTGAACTGCCCGTGGTAAAGAAGGAGCTGAGTTACTTTTTTTCGGGTTTCCTGAGGTTCGTTCTCATAGTCCAGAGAGTAGTACAGTTTACTTATGATAACCCTTAAACTCGAGGGTTTGCTTCGTTCGTTTTCTTTTAACTCAAAAGGACTTTTTTGTTTGATTTTCTGTATAATCTCGTTCAGGTCGTACTGACTGATGCTAACACCCCTGAAGAACTCTGGTTTGCAAGCTAAATAAAAATTCTCAATTTGCTCTGAAAGGAGCTGACACTAAAGAGGGCAAGATTGAAAATTGGCCGGTACAGGCAAAAAAATCGGAAAATAAGGCAACTGGAAACCAGGATAACTGAAAAAGGTAAATAAATACCAGAATAACTGAAAAATAAGGTAACTGGAAACCAGGATAACTGAAAAAGGTAAATAAATACCAGAATAACTGAAAAATAAGGTAACTGGAAACCAGAATAACTGAAAAATAAGGTAACTGGAAACCAGAATAACTGAAATCCAAAATAACTGAAATCCAAAATAACCGGAAAATAGAGTGAAAAGTGCGGCATCAGGAAATTGTTCTCATCATCTTTTGCTCAGCTGGGGTAACTCTCATCATCGCCGCAAAATCCAGTATATCGGTGGTCTTATTTATGGTTACTGCCTTTACTGCTGTAAATTATTCCGTTATGGGCCAGTTTCCCGAACTCAACGGAAAAGTTTCCTTAACTCGACGAAAAAGGTCTTATTGCCCTAACAAATTTACCATTCCATAAAATCTAACATCCTATAACATCTACCATTCCACATTTTGTTGCCCCCTATATCTTATAAAACTTAAAGCTTTTGAGGAAGCCTCTTGAAATTTGAAGCAATTGCCGTAGAAAAGATCCCCCTGATACATAAAGGGGATGACCTGCCCTCCATTATCTGTGAGAGGATTGAACTTCAGGACAGAGACACCATTGTTATTGCCTCGACCATTGTTGCAAAAGCCGAAGGGGAAACTTTCAGGCTCGAAGATATCACCCCCGGGGAAGAGGCGCTTGAGACCGCAGCCCGGACAGGAAAAGATGCCCGCTTCATCCAGGCTGTCCTTTCCAGGAGTAAGGAAGTCTTTGTTGAGGCGCCTTTTATGCTTGTTACAACGCTTGCAGGGCACACCTGTGTAAATGCAGGGGTTGACGAATCCAATATCGAACACGGGTTTTTGCTCTACCCTCCTGAAAATCCGGACGCCAGCGCCTCCAAACTTGGAGAACAGCTTGAAAGGCTTAGCGGGAAAAAATTAAGTGTTATTATTACGGACACAAACGGAAGGGCCTTCAAAATCGGGCAGACCGGAGTTGCCATAGGGATTTACAAAATAAAACCCATAAAACGCTGGATAGGGGAAAAGGACCTTTTCGGCAAAATCCTGGAGATTACGGAAGAAGCTGTTGCTGATGAACTTGCAGGAACTGCCAATCTTTTGATGGGAGAAGGGGCAGGAGGGATTCCTGTCGTGGTCATTCGCGGGCTTGATTTCTACTGCGAAGAGGACACATCTATAAATGAGACATACCGCCCTGAAAATATGGATGTTATCAAAAAAGGGCTTCGATGCCTGCAGAAAAAGAATTGAAATAAAAAGATACGAGCATCAGAGTTCAGGTACTGGTTTAAAAAAGAGATACCTGTAACTTCTATTTTAAATAGTTTTGTAAGTATTGAGATAGTTCAGTATATGAATTAAATAGTATTAAGAACGGATCATGGTCAGAATCATTTTGAACCTTTCCAGGGCATGGAGTGCATGGGACTCGTTTGCAGGCATTATGATCATGTCCCCCTTCTCCAGGAGATTTTTATTCCCCGAAATAGTGATTTCTGCCTTCCCATCTATTACCTGGACCATGGCATCGAAGGGGGCAGTGTGTTCGCTCAGTCCTTCGTTTTTGTCGAAGGCAAATATGGTCACGGTTCCCGTGCCTTTCCGGATAATTTCTCTGCTTACAACCGCTCCTTCTTGGTATTCAATCAAATCTTCTGCCTTTAGTTTCCTGGCTTTTAATTCTTCAGACATATTCCACCTCTTATCCCCTATTCCATAACTTCATTTGTATCTCTTTATGGATAGCTTCTTCTGCGAGGGTGAGTGCAGGAGGTCTGTTAAAATCGTGCAGGTTTAATTCTTGCCGAAAATTCCATCTCTCAGCTCAAAGGGTATATATTCCACTTCCACGCCGGCACTCCTGAAAAATTCAAGAGAATCAGTGTCAGGATAAGGTGTTGAGTATACTACCCTTTTGATATTTGAGTTTATGATCATTTTTGCACACAGGATGCAGGGCTGGTGGGTACAGTAAATGGTTCCTCCGGCAATGCTGACCCCATGGATTGCAGCCTGGATAATGGCGTTCTGTTCCGCGTGCACTGCCCGGCATTTTTCATGCCGCGTGCCTGAAGGGATCTTTTCAAGGTCCCGGATACACCCTATTTCAAGGCAGTGTTCCAGGCCGCTTGGCGCTCCGTTATATCCGGTTGAGAGAATACGTTTATCCCGGACGATCACTGCCCCAACATTGTTCCGGAGGCAGGTCGCTCTTTTGGCTACAACAAAGGCGATTTCCAGGAAATATTCGTCAAGGGAAGGTCTTTTTATCATTATTTTTAATGAACAGTAAATGGTATATATAGCTATAACGTTAGAACTTGTATCACTTCTAACAATTAATTTTAAATGAATGAATTAACGCTATATAGAGAAAGAATTGTTTTTCGAGGAACAATTAATATAATCTATGGTATATAGAACTGATGAAGTAACTTACTTATACTATATGGAATGTGGAACATTTCTTCCCGGGACCAGAGTTCGAAAAGGGCTGATAATTTCAAGTTACCAGGCACGTTCCGGACGATAATTCTGGATGGTTCTGGCCTGTAAATCTGCACACTTCCGTGTTATGAATTTGAACGTTTTCTGGATTGCAATCCGGAAAAATAAGCTCGGATAAATTCTAAAAAATATATGCATTCATCCGGAGTATTTAATTATGGCAACAGGTTTGACCGAATTTTTAGATAATTTCGTGAAAAATCACGATAATCGCCAGTTGCTGGCAATCCCCCTTGCAGTACTTGCGGTTTCTTTAGCCGTACTGCTGGTTTCCTTTGCAAGCAGCGGGTCGCCGGTAACCCTGGGAATGGAGTTCCAGGGCGGTACCCAGATTTCGGTGGAGACAACCGATTCCCCCGCTGTGCTTGAAGAAATGTACTCTTCTTATCCAATCAAGGATGCCCGGCAGGCCGGAAGCAGGGTTATCATGCAGTTCGGGGTTATGGATAATGAAGAACAGCGCCAGCTTGAAGAAGATGTAATGGGCCGCTTTTCGAACGTGGAAATCAAACAGATAGGTCCCGTTTACGGCCAGGAACTGCAGGTTCAGGCCCTTCAGGCTATTTTTATATCCTTTATAGGAATGTCCATTGTGGTTTTCCTGATCTTCCGGAGTGTTGTACCTTCTTTTGCAGTGGTGCTCTCTGCCTTTTCGGACATTATAATTGCCGCTGCTTTCATGCGGGTTGCAGGGATTGACCTTTCCCTTGGAACGGTTGCAGCCCTGCTTATGCTCATCGGTTATTCCGTAGACAGCGACATTTTGCTGACAAACAGGGTACTCAAGCGCAGGGGCCTGGTGGAAGAAAAGGTTTCAAGGGCAATGCAGACAGGGATTACCATGACCACAACAACCCTTGCAGCCCTTGTGGTTATGTATGTGGTTTCAACTTTCCCTTATCTGGTAATTCCCTCCTTCACACAGATTACTCTGCTTTCGCAGATCTCAAGCGTACTGATCGTGGGGCTTCTTGCAGATATTATGAACACCTGGCTTCTCAACACCGGGATCCTGCGGTGGTATGTGATGAAACCCGAATTCAGAGGGAGGTATAACAGATGAGCGATAAAAAAAGCCTCTTTAAAAATGTAAGAGTTATCATCTTCATACTTGCCCTGCTTGCCTCGATCGTGCTCATTCATCCGGGTTATACTCCCGGAGAAGGGATGACCACCAAGCTGAACTACGGGCTTGACCTTGAAGGCGGGTCCTGGCTTCAGATCAAATTGCAGGGAGCTCTCGTCCAGGTAGATGCAGATCCGGGCATGATAGTCAGTCAAATGGTAGAACCTGTCATTGGCGCTCCTATCCAGATCACAGGTAGCAACCTTGACGTCAGTGGAGTGAGTTCATCCGACAGTTATATCACATTCACAACGTCCGTTCCGGTCAGCGCATCCCAGCTTGAGCTTCTGGACCTTGGCAGTGTAAGTGTTGACAAGCTGAACCAGAACACGACCCAGGTAACTCTCACCACCAGTAAGGAAACCCTGATCCAGGCTTACCTCTCAAAGGCCTTTGATGCAGAAGTGATTTCCCTCAGTACCGAAAATGGTATTGTCTATGAAATCAGGACTGAAGCTTCCGAAGAAGAGATTCAAGCCCTTATGGAAAAGGTCGGAGGCACAATCCTCAAGAATGAAGACGGGACCTCGACCTATAAAGAAGGGGTCAGCACCAACACAAGGGACCTGACCAGAGATATCCTGAACGACAAACTTAACTCCCTTGGCTTGAAAGACATTCCTGTCAGGACTGTCGGAGAAGACTATATCCTCATCGATTTTGCGGGTATCGACCTTGCAACGGCAAAGGATATTGCTGAAAAGCCCGGAAAATTCGAGATCCGCATACAGACTACAGGAAATGAGACTCAGCACGTTCTTTACGGAGATTCTATTGTAAACGTGGGGATCCCGACTTACCACGATAACCAGTGGCATACTCCTTTTACCCTGAATGAAGAAGGAGCAAGGGCTCTTCAGAAAGTTGCAATCGATACCGGAGCTACGGACTATCCCGAGAGCCACTACCTTAACATGTACCTGGATGAAAATAAGATATATGGAGCTCCTCTCAGTTATTCTGCAGCATCCAGACTGAAAGAAAGTCCCATATATTCATGGGAAGCTTCCACAGGCACTGATGAGGCAGCCAAAACTGAAGCCTCAATGCTCCAGATTCACCTCAGGGCAGGGGCTCTACCTGTAAACGTGGTGCTTGTAGGTTCAGGGCACGTTGATGCAACCCTTGGAAAACAATTCAAAACCGAAGCAGTCATAGCAGGTCTGATCTCTCTGATTGCAGTTGCTGCAGTTGTTTTCCGCAGGTACAGGAGACCTGAAATCCTGGTGCCAATGGTCGGGACTTCCGTCAGTGAAGTCATTATGATCCTTGGAGTTGCAGCAGCTATCGGCTGGCAGCTTGACCTTGCAGCAATTGCAGGTATAATTGCCGCGATAGGAACAGGTATTGACCACCTTGTAATTATCACGGACGAGGTGCTTTACGAAGGTAAGCTTCCGCCAACAAAGGTCTTTGTTTCCAGGATCGGTAAAGCCTTTGCAATCATTTTCGGGGCAGCCGCCACAACGATCATTGCCATGTCTCCACTCGTAGTCATGGGCTTCGGAGCCCTGAAGGGATTTGCCATCACCACTATCATTGGTGTTTTCATTGGTGTGGTTGTTGCAAGACCTGTTTACGGTGTGGTGATCAAGGAACTGCTTGAGGCAGACGGAAACGGGTCCCAGGAAAGTATGGCTGACTGAGTTCCCGGGAAAAGATAAAAATCCCTGAAAAGCCGAGTATTCAAAAACTGAAAAACAAGGTGGAAATAATGCAGGATCTCTGGACTTTAAAATACAGGGCAGATACCCTTGAAGGACTGCTTGGAAACGAACATGCCGTAAGAACGCTTTCCGAACTGTTGCAGTCCGGAACCCTGCCTCACCTCATTTTTTACGGGCCTGAAAACTCAGGAAAAACAACGGCTTCTCTTGCTCTTGCCAGGCAGCTCTACGGAGAGACCTGGAAAAACAACTTTGTATATTTCAATGCCTCGGACTTTTTCGACCAGGGAAAACGTTATCTTGTGCGGGATAAACGTTTTGTCCGCATTCTGGGTACGGATGATCCGAAAAAAATCTACAAGAGCGTAATAGATATTTTTAAGGAAATCATTAACGAATATGCCGGAATGGCTTCTCTTGATGCCGATTATAAGATCATTTATATAGATAATGCCGAATCCCTGAGTTCGGATGCACAGCATGCTCTCAGGCGGATCATGGAAAAGTATAGTTCAACCTGCAGGTTTATTCTTTCTACCACAAGACCTTCTAAACTCATTTCTCCCCTCCGTTCAAGGGGCCTTCAGGTCTTTTTTGCCTATGTCCCGGGTTCTCTCCTGAAAACCCATCTTGAGAGAATTTCTCTTGCCGAAAAGCTGAAACTTTCCGGCGGCGCCCTTGATGCGATCCTTTATCTGGCTAAAGGAAACGTTGCAAGAGCCGTCCAGACTCTCCAGCTTGCTGTTCTCGGGGCAGAGGGTGCTGAAATTACGGAAGAAATCGTATATGAAGCTACCACGAAAGGCAGAGACGAAACTATAGATGAACTGCTTGAAGCGGCTCTTGCAGGAGATTTCGCCAGAGGACGCCAGCTCATAGATGAAATGATTATTGAAAAAGGGCTTTCCGGAACCGATATCCTTGAAGGGCTTTCCGAAGCTCTTATAGACTCAGGAGAAACCGATGCTGATATTGCACACCTTATTGTCAATATCTCAGAAGCCGATGCCAGGCTTACGGATGCTACCAGTGAGAGAATCCAGCTCGAAAAACTGATTTCCACATTCTCCTGATTAATTCGGAAATCAGGCATTTTCTTCTCCTCTTTCTCTGAATTTATTTTAGATGTGAGTGACTTGCTTTTATACCTTTCCCCTTTTTAAAAGTTTTTCTAAAACTCATATATAAGTAATTCTATTTAATTTTTTAACCAAATAACAAATTATATATACTATTGGTTAATCTGCAAAAATTATGCAGTAAATTATATATACAATTAGTTTTTATCTTTTATTGTAAACGAACCAGAAGTTCATGCTTCTCAGGAATTAAATGGCTCAATTACACTTTCTAAACGGGGTACAGACCTGAGATCTCAGGATACATCTGCAAGGTGTCCTGTACTTTCTATAGCGGGTTTAGAGCCTGTATTCCCTCGAGCAGAAGCGTGATCGGACTTCTGGGACAAATCCACACAAATCCCTCCATTGCTCCCTGAATAATCCCTCATTTCAGGGAGATCACGCTCATGCAGTAGAATCAAATATAGCTGCATTTGAAAAACGAAATTTTTTCTTTGCTCCAAAAAAACCTTCAAAAATATTGCCTGCCCGATTTTACTTTCAGGCAGGCATCCTGTTTACCCCGGCTTTTTTTCCGTATTTTTTCCTTATTTCAGTACCTGTAGTGCTTTACCGAGTGATACAGAATCACCACAAAGAAAGCAATTATGACGAGTAAGAAACTGAAGAAGCCTACCGGGTCCCAGACGAAGCCTATTCCTGCTCCTCCTTCTTCCCAGGAAACGAGTACAGCTCCCTGGACGACTGTTGGAATAACTACACAGGCGAAAGCAAGGACGAAAATAAACACAATGTCAAAGACCTCTGCAATGGTGCTCTTTTGTGCCATATCTTCTCCTCCTCAATCGTAGTATTTGAACTCGAACATATGGTTTTTGATGGACTTTCTTACCTTCAGGCACCCGATAGTCTCAACCGAAACAATCAGCCCGAGAAAGATTACGTAGAGGTAGGAGAAACCGGAAACGATCTCCCAGGTCTCGGCAAAGATTTTGTATATTATAAATCCTTCCACACCTACAAGCAAAGCCAGCATGCCAACAACGAGAACCGTATCTCCGTTAAGTTTGCTATGGTATTTACTTTCCATTGCCTGGTTATTCGTCTCCAATGCCTGTCACCTCCTTTCGTATCCCCGTATTTTCCGAGCCACTGGGTAAGGGCCAGCCCATTTCAGTCCAGTTATTTTCTATATTTAAACTCCTGTGCCTGTGGCTGAAATAGAAGTAAGCAATGCCGTAGAACACAAAGGCGAAGATCAGGTTATATTTGTAGCCCCAATAAAGCGTTGAAAGAATTGTGATTGCAATTGCAATTGCAAAGTAAGCAATATACGGCTGGAGGGGGCTCACAAAAGGCCTGATCGTGCTTGTGTTCTGTGGAAAAAGGTTCCTGAAACGAATCAGGGCGAAAGGAATCAGCACATAGCAGAGCAGCCCCGAGACAATTGAGAAGGTAATTACCTGATCAAGGAAACCGCTGAATGCAAAGCCAATTGCAACGGGCATTGTGAAGATCACTGCCCTGTATGGGGTGTTGTACCTCGGGTGTACTGCAGAGAACCAGGAAGAAACATAATTGTCTCTGGAGAGAGCAAACCAGGAACGAGAGGAGTCACAGACGCAGCCATTTGCACTGGCAACGCAGGTCAGGAATGTCCCGAGCCCGAGCAGGGCAACAAAAATGAACATGCCGCTGTTCTGTGCAGCTTCAAAGAGCGGATATACGGAAACTCCGAGCTGATCCGCCGGGATCAGTACCGAACATAGATAGAGGGTCATTGCTGCTCCCACGAGCAGGGTGATCATCCCGGCCTGCTGTCCGAGAGGTACTGCCCTTGACGGGTGTTTGCACTCTTCGGCGCACATTGCGGCCCCTTCTATCCCCAGGTAAAACCACGGCCCGAACTGCAAAGCTGCAAAGAGGCCTATCATGCCGTTTGGCAGAGCTCCCTGAAACAGGTATTCAGGGTGGATATTCACTCCTCCAAAGGCTGTTGCGAAGAAGAAGACAACTATCGAAATGAAAGCTATCATGGTCAGGAAAAAGTTCAGGGTTAATGCCGCAACAACGCCACGGTAGTTGATGAAGGTCAAAAGTGCAATAACAAACAAAGTAACAGGAAAGACCTGCAGTTCCGGGAAGATGCTCTGTGCGATGAATGCGACAACAATAGCATCCGCCGCTTCAAGGGCTATGTATTCCATATAAACTGCAAGCCCTACACTGGCAGCTGCTCCGGGCCCGATAAATAACCTTGCCCAGTCGTAGGGTCCTCCTGCAAGTTTGGTTGCTGCCCCGAGTTCACTGGCGCAGAGGGAGATTATGACATACATAGTTCCCGCAACCAGCATGGCAAGCAGGGAACCCAGAATTCCTCCTTTTGCGACAGTAAAATTCCAGCCCATATATTCTCCGACCAGCACGATTCCTACTCCAAGAGCCCATACATGGAAGGGCCGCAGAGTCTTCACCAGGCTGGCAGATTCATGGTTTTCTGACATGATGCCTCAGCCCCTTCTTTTTGAAACCCGACCGGCATCCAGTAAAACCCAGGCAATCAGCCCAAAAGCCAGAATATATATCAGTCCGTTTATAACAGTCCAGATATCCATTTTCTATCCCCTTCTTTTTTTCACATACTGAATTCTTGTATCCGTTCACCTATTCATGAAAAAATTTCCTGCATAATTCGTAATATGCCTGTAATTGTTGTGCCTGAATTTTTTCAAAAAAAATTAGCCAGCGAAAAGCTCGCTGGCTGTTATTCATTTAATATGACTTCAGGACGAATTTTCGGTTTAGAATACAAGTCCGAGGTCTTCGAGCTTCTTCCTTGCTCCGTCATAGACCTGCATGTATTCGTCAGTTGGGGTTACTGTCTTTACGTCGTAGCACTCCTGGAAGGTCTTTCCAGCCGGTGCGCTT
>Ga0209163_1000257_pt1 | contig 122634 bp, 125 predicted proteins | sample MTBAKSrepl2MetaG_FD_187457 | JGI IMG/M metagenome (GOLD analysis project Ga0209163, IMG submission 187457) | Enrichment culture microbial communities om Arthur Kill intertidal strait, New Jersey, USA, that are MTBE-degrading - MTBE-AKS2 (Arthur... | ecosystem: Environmental > Aquatic > Marine...
TCCTGCGCGACAAAGCCGAGGTATCCTCCCGCCTGGCCTCGGTAGGCGAGATGGCCGCCGGTATTGCCCATGAAATCAACAACCCCCTGACCGGCGTCATCGGTTTTTCCGAACTGCTTGCCCGCGAGGAACTGGGGGAGGAAACCCGGGACTATGTGAAGTACATACTGGAGGGCTCCAACCGGGTAAAGGAAATCGTCCGCCGCCTGCTTACCTTCGCTCGCCAGGCCACCCCCTACAAGACCCGGCTGGACGTGTGTGAACTCATCGACAACACCCTGGAACTGAGGGGTTATGTGCTCAGGACCGCCAACATCAGCGTGGTTACCGACTACGAGAGCGGCCTGCCCTGGGTAAGCGCCGACCCCGGGCAGATGCAGCAGGTGTTTTTGAACCTTATCGTCAATGCCGAGTATGCCATGAAGAAGGCCCATGACGGCGGCACCCTGACCATCACCACCCGCCATAAGGACGACTTGGTCTTCATTTCCTTTGCCGATACCGGCCCCGGCATGGACGCCGATACCCTGTCGCGCCTCTTCCAGCCCTTCTTCACCACCAAGGAACCGGGTGAGGGCACCGGGCTGGGCCTGGCCCTTTCCCGCTCTATCGTGCTCGACCATGGCGGCGATATCCTGGTGGAAAGCAGCCAGGGCGCCGGCACCACCTTTACCATAAGGCTGCCGGTGAGCCGGGACGAGCCGGAGCCCGGCAGGGCCGGCAAAGAGGCCAAAGCCGCCGTCCGGCCTTCCCCGGCCAGCTCCAGTATCCTGGTGGTGGACGATGAGGCTCCCATAAGGGCTCTGGTAGGTAAAATCCTCACCGCCCAGGGCCACCGGGTTACCGAAGTAACCAGCCCCGCCCAGGCGATAGACAAACTGGGGCAGGAAACCTATGACGTGATACTGATGGATATACGCATGCCGGGCATGAGCGGCCGGGAGCTGTACGCCAGGCTCAACCAGGCCGTGCCCGATATAGCCGGCCGGGTGGTGGTTATTACCGGCGACACCTCGGATGCCGGCACCAGGGCATTCCTCAGAGAACATAACCTGCCCTTTATCGCCAAACCCTTCGGCCGGGAGCAACTGCTGGAGAAGGTCAATCAGGTGCTGGGCAGCTCTCAAAATCCGGATAAAAAAGGTGACCGGCAATAAACATAGTCTGCCGGGCTGTATAATAGTAGAGGTAAACAGGCAGCCGAAAGGTGAGTTGGTTGAAATGGAGAGGGAGAGCTTCGAAGAACTGGTAGAAGAAGCGCTGGAACGATTGCCGGCTGAGTTTGTCCAGATAGTGGACAACCTGGACGTGTGCGTGGAAGACCAGCCCAGCCGCTCCCAGTTGAGCTCTCTGGGGATGAAGCCCGGGGAAATGCTGCTGGGCCTTTATGAAGGCATACCCCTCACCGAGAGGGGGCATTATTACGGCATGGTGCCGCCGGACAAGATAACCGTCTTTCAAAACACCATCGAGCGTAAATGCCGCCATGACCCCCATAAGATTGTCCGGGAGGTTACAAGAGTCGTACGCCATGAAATCGCCCATCATTTCGGCCTGACCGATGCCCGCCTGGAAGAACTGGAAAACGGGCTGGATTAGCCAATTCGTTTATTCTGTTCCGCGTAACAAGTAACGGCCCGGGTAAAAAATTCCGGCAGGTCCGGGTGAATATTACGGAAGAAGGCGGCAAAATCCGGATGCTGGCTGTAGGCCTGCCCCAGCCCGAGCACGGCATCTTCCGAGTAGTGGTGGAAGTTTTCCAGCCAGTTTCGCCATTTATCTATCAGCTCCTGCACTTCGGGGCTGTCGTGACCTCTGGGAATGTTGTCAGCAACCGACTGGAAAATGGCCCCGCCTTCAGCCTGCACTGCATCGAATTTAGCCTTGCCCATCCTGAGCACCCTGGCCTCGCTCTCTCTTATCGTTTCTTCTCCCCAGCGCCGGCGCGCTTCTGTGCGGTACTTCTCGATCTGTTCATCGCTGAAACCCCGGTAGTAATCCTTGATGTCCATGCTTATTTCTCCTTCGAAGTACTGGATGGTTTTATCAACCGTATTCACCAGTTCGTGCAGGCGTTCTGCCTTTTTTTCCAACAGGCGCCGGTGCGATTTCAACGCCTGGAGTACATCGAAATCAGGACTTGAGATGATTTGACCGATTTCTTCGAGGCTGAAGCCCAGCTCTTTGTTGAACATTATCTGCTGCAGCTCGATCAACTGTTCTTCGCCATACCGGCGGTACCCGTTGGGGTCATAAGAGGCCGGTTTCAGCAGGCCTTTTTCATCATAATAATGCAGCGTCCTGACACTTACCCCGGCAAATCTGGAAAGGTCTTTGACGGTATAGTTCATAACGCTAACTATCATAAACCATGACGTTACGTCATAGTCAAATAGGCGCTTCGCATGCTCTACTGCTATATCGAATTATTGCAAGTGGTACGTACTTAAACCGGGTATATCGGGTTGGCTAACAGCAGAAAGGGAAGGATAAATGATAAGAGGAGGACGTTAATACGGAAAAAGCTGGTGAATGTACAGTAGATCCGGGACTTTTTGGATTTAGAAGTTGGTGGAGCCGGCGGGATTCGAACCCGCTACCTTTTGACTGCCAGTCAAACGTTCTCCCAAGTGAACTACGGCCCCGTGCAACAAAAAGCGGTTACTTACTTTATCAAAAACTGCCCTGTTATGGCAACTCGAAGAACTAACGCCTGAGGTACCAGCTTGCTCCTTCGGGTTTGTCCTCGATGACAACCCCCATCGAAGCCAGTCGGTTCCTTATTTCATCGGCCAGGTTGTACTGCTTCTCCTGGCGCAGGCGTTTTCGAATATCCAGCAGAAGGTCGATAAACGGCCCGGCTTCGGCTGAACCTGCTTCCGGTTCTGCCAGGGTCAAACCCAGGACATTGCTTAATTTTATAAGCAGCTGCTGGGCCTGGCGGATATCGAAGCCCGAGTCTCTGCCGGAGTTTATCTGGCGCGCCAGGTCAAACAGTGTTGCTATGGCCTTCGGCGTATCGAAATCATCATCCATCGCCTGGTCGAACAGGCATTCTACCGCCTGTAAATCCAGTTCAAGCGGCACCTGGCTGTTACTTTCCACGTGAGCGGCCTTGGACAGCCTTTCGGCCCCTTTCTGGGATGCCTCCAGGGCTTCCAGGGAGTAGGTCAAAGGATTTCGGTAATAGGAGCTTATGACAAACAGGCGAATGGCATCGGATGAATAGGTTTTCAAGGCATCCTTGATGGTAACCAGGTTGCCGAGGGACTTGCTCATTTTCTCTTCGCCCAGCTTTAAAAGGCCGTTATGCAGCCAGTAGCGCACGAAGGGTTTTGCACCGGTGGCGCATTCAGACTGGGCGATCTCGTTTTCATGATGCGGAAATATCAGGTCCTGTCCGCCGCCGTGAATGTCTACGCTTTCCCCCAGGTAATTGAGCGCCATGGCGCTGCATTCCATGTGCCAGCCGGGACGCCCATCGCCCCACGGACTGGGCCAGGAAGGCTCGCCCGGTTTGGCGGCTTTCCACATTACGAAATCCATGGGATGTTCTTTTTCATCGCCCGGTTCTATGCGGGCGCCGGCCATCATATCTTCCAGGTTGCGCCCGGAGAGTTTGCCGTAGTCCGGCATGGAACGCACCCTGAAATAAACGCTGCCGCTCTTGGCGGCATAGGCATAGCCTTTTTGGATAAGGCTGGTTATCATCTCTATCATTTTGGGGATTTCGAGAGTGGCCCGGGGAAAGGCATCCGCCGGGCGGATATTCAGGTGGGCCATATCCTCGGTAAAGCTGGTAAAGAACTTGTCGGCCAGTTCGCGGACGGGTATTTTCTGGCTTAAAGCCCGGTCGATAATCTTGTCGTCGATATCGGTTACGTTTTGAATGTATTTCACCCGGTAGCCCTTATATTCGAGGTAGCGGCGGATGACGTCGAAGGTAATATAGCTCATGGCATGGCCGAGGTGGGCATCCATGTAGGGCGTAACCCCGCAGACATACATGCTGACCTCTCCCTCTTTCAAGGGTCTGAACTCTTCTTTGGTTCGAGTAAGAGTAGAGTATATTTTCATGTTCTATTCGCCGGTGATGGTGGATACCGCCAGGACGGCCATACCTTCTTCCCGGCCGACAAAACCCAGCAGGTTGGCGGTACCGGCTTTTACGCTTACCTGTTGTGTTTCTACGTTGAGCACGCCGGCAAGCCGGGTACGCATCTGGTCGATGTATTCGCGCAGCCTGGGCTGTTCGGCAATGACGGTAGAATCCACGTTAACAACCCGGTACCCCTTGTCTTTGAGCATTATTACCACTTCTTCCAGAAGCTTGAGGCTGGAAATGTCCTTGTAAGCCGGGTCGCCGGGTGGAAAGTAGGTGCCAATGTCGCCCAAGGCGGCGGCTCCCAGCAGGGAATCGATAATGGCATGGGTCAATGCATCGGCATCGCTCCAGCCTATCAGGCCTTTATCGAAGGGTACGTGTACTCCACCCAGAACAAGTTTGCGTTCGGGTGCCAGACGATGGCAGTCATAACCTATTCCTGTTCTCATTGTTCACCCCCTCGCTGTTTGAGCAGTATTCCGGCCAGTTTGAGGTCGCCTGGAGTGGTAACCTTAATATTATCATACGAACCGGGAGCGAGGCTAACCCTGCCCCCGGTCAGTTCTATCGCCTGGGCGTCGTCCGTAACCTCGATTTCTACCCGCCGGTAAGCTTCGGCAAGCTTTGCCGCCCGGAAAGCCTGGGGTGTCTGGGCGGCATACAGTTCTTGCCTCGGCAGCGTATTCTGGATAAAATCCTGCGCCGCGGTCTTTATGGTGTCGGTAACCGGCACCACCGGAATCGCAGCGCCGGTCGTCAACACAGCCTGCAGGGTAGTGGTAATGACGTTCTTGTCAACCAGGGGCCTGGCGCCGTCATGGACCAGCACCCAGCTTCCGGTAACATTGTCCAGCCCGCGTATTACCGAATCCTGGCGCCTGGCGCCCCCGGTGACTATAGCCAAGGTTTTACTAAAACCGGCGCGTTTAACCAGCCGGGTGCCCCGCGCGTGATTGGCCGGGTTTAAAACCAGCACTATTTCGTCTACCAGGGGGTGCTGTTCGAATGCCAGGATGGACCAGTAAAGCAAGGGCTTGCCGGCAAGAACTGAAAACATCTTGTCGGCGCCTGCCATTCTCCGGCTTGAACCGGCTCCCAGCACAACGGCGGAAACCTTTTCACCGTTAAACACTGCCCGGGCTCCCCTGCTTCAATCCCAGCCGGATGGCTTCCTTCAAGGTCGAAGCCGCCAGCAGCTTGATTTGAGCATTGCGGGTATTTTTCAGACCCCGTTCCGGGACTATGCAGTACTTGAATCCCAGCCGCTCAGCTTCCGAGATTCTCCTGTCCAGCCGGCTGACCGCTCGAAGTTCTCCGGACAGCCCTACCTCGCCGACCGCTGTCAGCTCAGGGTGCAGTGGATAATCCTTGTAAGAAGAAGCTATGGCTAGGGCAATGGCAAGATCGGCCGCCGGCTCGTAAATGCGCATGCCGCCGGTGGCATTGGCAATAACGTCTTCCTTGCCGAGTTTGAAGCCGCACCGGCGGCTGAGAACCGCGGTAAGCATCAGCAGGCGGCCGAAATCAATGCCGTTGGCTACCCGGCGAGGCTGTCCGAAGACGGAAGGGCTGGTAAGGGCTTGAATCTCTACCAGCAGGGGGCGGCTGCCCTCCATAGTAGGCACTACGGCCGAACCCACCGTACCGGCCAGCCGTTCGGAAAGAAAGATTTCGGAAGGATTGCTGACTTCCAGCATGCCTTCCGACTGCATTTCAAAAATACCGACTTCATTGGTCGACCCATACCTGTTTTTAACCGAGCGTAAAATACGGTAAGCCTGGAAGGGTTCACCTTCCAGGTACAGCACCACGTCCACCATGTGTTCCAGGACACGGGGTCCGGCGATAGTCCCATCCTTGGTAACATGCCCGGTAATGAAAACGGGACAGTTGCCGGTTTTTGCCCAGTTCATCAGTTTCTGAGTGGACAGCCTCAGCTGGTTAAGGCTGCCGGGCAGGGTTTCGGCTTCGGGAGTATAAACTGACTGGATGGAATCGACCACCAGCATTTGCGGCTGGAGCGATTCGGCTTGTTCGAGGATAACCTCCAGGTCGGTTTCGGATCCCAGGTACAGGTTTAGCCCGCTTATACCCAGCCGACGGGCCCTCAGGCTCACCTGGTTGGCGGTTTCTTCACCGCTTATATAGACCACCCTGCATCCTGAAGCGGCCAGATTGGCGGCTGCCTGCAGGAGCAGAGTGGATTTACCGATCCCCGGCTCACCGCCTATCAGCGCCAGCGAACCCGGCACGATGCCTCCGCCCAGTACACGGTTGAGTTCTCCGATGCCGGTCGGAAGCCGTTTTTCTTCGCCGGTTTTAATCGACGAAAGCATTTGCGGGGGCGGCAGGATGGATGCTGTTTTTACAGCCGGCTGCTGCCTGCTGACCGGTTTCTCAAGGAAACTGTTCCAGGCTTCACACCCCGGGCATTTTCCCAGCCAGCTCGGGCTTTGGCGCCCGCATTCCTGGCAAATAAACATACTTTTTACTTTTGGCATTAGTTGACTTTAACTCAAAAAGGAGCCTCAAAGCAAGTAAAAAGTATTGAATGTGGTTGACCGCCTGTATCCAGGGTTGTAAACTTGATTGGGGATGTCTATAATAAGCCCTTGTGACTTCAAACGCTATGGAATTTAACCGAATACTGGTACCGGTTGCCGGTACCAGGGCTGATGAAGCTGCCATGGAACTTGCCTGCAGCTTGAGCCGTAATAAAAAACAGGCCGAAATTTTCGCGGTGCATGTTATACCGGTAGACCGTTCCTTACCGCTGGATGCCGAAATAAGTACAGCCGTGGACAGGGCTGAAGACCTGCTGGAACAGGTAACCAGTGAGGCCGAACACAAAGGTTACGATGTTGACTCGGATATTTTGCAGGCCAGGGAAGTCGGCCCGGCGGTCATCGAGGAAGCCATTTCTAAAAAAGTAGACCTGATTCTTATCGGCGTGCCTTACAAGAAGCACTACGGGGAATTTTGTCTGGGTGACGTGGTGCCTTACATACTTAAAAACGCTCCATGCCCGGTACTGCTGTATCACCACCCTCAAGAGGAACACCCCGAAGCATGAAGGTAATAATTATGGGCTGCAGCCGCGTTGGAGCCCGCCTGGCGGAACTGCTGTACCGGGATGGACACCAGGTAACCATACTGGATGTAAAAGCTGAAAGTTTCCGCCGCCTTCAGCAGGATTTCGGTGGAACAGCCCTGCTGGGCAGCGGTATGGATGAAGCGGTACTCAGGAGGGCCGGCATTGAAACGGCTGATGCCTTTATAACGGCAACCCAGGGTGACAACCGCAATATTATGGCGGCCCAGGTTGCCCGCCACATTTTCAACGTGCCCAGGGTGGTTTGCCGTATTTATGACCCGTTAAGGCGGGACCTTTACAGCGAGCTAGGCCTGGAAACCATCAGTTCCACCACCATTGTTGCCCAGATGATAAAAGAGGAACTAACCGGTTAGGCAAAGCGAATGTATATTATAATTGTCGGCGGCGGGCGCCTCGGTCACAACCTGGCTAAATCTCTGATCAGCCAGTCCTACGAGGTGCTGGTAATAGAGAAAGATCCGGAGCTTGTCGAAAGGATTAACGCCGAACTGGGAAGTGTAGCTCTGGTCGGCGATGGCTGCGAAGGCAAAATGCTTGAAAGCGCCGGAGCCCGCCGGGCTGATATCTTTATCTCGCTTACCGGTGAGGATGAAGACAACCTGGTAGCCTGCCAGATAGCCAGGCACCATTTCAATATTCCACGCACCATAGCCCGCCTTCTGGATGAAAGAAACGAGCAGCTTTTCAAGAAGCTGGGTATCGACGTAACCATCAACAGCACCAATATCATACTCGAGCACATCAAGCACGAATTGCCATCTCCTCCGGTAATGCACCTGTTAAAAGGATTGGAAAAGGATTACGAAGTCGTGGATATTACCGTTCCCTCATCGGCGCAAACCGTCGGCCGCAGCGTGGCCGAACTGCCATTGCCCGAAGGGGTAATCCTGGCACTTATAATTCGCCGGGACAGGACGCCCCTGGTTCCCGGGGCCGAAACATTGATTGAAGCCGAAGACCAGATTATTGCAGTTACCAGCCTGGACAACGAACCCTCTCTAAGAACTGCGCTTACCGGAAAATAACTCCCCCGCCCCTTGACGTGAATTTCCCGGCTGTTATACCCTTTAAGCACAACATAACATTTTCAATTAACTCCTCACTTTACCCCGCGGAGCGTTCAATGAAAAAAGCCTTCATATTATTACTGTGCCTGCTTATTGCCGTTTCTCCTTTCGTTTCAAGTTGCAGCCATGGGGAAATGATTGAAATCCTGCCCGGGCCCGAAAACACCAATGCTGAGGTCTTCAGGGTTTATATAGAAGGCGATGTGAGCGTGCCCGGCATGTACCCGATGCGGCAGGATGATACCATTGATGCTTTGCTTCAGGCAGCCGGCGGTTATACCGGGAAAGGAGAACCGGACGAATGCCGTATTTGTTTTACTTCATCTGCTATTTCTTCCAGCCAGCAGAAGGTAGATTTGAACCGGGCGCCGCTCTGGCTGCTGGAAGCCTTGCCGGGAATAGGCGAGATTACCGCTGAAAAAATCATTCAATACCGTACCCTGCATGGTCCCTTTCGCCATATCCGGCAGCTGGTAAATGTGGAAGGCATAGGCCAAGCCACATTTGAAAACCTGGCCGGTAAAATCACGGTGGCGGCATACGGGGAGTAAACCGGGTTGAAGCTTCTGTTTTTCAGCGCCTGTTTTATCTCGGGTATCATTGCCGGCAGTTTTATAAGAATGCCGGTCTGGGCAATATTTGCCGGGTTCTTGCCTTTCTTCATACTGTTTTTTCCGGGGATTAAAAAGTATGCGGCTCCGGCCAGCCTCGGCCTGGTGCTGATTGTTGCCGGTATTGTTTATTCACCCCCCGGAGCACTGGAAAACGAACCGCGAAACCTGTCATTTTATAACGGGACTGCCGGGGTAGAGCTTCGCGGTATTATCGCACGGGAAGTGGAACTGAGGGACCGGGCTCAGCATTTAAGAGTAAACGCCCTCGAGATCCGGGTGGACGGCCGGTGGCAGAAAGCAGCCGGCGAGGCGCTGGTGTTCGTTCCGCGCTATCCTGAGTACAGCTACGGGGATGAAGTACTGCTTGACGGAAAACTGGAAGCCCCGCCGGTTTTTATTCACGAAATAACGGGTGAAGTGGAGTTTGATTATGCCGGTTACCTGGCATCACAGGATATATTTTCAGTGATGACTTACCCGCGTATTTCGGTACTGAGCCATAACAATGCCAATCCGGTGCTTGGCGGATTGTACCGGCTGAAACAGCAGTTGTCCCTTTCCCTCGTTCGGGTGCTGCCCGAACCCCAGGCTTCGCTTTCTCAGGGGGTACTGCTGGGTATGCGGCAGGGTATTCCGGAGGAAATCCAGCAAGATTTTTCCCGGACGGGCACCTATCACCTGCTGGCAATATCCGGTCTGCACCTGGGTATTATCGCTGCTTTCAGTATGAGTCTGGGTGTGGCGTTGTTCGGGCGCCGTCACTTCTATTATATCTGGTTTTCCCTGGCTGTGATCTGGATTTATGCGCTTATCTCCGGGGCTAATCCGCCTGTAATCCGGGCTGGCATAATGGCCAGCACCTTTCTTCTGGCCGAACTTGCAGGCCGCCAGAGGTACAGCCTGCCGGCTCTGGGCCTGGCGGCGGCTGTCATGACAGCTATTGATCCCAGGGTCCTGTTCACGGCTTCATTTCAGATGAGCTTTGCGGCTATGGCCGGCATAGCCATAGTGTATCCCCGCCTTAAAACCTGGAGACCCGGCTGGTGGGAGGGCTTTACGTGGCTGACGGGTAAACTTAAAACCTTAGCCGGGCTGATGTATGAAAGCCTGGTTCTGAGCCTGGCTGCTACCCTGTTCGTTGCTCCCCTGGTGGCTTATTATTTTTCCATTTTTTCCTTTATCGGGCCGGCAGCCACCCTGGCTGCCCTGCCGTCACTGCCGCTAATAATCGCCGCCTCGGCGATAACCGCAGTGCTGGGTTTGTTCTGGGTCTTGCCCGCCATGATTGCCGGCTGGTTCACCTTCCTGTTTTCAACCTACATGCTGGGTGTGGTGGGCTTTGCTTCGAATATGCCTCTGGCATATATTGAAAATGTGAGCCTGCCGGGCGTTGCCTTAGTGGTGTATTACCTTGTGGTTGTTATGGCGATTACGGCTTTTTCGCGGCGGCGTGTAATAACCGGATGGCTTAAAACCCGCATTGAATATGACGGCAGGCGGTGGCAATCCGGCCGGATTGGAACCGGGAGCCTGGCTGGCATGTTGATTGCCGTTGTGCTTGTGTCGGTTATGCTGGTTCCGGCTTCCTGCCGGAAAGATGAGCACCTTAAAGTGGGTTTTTTGGATATTGGCCAGGGGGATGCCATCCTGGTTTCTCAAGGGTCCACCCAGGTGCTGATAGACGGCGGGCCAAGTCCACAGACACTGATGCAGGAGCTTGGCGGGCTAATGCCGTTCTTTGACAGAACCATCGAGCTGGTGGTGCTTACTCATCCGCATTCAGACCACCTGAACGGCCTGGTGGAACTGTTCAAGCGCTATAACGTCGAACGGGTGCTCTACCCGGCGCAGTTAACACCGGCTCCGGGTTATGAATCGGCAGCCTACCGGGAATGGCTAGAGCTTGTTGACCAGAATCAGATACCGTTACGGGCTGCCCGGGCCGGCCAGTATTTTAACCTGGGCCAGGGGCGTTTTACGGTATTGAATCCCCGGCCAGAAAAGTCCTCGCTGCCTGCCGGAGATACCGACAATCACTGCATTGTGCTTGAGCTTGAGGTTGGCAAGTTCACCTTCCTGTTGACCGGGGACCTCATGTGGCAGGGGGAACTGGAACTGGTTCTCGACCGGATGCTGGGTAAGGTTACCGTATTGAAAGCCGGCCATCATGGTTCCGATACTTCCTCAAGCGGTGAATTTCTAAGCGTTATCCGGCCCGAAACAGCGGTGATCAGCGTGGGTGAAAACGACTACGGCCACCCGCATGAGGCGGCCATCGAGCGGCTTTCGGCTCAGGCAGGCCGGATTTTGCTTACCGGCAAGAATGACGGGGTTACCTTTATCACTGACGGCCAGTCCATGTGGCTGGAAGGCCGTTAGTACGGCCAGTTATCAGGGGCCTGGCTGCCACCGGACTTGTAAGGGTGGAACAAGAAAGCTATCATTATCGTCACCAAGGGTATGGAGGCGGGCATGGCAGATCAGGATTCACCACAGGATGGAGGAAGCCCCGGCGCCACTGGGGAAAAACCCCGGAAAAATATCACAGGACAGCTGGGGGACTGGGGAAAAGACCTGGGGGACAGACTGGATGACTATTTTCATTCTTCCCGGTCCGGCCGTCTTACTTCATCCGCCTTTGCCATCGCCTGGAGCCTGGTTGCCTTTGTTGTCCTGTTTTTTTTCCATCACTATATTGCTTATTACGAATATACGGCAGTGGAGGGAGTTTCCCGGTGGGTCAGAACGCCGGTGCTCACCGAAGGATACATTTCATGGCTGCCGGTAGTCGGGGTAGCCCTCGGCCTCGGTATTGCCGGGCATATTATTCTTATAATGTTTGACAGCTCGTGTTACGGCACTTCCATCCTGCGCCAGGGGGTGATACTGGTATTGAACCTGTTCGGCATCGCGGCTGTATTGACACTTCTAAGGCTGTTTCCGTTCGACTTCAGCGCTGTACCTCACGAGGCTCTGTCCGAAGCCCTGCCGATTGTGGTGGCTATCGCACTGGTCGGCATTGCCATCGGCCTTACGGTGGCCACTATTGTACATTTCGTCAGGCTTGTCGTGGCTGTTGCCCGCTAGGATTGAAGGTGCTCATCTCTTCCAGGCCTTTGCGCTGCCTGGGCGGTACAAGATCGTCCTGCGGGTAGCCGACAGCCAGCATTATTTCGATTCTTTTACCGGCAGGTAGCCCCAGCACCTTTTTGGCTTTGGTTTCATCGAACCAGCCGAGCCAGCAGGTACCCAGCCCGAGTTCGGTGGCCTTCAATACGAAGTGCTCACCGGCAATGCCGATATCTATCAGGTGAAAATCGGTTTTGCGGATGGCTCCTCCCATTTTGGGCAGCCAGTCCGGATCGGCAACTACGGCAACCAGCGCCGGTGCCCTGCCGGCAAACCGTGTCCCGGCATAGATGCCGCTGAAGGCTTCTCCAGCCAGGCGGTTTTTAAGTTCAGCATCATCTACAACTATAAACTGCCAGGGTTGCCCATTGCAGGCGGAAGGAGCCAGGCGGGCAGCTTCCAGGCACTGAAGTATTTTTTCCCTCTCGACCGGTTCCGGCCGGTACAGGCGCACACTTCTTCTATTTTGGATTATTTCGTTCAGTTCCATATTATCTCTGCCGGCTGTCCAGCATTATGGTTACAGGGCCGTCGTTGTTGATTTCCACCAGCATCATCGCCTGGAACCGGCCGGTTTCGGTTTTCACGCAGTTGCTGCGGCATGCCAAGATAAAATTTTCAAACATAGCTTCTGCCTCATCCGGCGGGGCGGCCCCGGTGAAGCTGGGCCGGCGGCCCTTGCGGGTATCGGCAAGGAGAGTAAACTGGCTGATCAGCAGCAGCTGGCCACCGGTATCTAGAACCGAAAGGTTGAATTTACCGGTTTCATCGGCAAAAATGCGCAGGTTGACCAGCTTGTTTACCAGGTAGTCAATATCTTCCTGTGTGTCACCGGCGGCAACACCGACCAGCACGCAAAGACCGCGGCCTATGGCGCCGACCGTTTCTCCGCCCACCCTGACGCTGGCCGAGCTTACCCGCTGGACCAGAGCCTTCATTCTACCCGTTCCAGTTTGAAAACTACCGGGTTATCCGGGTCCGGGCAGGCTACCAATGCAGTGCCGGGTTCTTTTTCCCAGGGAAAGGAGCCTCCGAAAGCCAGCGCCTGGGCAAACGGGAAAAGGGTATAGTGAGCCCAGGCGCACATTCCGCCGGGGGTGGTCTGGGAGATGAGAAACCCATCCCCCTTTTGGTGGCCGGCTTCACAGCAGCCTTTCTGGGAAACTACGGTGGCTTTAATGTCCATTTTCATCTCCTTCCGGTTCCCGGTCCGGGATATTATCTGCAGTACGGGCAAACGGGATACTGGCAGACGGTGCAGTTAAGGCACAAGCCTCCGTAACCGTAGCTTGCAATCTCCTGCCGGGTGACAATCTCGCCGGCAATCAAACGCGGCAGGAGCACATCTATGCTGGTGGTATGAAACAACCCGCCGGCAGGTGCGCCCAGTATGGGCGTATCTCCCAGCACCGCCAGAAGCGACATCGCCCCCGGCATAATGGGCGAGCCGTAACTGATAATGGCGGCGCCGCTGCGTTTTACCCCTTCCAGGGTGACGTCATCCGGGTCGACGCTCAACCCGCCGCAGGTGACGATCAGTTCGGCTCCTTTTGATTTCATGCCGACAACAGCCTGGCCGATGAGGTCTTCGTCATCCGGCACGATGGTATGTGCCAGAATACCGGCCCCCAGCTCTTCAAGCTTGGGGCGCATGACGTCGACGAATTTATCCTGGATGAGGCCATTGTAAACCTCGTTTCCGGTTACGACTATGCCGACTTTCTTTAATACATAGGGCTTTACCCAGACGGCTTTGCCTCGCGCTCCGGCCAGCTCTTCAACCCGTTTGAGCTTTTCCTCTTCGATGTACAGAGGTATGGCCTTGACTCCGGCCAGCAGTCCGCCTGCCTTGACCGGCGTGTTGCTGTGAAGGGTAGCTGCCGATATACCTTCTATCGAGTTGATTTCATTCAGCAGCAGCCTTTCCACCTTCAGCAGTCCGGGGACGGAGGCTTTGATATTTATTCTGCCCTCACGCGGCTGACCAAAGGTGGTGTTATCCCCGGCGATGGACTCAGCCAGCCGTTTGGCGGCTTCTTCCTCGTGGACCCCGGGTTCTTCGCTGCCTTCCATTACGTAAATATGTTCTTTGCCCATGCTGAGCAGTTCATCGATATCTGCCACGGTTACAATGTGGTCCCGGGTAAACCTGGCGCCCTTGTACTCACCGGGAATGATTTTGGTCATGTCGTGGGCTATTTTCAAGCCGACAGCTTCGGAAGTCTTAACCTTTTTGAGCAACTTAGCGGCCTCCTTCGAAATACATCGATTTCAGTTTTTCATAATCTGCCGAGGTATTGATGTTGGTAATTACGCCCGGATCCTCGACTTCTATTTCAAGGATATCCTCGGGGTACAGCTTCAGCAACTCCCTGCCGCCGGCATCCCCCTCCAGCTGATTGAGCCTGGACATGTAGGAACTTTTAAACAGTATGGGGTTGCCTCTTTGTCCTTTATATACGGGCAAGGCAATGCCTTTCGGTGAATCTGCAGCCCGGCTGATCAACCGGGCATAGGTCCGGGTCAAGGTCAGCGGCTGGTCGGCAAGGGCAACCATTATCAAGCCGTACCGGGGCTCGACCGCTTCCAGGCCTTTGCGCAGCGAGGTCGACATTCCCTGGCGATACTGCGTGTTATCCACAACCTCAACCCCTGGTTTTTCGGCAATCAGACGAGTCTGCTCTGCGCTGGCTCCGATAACCACAATTACCTGGCCGGTTCTAACCGCCAGGATATTATCCAGAGTTATACCCAGAAGGGTACTGCCGCCCAGAGGCAGGAGCTGCTTAAGTGCCCCCATTCGCCGGGCCATTCCGGCGGCCAGCAGTATGGTTGACGTATTGGCTGCAGCCGTAGTATCAGACATTGCTTCTTTTTGTTTAGTATGGCACTTAGATCGTTTTTTCGTCAAACTCCTTTTACAGCCTTGTCAGCTCAGGATAATGGCCGTATACTAAACAGCATGCCGGGGAAAAAGGTACTGCTGGCTGAAGATGATGCCTCTCTGTCCGAGGTCGTAAAGTATAATCTTGTCAAAAACGGCTACGACGTGCTTACCGCCGCAGACGGCATCACAGCGCTGGAAACGGCACGTTCCGAACGCCCCGATTTGCTGGTGCTGGATTTGATGCTGCCAGGGATGGACGGCCTGGAAGTGTGCCGTATCCTCAGAAACGAAACCTCAATTCCCATTATCATGCTGACTGCCCGTGATGACGAGGTGGATAAGGTACTGGGGCTGGAACTCGGTGCAGATGATTATATCACCAAGCCTTTCGGCATGCGGGAACTGCTCGCCCGGGTAAAAGCTGTTCTGAGAAGGCATGCCTCCTCTGCCGGCCCATATTCCGGGGAAACCGTCAGCGCGGGTGAATTTATCAGTTCCTCCGGCATCCAGATAGATACCATCCGTCACCGGGCCAGCCGCGACGGGCAGGTCCTCGAACTTGGCCCCAAGGAATTCGATCTGCTGCTGCTTCTGTTAAGCAATCCCGGCCGCGTTTTCAGCCGGGATTATCTGCTCCAAAGGATCTGGGGTTATGACTATGCGGGCAATACCCGCACTGTTGACGTGCATATCCGCTGGCTCCGGGAAAAAATTGAAACCAACCCGGCCCAGCCGTCCCGTATTATCACTGTCCGGGGTGTAGGCTATAAATTCGAGGCAGGCAGGTTTGTTTAAGGGTATAGCCAGGCGTTTTCTGCTGGCGGTGGCCGGCCTGACTTTTTTAAGCGGGCTGGTGTTCGGTGTTTACATAATGTTAATATACCAGCCCGGTCAACCGGCAGCAGCCACCATGCTTCACGTTGGGCTGATGGTTCTGATTCTGGGCCTGGCGGCGGCCGGGGCGGCGTTTGTTACCGGCAGGGCTGTTACGGCTCCTCTTAATCAGCTGACCGCTCTGGCTGAATGCATTGCCCCGGGCGAAACCGGCCTTAAAGCCGTGCCGGCCGGTGAGGACGAAACCGGCGAGCTCGGGCATGCTTTTAACAAGATGGTCGAACGTTTCAATTCGAGCCACGCCCAGCTTTCCAGCGAGCGGGACAGGATGGGCCTGATTCTTTCGCGTATGGGAGACGGGATCCTGGTTCTTGACGGTAAAGGCGGTATCACTTCCATCAACCCGGCTGCCGAAAGGGTCTTCAACCTGGAACCGGGTAAAGCCTGCGGGCTCAGCTTCATAGAAGCCGTGCGGGATTACGAACTGGAACGGCCGGTAAGGCGCTGCCTCAAGAGCAAACAGCCGCAGCAGGAATACCTGGATTTGAAGGATAAGGGCCTTTACCTCGGCCTGGTGGTGACCCCGCTGGTGAGCGAGCCTGGCTGCCTGGTCCTGCTGCAGGACCTCAGCCGTTTGAAAAAACTGGAAACGATCCGCCGGGATTTCATAGCCAATCTTTCCCACGAACTGCGCACGCCGGTCGCCTCTGTCAAGCTGCTGGCCGAAACCCTGAAAGAAGGCGCCATAGATGACCGGCAGGTTTCTGATGATTTCCTGAGCCGCATAGCCGGCGAAGCCGGCAAGATGGCCGAAATCGTGGAAGGCATGACTACACTCTCCCGCATCGAAAGCGGCGAAGTCAAGCTGAACAAGAAGCCGGCAGACATTCCCAGGTTGATTGCCCAGGCGTTCGAAAGGCTGAAACCCCAGATGGATTTCAAACGCCTGCAATATGAAACCGATATCCAGCAGGCGGGCCTGACAGCGATGGCGGATGCAGTGCAGCTGGAACAGGTGGTATACAATATCTTGCACAACGCTGTTAAATTTACCCCTGAAGAAGGCCGGATAAAAGCTTCTGCCTTTATACAGGGCGCCAACCTTACCGTTTGCATTGAAGATACCGGCCCCGGTATCGCCCCGGATGAACTGGAACGCATCTTCGAGCGGTTTTACAAGGCGGACAAATCCCGCAGCGGCATTGGTACCGGTCTCGGGCTGGCCATAGCCCGCCATATCGTCGAGTTTCACGGCGGGCGGATATGGGCTCACAGCCACCCCGGCAGGGGCAGCCGCATCTGTTTTTCTCTGCCGCTCTGATATAGAATTTACCCTCTTTAAAAGTTTTACATTAATTTAACCTTTCTTTAAACACCTCTTAACATTGGCCTGTTATTATTTTATTGTAGTGAATATATATGAACGTGAAGAGGAGAAAGGCCACTTGGAAAAGATAACCATAGCCCTGGTTGCACATGACTCCAAAAAGGCTGAAATTGTAGATTTTGCCTGCAAACACACCGCCACTCTTGGTAGATTCAACCTGGTGGCTACCCGGTCCACCGGCCAATTGATTGCCGGGGGTACCGGCCTTGACATCACCCTGCTGATGAGCGGCCCGCTCGGTGGAGACCAGCAGGTTGGCTCGCTGGTAGCCAGTGGAGTATGCAAGGCGGTGATATTCCTGCGCGATCCGCTTACCGCCCAGCCGCATGAACCCGATATAACCGCCCTGCTCAGGGTTTGCGATGTGCACAATGTACCGCTGGCAACCAACCTGGCAACGGCTGAAGCGGTAATCGATCATATTGCCGCCCTGCCCGGAAGCAGCCAGGTTCAGGCCGAATAGCATCAGCCCGGTATCCGGGCTGTTTTTATATAAAATGAATATGGAGAATTATTTAAAAGCATGAAAAATCGAAAAATAATACCGCTTCTCTTCCTTGCCCTGGTGCTGGTTATGCCGCTGTCAGGCTGCGGCGGCGCCGGCTCGACCGAAGACGGCCTTTCCGGCTTCATCGATGTTACCGGTTCCAATACGGTTACTCCCATCACTACCCTGTTCGCTGAAGAATTCATGGCCGCAAACCCCAGGGTCAATGTGGCTGTGTCCGGCCCGGGCTCAGGCGCCGGGATCGCCGCGCTCATCAATCAGACTACCGACATCTGCCAGTCCTCCCGTCCCATAAAGCAGTCCGAAATCGACCAGGCCGGGGCCAAAGGAATTGATGTGGTAGAAACCAGGGTGGCTACCGACGCCATTGCTGTCATCGTACATCCTTCCAGTACGGTATCCGAACTGACCATCGAGCAGCTGTCCGGCATCTATTCGGGAAAAATAACCAACTGGAACCAGGTGGGCGGCAGTGACGCCTCCATCGTGATTCTGGCACGCGACACCAACTCCGGTACGCACGTATACTTCAAGGAGGCTATCGTCCAGATGGACGGGCTGCCCACTGAAGATACCAGCCTCGAATACAGCAATCAGGCCCAGCTTCTGCCCTCCACTTCGACCGGGGTTACCCAGGTAGCTCAAAATCCCAACGCCATTTTCTATATAGGCCTGGGTTATCTGGACAGTACGGTAAAAGCACTGGGCATCAAGAAAACCACGGGAGATTTGCCAGTGCTTCCGGGCCTGGAAACCGCCCTGGACGGGACCTATCCCGTGTCCAGGGGCCTGTTCTACTACACCGACGGCGAGCCGGAAGGCATCATCAAAGCCTTCGTGGATTTTGCTCTCTCTTCCCGGGGGCAGCAACTGGTCCAGGATGCCGGTTTCGTACCGGTCGCCTGACAGTTCCGGCTGGTTTCCGGCGGGCGGTATCGTTATAATGATACTGCCCGCCTTTGTTCCAGTAGTCAAGATGGCAGGGAAATATGTTTGAGATGAAAACGATCAGGTTGCGGTTTCTTTATACTTACGCCGAAGATGACACGGCCAGTCCGGTGCTCGGGCAATAATGGCAGTAACATCTGGCCTGCAGAGCCGAACGCCCGGCAATATTTTCAAAGGCAAGCCTCGATGGGGCGAGCGTATTATCGAAAAGGTCATTTTCCTTAACGGGATGCTTGCCATTGTAGTACTGCTGGGCGTTTTTATAATCCTGCTTCGTGAAGGCATCCCGGCACTGGTCGAGACTCCGTTTTTCGAATTTTTACTGGGTACCACCTGGTATCCTGTTTCCGAGCCGCCAACTTTCGGTATACTGCCTTTCTTCGTGGCTACCATGTGGGTTACCCTGATTTCAACCGTACTGGCCGTTCCCATAGGAGTGGGTGCGGCCATATTTCTGGCTGAGGTTGCCCCTGCAAGGGTTGCCGATGCGGTTAAACCCGTGGTGGAGCTCCTTTCCGGCTTTCCATCGGTAGTAATGGGTTTTATCGGACTGGTGCTTCTTTCGCCGTGGGTACAAAACAGCCTTAATCTAAATACCGGCCTGACCGGCCTGACTGCCGGCATCATGCTGGCCATGATGAGCCTGCCGATAATAGTGAGCGTTTCGGAAGATGCCCTGCGGGCAGTGCCGGATGAATACCGGCAGGCAGCCTACGGGCTGGGTTCGACCAAATGGGAAGTAATCTGGCATGTGTGCGTGCCCTCCGCCCTTTCCGGGATTTCAGCTGCCGTCATGCTCGGTGTGGGCCGGGCAATTGGTGAGACCATGACGGTGCTGATGGTTGCCGGCGGCGCTCTGGCCCTGCCGGAACTGCCCACCGAGCCGATGATGCCTATGACGGCGGCCATTGCTTCCGGCATAGGCAACGCGGTCCAGGGCGGCCTCCAGTATCATGCCCTTTTTGCCATCGGCCTCATTCTTTTCATATTGACTCTGGTGGTTAACTTGATTGCCGCGCGAATTCTTGCCGCCCAGAAGCGCAAGTTCGCCAGGGAATAGGCATATGTCTAGCTCTAACATAAAATCAAGGTATCTCACCCAGAAAACCGCCATGGCACTGCTGGCAGCCGCCGTTTTGCTGGTGGTAGTGCCCATAATACTTATCGTTGTTTATATGATAGCCAATGGCTACAGTTCATTAAGCTGGGAATTCCTCACCCAGCCGCCGGCCCAGGCGGGCAAGGCCGGTGGCATACTCCCGGCTATCATCGGTACTGTCTACCTGATGCTGGGTACAATTATTTTTGCTTTGCCGGTAGGTGTGACAGCCGGAATATACCTCAGTGAATACGCCCGCAACAACTGGGTAACCCGGTTGGTAAACATGGCGATAATAAACCTGGCAGGCGTTCCCAGCATCGTTTTCGGCCTTTTCGGGCTGAGCGTATTTGTTATGACCTTCAACCTGGGAATGTCGCTCGTCGCCGCGTCACTGACACTGGCTGCCCAGGCACTGGCCATGACCATAACGACTTCCCGGGAGGCCATAACCGCCGTACCCAAAGAATACCGGGAGGGGTCGCTGGCTATAGGTGTTTCACGCTGGCAGACCATCCGCTACGTGGTACTACCCCAGGCTTCGCCGGGTATCCTCACCGGAGCCATTCTGGCGATGAGCCGGGCCGCCGGGGAAACTGCCCCAATTATCGTGGTCGGTGCAGCGTTCCTGGTTGGCGGATTGCCGGGTTCCCCGTTCGACCGGTTCATGGCCCTGCCCTACCACCTTTACACCGTGTCGGCCCATATCCCGGGAATGCCGGCAGATATCAAGTGGGGAGTAGCCCTGGTTTTAATCGCTATGGTACTTTTTTTCAATATAATGGTAACACTGGTTCGTTTCAAGAGCCGCAAGAGGTAAAATATGAATAACACAGAACTGGTTAACGAAAAGAATGCCGGTTTGCCTTTGAAGAATGCCCCCGTTGGCGGCAAACTGAGGCTTGAGCGGGTCAGTCTTTACTATGGCAGTTTCAGGGCGGTTAAGGACATAAGCCTCGATATCGACACCTGTTCCATTACCGCCATTATCGGCCCGTCAGGATGCGGCAAATCATCCATGCTGCGGCTTTTCAACCGCATGAACGATCTTATTGCGTCGGCGCGGGTCGAAGGCCTGGTTGAATTCGACGGGGTTGACATATACCAGCCGGGAGTGGATGTGGTGGAACTCAGGAAGAGGGTGGGCATGGTTTTTCAGAAACCCAATCCGTTTCCCATGTCGATTTACGACAATGTCGCCTTCGGGCCGCGCCGCCATGGTATCCGCAACAAGCGGGCTCTGGATGAAATTGTCGAAAAGAGCCTGGTACAGGCGGCATTGTGGGATGAGGTCAAGGATAAGCTGGGCCAGTCAGGCCTTTCAATTTCGGGCGGCCAGCAGCAGCGCCTGTGCATTGCCAGGGTGCTGGCGGTAGAACCCGAGGTAATTCTAATGGATGAGCCCTGTTCGGCTCTGGACCCCATCGCTACGCTTAAAATAGAAGACTTGATGCGGACGCTGGCATCGACTTATACTATCGTCATAGTTACCCACAACATGCAACAGGCAGCCCGAGTTTCGGACATGACTGCATTTCTCATGGTGGATGACGACCGGTCAGGTACACTGGTGGAATACGGGGTTACTTCGGAAATATTTACCAATCCCAAAAATCAAAAGACCGAAGATTATATCACCGGGCGGTTCGGTTAAAAGGGAGGGGAGTATGCGAAAAACTTATGAGCGGTCCCTGAAAGCACTGCAGGATGAAGTGCTGGTTATGGGTTCAATGGTGGAAAAAGCCATCCTGCGCTCCATGGAAGCTCTGAAAAACCGCGACCTTGAACTTGCCCGCCAGATTATCGCCGAAGATAATGCTATCAATCAGAAAAGGTTCGATATCGAAGAACAATGTGTCGAACTTATCGCCACCCAGCAGCCGATGGCCGTGGACCTGCGGGTAATAATCGCCATATTGAATATGGTTGTCGACCTCGAGCGTATCGGCGACCACGCCGAAGGTGTAGCCAAAATCGCTATCATGATAGGTGATGAACCCCCCATCAAACCGCTCATCGACCTGCCGCGAATGGCAGAAAAAGCTTCGCAGATGCTGCGCGAAGCCCTGGATGCCTTCATCCGCCGGGACGTAGTGCTGGCAAAAAAGATATGTGATGACGATGAGGAAGTGGATAATCTCTACAACCAGGTATTCAGGGAATTGCTTCTCATCATGGCGGAAAACCCCAGGACTATAGGCCGGGCTACCCGGTTGATATGGGTGGCTCATAACCTGGAACGCAGCGCCGACCGGATCACCAATATATGTGAGCGGGTGGTATTTATTGCCACCGGCCACATGGAAGACATCGGTGCTTCGAAATACTGATTCTTGAGCAGGAGGCGGGCAAGAAAGCTCGGGTTAAGCCGTTTTGACGCGTTTGGAAATCCTGTGTTATTATAAAAATACGGTAAACGTTTACCGTATTTTTATTTCATAAATTGCGGAACTAATAATGATAGCAGTAATCGATTACGGCGCCGGGAATTTACGCAGTGTCATCAACGCCATTACATCGCTCGGGTTCGAACCGCTGGTAACCTCGAATCCCGAAGACATCACGCGGGCGGACAAAGTGATACTTCCCGGAGTCGGCGCGGCCGGCAGCACCGTCGAAAGCCTGAAAGAACAGGGCCTGGATACGGCTATAGCTGCATATATTGCTCAAGGACGCCCCTTTATGGGGATATGTATCGGTATGCAGGTTTTGTTCGATTACACCGAAGAAGGCGGCGGCGCTCAGTGCCTGGGTATTATACCGGGGCGGGTAAAGAAACTGCCGGCTTCGCTGAAGGTGCCGCATATGGGGTGGAACCAGGTGTGCCAGCTGAATGCGCATCCGGTTTTTGGAGGCATAGAAGACGAAGCTTATTTTTATTTCGTGCACAGTTATTATGTCGAACCCGAGCACGATGATATAATTATCGGCTCAACCCGCTACGGGCTCGACTTTGCTTCGGCAGTTGCCACAGGCAGCCTGGTGGCTACCCAGTTCCATCCGGAAAAGAGCGGAAAACTGGGCCTCCGGATTTACCGCAACTTTCTGCAGCCGGAATAGTACCGGCGGTGGCAGACGACAAAAACCAGAAAGGAAAAAAGGACTATGACAGATGGCAGGCCGGTGGTGACGCTTTTTTACTGCGTCAACGCCCTTTCCAGGCAAACGGCGCTGGAGCTGGAAAACACTGCTGAATTTGATATCAGGCCGGTGCACATGGCCTGTTCGAGCATGGTCAAGGATATTCTTCTGCTCAAAGGGTTCGAAGCCGGGGCGGACCTCGTGGTCGTAGCCACCTGCCCGCCGGGGCAGTGCCAGTTTATCGACGGCAACCGCCGGGCCGGCAAGCGGGTCGAGCGGGTGCGCCGGCTTATGGATGAAGCCGGCCTGGACGGGCGCAGGCTGTTATTTATTGACCGGGGACGTGAACTGGAATGTACGGGTATACTGAAAGAATTGAAAGCCGGCCTGGGATAAACAAGCGTTTGGAGTTAAGACATGATAGTTGCTGAACAGAAAAAGATTGCCGAAATTATGGAAATGGTTTCCCCTTTTCGCAAAGTGCTGGTGCTGGGATGTGGTACCTGTGTTAAAACCTGTTTTGCCGGCGGTGAGGATGAAGCCGCTGTACTGGCTTCACTGCTGAGACTGGCTTTTGAAAAACAGGGCAAAGATATGGAAATAACCGAGTTCACTGTCGAGCGCCAGTGCGAGGACGAGTTCATCCAGGAAGCAGCCGGAGCGGTGGGTCAAAGCGAGGCAGTCCTTTCTCTTGCCTGTGGTGCGGGTGTGCAGGATATTGCCCGGCGCTTCAAAAATGTGCCGGTATTTCCGGGCGTAAACACCACTTTTGTAGGTGTCATGGAGGACCGCGGCCTGTTTACCGAGGAATGTCTTTGCTGCGGCGACTGCCGCCTGGGCCAGTACGGCGCGGTATGCGTGCTGACCCGGTGTGCCAAGAAGCTTTCCAACGGGCCATGTGGTGGTTCCAGAAACGGCAAATGCGAGATAAACCCTGAAACGGACTGTGCCTGGCAGCTGGTTATCGACCGTATGGGGGAACTGGGCCAACTGGACAGTTTAAAGGAGTATATCCCCCCGCGGGACTGGCGCACGTCAAATGCCGGCGGGCCGCGCAAACTTTTCAGAGAGGATATGGTGGCATGAAGGAACAACCCTGCAGTAATCTGCAAAAACTGCTTGCAAGTGGAGAATTTGTGGTCACCGCAGAATGCGGGCCGCCGCGGGGAACGCTCAAGGAGGCAATTACCGCCAAGGGCGAACTGCTCAAGGGCTATGTGGACGCGGTCAATGTAACTGACAACCAGACCGCCATTGTGCGTATGTCCAGCCTGGCTGCCTGCGTTCATCTATTGGAAATGGGCCTGGAGCCGGTGATGCAGATGGTTACGCGTGACCGGAACCGCATCGCCCTGCAGTCCGACCTTCTGGGCGCTTATTCCCTGGGCATTCGCAATCTGCTTTGCCTTTCCGGCGACCACCAGTCATTCGGATCCCAGCCGGATGCGCTTAACGTATTCGATATAGATTCACTTCACCTGCTGAATATGGTAAAAACCATGCGGGAAACCGGCAGGGACATGAGCGGCTTTGAATTGAACCATGCTCCCCGGATGTTTACCGGCGCGGCTGCCAACCCGTTTGCCGATCCGTTTGAATACCGGGTTATCCGGATGGCCAAAAAGATTGCCGCCGGCGCCGGTTTCATTCAAACCCAGTGTGTTTACAACCTGCCCCGCTTCAAGGAATGGATGCGCCTGGCACGCGAGCAGGGGCTCACCGAAAAAGCATATATCCTGGGCGGCATAACACCCTTGAAATCGGCAGGAATGGCCGCATATATGGCTGCCCGAGTAGCCGGCATGGATATTCCGGATGAAACAATAAACCGTATGAAGGGCGTACCCAAAGAAAAGGCAGGCGAAGAAGGCATGCAGATTTGTCTGGAAACCATCGAAGAACTTAAAAACACACCCGGGGTTAGCGGGGTCCATATCATGGCCATCGAGAGCGAGAACCTGGTAGCTCCTATCGTAAAAGCGGCCGGACTGTTCCCGCGCCCTGAGGCAGCGTAAGCGGACCTTATTATGCCCAAGAAATATCATATACATATTAAAGAAACCCTTCCCAGGTTCCACCCGGTAGGCAAGTTTACCACGGTGGAATTCAGGGAAGATTGCGCCGGCAGCTGCCGTGAATGCGTCAAGAAGAAATGCGTTTACGGTGTTTTCGATACCAGTTATTTGAATATTCTAAAAATGAAAGAACCCGAGTACCTTTATGCCTGCGAAAGCTGTTTTCGCTGCGTCCAGGAATGCACCCGGGGTATCTTTTCCAGGGTCATAAACCCGGATTATGCCAGGCTGGGAGACGGTTACTGGACGCCAGATATCATTCACCAGACCTGGATGCAGGCCCAGACCGGCCGGGTGCCGGTATCCGGCGCCGGCTACGGCGGCCCGTTTGCCGGCAAAGGGTTTGATGCGATGTGGACTGATATGTCCGAAATTGTGCGCCCTACCCGGGACGGTATTCACGGCAGGGAATATATAAACACCTCCATCGAACTTTCCCGCCGGCCGCATCACCTGCATTTTAACTCCGCCGGCCAGGAGGCTGAAGAGGTTCCGGTGCTGGAAGTGCCGCTGCCGCTGATGTTTAAAAAACCGGAATTCGGCATGCTCGGCCGCAGTGTAGTTCTTGCCATGGCGGATGCCGCCGCGGAACTCGGCAGCCTTATGTTTATCCGCCCCGGGGACTACGGTGCTGATCTTGAACCCTTTATTTCCAACCTTGTCCCGTGTTTGGACCGGGCTGACTGGGCTGAGAATGAATCATTAATCAAAAACTGCCGCATGGTCGAGATCGCCTGGGGCGAAGATGCGGCACAGACGGTTGCCGCTGTAAAGGCTATAAACCCGGCAGCGTTTATCAGTATCGGCGTTCAGCTTGATTCGAACGCACCTGGCCGGGCTGTTGAACTGGCCGGACTGGAATCAATCGATACCCTTCATTTTTATGCCGATGGCGACGGAAATGAACTGAATGCAGATAAGCCTCGCTTTATCCGGGAAATGATACGCCAGGTTCACATTGCTCTGGTGGAAAAGGGGCTGCGCTTCAGGCTGAACCTGGTTTTTTCAGGCGGCATCGCCCTGGCCGAACACCTGGCCAAGGCAATCATCTGCGGTGCGGATGGGGTTACCATAGACAACCCCCTGCTCCTGGCATTGGAATGCCGCATGTGCTACCGGTGCCGCCAGGGTAAGGCCTGCCCCGTAAACATGGGAGATTTTGACCCCGGGTGGGCCCGGCAGAGGATACTCAATCTGATGGGCGCCTGGCGCAACCAGTTGATTGAGGTAATGGGTGCCATGGGTATCCGTGAAGCCCGGCGGCTCAGAGGCGAAATAGGCCGTTCGATGTGGTTTGAAGACCTGGAGAAGGAAAGTTTTGCGCCCCTTTTCGGCGAAAGAAAGGTAAAAGGGCCGGCATAGATATGGAAAAAACACAAGTCAAATCAGCTTTGCCACAGGTGTTGGAGGCGCCCTCGCGCTTCCGAAACCCTATCGGCAAGTATATTATCAAGCGCAGCCCGGACTGCACCGCCTGCGGGCTGTGTGCCCGGCTGTGCCCCTACGGCGTGCACCCGCATTATGATAACTATTCGGCTGTCCTCAGGCCACGCATGGACAGGTGCATCGGTTTCAGCTGCCGGGACACCGATCATTACTGTATCGGCCACTGCCCTCAAAAAGCGCTGACTCTGGCGCCCAACCCTCTGCTTAAAACACTGGGGGATTACCGCTGGACAGCCGAAATGCTGCTGGGCCACTGGGCCATGGCGGAAACCGGTAAATCCCCAAGTGTTGACATGGAGTATTCCACCGGCAATTCCGGTGGTGGGTTTGACCGTATGCGCTTTAAAACCCCGCAACCAGGCAGTTACCTCGATATACCCGATGAGGAAATAGACACCCGTGTCGTGCTCAACCGCCGGGGGGACGGCCGCCCGGAACTGGCCATAGATATACCCTGTTACGGCGGCGGCATGTCTTTCGGCTCCACGGCTCTACCCATGCTCATCGGACGAGCCCGGGCCGCCACCCGGTTGAATACGCTGACGTGTACCGGAGAAGGCGGCTACCACGATAAGATTATCCCGTATGCCGCGCATGTCATTACCCAGGTAGCTACCGGTTTGTTCGGCGTGAGGGAAGACACTATAAAGCGCGCTCCCATGGTTGAGTTCAAATATGCCCAGGGCGCTAAACCCGGGCTGGGAGGTCATCTGCTGGGGGACAAGGTTACCAGGGATGTGGCGGCGATCCGCCAGACGGTTATCGGCAACGCCCTTTTCTCTCCATTCCCGTTTCACAGTGTTTATTCGGTCGAGGACCACAAGAAACACGTTGACTGGATAAAGCAGATGAACCCGCAGGCGCTGGTTTCGGTTAAGGTTTCCACGCCGACCGATTCGGACATGGTGGCGGTCGGCAGTTATTATGCCGGGGCGCATGTAATTCATTTCGACGGCAGCTACGGCGGCACCGGGGCAGCCCCGGATATCGCCAAGAAGAACATTGCCATGCCGATTGAATACGCTATACCCCGGGTGCACCGTTTTCTTGCTGCCGAGGGCGTGAGGGATAAAGTCTGCCTGATCGTCAGCGGTGGTATACGCTCAGCTATGGATGTGGCCAAGGCCATCGCCCTGGGGGCGGACGGTGTGGTTATCGGCACAGCGGAAATGGTAGCGGTGGAATGTGTGCGCTGCGGCAAATGCGAAAGCGGCCGGGGTTGCGCGCGGGGTATCGCCACTACCGACCCGGAGCTCGGCATAATGATAACCGAGGAGTGGGCGGAGAGGCGAATAGTCAACATGTACCTGGCCTGGCGCAGGCAGTGGTGCGAGCTTCTCCGGCGTTTCGGCATGCATAGTATTAAGGAATTGACAGGCCGTTCTGACCTGCTGGTTCATCTTGATTACCTGGAAGAAACCGAGAGGCAGAGCTACCTTTGCAAAAGTGGAAATTTATTATGATGAACCCAAAGATGATAGACAGTATTTCAGCCTCCCGGGCCCGCCTGCCCCGCTCAAGCGATTCGATTCGCAAGGCTGCCGAAGAGGGAGGATGCGGCGTAACCGGTTTCATTGCTTCAGTCCCGGTTGGCGGCCGGCATATTTTTACCCCGTCGGTGCAGATGCACAACCGGGGCAACGGCAAGGGCGGCGGTATTGCGGCGGTTGGCCTTTCGGCTGCCGATCTTGGCGTCAGCCAGCAGCAGCTGGACACCTGTTATCTGCTGCACATAGCTTTGCTTGACATAACTGCGAGGCAGGAGATCGAAAAAAGCTTTATCGAACCGCTGCTGGACGTATTCAAAGCCGAACGCGTGCCGACGGTGGATGATTACCGTGAAATAGAAGGGCTGGAATGCCGCCCGCCGGATGTATGGCGCTACCTGGTGAGGGTAAAGCCGGAGGTTCTGGGCCGCTTTATCGCAGATAACAACCTTGCCGCGATCGATGCCGCCCGGGCGGAAGATGAGTTTATATACCAGAACTCCTACCGCATCAACCAGCGGTTTTATGCTTCCATGGGCAAGCAGCGCGCCTTTGTGCTTTCCCACGGGCGCAACCTGATGGTGCTTAAGGTGGTCGGCTATGCCGAGCAGGTGGCCCAGTATTACCGGCTGGATGATTTCCACGCTCACGGCTGGATAGCCCACCAGCGCTATCCTACCAAGGGCAAGGTATGGCACCCCGGTGGAGCCCATCCATTCATAGGGCTGGATGAAGCCCTGGTGCACAACGGTGACTTTGCCAATTATTACGCGGTATGCGAATACCTGCGCCAGCATAATATCTACCCGCAGTTTCTGACCGATACCGAGGTATCGGCGCTGCTACTGGACCTGTACAACCGTACCTTCGAATATCCTCTGGAGTACATCATCGAAGCCATGGCGCCTACCGGCGAATATGACTTTGAACTGCTCCCACCGGAAAAACAGCGCATTTACCGCCGGATCCAATCAGCCCATATCAGCAGTTCTCCCGACGGGCCCTGGTTTTTTATAATCGCCCGCAACAACCCCTACCAGCATAACCTTCAGCTTATCGGGATAACCGATACGGCAATGCTGCGGCCGCAAGTTTTTGCCCTGCAGGAAGGGGAGGTGCAGATCGGTCTCATCTGCTCGGAAAAGCAGGCCATCGATGCCACCCTGGAAAGCCTTTCGGCTGAAGACGGCCGTTTTTGCCCGGTGGCAGATAAATACTGGAACTGCCGCGGCGGCAGCGCTACCGACGGCGGCGCCTTTATTTTTACCGTGGAAGACAACGGCAAGGGAGGCAAAAAGCTTACCTGTACCAACAAGTTCGGCGAGGTCGTAACGACACCGCCGGACCAGATGCATTATACGGGCCCCGTCACCTTGAATTGCGGGGTTGGAACTACCGCCAGCCATGATATCAGCCAGCACCTGGCCGCAGGCGACCTGGACGGGCTCAAGGCCTGGTGCACCCGGCATCTTGCCGGCTGGAGCTATCCGGAACTGGCGAGCTTCTGTGCGGAAATTGTCGAAAGTGCCGGGGCCGGTGATGAGCCCAAAGCCCGGGCGATAGAGATACTCACCTGGCTGAACGACACCCCCGCCGATACCGGCGCCAAAAAGAGAAGCTCGGTACTCCATATCATCCGCAACAGCCTCAAGGCGGTTTTCAAGGCCAGCCCCTGTGCAGGCGCGGCTGAAAACAGCCGGTACCGCTTGATAGACTGGCAGAACCGGGCCAACCTGCAGCCGCCTCACCAGCCGGGTGCTGTCCTCGTCATTGACGCCCGGGGTTTTCCCCCGGAAGGGGAAGATTGTGATGCCCTCCTGATCTGTAAGGCTTACCGGATGGGGTGGAAGCAATTCATCTGCTTTAACTACTGCGGTCAGCGCTTTTGCGGCTGTGGCCTGGACAGGGGTTCGGACGGGGTCAGAATCGACGTTTACGACTCTTCGGGGGATTACCTGGCTTCCGGTATAGACGGCCTGGAGATATATGTTCATGGCAACGCCCAGGACCAGCTCGGCCAGATCATGGCGCGCGGCAAGCTGGTGATATACGGCGATGTAGGCCAGACTTTCATGTACGGTGCCAAGGGCGGCGAAGTATATATAATGGGTAACGCCGCCGGGCGGCCGCTTATCAACGCGGTAGGCAGCCCCCGGGTGGTGATTAACGGCACCTGCCTGGATTATCTGGCCGAATCCTTCATGGCCGGGAACCCGCTCAAGGGGGGTGGTTTCGTGGTCATGAACGGGCTTGAGTTCGACAGCCGTGGCCGCATTAAAGAACAGTCAATGCCTTACCCCGGTTCCAACCTGTTTTCCCTGGCTTCGGGCGGCGCCATTTACCTGCGCGACCCATATCGCCGGGTAGTAGCCGAGCAATTGAACGGCGGGGAATTTGTCGACCTTAAACCGGCGGACTGGAAACTGATTCTGCCTTATCTCGAAGAGAACTCAAGGCTTTTCGGCATATCCATCGAAGACATCCTTACTGTTGGCGGAGAAAAAAGGGATTACAAAGATGTCTACCGTAAGGTAAGGGCGGTAAAACTGGACGTGCTCAGGAGGGTGGAACTGGACCGGGAGGATACGCCCGACACACTGGAAGTGGAAGTGGAATGTTAACCAAACGCATTATTCCCTGCCTGGATGTAAAGGGTGGCCAGGTGGTCAAAGGTACCAGCTTTATTGACCTCAAACAGGCCGGAGACCCGGTTGAGCTTTCAGCCAGGTACTATCGGGAAGGCGCCGATGAACTGGTATTTCTGGATATCACCGCTACTTCCGAAGGGCGGGATACCATGGTGGAAGTGGTGGAAATGGTAGCCGAAAAGGTGTTCATGCCGCTTACGGTAGGCGGCGGCATACGCACCATAAACGATATGCACCGCATGCTGGGCGCCGGGGCAGACAAGGTTTCGGTAAACTCGGCTGCGGTAAAAAACCCGGAAATAATCGCCCGGGGAGCAGACAAGTTCGGCAGCCAGTGTATTGTTATTGCCATCGATGCCCGGCGCCGGCCGGATGGTGGCGGCTGGGAAGTGTTCGTTAATGCCGGCAAGGAACCCACCGGGCTGGACGTGCTGGAATGGGCGGTAAGAGCCACCGGACTGGGTGCCGGTGAAGTACTGCTCACCAGTATGGATGCCGACGGGCACCGCTCCGGATATGACATCGAACTCACCCGGCTTATTTCGGAAAACGTGGGTGTGCCGGTAATCGCTTCCGGTGGTGCCGGTTCACCCGAGGACCTCTACCAGGCTCTTGCAAAAGGCAAGGCGGATGCGGTGCTGGCAGCCAGTATTTTCCACTACGGGGTACACCCGATATCCGAGGTAAAGAACTACCTGGCTCGAAAAGGCGTTCCGGTTAGGCTATAATCAGTTCAACCCCTCCTGGCGGGTGGTATCTTGTGTCAACGGGGGCGTTAAGGGTTTTATCCATGGCCAGAGTATTGATAATCTCAGACAACGATGAATCTTCCAGGCTGGCCGGCTGGTTGACCAGCCGGGGCTTCAAACCGCGCCTGCTGCCCAGGGACGAGGATATACTGGAAAGCATCGAGGACAAAACCGCCGGCATCGCTTTGATCCATCTTTCCAACTACACCCTGGCCAACAATATTGCCCGTATCATCAAACAGGAAAAACAAATGCCGGTGCTGCTTCTCATTTCCGCCGAAAAACTGGGCCAGGTAAACCTGCCGGTGGAGGCGGATGATTTCGCTGTTTATCCCGGTGCCGATGAGGAACTTTACCTGCGCATCTCCCGCCTTGTACCCGGCAACGATATAAACGCAGGCAGCGAGCAGATTCGCTGCGGCGAACTGGTAATCGATCTGGCCAGCTGTGAAGTGATACTCAAAGGTGAAGTCCTTGACCTTACGTTTCGGGAATACGAACTGCTGCGTTTCCTGGCCTTCAACCGCGGCCGTACCTTTACACGCGAGGCGCTTCTTAACAAGGTCTGGGGTTATGATTATTTCGGCGGCGACCGCACGGTGGATGTGCATATCCGCCGGCTGCGAACCAAGATCGGGGATATCGACAGCCCCTATATCGAAACCGTCAGGAACATCGGCTACCGCTTTCGTAAACACGACTAGGAGTTCACGCTCCGGCAATTCGGCCTGCTCTCATACCCCCCCATAAGTCATCGCGAAGCTGCCTCAAACTCCCCATATCGTTATTGCGGGAACTGCCCCTGGCAGTTCGTGGCGATCTCCGAGACTGCCACGCTCACGTCGTTCACTCGCAGGGACGGTTCGGGAAGTAATCACGAGAAAGACGAAGCTCCAGGAGAGACCTTCCGTCCGTCATCACGAGGAGGGCGAAGCCCGACGTGGTGATCTCAATATAAAAATCTCCTTGTATTGCAACTTAACAACAGGTAACTGTACAATCTTTGAAGCCGGAAATTATTATGAACCAGCTCTTAAAAACCCTTAAATGGTATAAAAGCCTGTCTGCCGGGGAAGGCCGCCGGGAAACCGGTTGTTTTCTGCTGGAAGGCTTCAAGGCCGTCAGCCAGGTTATCCTGGTAAAGCCGGAAGCGGTTAGAGAAATCGTAGCCGTCGAAGGTATCCAACCCCCGGAGGGCTATCCGGTGCGGGTAGTAACCCGGTCCCAGTTCGAACAGATATCTGCCACCCGCACCCCCCAGGGTATTCTGGCGGTAGCCGAAATACCTGAAGGACTCTATTCCCTCCGGCTTCCACAGCCGCCGGGAAACAGGATCCTGCTTCTGGAAGATGTCCAGGACCCCGGCAATGTGGGCACTCTCATCCGGACGGCAGCCGCCTTCGGCTTCTCCGGTATTATCTTATCGGCCAAATGCGCCGATCCTTTCTCCCCCAAGTGCGTTCAGTCAGCCGCCGGCTCCGTGCTTTCAGTCTGGCTGAGGCGGACGGAAAAATATTTCGACCTGGCAGCCGGGCTAAAGAAAAGCGGCTGGCGGCTGGTGGCCGCTTCCCTGAACGGGCAAAGCGATATGGATCTGCTCAAAACCGAACAGATGGTAATTGCTTTGGGCAGCGAAGCCGCCGGCCTTTCCCAACCATGCCTGGAACTGGCCGACTACCGTTTTGCTATCCCGATGGACCGCCATCAGGTTGAATCGCTCAACGTGGCGGTAAGCGGCGGTATTGTCATGTATCTGGCAGTTAATTAACGCGCTGTTTAAGCGAGGCAGTAAATGGAATATGTCGAAGTATTGAAAAAACTGGTATCTATAAATACCTCCGTACCACCGGGAAATAATTACGCCCAAGCCGTCGATTACCTTGAACCTTTTTTCAGGCAACTCGGTTTTGTTACTCAGAAAATCGCCATTCCTCCGGAGCACGCCGAAGGCAGGTCCGGCAGGGTGAACCTGGTCTGCCACCGCCGCCGGCAAGGCTTGCAGCGCCTTATTTTCTACGGCCATTTAGACGTGGTTCCCGCTGATGGCTGGGATGCTTTCAACCCCAGGGGAGAAAACGGCAAGCTCTACGGCCGTGGCACTGCCGATATGAAGGGCAGCATCGCAGCTTTGCTTTTGGCCATGCACAGGCTGAAGAACCGTGATCTTAATTTCGATATCTCCGTTATGCTTACCACCGATGAGGAATACAGCCAGGCCAGCCAGCTCGAGTACCTGGCCGGGTATCTGCAGCCGGTTGCCGGTGCTTATTTCTGCAACCTCGATTCCAGCGCCGGCTTTGTTTCCATCACCGGCCTGGGAGCCCTGCAGATGGATATTAAGGTAAATGGCAGATCGGTGCATTCAGGCCTTTCCCACCTGGGAGAAAATGCCGTTGAAAAAGCGGCAATGCTAACCCAGGTATTGCTGGAATTGAAAAACAAACTGGAAACCAAAAGGTCGAGCGTTGCCGTTCACCCGGCTACCGGGCTTACCCACATGGTTCCCCGGTTGAATATCAATATGATCAGTGGCGGCCTTAAGGTTAACATTGTCCCGGATGAATGCATCATATCCATCGACCGGCGGCTCATCCCGGAAGAAAACCTGGCAGATGCCAGAACGGAATTGATGGATGTTTTAAATTCAGTACCCGGTGTCGACTGGGAAATAAGCGCAGTTACTACCATACCGGCAGTGCCGCCGCGCGATGACCCGGTGATAGACAGGTTGTCAGCAATCATCACCCGTGTCACCGGCGAAGGCGGCAAGTTCGGCGAGATGGGTTCGGGCGACCTGTCCAGCATTGTTGACGGCTGGGGCGCCCTGGGCTTCGGCCTGGGAGTAATCCGGCCGGAATGTAGTATTCACGGCAAGAATGAATTTGTATATCTTAAGGATATCGAAAACCTGGCCGAAGTTATCGAACTGTTTGTTACGACTTAATCACCTCCTGAGCCGGCTTTACAGGCGAGCCAAACCGGGAGATCACCACGTCGGGTTTTACCCTCCTCGTGATGACGGATGGAATGTTAATTGGGGCTTCGCCTTTCTCATGGTACCTTACCGGAATGTCCTTGCGAGCCTGCAAAGCAGGCGTGGCAATCTCTGAAATTGCATCGAATTAACCTGCATTTAACACCGCCGTAACATGTTGGAAACAATTCCCCGTTAAACTTATCAGGTAAGTTTTTCGATGGGGGTTGTTTACGTGATAAATGCAGGGGATACCGCCTGGTTATTGATTTCAGCCGCCATGGTGATGTTTATGACTCCGGGCCTGGCCCTGTTTTACGGCGGGATGGTCCGGCGTAAGAACCTCCTTTCCACCATTATGATGAGCTTTGTGTGCCTGGGGCTGGTTACCGTTCTGTGGATGACTTACGGTTATTCCATCAGTTTTGCCCCGTCAGCCTCCGGTTTTATCGGCGGGCTGGATTTTGTGGCATTGAGGGGAGTTGGCCAGGAGCCCTCTCCATTATATGCCTCTACCACACCCCACCTGGCGTTCATGGTTTTTCAGGGCATGTTTGCCATTATTACCGTAGCCCTGTTTACCGGAGCGGTGGTGGAACGCATCAAGTTCAGCGCCCTGCTGCTTTTTGCCGCCCTGTGGCTTACCTTCATTTACTCGCCGGTAGCCCACTGGGTTTGGGGCGCCGGCGGTTGGCTGCTGGAGTTCGGGGCGCTCGATTTTGCCGGCGGTGCCGTGGTGCATATCAACGCCGGTTTTACCGCCCTTGCCCTGGTATTGCTTCTGGGTAAAAGAAAAGGTTTTCCAGCCGAAGCGATGCTGCCCAACTCTATACCTCTGGTGGTGATCGGCACGGCAATTCTGTGGTTCGGCTGGTTCGGTTTCAACGCCGGCAGCGCTCTGGGTTCGGGCGGCCTGGCCGCCAGCGCTTTCACCGCCACTCACCTTTCGGCAGCTACGGCAGCCGTGACCTGGATGCTGCTTTCCTGGCGGCATAACCGGCCTACCGTGCTGGGCACTGCTACCGGGGCAGTGGCCGGGCTGGTGGCCATAACACCGGCTGCCGGCTTCGTGCCTCCCATAGCGGCAATTCCCATAGGAATCGGTGTTTCGATAATCGGGTTTTACAGCATGCTTCTTTTCAAGGAAAAGCTGGGCTTTGATGATTCTCTGGATGTGTTTGCCGTCCACGGTATGGGCGGCATATTCGGGGCGATTGCCACCGGGATTTTCGCCAGCGTAGCGGTCAACCCCGCCGGGGCGGACGGGTTGATGTATGCCGGGTTTGGGCTTCTTTTCAAACAGGCGGTAAGTGTTCTGGCCGTCGGCGCCTTTGCCTTCTTTGGCAGCCTGGTTCTGGGCAAACTGGTTGACATGACAGTCGGGCTCCGGGTCGGCAGTGTGGAAGAAACGGTTGGTTTGGACCTTTCCCAGCATGCCGAAAGGGCTTATGGAGGTAGTATAAGATGAAAAAAGTCGAAGCCATAATACGTGAAGAGAAATTAAGGGCGGTGATCGGGGGGCTGGAAGAGAACGGCTATTTCGGCCTTACCATTACCGAAGTCAGCGGACGCGGCCGGCAAAAGGGGCTCACCCTGCAGGGCAGGGCCCGGGAATACAAGGTGGACTTGCTGCCCAAGATAAAGGTAGAGGTGGTGGTTATGGACAACGACGTGCCGGTGATTATCAATACCATTGCACGCCTTTCGCGCACCGGGGAAATCGGAGATGGTAAGATATTCATTATCCCGGTGGAAGATGCCGTCAGGATACGCACCGGCGAGGTCGGCGTAAATACGATTTAAGAAGTTAGAACATAAAAAATTATTAAGGAGGAAAAAGTGTCTAACAAGGAACAGAGTAAAGAATATGTATTGAAAATGGCAAGGGAGCACGATATCAAGTTCATCCGGTTGTGGTTTACCGATGTTCTGGGCATGCTCAAGAGTTTTGCTATTACGGTCGAGGAGCTGGAAACCGCTCTTGAAGACGGGCAGGGTTTCGATGGTTCTTCCATCGAGGGATTCGCCCGTATCGATGAAAGCGACATGATAGCCCTGCCGGACCCGGATACCTTCAGGTTATTGCCGTGGAGGCCGAGGGAGCACCAGGCAGTTGGACGCATGTACTGCGATATATTGAAACCGGAAGGCACCCCTTTCGATGGCGACCCGCGATACGTGCTCAAAAAAATGCTTAAAAAGGCTGCTGACCTGGGTTACACCTATTATGTAGGCCCTGAGCTGGAATACTTCTATTTCAAGGACAGCAAGGGTACCGAAGTGCTGGATGCCGGCGGCTATTTCGATATGATTCCGCTGGACATGGCTACCGATTTACGCCGGGATACGGTGCTGGCGCTGGAACAAATGGGAATCGGTGTTGAATATTCCCACCACGAAGTAGCTCCCTCCCAGCATGAAATCGACATGCGCTATACCGATGCCCTTACCATGGCTGACAACGTCATGACCTACCGGCTGGTGGTTAAGCAGATTGCCATGAACGCCGGTGTCTATGCCACTTTCATGCCCAAGCCGCTCTTCGGCGAGAACGGCAGCGGCATGCATGTGCATCAATCGCTTTTCAAGGGCGAAAGCAACGCCTTTTTTGACAAGAATGACAGCTACCACCTTTCACAGACAGCCAGGTATTACATCGCCGGTCTGCTCAAGCACGCTCCCGAGTTTACTTCCATTACCAACCAGTGGATCAACTCCTACAAGAGGCTGGTACCGGGTTACGAAGCGCCGGTATACCTTTCCTGGGCCAGGCGCAACCGCTCGGATATGATCCGGGTGCCGGAATACAAACCCGGTAGAGAAAAAGCCACCCGAATCGAACTGCGCAACCCGGACCCGGCTTGCAATCCGTACCTTGCCTTTGCCGTTATGCTGGCAGCCGGCCTGGAAGGCATAGAGCACAAATACGAACTTCCGGCACCGGTGGAGGAGAATGTCTTCGAAATGAGTGAAGCTGAAAGGGCCAACAGGGGCATCGGCACCCTGCCCTCCAGCCTTAACGAGGCCATCAAGCTGACCGAACAAAGTGAGCTGGTCCGCAAAACCCTGGGTGATCACGTCTTCAACGCATTCATCGAAAACAAGAAGCTGGAATGGGATAAATACCGGATCCAGGTTAGCGAATTCGAGCTTAAACGCTATCTGCCAATTTTATAAGAATTAACAGTCAGGCGGGTTTAATAAATCTCCCACGGTAGTGGTATTATATAGGGCATATGACAGCTTTAAGACTGGGCTTGGCCCAAATAAACTCTACCGTGGGAGATTTTGCCGGCAACCGGCTAAAAATAATCCAGGGCTTGGAAAGAGCCCGCGAGTCTGGGTGCGACCTGGTTGCTTTCCCGGAGCTTGCCGTTACGGGTTATCCGCCGGAAGACCTGCTTTTCAAACCCCAGTTTATCCGCGAAAACCGCCAGGCGCTCGATGCAATAATCCCCAAGACCCGCGGCATAACCGCCGTAATAGGATTTGTCGATGGAGAGGGTTCATGCCTGTTCAATGCCGCGGCCGTGGTCAGCTACGGTAAAATCATCACCGTCTACCATAAAATTATTTTACCCAACTACGGTGTGTTCGACGAACAGCGCTACTTCAAACCGGGCCGGGAATGCCCGGTAATCACAATTTGCGGGATGGATGTAGGCATCAGCATCTGTGAGGATATCTGGTTCGAGGACGGGCCGGTAGCGGTTCAGGCTGCCAACGGCGCCCAGCTCATTATCAACATCAGTTCCTCACCCTACCATACCGGTAAATGGCGGGAGCGGGAAGAGATGCTTTCCAGGAGAGCGCTGGACTACGGGGTGATGGTAGCCTATAACAATCAGGTCGGCGGGCAGGACGAACTGGTCTTCGACGGCGGCTCGCTGGTGACGGGTATAGACGGCCGCGCCATTGCCAGGGCTCCACAGTTTGAGGAAGCTTTCATTACCGTGGATCTGGATAGCCGGGCATTTGAGGCGTCCCGGCAGACGGAATCGACGCAGGAAAATAAGCTAAGGTGTATGAACGTGCCCGGCTGGGAAAACAAGCGGTATTCGGTACCGCAAGCGTCCGGCTGCGGACAAAAACCGGCTGTTGAAACCCACCTTGCCGAACCCCTGGAATTACCGGCTGAAGTTTATGCAGCGCTGGTAACCGGCACCCGGGATTACGTTTTAAAAAACGGGTTCGGGCATGTTGCCATCGGCCTTTCGGGCGGCATGGATTCCAGCCTGGTGGCGGCCATTGCGGTAGATGCGCTGGGTAAAGGCAAAGTAACCGGCGTGGCAATGCCTTCGCGATTTTCTGCCGGAGAAAGCCTGGAAGATGCCCGGCAGTTGTGCCATAACCTGGATATAAAACTGATTACCATCCCCATCGAAAAAGTTTACTGCGCTTACCTCGAAACCCTTGAAGAGGTTTTTGCGGCAGTGCCGCCAGATACCACCGAAGAGAATATCCAGGCACGCATCCGCGGCAACCTGCTGATGGCACTTTCCAATAAGTTCGGCTGGCTGGTGCTGACCACCGGCAACAAGAGCGAAATGGCTACCGGTTACACCACCCTGTACGGCGACATGGCCGGTGGGTTTGCGGTAATCAAGGACGTTCCCAAGACGCTGGTGTATACCCTCGGGCTTTACCGCAACCGGCTGGAAGGCATAAAACCCATACCGGAGCGGGTACTGGCCAAAGCGCCTTCGGCCGAACTGCGCCCGAACCAGAAGGACAGCGATACCCTGCCCCTTTATGAGGTCCTCGACCCCATACTCACCGCTTACGTGGAGCAGGACAGGGGCGTAGCCGAGATAATCGCCCAGGGTTTTGACGAGCAGGCGGTGAGGCGCACCGCCCGGCTGGTGGATATGAGCGAATACAAGCGCCGCCAGTCGCCGCCGGGCGTCAAGATTACCTCACGCGCCTTCGGGCGTGACCGGCGCCTGCCGATTACCAACCGCTTCCGCGGGGTTTAGCCTTTTTACGGGGACGCGGCCATATTTATTATCAGCAATATTTTTTGGGGGAGAAGCATTAATTGAAAATTGGCGTTCTTGCCCTGCAGGGCACGTTCATCGAACATATTCATTCATTAAAGAGGCTGGGTGCGGGTGCGGTTGAGATCCGCCGGACGGAAGAACTGGCAGGCGTTAACGGCATCATCATACCCGGTGGGGAAAGCACCACCATAACCCACCTGATGGAATACTATGGCCTGGTTCGCCCCTTGAAGGAAATGGCGCAAAGAGGCATACCTTTCCTGGGAACCTGTGCCGGTATGATATGCATGGCCAGAAATGTAGGCAGTCCCGTGAACCTGCAGACGCTTGAACTGATGGACATCAGGGTTAACCGTAACGCTTTCGGCCGCCAGGTGTCCAGTTTTGAACAGCCGCTGGATATTCCGGCGCTGGGAGCCCGGCCGTTTCCGGGTTTGTTTATCCGCGGGCCGGTTATCGAAGACGTAGGGGATGGGGTGGAGATCCTTGCCCGCCTTGAAAACGGAACTACGGTAGCTGCCCGCCAGGGCAAGCTGATTGCCACGTCATTTCACCCGGAACTGATGGACGACCTGAGGCTGCATAGTTATTTTCTCAGCCTGATACGTTAGCATTCAAAGATTTTACCAGCGCCGGCTGGCAGGAGGGAGTAATTGAAGACCGTTTTGTTTGTATGCGTACATAATTCTGCCAGAAGCCAGATGGCCGAGGCTTATTTCAACCATTATGCCGGCACCATGGCCCGAGCAATATCCGCCGGTACCTGCCCGGTTAGTTCGGTCAACCCGCTGGTGGTCAAGGTTATGGCCGAAGAAAACATCGATATAAGCCGGAATAAACCCAGATTGCTTACCCCGGGAATGCTTGCCGGGGCAGACAGGGTTATCGGCATGGGTTGCGGGGCGCTGGATGCGTGCCCTTCGCGTCATATTCAGGCAGAAGACTGGCAGCTTGCCGACCCGACCGGCAAGGAGCTGCCGGAAATCAGAACCATCCGGGATGAAATTCGCTCACGAGTCAATAAACTGCTTGCCCAGATGGGCATTGATATACATGTTGATGAAGTATCCGGCTGCCGGTAGTTGATTTACGCCGGTCCAGGTAATACAATCAATCTGATCCGGATGTTTGGAATTGAAGCTCGGATCGGTACCACGAGGAGGTGGCTAAAATGAAGGCGACTCAACCGGTGGTGGATGAATTTATCAGCCTGCACGAAAGGTATATCAAGGCTCATCAGCGAATGGCACTGCTGCAGAAGACGGCTATAGAGGGCTTGCTTCATATCGGCGTAGGCTGTGTCAATGAAGCTTCCAGGCAGGAATTTAAAACTCTCAAAGCCGAAATCGAAGAAACTCTAAACGCTATGGATGAAATCTGCGACCGGCTGCATTAAGCCTGATCTTTAAAAATCGTAAGCAGCTTTATACCCTTGAGCTGCCTGAAGGTAGCTCCCTGACTGACGCATTTTAAAAGAATTTCAGGTTCAACCACGCGTGTCCCGCAGACAGCATCGATGCCGTAATCGAAAAGAATGGGCGAAAGCGGAGTTGTGTCTCCCAGTATCAGCACGAAGGCTTTGGGAGAGCACATCCCGAGCAGCTGCTCCATGGTATGGTTGGTAAAAGCGGTGCCGGTGATGCCAAGTACATCCGCTTGGGGAATGAATTTTGCCCCTTCGGCTTCAGTAAAATCCTCCCCGGTGGGATTTTTTTCAATAACCCAGAGTTCCCGGGCCGCCTGACGTAGCTGGGGCACGAACGGGAAGTGCCCGACGATGGCAATATTCTTGCCCCTTCCCTTTTCAGACAGAATGTCGGCAGCATTAACAGCCCGGCATATCGATTCATCCACTTCCATGAGCGAATTGATGGCAGCCATGCCGATGGAGGCCTCGAACAGGTTTTCCGATTTGGCCATGCCGGCAAGTTGCCGGGGATTCATTTCCAGCAGGGAACCGGCGTCTTTGATAGGAAAGTGAGAATGGTGCGGGCCGGCTTCGTGGGGAGTCGATGCCAGCGCGCAGCAGCGGGTATGGACGGCTGTCTGGAAAGGCCCCATGCGGATATCCTTGACCGGGGCATCATAGCTCAGGCTGTCCAGGAGCGCATCCAGAATCTGCATTATCAACCTTCCTGCTGTTCGAAATTGTAGCGGTAGTCGCTGATGGTGACCCTTAAAGTGTTACTGGCCAGTTCGGCACAGTGGCCGCCTTCGCTGGGTAAGTCTCCCAGTGCGTCCAGGATTGTCTGCTGGTCTATTTCCATGGCTTCATCCAGGCCCTTGCCTCTTGCCAGGGAGGTTGCCATGCCGCCGGCGGCAATGGAATCGCTGCAGCCATCGGTGTGAAAGCTGGCATCGATAATTATGCCGTTTTCAACCTGTATCCACATCATCATGGTATCCCCGCAGAAGCCGTCGATGATGCCGAACGCATTGTGCTGGTCGCAGATGCGCATGTCCCTGGGGTCCAGGATCAGTTCTATGGCGGCATCGCTGTAGCCTTTTTCATGCATGACTTCCCGGTAGAGTTCTTTGGCCTTTTCTTCAAGATCGTCTATCATGTTGCTTTACTCCACAACCGTTGATGGCCTAATTTTAACTCTTGAGCCAGTACGGTTCAAGGAGTTGATTGTACAAAGCTGGCCGTCAATAATCACAACTCGAAAATAGCCCCGGCTGATAGGGGAGCAAACGCTTCTCCCAGCCCCTGCTGGAGGGCGCACAGGGCTTTGAATCCGGTACAATGCCCGGCATATACCCTTTCTACCCCTGTTTCTTTAAGAAACTCGACCGTTTTGCCGACCTGTTCTTCGCCGGCATTGTACAGGTGAAAGCCTCCCATAACGGCATGTATCCGGTTTTGCCCGGTCAGCTTGATAGCGTGGTTTATGGTGTTAACGATGCCGCGGTGGCAGCAGCCGGCGATTATTATCAGCCCTGAGCCGGAATTGATGATGAGCGCCAGGTCATCTAAAAGCGGGTCGGGATAATCATTATCTGCGATTACTTCGTGGAGATTTTTGTCGGTGTGTTCGAAGGAGTTGGTCATGGGGATTTCCCCGGTGGTGGTTATGGAGCCTGAAACCGGGTAAGGTTCACTGGTAAGAACAAATTCTGCCCCGGCTTTTTCCAGCAGGGGCCGGGAAAACGGTATGCCGATATAATACGGTGCGGTTCCAGGCTGGCGATGGGCGTACTTGGGATTGAATATATCCGGGTGGCCGATCACCTTGATCTTCCCGGTTTGTTTGAGGATGTTTCCCAGACCGCCGGTATGGTCGTAATGGCCGTGGCTCAATATTATGGCATTCAACCCGGCCAGGTTTTTACCGATGATTGATGCGTTATGGAGCGCGGTAAAAGACCTGCCGGTATCGAAAAGCAATTTTTCATCACCGGCTTCGATAAGGAAACTAAGGCCCCATTCACCCAGGCACCGGGAAGAGGCAATGTTGTCTGTCAGGACGCTTATTTCAATCTTCATCGGGTGCGTTCTCGCCTGCTGGTTCGGTGTTGTTCGTGTTGCCTTCATCGGTTGCCGGGAGTTCGCCTGAAACCTTGTAATGCCCGCCCTCGATGCGGATTGCCCTGCCGGTGAGGATAGCGGTGGCGATTTTATTTCTGGCCGAAGCCAGTATTCTCTGGAAGGTTGGCCGCGATATCTGCATTCTAACTGCAGCCTGTTCCTGTTCCAGGCCTTCCATATCCTTAAGCCGTACCGCCTCGATTTCTTCGAACGAAAGCGAGACCTCCTCCAGGAAACGCATGGGTATGCCCTGTGGTTTGAAGTAGGTCACATCCGGCACAAAGCCAATCTGCCGGCATTTATGCGGCCTGGGCACGAATCACCTCTGTTAAGAGCATACGTTCATTATAGGCAACGGAGTGTATTTTTTCAATCCGCCGGTATTGGTTTGAATGGATGTTACCCCGATTGATAACTTTCTCCGGCTGGTGATATAATTGCCAGTTGCAGAGCACTTAAACCTGAACCCTTCTGCTTGAAGTGCCTGCCTCCCGGTTCAAGGGCGGTTAGCTCAGCGGTTAGAGCACCTGCTTCACACGCAGGGGGTCACTGGTTCAAATCCAGTATCGCCCACCACTTTTTAAAGCTAAATTAGCCCTTGTGATTGCTATTTCACAGGGGCTAATTCCACAGATGGCACTAATTTGACACTAAATGACTTTTATTTCGAAAGACTCTATTTGCTTGCTATACCCTTTGGCTACTAAGTGATAGTAAATCTCATAAGTATTTTTTTCAAGTGGAGCTTTTATTTTCAAAGAACCAGGTGAATAGATATGTCCTTGAATATCCTTAGTAGTAGTTTTCTCGCAGGTTATGTAATTAGGATAACTATCCAAATAATCCGGCTGTTTCCATGAATTGGTATCTGGAAATTCAAAATTTGGAGGTGCGATAAACTTTACAGAAGGTTGCTCAAGATATTGGCCTTTGATTAACTGTAATATAAATACTAATTCCCTAATTGAACCAGCTGTTATTTCGAAAGGGGGTTTAACGGGCAGGAAATCCAAGGATAGTTCAGGTGATTGCTCAATCTCTATCTCTTTTAGTGCAGCCTTAATAGCTTGAGCCTCTCTCACAAAAGCGGTATCATCTGACGCTATGGCTGTACTTTCAATTGATTTGAGAACTAAATAGATGAAAAGGATACCTAATGCCAAGAAGATAATAGAAAGTCTAAAATAAACAACGGGATATGTTTCATTAACAGAGTCAAAACTGTATATGGTCAATATACAGAAAACAATAGCGAGTAAAAAAGATATGCCTGGTATTAAAGCTCCAAAATTTACAGTGAGCAACTTTGGTTTAAATTTTATCCATAGTAATGCTCTTGTAAATTTAGATTCAAGTGTTTCAAGCTGTTCAACCGTTTTTCTAAGTTCACCAGAGTTCAACGTGTTACTTTCTTCCGCTTGAGACAATTGCTGTTTTATGCGGGAAATCTCCTGAGAATTTGAAAGCTGTAGTTGCTCCTGAGCAGCTATTTGCTCTTTTGTTGAAACGCTAATAGCTCTACCAAGTAGTGAAACTGCGAGAACAAACAGGGTTATGACAATACCAAGAAGGGCAATCGATAAGAAAAATATTAACTCTAATACATTAAACATGACTTTGTTTTGATTGAGTTTACTATGCGATGTAAGCCAAGTCAACAATCTATCAGAGCTGGATATTAATCTATTGAATAGCAGTTTAGTAAAATGCAATCAAACTTCTCGGCAGCTGCCTGCTGCAGCCCAGGTGCTACATGGCTGTAAGTATCAAGGGTTATCTGGATAGAACCATGCCCTAATCTCTCCTGTACTATCTTCGGGTGAACTCCCTGCTTTAAGAGTAGTGAAGCATGGGTATGTCTGGCATCATGCAGCCTTATTCCATCAAGTCCACACCTCCGGGTTGTCTTAATCCAGGCATGAGTAAAGCTGTTAGGCAGCATGGGCGTTCCGTCATAATGGCTGAATATCAGGTCATTGCCAGTTAATCCAGGATAACCAAGGGCAAGCCGCGATGCTACATAGAAAGCCAGTTTGCTGACCAGATGGAATTCTCCAAGTTTTATTGCGGAAATTATTATCTCAAACGAGCCAATAAAGTCTGGACACTATCTTGTAACGGCTAACATCAGGATGCATAATACAAAATATGAAACCTGGTGGAGGAAGCGAGGAGGATTATGATGGGTAAGATAAAAGAAATGCCTTACGAAGAAAAATACGCAATCATGCTGGACAATGTAAGTGATCTGTTTGCCCTATTATTCGTAGCAGAGCATCTGGGTGAAAAAGCGGCAGGCGAACTTGAAACTATTTGGGCTGAAGGGATTGAACCCATCCCGGAGCATGCTTCATCCAGGGAAAAATATGAGGCGGCCTATGCCAACTGGATCTGGATAGCAAAGAATAACCTGAAATTCATCCGGGACCACCTGGGTGAGGATGGTATCGAGCTTTTCAAAAGAGCCGAAGTTGAGGCCCTGAAGCGAAAGAGCTCCGGTCCAGCACTGGTGATGCTGGATTTGATAAGGGTGCTGTCACCGGGTGCTGCCTTTAACATGGTGGCCACAAAAATGGCTTACCAACTCCAGTGGATCACGCCTTTTACAATATCTGAAATTAGCAGATCCAGGGCGGTATTCGATATTCCCGGTTGTAAGATACTTGATTTTCCCGGAACCGAGGCTATCTGCCGTGTCGGTTGCCAGGGTGCTTATCCCGCATGGCTTGCCGAACAGTTCAAGGTGAATATGGCTTTCAAGCGCCAAGGGAAAAGCTGTACGTGTACCGTTACCCCGATTGATTAGCGGCTGTCCGTTATCTGCTCCCAGGTAGTTGCCGCAACGTAATGCAAGCGAAGTTATCTAACATTTCGCTGTTGTTAATACTACCTAAGGTTCAGCCCATTCCTTCTGCCATTTTACAAACCGCCTGGTGATTCTGGTAGCCATTTTCCTGGCCCTTTCCGGATAAAACAGGGCATCGCTTGCCCTGCCGAGGCTGACCCTGTCGTTACCCGTTTTGGCCCGCTTCAATGCCCTTCTGGTTACTATGAAATCCGTAAGAGTCTGCTGCACTTCCAGCGAGTTCCAGCACTCATCCAGGAAAGCCAGCGGTAATTCCTGAGTCTCCCACCACTTGTGGTAGTCCGTCAGGTAATCCTGGGCGCATTCGGGTTGAGCCCAACTGGTGCCATGCCACCAGTCGCTCTTGGGCAGTTTTTGGCCCAGAAGCATCGGCGCTATATATGGATTAGTCGAAATGGCAAGTATCAGAGCAGTGGCTGCCTGCTTGAGTTTATTCTGCTGGATAAGTAAAAGCCCGTAATTGTAAATATTGTGAGGGTCATCCCCATTTCTCTCATACCACCGGGCAGCTTCACCGAGATTGCCCATTTGGTGATAGACAGGGCCCATAAGGTAACGTACCCCCTGGTTGTCGTTGGGGTTAAGCTCCAGCATTTGGCGGAAAATATCCAGGGCTGTTTCAAGCTTGTCCGTTCTCCAGGCAGTCAGCCCCAATCCGTGGAGGGCGCGCATATACGGCCGTGTTTCTATTATCCCCCAGAATCCGCCTTCGGGCATATCCTTCACTTCGGGGCCGGCCAATTCCAGAGCTTTCCGGTAAAGACCTTCAGCCTGTTTCCAGTCTGCCTTCCTGAAGGCGATGTTTGCCAGGTGGTTGTAGCCGTCGGCATAAGTCGGGTCGACCTCGATGCTTTTGAAGAAATAGCGGCCGGCCTCTTCTTCGTCGCCGGTTTCAAGGTAGTCAAGCCCTTGATCAAGAATGTCCTCAGCCTGTTGCCTGACTGGATTACTTTCGCTAATAAATATTGCCAACCTCCGGTATGAGCAAGTTTACCAAATCCCTTCACCAGTTAAAAGCTATTATATATTACAGAATGACAATATTGAAACAGAAAACTGGTATAAAGCTGAAGACCATGCTCTCCTAACAGGGTAAAGTTAAAAGAAGTACGAACTGGCTTCTCCGTACACTGTAAACCATGTTTACAGTGTACTTGAATTCCACTACCGAAGCTTCGCGGTTCCTGCCGGGCAGCAATCTAGAAGGGCAGGTTCTCATCAAGATGTAAGAATTCCGCAAAGCTTATGAGATGCTTGAGCGAAAGAATAAATAAACAAATCTGCGTGTAAATTACAAGAGCAGAATTTTATCCACCTGTTTTACTCAGACCCCGTTAAAGAGCTTTCCCGCAAGTAAATGATAAACTTGTATTAGTTCTGCTGGCTGTTTAAGATATAGCGGTACCCTTGGATTTCTTGTTCTGCGGAGCACTTGCTTATAATGCGGGCCTCATTGGGGTTAATGCGCATTCCGTTGGGTATCGTTCTCCCCGGAGCCACGATGCAGCCGCTGCCCAGATATACACCGTGTCCCAAACAAGAACCCAAGAAGGTATTCTCGGTGTTCACCTTTTGCCCTTCTTTCAGGACTGTTACGAAGCGGTGGTCAAAACGAAAATCGGTGAGTATGGCACCGTTTCCGATAAAGGTATCCCTGCCTAAAAAACAGGTGTTTAGTTCTGCGGCGAACGTGAAGGCTCCCGGATAAAGCACTGAATACTGAACAGTAACTCCTCCCTGAAGAACGGCTCCCTTGCCGATCACTGAAAGCTCGACCGAGGCGTTGTTGGCTATATAGCTGTTATCGCCGACAATAGACTCACGAATAACGGCCATCGCGCCTATTTTAACTCCATTTCCGATGGTGCTGCCCTCTATATAAGCTGTAGGATGAATATCACAGCCTTGGCCAATCCGGTTTACTTTGTGCAATACATTCCATTGATTAAGGCTTCTGGCCTTAATCGCCAGCCATAAAAGGTTAATCTTAGGCCTTTTCTTGATCTTGGCCAGTCCAGCCAGCAAGGTACCGATATTGGCACCCCAGAGGTTAGTCCAGTGCTCTATCTGAATGAGCAGTTTGTCGGTAAGCGGAACATGATATTCAGAACCTCCAAACATATGCGTCGACATGGGGACGAATTCTGAAGTTTTGTCGGGGTTAATTACAACCGTCCTCGATTCTCGGTTTCGATAATGTTCCCGAGGGATATAAGAAAGGCAATAGCCGATATAATTTTCCTGCATGTCTACGCTTTGTGTGGCCGCCATGCATCTCAACGTGCTTATTCCCGGCTTGAGCGCCGCCCCAGTTCTACATCCTAATGAGCGTGATTTTGAAACGAAATCAGAAAGAAGTTCAGCAGAAAAGTACAGGTAATCGCTAAAAATCAGGTGTTCTTCCGCATCTGTAATTTGCTCCGGGGTTGCCACAGGGATAAGAGAGACTTTTAGACTCGCAAGCGCTTCCTGCTGGAGATGGTTAAGCGGTTTGTTCGCGATCAGACAATCCCGCGGGTGATCGCCAAACGGCTCAACGGTTTTATTGGTGATAATCATATATGCTTTCATGCAGTTTCCCTTCTTTTGCTTTTCATAACAAAGCACGCCGCATCAGGGTTTTACCTGGTCTTGGCAATTACCCCTGCCAGGTGCGGCGAGAGGTGCCCAGCCTCAACCATCCAGCGGATAGTATCGGCAAACGTTTCCTCGAGCGACCTTGACTCGATGCCAAAATCGTGGCTAGTATCTGAATCATCCATTTTCGAAGCCAGTCCTACACAATATACGGCTTGAAAATTGACCGGAAGGCGAATACTTAGGTGTGTCTGTAAATAATCTAAGGCTTTCATTGGTCCGAACAAAAAGCCAGCAGGCAAGGAAAGGGTTGGTAATTTGCGCCCGGTTACTGATGAAATTATGGACATGGCTTCTTTCACGCTAATATTGTGTGCGGGAGCTATGTAGCGCCTGGGTCCACGACCCTTTTCGATTATAGCGGCATGCATTTTAGCCAGGTCTCTGACATCGCTGATACAGACTATTCCCATGGGCGTAACCGACCACAGTCGTTTCAAAATACTCGTTGCCATCTGGCAGCTTTCGCCCAGGTGAGGATCGTAAGGTCCCCAAACCGAGCCTGGATAGCTGATCACCACCGGCGCACCCTGATTCTGAAAATCTCTGGCAACCCTGTCTGAATCAGCCTTGGACTTGAAGTAAGTTCCCCTTGGAGTTCCGGGCTCACAAGCAGGAGTAAGAACAGCGCATTTTTGTCCGATTAGAGCCACAAAGCTCGAGACATGTACTACAGGATCATGCCCCAGATCAAGCGCTGTTTCAATTACGGTCTTGGTACCTGTTATATTTGTTCTTCTTATGCTCTCATCAAGCCTTGGATCCAATGAGTATACAGACCCGCAGTGAATTGTCGCATCGCAACCCCGGGCGGCTTCCCTTACTGTTTTAGGGTCAGTCACATCTCCGGTTACAGCGTCAACGGGTGTTATACCGAAGGGCTTAAGAGTTGGTTGAACACGCTCCGGTTTGCGCACAAGAAGCTTTACTTCATGCCCGTTTTTTATTAACTCTGCGACCGTGTGACAACCGACAAAACCGGTTCCTCCAGTTACCATCACTTTCATATTGAACCTCCTGAATGAAAGAAAGGATCCAATACGGGTAACCGCTTGGATGCACTATTGATTATAGACCCGAAGTCAAGAAAGTTGAACTCTAAAGGTTGCACATTCCCGAGTAAAGGTACCATGGTCTAAATCATGCCCAGGATATGGAATCATAGAAATTAAAACAATCTTTGTGAATCGCACAATTAAGGATGGCGGGCATTGGCATAATTCTCTCCGCATTTTGCCCCGTTTTAGAAGGGGTTTCTATAAATTAAGCACTTCACGTATGACCCGGCTCCATCCCTCAGGACCCACTGCCTTGACCTTTTTCAAATTACTAATCTTGATATTGGCCCAGTGGTTATCGGCTTTAAGTACCAGGTACGACTGGTTTACCGCAGCTAACATCGGTTGGTCATTTTCACTATCCCCGATGCCTATGGCAAAAACGTCTCCCAGGTTAAGCTTATAAAGTTCGCTTAGAATCTTAACCGCCTTGCCCTTGTCGTTGCCTATCATAATTTCGTAAAAACTGCCGCCGAAAACATAGTTAAGGTTGGCTTTGTGCAGCGCATCGAGTGATGCCTGGACCTGACGCTTATCCCCCTCGACGACCAGGGTTTCGCTGTACTCCCTTTGTTTGGCCATTTCGGCAATCTTCAGGCTCAGTCCGGTTTTCAGGGCCACTTCTTCTACGGTCATGTCGGCAAAACCGGTAAGGCTCAGCCCCGATTCCTCCCTGGCTTTCTCCAGCCGCAGGCGGACCTCCTTAAAGTGCTGGCCCAGTTCGATTACCAGATAGTCCTCATATTCTCGGTCATAAGCAAAGGGGAAACGGAAATAATCCCGGGGGATGAAAACCGCCCCGCCGTTTTCCACGATAAACGGGTCTTTAACGCCGAGTTCTTCCCTGAAAACGGCTTGCTCGGCACGGGTTTTGGCCGAGCAGAATACCAGCGGTATACATTTTTCCTGCAGTCCCCTCAGGGTATCCAAGGCGGCTACATAAGAATAGCTCACCGGGTGAAGCAGGGTTCCATCCAGGTCGGTAAATATTACTCTGGCAGGTTTTTCCGGTTTGGGAGGTGGCACGAACCCCGGCATCTTGCTGGTAAGAATCACCCCCGATGGCGCAGAATATAGCGGTAAATGCTTTTCAAGGCTGCTTTTGAACTTTGCCATATCAACCTTCGCCGGGGCAGGCATAAATCTTAACCTGGGTACGTCCTCACCCTCGGCAAGGCAGCCTTGCTCCTTGAGTTGATCTGCAATCAGGTTTCGTGTCACCTGACCGGCAAGCGGGCTGTGATATATCACCGAAAGAGAGGGCAGGAGCATTTCCTGAAGCAGGTGCTCTTCGCCCTTTTCTTTATGCATATGAGGGTTGATGGTTTCGGTCTGCAGGATTTCGACACCCTGTTCAGCCACTTCCCTGTCGGCAACGGGCATGATTCCGCCGAACTGTTCCAGGATAGATATTAACTCCTGGGTTTCCACCCCGTAGCCTGAGGCATAAGTCAGGCGTTTTGCCAGTTCCAGGCTCATGGCATGTTCTCCGGCATTGGCGGTTTTTATAATTTCTGTTTCAAAATTTGAGCGTTCGGAGATGCAATGATTGAAATGGCGGTTGGTAATTTCGCTGACTCTGCCCCAGCGCTTGAAATATAGCTCCCCGCTTACCTTGGGTTTGTAACGCCACTGGATTCTCACCATGCTGTAAGGGGACTTGAGCAGGTTGAAACCCAGGGCATAGTGTTTGACATATTCAAGTACAGCGCCGGGAATATAATTGTCCGTATCGATAAATCCCACGTACTCCCGTCCGGAAAGCATGGCCATGACTATGCCGAGTATCATGCCTTCGCTTTTACCGCTGCGTACCAGGCCGACATCATCCAGGATTTCAGGGTAGCCGGCTTCTTCAAATGCCTGGGCTATAAAGACATCCTTCTGGTGTATGATCAACGCTTCGCGCTCGGTATTATGACAGAACCGGCTCAGCACGTCGTGTTCGCGTTTGTAGTTATCTATATTCTCGCGCGAACTGTTGGAAACGACTATCATCAGGCAGTCATGCGGTATACCAGAAAGGACGCCTTCGAATACCTTCAGGTCCTCATCTTTGAGGGGAAGGACAATAGCCAGGCGCTGTTCTATGTTTCTGATGGCTTCCAGCGGCACCTTTTCGGTTTCCGGCTTGCCGCGGGCCGTCGTAGTTGTCGCCGAGCCCGAATCAAGCTCGAGCATGCGCCGTACACCGTAGATTTTAACGGAACCTACGTGTTCGGCTGTGCCTGCGTTTTCTATGCGCATTGCTTATCTCGTTTGCTTTGCCTATATTAAGAGGTGAAGTATCATAATGCAAGCTCATGTAAGGGTCCGGCACATATCGGAAAGCAAGAGATAATAAACCGCCCTTTATGTTTCTGACGCTGATTCCGGTTCAGGTTGAGATGGCCTCACGTTTATTGCCTGTGGTCGATTATCACGCCCCTGAGCTATCTCGAACTCAACTTCCTGTCCAACTCGTAAGTCGGCAAACTGGACACCCTGCAGGTCGTTGCGATGGAAGAAGACGTCTTCTTCCTGATCCTCTGACTTTATAAAACCAAACCCCCGGTCCATGAGTCTTTTAATTGTACCCTTTGACATCGTAACCCCCTTATAAGTGTATCAGGTAGTTATGGAGTCGCATACAGCAGACATAGCTATTTTTATTAAGCTTTTACTTTGGTTTCTTTGGCTTCTTTACATTTTTTCTTCCTTTGGTACCCATAAGGCAATCCTCCAAATAGAATCATTTTACAAATTATTCTGTTGTTTCATCCTCAGGTGAATTATAGAGCTTTCTCATTTTCTGTCAATTATACTGTTTACCCCTCCCTTAGTACTGGTATTGCATGAACCAAGTTAGCTTTGATTAAAATACCCTCACCCCAAAAAACCAGGCCATTTGCTCTAAGAGTATTCTTATGAACCGGGCTGCAAGATTTATTAGTTTATAAATATCCTTCTTAAAACATTGACTTCTGCAATATAGAGAGTATACTCAGTAGTATGTAGGTGCGTTAAGAAACCGCCTAAATAAAGTGAAGGAGGTAGAAGTAGAAAAATTAATGGCCTTGTTATGCCGATGGAAATTTCCCTATACGTGCTCCTCGCTGAAATTGGGTGATCGCATATAGTATATTGGCGGGGAGCGCAAGAAGGTTTCTAAGCTTCTCGTATATTTTAGAGCCAAATAATAGGCATCTCTGGTTTTGATTACCAGTTTGGAGAAGTAAGGAACGAAGAGAAAGGCTCCGGTTGTACAACCGGAGCCTTTTGTTGTTCACTGTGTTTTAACCCAGATACTTCAGGTTTAAAATGAGCATTTTAGTAAATATTTCAAAAGGCCATAAAGACCTCATATTATGATTTAACAATCTAAGTTTTATTGTGAAATGACTATGAGTGAACAAAACCGAGGAATGTTTAAAACCACATTTAATAAATATTATGAGCCAAAAGCCTTATAAGGTTTCGGTGATTGATTCAAATCCGGTTCTTACCAACTGTATTCATCAATTTACTATTTGCTTTACTGAACTTTAGTAACTCTGCAAATGGGTTGTTTCTTATCCTACCCTTTTTTGCATTCACAAGCCACCCATGCGCATATTGTTAAATTCCGACAACCATATACAATAAACTGAATGATCACTAAAGAAAAGGGGGACCATAAAGACATGAGGATTATTCTTAATACAATTATATACGACTGAAGTATACTTGTAATTTACTAATGTAATAGATTTTTAGTACAAACTGGTTATTTACAAACTAACATAATCGATTCATAAACCCTGTATAAAGGGTACTTGCATTTCAAAGGAGGATATAGAATGAAAAGTAAGAAGATGCTTTCTGTTTTTGTAGCGCTAATTGCAGTTCTAATCATCGGCGCCGCCCCCGTAATGGCAGGCGGAAAACCAGCGGATGTCATTGAAAAGAGCAACGGTTTTCCCAGCGGCATGCATTTCAACCTGAATATCCACGGTAAGGACTTTTCCTTGGGTGACACATGTACAGTTGAGCCTGGAGGAAACTCGGTTTTCATCAACCTATATGGAAGCTCGATTATTGAGTACCAGACCAATAAAAAGAGCACTCTTACACAGCTCACAGTCACTGATCCTTGTTCCTGCGATGACGGTAAGGTGTCGATCAGTTTGCCAATGAAGGTGGAAATTACAGACGAAACCACACTGGTAACTGAAACCATTCCCGTCGATGGCTATTATGTATACGGAAGGATTCTGGGCAAACCCCAAAATGGCAAGGATGACCCTGAAGGTAGAAGTAACATATTATTTTCTCCCAATATTGTCACAGATGCCTATAATCTGGATGAAGAAATGGTAGCTATTGGCTTAATAACCTGGAATGCAACGTATTATGCAGGAGACGAAGCATTTTACAGGTTCGAAGACCCCGAATCGACAGCAAAAGGCAAATCCAAAGCAAAGGAAATCACTCATTTGTTCGAATATACCGGCTGGGTGGTCGATGCCAGCTTAGACACAAATAGTGAGTTGGATGATGGCCTTGCCGATGGTATGATCAGTATCTGGGATGTACCTTTGGGAAACTACGATGTAGCTACTGACCCGGATGGCACTCTAACGCCCGATAATCGTGATTTCAACAATGACGGTGTGATTAACAATGACGATGTATCCGACTGGTTGGCTACACAGGGTGATTTGGCTACTGAATATATTAATGAATGGATATTCAATATCGCCGATGTAGTCACTACTGAGGGCACAGTGGTAAATGACGGCACCAAGCTCTTCCAGGTACGGTTTTATCCATATTTTGAATAGTCACAAATAGTCAATCCATGTACAAAATGGGGAGGAGGTTTAAGATAGCCCCCTCCCCATTTACATGTACATGGTTTCAACATTCCTCAGACTGCTATTGCCTTTTTTACAAGAGTACAATATTTATCAAATTCTCAGAAAACGAGAAAGTGGTCTTTGCAATTTCACACATTTGTCAGTATTGTGCAATTAAAGCAATTGTCACATAATGCACAATTTCGTGCCTGGAAGATATTGACGCAGCCGAGTATACCACTTAGTATGTTGGTTGATAATCGAGGAGAAGGCGAACAGCTTTACGATTCTACACAGTATCACCGCTATCGTTTTCTAGAAAAGAAATTTGCATTCTTAAATGGCTTAACAATGAAAGGAGGAGCAGATGCCTTGGTTGGATGAACCAGATAAAAAGCCAAAAAGGACATTAGGTGAACGGGAAAAGAAAATACTGTACAGAAACGCAATCAAGAAATGTGAAAATTGTGGAAAAGAGATAGATTACGATGAAATGCAGGTTGGGCATAGAAAGGCTTATTCTAAAGGTGGAAATATTACGCTTACGAATGCCTTGTGTCTGTGCTGGAGATGTAATAACTTACAAGGAACGCTTAGTTGGGCTGAATTTCAAAAAGCTCAAAATAAAGAAGTAACAAAAAAGAAACCGATAGTAGATAAAGATAAACTCGAATTAAAAAAAGCATCATCAAAGAAATCCGCAGAAGCTAAACCTAATTCCGGTAAAAAGAAGAAGCCCGGTCCTTTGGATGGTCCAGACTGGTGGCTTACTTAACCAAAATACACACAATTCGTCATTGTGCATTTTCCGGACGAATTCGGCCGGCATTCCGACGACAAAATCGCACACCTTTATTGTTATTGAGCATTTTCATCCAAAAACTATTGACATCGGTTTTGGTTACTATTAATAATACTTAGATAATATTATCCTCAACCTGAACCAGCACCGTTTTCAAGTCAAATAACTGCCATCTGGAATGCAGATGGAATGGAGGTGTCAATGGGGAAGGGTTACAAGTTGTTCTCCGCTTCAGCGGCCTGGAAGCCACTTTGTTGTAACAATTGCCAGTCTGTGCCGGTTTTCTTCCGCATTGTATTTAGTGGCACTCTTGTTCAGATGATATCTACCTTATAGGAGGAGTGATTGATGGCTAGCGAAGAAAGAACCTTGGAAATTCTGGATAAACTCAGGCAGGCGGTGTACGATTTTGAGGAAGACGATGCCGTCAAATGGGCCAAAATTGCCCTGGAAGAAGGGGTAGACCCGTTCAGGGCTACACTGGATGGGCTGGCGACCGGTATGATCGAAGCCGGTGAAGCCTACAACCGCAAGGAGTACTTTGTCCCCGAACTCTTGATGTGTGCCGATGCACTGTATGCCGGGCTGGACGTATTGAAACCGGCTATCGATGCTTCCGGCCGCACTGCCGAAGTCAAGGGGTCCATCGTTCTGGGCGTGGTGGAAGGCGACGTGCATGACATCGGCAAGAACCTGGTGAAAATGATGTTCGAGGTTGCCGGTTGGACAGTGTACGACCTGGGCAAGGACGTACCGCTGGACAAATTCGTCGAGGAACAGCTCAAGACCGATGCAGAAGTAGTCGGCCTTTCCGCCCTGATGACCACCTCCATGCTGGCCATGCCCGAAGTGATCAAGCGCATCCGGGCCAAGAACCCCAAGGTCCGTATACTGCTGGGCGGCGCGCCCATCAACCCCGAAATTGCCGACAAATACGGCGCCGATGGCTATGCCAAGACGGCCGGTACCGCTGTGGATGAAGCCATCAACCTCTTGAAGATGCTCAAGGAAGAAGAAGGTAGCAAGTAAAGCAAGATTGTTAAGAAAGGAGGCAAATGCAATGGCATTATTTTGTAAAGATACCATGACAGATGCAGAAAGAGCGATGGCTTTAATGATGGGCAAGCCCATTGACCGGGTCCCCTTTATGCTGTTTGCTCTTGGATTTAATGGCAAAATGACGGGTTACAGTATCTTCGATATGTACGATAACATGGCCAAATCGATAGATGCCGGTTTCAAGGCATCCGAAATGTTTGGGGCTTTGGGCGGCATAATGGCTGGTTTCCCGGCTATAGGCCCTTGGGAACTCGGAGGGGAAATAAAATGGCCAATTGGTGAATATGCCCAGTGTCCAAACGCTGAACCGGCAGTAACTACGCCCGATGAGGCATGGAACCTGAAACTCCCGACTCCTGAGGAGTTGAGAACTTTGGGATACGTACCCCGCTGGCTGGAAGTAGGCCGCATAGCCAGACAGTATGGCGTCCCTTTTACCGCAGCGGCATACGGGGTGTGGACCACGGCTGGAAATATTGTGGGCATTTCCAATTTAAGCAAGTGGACTATAAAAAACCCCGAGCTTGTTCATCATATGGTAGGTTTCGCCAAGGACTTTTTGCTCATGTGGCTGCAGCTACTGGTGGATGAATTTGGAGCCCAAAACATCATCGCGGTAAATTCAACCGCTTCCGCAGCAAACAATATACTTTCCCCCAAGGGCTTCAAAGAATTCGTATTGCCTCATACAATCGACTATCATAAGAAAATCATGGAAATGGGGATACAGAGCATCATGTTGCATATATGTGGAGAGCAGAACCTCAACTACGAATTCTACCCCGAGATACCACTGCCCCCGGCAAGCCAGATAAGTATCTCTCATGAAGTTGACTTAGAAAAAGCTAGCCGAACCTTCCCGAACTATGTTCTTTTAGGCAATATCGAGCCGGCTTTATTCCAGACTGGTACCCCCGAGCAGGTGTATGAAGCTTGCCGAATTGCTATCGAAAAGGGTAAAAAACACAAAAGAGGCTTCATACTGGGACCAGGCTGCGAGATGCCTCCCGGGGCGTTACCTTACAATGTCTGGATGATGGCAAAGGCGGTCAATGATTTCGGTTACTACGAATAATAAAAAACCGATTTGCTACATTAATAGAGGGCTATGTTAATAATAGCCCTCTATTATCTTTGACCAAAATATCCATTTAAACGACGGCTGAACCTAAAGGCGTACACAATAAGAGTTATATACCGAGTTGCAGCGACAGATCTATTTAACCCAAATCCTCAACTACCTAAAGATTAAACAATCAAATAACCCTTTGTAAGTCAATATTAGCTACAAATACGGGCAATTTACTTCATTTATCAGCAACACTTTTTGACATTTATACCGCGATGACTATATGAGTGGTCATAGCGGGCATATTGTTCACAGATGTGTGCTACTTTCGTTAGATCGCATATCTCTGGTAGGAGGGTTATGACGCTTGGTTAAAGCTACGTCAAGACGTTTAAGCGGTGTTTACCCTTCTGGAGGCTTTGGCGATCTGTCACAACAATAATAAAGACAAAAATACTATATGGTGCCACCAAACCCGGTGCTATAATGGACTCGTGACGGATAACCTTGTGGCCAGCAACCAAAGCCATCATCTGCCCAACAGAGGGAGGGAGATATGACGCAATTTACGGTCAATACAAACAGATTGGACCCCTACAAGAATTTCAAGTTCCGTGTAAAGTGGGATGGCCGCTATGTCGCCGGGGTAAGCAGAATAAGCTGCCTGAAAAGGTCCACCACTCCCATAATTTTCCGCGACGGCCACGAACAAAGCAGCTTCCATACTTCCCCCGGGACATGGAGGTTCGAGCCGATTGTCCTGGAACGAGGCGTAACCCATGACCCGGATTTTGAAAACTGGGCCAACCTCAGCTACCAGACCGGCTCACCCATGTCTTTAAAGGAATTTCGCAAGGACATCGACATCGAACTGTTAAACGAGCAGGGGGCATTGGTCAAGGCTTTCAGGGTCTATAGGTGCTGGGTGAGTGAATATCAGGTTCTGCCCGATCTCGATGCCAATTCCGGTTCGGTTGCCATTGAATCCATTACTCTGGAAAACGAAGGCTGGGAGAGAGACAGCGAAGTAGCCGAACCCCAGGAAACCTAGCCGGGAGGAGAAGTTTGGACTGGTTTCTTACCTGGTGGCTGCGCACCGGCAGGTACTGCTGGTCGAAGTTGAGGCGCAAGTTGTGTGAAGGCAAGTACCTGGATACGCCTTTGCCCCATGTTGAGAACCTTGCCGATATTGAAGCATGCCTGCACCAGATTACCTGGACCCAGGAAGGGCTTCTTCATCTGTATGACTCTATAAGCTATCCGCAAACTGTATGGCATAAGAAAAAGGACGATTGTGATGGCTTTAGCGTTCTTGCAGCCGGTCTCCTGCGCAACTGGAACCCTGTAACCACACCCGTATTGCTCACGGTGATTACTCGCCCAATAAGAGCTGGGCATACCGTTTGCGTATTTGTTTCCCCGGAAGGCAACCTGCATTATTTTAATAATGCTACTTTGCGCGCAGGCGGCTACCACAGCTTCTTAGAAATTGCGCATGAAATAAGCCCCATCCCCAGAAGGCTCGTCTGCTGGGATGTAAGGCATCCGGAAGATTTTGCCTTAATAGAATTTCATAAGGTTTAAACAGCCACCCACCGACCGTCACAAAGAGACCGTAAAGCCGCCGCGGCGATCTCAGTACAACAATATCCTGAAACAAATACAATTACAACGAAATGTCTTCCACTTCGTCTCAAAATTAGAACGAAACTATCATAACCGCTTAATGCTTCTTCAATATATGAAACGCACCCCAAACAATCAAAAATATGCCAACAGTCCACTGCAACGCGTCATGCCAGGCCAGCACCAGTATACCTGCAATTACCGCCAGTAAACCCCAGGATCAAATCATTGTTCTTCACTTATGACCTCCATTTAAATCGGTGACTACCTATAACAAATCACCTAACCCGAACTTCAAACGTACCGCTAGCCAGTTCTAAGATATGCCGGTGTTTCTATCCAAAGAATTCTACTACTTCAGCTTTTTGCAGGTAAATTAAGGCAAGGACTCCTATTACTGTGCCTATCGGGAACCAAAGCATACTCAAGACACAAACAGCGATGGAAACAGCCCTTCCCCAGTTTCGGCCTTTAAAGATACCGAAAGCTCCTACTAACGATATCACTCCGAACGTTAGTAAAATCAGCCCACCTGTAATCATTGCAATTAATGACGCTGGGTTAGGGTTTCCGGCAGCTGTGCCGATTCCTAGCGCTTCAGGCAAAATAAAGACAATTAGCAGCACCATACCTGAAAGTGATAAAAAACCGCTTACCAATTCCCATACTCCCACCAGTATCAGCAATGCAGGCGTGTGCTTCATTTCCCCCTCACCCCTCTTAGGTGTTGATTAACAAATCTACTCCCGGATACCGTTGAAGTCAATAGGTAAAGCGAGAAGGTCAATACGCATGAAACGGTTGGAAGGCCATCTTACAAAACACATTGCTACCTTAAGTTTGAAAGAATGGCGTAAATAAAGAAGCACCGACGCCCCAACGCCTCGAGTAGTATTCACCATGCAACTCGGCCGCCCGGCCGACCGAACTGGGCACATAGCCTTTTACTATTTCTACGGCTGGCATGTGTTTTCGCTTACATTTTTGCCGGATGCGAACCGGCAAGTCAACAGCCGTATTTCTGCGCCTGCCCAACCATCCATCTTTCACCGCGATGATGGTGAAGCCCTATGTGGCGATCTATGAAACTGCCACGCCTTCTTTAAAGGCTCGAGGGCTCTTATTCCTCCTGGTTTAATTCCACGTTCCAGGTAGACTCTACATTTCCCTTGGCCTTGCCGGTAGCATCCAGTTCGGTATATAGCCAGGTAATTTTGCTGTATGAAAAGGATACTTCCTCCACCGGCCGGATTTCATCGGCGGCACTTCCGGAAACATAGACAGATTTAATCACCACGTCCTCCAGGGTGTAGAGCATGATCTGAGTCCGGCCTCCTCCAGCCTGGCAGATGGCCAGCATGACCGAGGGTATATGCTCTGCCTTGGAACACTTAACGGCCAGCTTCGGAGAGGTTTTATCCAGCGTTTTGGTAACCACCAGATCTAAGTGCATGATGGACCCGGTTGTTCGGCTGGTGCCACCCGGAACTTCTTCCATCCCCCAGCTAAATTCCAGCACATCTACCCATTTCATGTGATTGGCATCAACAGATTCGCCGTCCATGCCTTCGATTTTTAAAAACATGTCATATGCTGGAGCACCCAATGGAGCACCAGTGGACTGTGCCGGCGTCGTAGTAATGAATTCGGTTGTGCCGGGTATGTCGCTGGCCACCGGTGCTGTGGAAGTTTCAATGGCGGTAGTAGTTTCCTTCTCGCCGAAAGGGTTGAAGCTGAAATCTCCACAACCCCCCAGTACAAGCAGCGAAACTAATATGATAACCAGCAGAATAGAACCCAAAAGCCCGTTGCGGATGAATGGTCCTGTATGTTTCATGATTTACCTCCTTCTAACGTATTACCACCTCTCTATAAAATCAGCCATCATTTCTTCGGGACCGGGATATAGAAAAGCCTCCCAGTACTGTTTTAACTGGGGTCGCGTTGCAACCTGCTCCCAAAGAATAATACAGCCGGTTGTCGTTTCTATGGCGGCTGCCGCTCCTTCGGCGTTGTAAACTATCAGCCAGGCGTGGTTGCAGTCAACAAAGGTTTCATTAGTTTTTTCGAGATTGCCGGCAGCCAGCAGGGAATATATTCCGTTATCCCTTAAAAACCGCCAGAGTGAAACGGCCATATCGTTGCAGTCAATCGTATTCGCAGTATATTCCATGCTCTTGACATAATCTGAAACAAGGCCAGTGAGCCGGTCAAGGAAAGTTGAAGCGTTGCCAATCCAATCCCGGTTCCAGTAACTATCAGTTCCCTGAACGGATTGGATATAATGGTATAGGGGTTGATTACAGGCAACAGAATGGTTGGTTTGGGTTCTTGGGCTGCCGCTGCATGCCAGCATTGAAAACGATATCAGGAAAGTGCATATTAACAGACCTGCCCGGTAAAAATTCACTTTTCCGGAAAATGCAGGGGGGTATAAACAAACTGCCTTTTCTGCCATATTGCCTCCCAACCCAAAACCCCACTATAGTTCGCTTAAAAAGCATTTTACTACCCGGTGCTACTGGTATCAATAGTTTATTCGTGAATTTAACAAGCTGACAGTGATATAACTGCCTACCATTTAATTTTTATTGCTTATGCTCAACGCAGAAACGGTCTGCTGTTTTTCCAATACACTACTGGAATTGTGTGCCGGGTATATATAATAGCTACAAAACTGATACTTTAATCGAACCCCAAAAGCCTGTTTTGGACGCGTCTACAACACTTTTCCAGTAGTGTATATTCGATTTAATAACATATTGAAACAAGGACTTCATGGTTTGTTGGAGGCAACGCTCTAAAAGGGAGCAGAGCACATGAAACCAAACAGAAGGAAACACACCCCGGCATTCAAGGCAAAGGTGGCCGTGGAGGCTATCAAGGGGGAACAGACTGTAGCCGAACTCTCCAGCCGTTTCGAGGTCCACCCCAGCCAGATACATAAGTGGAAGAAGGCCCTATTAGAAGGCGCTGCCAGCGTCTTCGGTGATGACCAGCCCCAGAAGAAAAGGGATGACTCCGTCCTTATCTCCCAGCTATACCAGCAGATCGGCCAGTTCAAGGTGGAAAAGGATTTTCTCGACAATGCCTTGGGTCGCTGAAAGTAGAGCGGCGGCGTGAGGTGGTTAGCCGCTCTCACCCGTTGCTCTCAATCACCCGGCAATGCCGGCTGCTGGATATCAGCCGCTCCGGTCTGTATTACAAGCCTAAAGGAACATCTAAGCAAGATCTTAAGTTGATGAAGCTGATTGACCGGGGGTACCTGGCTGCACCGTTCTATGGTTCACGTAAGATTAGCGTCTGGCTGAAAAGCCAGGGCCACCATGTCAACCGCAAACGCGTAAGAAGGCTTATGCGCCTCATGGGTATCAGGGCCATCTACCGTCGGCCCAGGACCAGTAGTCCGGCACCGGGGCATAAGATTTATCCTTACCTGCTCAAGGGTTTAAAGATAACCCGGCCTGACCAGGTATGGGCAACAGACATAACATATATTCCCATGGCAAAGGGGTTTATGTACCTGGTGGCTATTATAGACGTCTACAGCCGGTATGTTGTCTCCTGGAAGCTGTCCAATACACTGGATGCTGACTTCTGCATCGAGGCATTGGAAGAAGCATTACTAAAGGGAAAGCCGGAAATATTCAATACCGACCAGGGCCCCCAGTTTACCAGCGAGGCGTTTACCGGTCTACTAGCGCAAAGCGGCATCAAAATCAGCATGGACGGCAAGGGCAGTTACAACGACAACCTGTTTATCGAGAGGTTATGGCGGACAGTAAAGTATGAGGAGGTTTACCTGAAGGCATACCAGGATGGAAAGGAGGCAAGAATAAGCCTGGCCAGATACTTTAACTTCTACAACAACGAGCGGCTGCACCAGTCGTTGGGTTACCAGACACCGGTTGAGATGTATAACCCGGTACCGGTGGAAGCCGGTGGTAAAGGGATGGTAGAATCAATACTACTAAACCCCTTGGGGGTGACAGGACTCTCTCTTAATCAAGCCCCTACCCTGTCCTAAGGATGGGGTCCATCTCATTCCACCATTCTGCAATTTTGCCATCAGCAAGTTGTGCAATACCGATGACCGGGACTGTTATATGCTTGCCACTAGCCGGGATACCCATGAATTCCGTCGCGTGGACTGACCGAACAACACCCCGAAAAGCAACCTTATCACCTTCCGCGATCATATCTTCAATGGTGATACTGGAGTCCGAGAAGCTCGCAAAGTACGTTACCTGGTACTGCTTGAAGGCTTGTAGATCCATTGCTGGAGACGCCCCTATATGCGCGGTGAAACCGGGGGCGCAAAACTCTACAGGTGTCCTCTCCTCTCTGTTCCCATTCTCGAGGAAGTCACGAACGAGGGCTTTATTCTCTACTGACATGGCATTCCTCCTGCGGTGTTTAATTATCCTTTATATATTTTGGGCAAGTTAACATAGGAAATCTTCAAAAAGGAAAGTAAGGCAAAATTTAGACATTAGCGTCAAGACCAAAATTCGTCTAGGGCATATTGGTCACCTGGGTAAATTCGTGATTCCGCAACCTTGCCATTGTCTATTTTGCAGACCATAACCCTGGTCTCTATTAACTATTTACCATTTCGAATGGAAGTCAATTCGTACAAGGCGGCGCCATACTCGTTGTTTCCGAAAAATGCCTGCGGTTTTAATTCAAAGCGACCCCCAGGCGGCGCACTTAAGTGCTTTAGGATGTTTTCTTTTCCTTGGAATACACCCGCCAACATGCTACGCCCAGGAAAATACCAGACTATGTTATCCGACCAACAATCCTGAACGGTGGCTATATCGCCCTTTAAGAACGCTTCAGTCATGGTTTGTATGAGTTGTTGGTTGGTCATAATCACGTCTCCCTCTATTGTTTAGTAGGAGGACTGACGCCCAACTGCTGAAACATGGCTAGTTGGTTGAGATACTGCCACTCTTCTGCAATTTTATCCCCTTCAAAGCGGACGAATACAGCTTCTGTTACATCAAACCTCTTATTCGTTGGAGGAATGCCCATAAAGGCCCCTGTATGCGTCCCTGTAAAATTAATACGACAGGCAAATATGTCTCCTTCGCCGATTATTTCACCTATAGTTACATGCATGTCAGGGAAAGCAGTGCGCATCACAGATTCATACTGTTTAAACGGCTCTGGGCCGCTCATCTGCTGGCCGGAAGCTAGGTGACCAACATAACTGGGAGCTAGTAAGTCGTAAAATACTATCCCTTTATTTGTTCCCTCTTCATGGAATCGGCGGATTACTGCCTTCTTCTGTTCTAATGAAATCATATTTACTTCCGACCCCCCTTTTAACTAACTAATGATAACAGACGTGTGATTACCGGGATGTCGACATGCACTCAAGAGAGTAAAGGTCTTCTTTTCATTGGCTTTTGAACTTTTCAGCCTGAGAAGTTGCATAAGGTAGTATTTGTTCGGCATTTTTGGAACCGTCCAAACATACCAGTATCCTTTCAAACATTTATGCCCCCAATGTTTCGCAATTATACTAATCGTAAGCCTTTGGTATTCTCGCTTATTTTTCAATTTATATTTATGCAAGAACAACCAGGTAACCAGATCCAGATTCTAGCAATACTAGATATGCTCAATAATGCCGAGGATGCCGACTACGATCAGGTATATAGCCACGATGTAATTGAGTATCCTCGGCCAGACGAGGACGATTATACCGGCAATCAGAGCTAAGATACTTGCTATTAGTCCTAAATTCATTTTTCTCCTCCAAATAATTAGTATTGTTTATCTAAGAATTATAATACCCGAAACGAACAAAAAATACCTGTGATATATCAAAATGTACCACACCCGGCAGGGATTAATATGCCTGCGATCAAGTTTAAAATTCCAATTAAGGCTTTATCTCTGGGCAAGAATCTTAGATCTCCTGAGCATGCTGAGGTAGATTGTTTTTCACGCTGTCTGGTAGTTCGGTGGTTTTATCGTAAGGCATTATTCAGTCTTCTCCTTTAATGTATTACCTTCTGAATAGGCGGGAGAGCAGGCTTATGACAAGAAGCACTAGGAATATCCAGAAAATAACAACCGCTATATCGGTTGCGGCTGAAGCGATGACACCAAAACCGAATAGGGCGGCTACAAATGCGATAATCAAGAAAATTAGAGCAAGCCAAAGCATATTATGACCTCCTTAAGCTGCGGAAAAAATCACGCCTGCCAACTATTGATTATGCCTTCCATCTTCCATTGTTTATTTTACGAGACAGATGATGGAATAGTTATAAAATTAGATCAGTATAAATAACAAAACAATAACATTCTGATAAATCAAAATTTAACAATTTCAAAAGAACTTACTCAGCAGGTATTGATGAAAGAAAAGATTAAGTTTAGTTAAGGATAGGTACCGATTACCGGCAAATTACCTTTTCAGATACGAATCGATAATCATGAAAACAATGCCGGCAAGAATTACGATAAAACCGTACCACTGGGGACTTGCCAGGTAGACCATTAGAAAGCCGGCGATTATTGTCAGGAAGCCGAGGATGCGAACAAAATAACGGGAGATTACATTCAGCACGTCACGTACCACAGCCCACCTCCATAACCTAACCTGGCTGGATTATATGCCAGGGTTACAGGGGTGTCAATACTTTTACTGTTTATTCCACGATAAAAGTACCCCTCATCTGCACTGGATGAGGATCGCACCGGAAAAAATAAGAACCCGGCTCGGTTGGGGCATCAAAGGTATAGGTGATGGTTGCCCTTCCGTTGATTATCTGGCCGACATAAATTGACTGCTGGGCTGAAGAATCTTCGTATAAAGCAAAATTGTGAGCCACCCCCACGTCCCTGTTATCGAAATTAATGGTAACCCTGGCGCCGGCAGATACGGTGATCGTTTGTAAATCGAACGCAATATTTGAAGCTACCAGTTCTATGGTCGCTCCCCCGTTGCCGGGCCCATTTGACGGTGAACATGCCGGCCCGATAACTGATATGGTGAATATAAAAACAATAAGAAAGAATAATTGTCTCATAATTAGTAACTCCTTAAGTGTAATGTATTAGAATATGCGCTTTTTAACTGAATTTCCCCGCAACACCGGTATCGCTGTTTTGAACCGGGTTTTACTGCAGCTGTCGGATAACTTCCTCGGACCCCATCCATGCCAGCGCCCATTTCCTGCAGGAGTTCTTCGGCTTTATCCTGCATGAACGCATACATCAGCCTCTCGTTTTCATAAATATCGAAGGTAATGCGTATAACCGGCAAGCCAAGGTCGTCCTTCACTTCAGGATCCAGATCCAGGAAGTTAGCTTCGTAAAGAGAGGTTTTTTCCGATATGGCAAATACCCCCAGCCTGCATAACAGGGTGTTTACTATGGGCTGAGGATAGCTGCCATGCTTAGCAGTAGCAAACCGAGGTAAACAATGGTAAAGATGTAGAACCGGCGTATCACGGTCTGTCCACCGCGCCGCAGCACAAGCCAGGACCCGGCAAGGAAGGCTCCACCCAGAAGAGCCGCCGCCGCTGCGTATATAGCGCGGTTGGGCAATATACCCGAGTGGTTCCAGGTTGAGGCGGCCAGCGGCAGGAAGGATAACATCACAGTAAGCGCCGTCCAGCCAAAAATGAATCTGCGCGTAACTTGTTCACCGCGCACCACCGGCAGCATCGGCACACCGGCACGGGCATACTCATCTTGACGCAGCAGCGCCAGTGCCCAGAAATGGGGAGGTGTCCATGCCAGCACAATGGCTGCCAGTACCCATGCCATCGGTTCCAGCCGGCCGGTAGCGGCCGCCCAGCCTACCAGAGGCGGCAGTGAGCCTGCCACTCCTCCGATTACGATATTGTGCACCGTGCGTCTCTTGAGCCACCAGGTATATACCACGACATAATACAGCAAACCTGTAAGGCTGAGCAGCGCCGCCAGTGCGTTAGCCCCGCACCCCAGAACGACAAGAGACAGCAGCGCCAGTGATGTGCCGAAGAGCAGTACCCGCTGCGGGGTTAACCGACCGGCAGGTATGGCACGGCGGCAGGTGCGGGTCATGCGTTCGTCGAGGTCACGGTCGAGGTAACAGTTGATTGCCCCGGCGCCACCAGCTGAGAGGTAACCGCCAAGCACCGTCCACACCACAACGCTCCAGTTCAGCTCCCGCCCGGCTGCCAGCCACATCGCAGTAATGGTGGTCAGCAGAAGCAGAATTACCACGCGTGGTTTGGTCAACCCGGCATAGTCGCGCCAGGAGGTATGGTTTGTCAGTGATGGTGCAATACGATCCATGGAGCCTTTTTTCAATAAACTATAGCCTGGCAGTTAATCTGAAATATCCGGTATCAGTGGTGGAAGGTTGTCCCCGGTATAACCGCGTATCGATACGCGTCCGCGGCTGCCGGTATGCAGTGTATACAGGTATGCTCCGATGTTGCGTGCTGCAGCCTCGCTAACCCCCATCTGCGGCATGGCTGTGCCCGGCTCTACTGCCTGCGGGTCCATCAGCCAGTCAACGAGATTGTCAGGATTATTGACCAGAGCCCCGGCTATATAGGAACGGGAAGCCCAGAAATGCAGGGGTGGGCCAACGATGCCGTTGGCCTGGTGCACGCCGGGGATAGTATGGCAAGAACTGCAACCATAATCATCGAGGGCTTGAATTCCCTGTTTTGCCTCTTCCCCGATATGAACGCAGCCGCAGATGGTTGCAGCCATCAATACAGCCAGGGCAATTACCACCAGGCTGTACCCGGTTGTTATTATGGTCCTTTTCATTCTTTCTCTATTGTCCATAATCAAAATCCAGTCACAGGTACCTTTTTATCTATCCGGCCGGGTTAAGCCGGCGAACAGGGATCGATAAAAAATACCGGGATTGTTCCCAGGATGATTGCCAGCAGGAAAAGGCCGCTGAAGAGCAGTCCGGCAAACACCATAAAGCCGGTCCGGCTGCCCTCCATTTGCTCCAGCACACTTTCGCGTTCAACCTTATCCAGGGCTCGCCACAGCTGCCACGATATCCAGCCGGCGCCTATGGTGATGCAGGCAAGCACGGCCGCCCCGCCGATCATCAACCCCCGTCCGCCTACTGTGCAGGTCCATGGCACAAGGATATATGTTGCTACCAGGTGGATGAACCATGACGCTGCCGGCGCCAGCACGGCAAACCAGAGCCTCTTGCTTACTGGCTCTGCCCCCGGCCTTTTTACGTCTACCATCAGCCCCCCTTAATTCCAAATATGTAGTGTGACAGGTAAAGCGTGAAATAAAGCGGCAGCCAGACAGCAACGACGAAATGCCAGTACATCCCATTGGTTTGTATTCCTACCGAACGCCGTTTGTTAAAGTGGCCCCGCGCAGCCGCAACCAGCACCACAATGGTTTTAAGTACCAGCGCAATCACATGTGAAAGGTGAAAGCCCATGATGAAAAAAACCACCGAGCCATAAGCGTTTGTGCTCCAGCTGTATCCTGCATGGGAGTACTCGTAAATCTTGAGTCCTGCAAATACCGTGATTATCACCAGCCCTATCATGAGCCCGATGCGCAGAGAGCGCAAATCCCCCTTGCGGCCGTGATGGTCAGCCCAGTAAGCCGGGATACTGCTTATCAGCAGCAGTACCGTGCCGATGGTGGGCAACAGCAATTCGGGGCGTTGGATGCCGCCGATAGGCCACTCGGGGGAAGACAGGCGCAGGAAAAAGAAAGAGGTGATGAGTGCGGTAAATAACGTGGCCTCGATAACGATAAGGCCCACCCATCCCAGCCACATCGGCGCGCGGCGGTTATTCAGGTTAACCGGCAGATCCTGGGTCTGCAGGATGCCCCCCTTCTGTTTCATAACTACAGCCCCCTCCGGCGCTGCTTCCCCGGCCAGTTCCAGCCGACCAGCGCGATAAAACTCAAAACTGCTCCGATGGGCACGAATATAAGGTCAATCAGCGAACCCATGAATACCGTGGCTACACTTAACGCCAGCACTAAAGGCCAGATCGAAGGTCGTGCTACGGCCAGACGCTGTTCGGGGACGCCGTCCAGCGCCGTGGTGCCCAGCGTTTCGCGATAGTCTGTGCCCGTCTGGTACCCGTGCGGCCCCTTCTCCCCGTGCTTGTCATCATCCCATAACGGGTTGTTACTGTTTACCGTCGGGATATATAGAAAGTTGTATGCAGGTGGTGGTGAGGTAGTTGACCATTCGAGGGTCGGGGCGTTCCAGGGGTTGTCGCCCGCCGGAGGTCCGTGGCGCAGGCTGGTGATCACGTTCCAAAGCGTGATAGCCAGGCCGGCAGCCAAAATCAGCACGCCAACCAGCATGATTTGCATGGGCAAATCAAACCCCTGGTCAGCCAGGTAGGTATGCACACGCCGCGGCATACCCATCAAACCGGTATAGTGCAAGGTAAAAAAGGCAATATTGAAACCCGTGAATGCCAACCAGAAGCTCCATTTCCCAAGTCTTTCGTTCATCATGCGTCCGGTAACTTTCGGGAACCAGTAATACAGCCCGCCGATGATCGGAAAGACCGCCCCGCCGACCATTACATAGTGGAAATGCGCCGTCACAAAATGAGTATCATGCACCTGCCAGTTCCAAGGAATGGCGGCCAGCATCGGCCCGGTCAGTCCGCCGATTGTAAAAAGCACGATGGACCCGGTAGCCCACAGCATCGGTGTGCGCCACTCGACCCGCTTGCTGTCCCAGATCGTACCTATCCAGGCAAAAACCTGTGCACCGCTGGGCAGGGCAATGGCCATACTGGCAGCAGCAAACAGGCTCATGCCCAGAATGGAAACATCAGATGAGAACATGTGATGCACCCACAGGCCGAAGCTTAGCACGCCGATGATTACCATCGAAATGGCAACAATCAGGTAACCGACTATCGGCCGCCGGGCAAAGGTAGGAATGATAGTCGAGACCATGCCAAAAGCAGGCACGGCGATAATATAAACTTCGGGATGGCCGAACCACCAGAACAGGTGCTGCCAGAGCAGCGGGTTGCCTCCCAGTGCCACGTTGAAAAAGCTGGTGCCGATCATGCGGTCAGCGGCCAGAAAGATGCTGGTGAGTACCAGTGGCGGAAAGGCAAAGATGATCATGAAAGACATTACCAGTACCGCCCATACGAACAGCGGCATGCGGCTGAGGCTCATACCCGGGGCGCGTACCTTGAAAATGGTTATGATTAATTCTACGGCAGCCACCAGCGCGGCGATTTCCATAAAACTGATTGCCGTAGTGTAAATATCGATGTTTATGCCCGGTGAATAATCCGGTCCGGCCAGCGGCACATAGTTGAACCATCCGGCATCCGGCGCACTGCCCAGAAAGAGGCTGCCCCAGACTACTATGCCCCCCAGAAGAAAGACAAAATAACCGAATGAGTTCAACCGCGGAAATACTAGATCGCGCGAACCGAGCATCAACGGCACCAGGTAAATTGCGATACCTTCCACTATCGGCACGGCAAACAGGAACATCATAGTCGTGCCGTGCATGGTAAAGAACTGGTTATAGGTTTCGTGCGACATCAGGTTATTATTGTCGCCCGAAAGCTGTAAAACCATCATCAGAGCCAGCACGCCGGCCAGGATAAAGAAAATAAATGCCGTAACAATGTAGCGTACTCCAATAACACGATGGTTTACGGCGGTGATGGAGGCCAGGCCCCGGGGAATCCTCCAGACTTCCTGCAGTCTTTGTTCATAATTCGAGTCGTTCATTACTCTCTCTTCCCTCAACTCAAACTCTGCAGATAACCGGTTATATCCAGCAGGTCATCCGGCTGGAGGGGCATCGGCGGCATCAAGTTCCCCGGTTTAAACTGCTGCGAATCGACGATCCACGCCGACAGGTTGCCGGTCACGTTGCTCAGCGTGCCTGCGGCCAGATCTCTTCGGCTGGCAAGGTGTGTCAAGTCCGGGCCGACCACGCCCGAGGCAGTCGTACCGCGAATGGTATGACAGGAAGCGCATCCGGTGTCGAAGAAAGCCTGCTGACCGGAGAAATTAGCGTCGCCTTCGATGAGGAGTTGAGCCGGCTGGAGTTCCTGTTCCAGCCAGATTAAAAAATCCTCCCGCTCGTGAGCTATAACCAGAAAGTGCATCTTGGCATGCTGGGCGCCGCAGAATTCAGCGCACTGACCGTGGTATATACCCGGCTGGTCTGCCTGAATCCAGAACCTGTCCAGGCTTCCCGGTATCAAGTCGCGCTTGCCGTGCAACTCGGGCACCCAGAAGCTGTGGATAACGTTATCTGAACTCAGTTCAAGGGCTACCGGTTCACCTGCAGGTATGTGGATTTCATTGGCGGTGAATATTGTTTCTTCACCGTTTGAATAACCGATTTTCCACCACCATAGTTCACCCTCTACCTTGACACTCAACTCAGCCTGGTTGATCGGTTCGGTCACGTCGACAAGGGTATCTATCATGAAGGACATCAGGGCCAGCATGGCGATGGCGGGCAGGATAGCTCCACCCCAGATAATCATGCGCATGCCATGGCTGCGACGGGGTGTATCATTGTTTCGCTTGTTTCGCCGGATGGCAAGCAGCAGCAATATGACGACTGCGAGGAAAAAAGGTAATGCCAGCAGTAATTGAAACCACCAGAGCTCGGCGATACGTTCTGCCGCCGGCCCCTTTGGCTGCAGGGAAAGCACCCCTCCGCAACCGCCCAGCCCCAACACCACCAGTGAGCCAACCAGAAGTGCCCAGCAATATCGCCATGTGTTTATCCTGTGACCCATGTATACCAGCCTCCTCTTACCATGCCGGGTAGAGAATGTCTGTTTATTTTATAGATACACCTGTCACATATGAAAAATTGCTGTTACATAAAACTTTCTTTTAAGTATGGCGGAGCCATTATAGCACAGCGTTTAGCGCAATAAGAATACCCAATTCAATTATTTGCAGCTAAAAAGATTCGAGGGTCTTAAGCATTAGCTGCGGGTGAAAACCAGTGGCGCGTTTTATTGGCAACCGCCACGAGCGTCAGCATTACCGGCACCTCGACAAGCACACCGACCACGGTTACCAGGGCGGCCGCCGAGGTGATACCGAAAACCGAAATAGCCACGGCGACAGCCAGCTCAAAGAAGTTGCTGGCGCCGATCATTCCGGCGGGAGCGGCAATATCATGGCTGAGCTTCCAGGCTTTAGCCCACCCGTAAGCAATTGAAAAGATTAAAAATGTCTGCAGTGTCAGCGGCAGGGCAATCAGCAGAATGTGGAGCGGGTTTTTTATAATCACCTCGCCTTGGAATGAAAATATTATGACCAGTGTGAGCAGCAGTCCGATAACGGTTACGTTGCCGAATTTGGGGATGAATTTGTTTTCAAAATAGTCCTTGCCGAGCTTTCTGGTAACATAAAGCCGGGTTAACCAGCCGCCGGCAAGCGGAGTGACTACGAAAAGTACGACCGATAAAAACAATGTCATCCAGGGCACGGTGATATCGCTGACTCCAAGGAGTAAAATCACGATCGGTGTGAAGGCTATCAGAATAATAAGGTCGTTGGTGGCTACCTGTACCAGTGTATACGCGGCGTTGCCCCTGGTGAGGTAGCTCCACACAAATACCATTGCCGTGCAGGGGGCCGCACCCAGCAGAACAGCCCCGGCCAGGTACTCGCGGGCAAGGTCGTTTGGTATAAAAGCTTTAAATATTACAAAAAAGAACAGACTGGCGATACCAAACATGGTAAAAGGCTTGATGAGCCAGTTGACTACCCATGTTAAAACAAGGCCTTTTGGATTCTTGCCGACATTTACAATACTGGCAAAATCAACCTTGAGCATCATGGGGTAGATCATAAGCCAGATCAGCACCGCTACCGGTATGGATACACTGGCATATTCGAACCGGCTTAAGAACTCAGGAATCTGGGGCAGGAATTGCCCGATCAGTATTCCGGCTCCCATGCAGAGAGCCACCCAGAGGGTAAGCAGCTTTTCGAAGAAACTGATTTTCCGGATATCATCCATCAGCAGGAGTTCCTGTCGTCAGCGTTTATAATCATATTTTTGTTACCGGATAAAGATTAAGGTAGCAGCAGGCATACGGCGGGGTGTAGAAAACGTATCCCCTGGCTGGCATTAATATGCAAAAATGCGCTTATACGCATTTAATATACTTGTGCTGTCGATGAGTTGTCAATAGTTTGAAGAGGCCAGAGGCTGGTGTTACTGACTGAAGCTTATATATCCCTGGTCTGAAAGATACTTCAGGGAGTCGATGCATGTTTCCTCGGCTTGGGAAGCCGGAGCCCCGTACTTTTTAGACAGCTTAAAGGCAATGTGCTTGATGTTGTTTTTCTCGTTGCAATGGGCAAGCAAATCCATCTCCAGCGGGCTTATCGAAATGAGTTTTCCGGAAACCGGGTCGCATATCACGCAAGTTTGAACCGGGTAGGCGGCTGCAATTGTTTTTTGGGAAATTTTATTCATGATGATGTCGATAATATCGAACCGGAGCGGCTCAAACGATACATGCGGCTTGAGAACCGGAACGGATCTACGGTTGAACTGGTTGTTTGCCGGGGCGCCGGCAGTAACTTTGGCAGCCAGTTTTTTGAGTGAAGGGTCACTATCATGATAATAGGACAAATACAGAAGTATATCTTCGTAATATAGCTTCAGCCTGTCTGTGTATTTGAACTCCCCGGCTATTTTTTCACGGTAGCTGTTGGCAAGCAGCCTGGCCTCTTCGGAGGACAACCCGGAGGAAACGGTGTAGGTGTAATCAAGGTTGAAATCACCGGCCGGGTCGGCATCGACGCGCGTGATTCCGAAATGGTTGGGGTTGTTCATTGCTGCAGAGCCCTTGTTTAGAATGAAATTGGTGACTCCGAAAGAATGGATATAATCCCTGTTCGATATCAGAAACTCGGCTGTCTGCCGGGCTTCGGCCTGGTTTTCGGTAGGAAAACCGAAGAATACATATACGTGGTTCCACAGCCCGGCCTGGCAGGTATTTTGCAGGACCTCCCGGGCTGTTTGGGGGGTGGTACCTTTTTGCATGTGTTCCAGAACCCGGTCGCAGCCCGATTCCAGGCCCAGGTGCAATACTCTGAAACCCGCCCGGTACATCTTCGAGCAGAGTTCGGGAGTAAACTGGCGCTCCAGCCTGATATTGGTCGAGCACCTTACTTCAAGCTTACGGGTGATGATTTCATCCGTTATTTTCTTCATGCCGCTTGGTGATATCGCCTCATCCGAGAACGCAAAATGCCTTACTCCGTGTTTTTCCGAAAGTTTCTGCATGTCATCGACAACTTTGCCCGCATCCCGTTTCTGGTAATTCCACCGGTAGGATTCATTATGCGAACAGAAAGCGCATTTTCCCCAGTAGCAGCCCCTGGATGAAAGTATGGGCAGGACCGGTTCGGGGCTTAGATACAGATCGAGCGGCAGGCCGTCAAAGCAGGGAGTTGGCAGAGTGTTTATATCCTCAGCCGCTAAAACGGCGTTGGATCGGATTTCACCCTGGTCCTGGTAGACAAGGTTGGGTACGGTTTCCAGCGCGCGGCCACCGGCGATGCATTCAACCAGTTCGAGCAGCGGGCGTTCTCCCTGAAAGAGGATGGCGCTGTCGAAAAAGCCGGTAAACAGTTCCTTGTGGCTGGCCATCACTTGAGAAAGCTGGGTTATGGTATAACCCCCGATGGTCACATGGGTTCCCGGGTTTTTCAGTTTGATAAGGCGTGAAAGAGTCAGGCCGGGAACCAGCTGGCGTTCTCCTGAGATAGAAATGCCGACGATGTCCGGGTTTGTATCGGTTATATACGGCAGCAGGTATCGTTCGTAAAGGTCTATGAACGGGTTTTCATCTTTGCTTTGGGTGAGGGTTTTTATTTCAGGAAAAGTTCTTTTCATCTGCATATTTACCGGTGAGACAAGGTCTCCTCCGGCTGGCAGGCAATCCACCGAAATAAGGGTTTGTGCCTGGACGAGAATATTTTTGGCATTTAGATAGGTTTCCAGGTCGTAGAACCTGTCTTTGTTTTTCAATACTGATTTGGCGTATTCGACCTGGCCGGCTATATAGCCGATATTCGACTTGGCTTTGAAAAGTGAATAATAGAGCTGCTGTTCCATGCCCGGGGCCAGCATATTTTTTGAGTCCAGCGCTTTGAATTTTACGCGCAATCTTTCGCCCGCGGCTTTGAGGTAGCTTTCTGACAGGAGCAGGTCGTAGGCTTCAATATTGAAATCCTTCTGGGCTACATCAATATTTCTATCCTTAAGATAGGCAGTGAGCGATGGCAGGCTGAGATATGGCCTGTGGGCAGCCCATAACGGGGGGAAAATAAGAAGCACTTTCATAAAAGTAGTTTAATTACTTGTAATTCCACGCAATACTATATTACCTCCCGGAGGCTGTCAAGCTCGCTGCCGGACAGCTTATATGCTTTCTGACACTTGTTCTTAAATGGTATAATTCTAACTCACCTTCCGGAATTATTGGAAAAGGATGGAGGATAGTATGAAAATAGTTACCGATAGTGGGGTCGACCTCTCCTTATCCCGCCAGGAGCTGGAACAACTGAATGTCAACGTTATTCCCCTGAGGGTTACCCTGGAAGACAAAACTTACCGCGAAGGCATAGATATCGCCAAAGATGATTTTTACCGCCTGCTCGAAGCGAGTAAGGAATTACCAAAAACCTCTCAACCTTCCCCCGGTGAGTTTGCCGAACTTTACCAGAAGCTGGCTGAAGAGGACCCGGATATTATCTCGATACATATGTCCAGCGGCCTCAGCGGCACATACCAGTCTGCCGTACTGGGGTCACAGATGGTTCCGCAAGCCAGGATTACCCATATTGACACCAAAACCCTTTCTGCTCCTTCCGGCTGGCAGGTCGAAGCAGCCGCAAGGGCTGCCCGGGCAGGCTGGGCTTTGGAAAAAATTCTCGAACTTGTAAAAAGCATCGGCCAGGCAACCGAAACCATGTTTACCCTGGAAGAACTCAAGTACCTGATTCACGGCGGCCGCATCAGCCACATGAAAGGCCTGGTGGCATCGGTGCTGAACATCAAACCTGTGATAGGGGTCGAAAAGGAGCGGGGCACATATGTACAGCTGGCGTTTGTGCGCACCTTCAAGAAAGCCATCAAAGGCATAGTTGATATTATCGAAAAGAAGCATACTCCCGGTGCTGAACTCCGGGTTCAGGTAGTACATGCACAGAACCCGGACGGCGCACTTCTTTTGCAGGAACTGATAGCCGAAAGGTTCAAGTGTACCTTCCTGCCGCAGGTAGCCATGTCGCTGGTGCTGGGGGCTCACACCGGTCCGAGCATGATCGGGCTGGCTTATGGCGATGCACAGGCTTTCAACTCTATACCGGCCTGATTTGCCGCTGTCATGATTCAAGCGACCCGAATACTTAAACTTAATAGGGCCCGGGAAAAAGGCGGCCAGTTCATTCTTTACTGGATGCAGGCCTCCCAGCGAACCCGGTATAACCACGCACTTGAATATGCGCTACAGCAGGCAGCAACCAGGAACTTGCCTGTCGTAGTTTATTTTGGCCTCTGCGATAATTTTCCTGAAGCCAACCAGCGCCACTACCGCTTTATGCTCGAAGGGCTTCGGGAAGTACATGACGCTCTGGAAAAACGGGGTATTCGAATGGTTATGCGGCATGAATCACCTGACGAGGGCGCAGTTAAGCTGGCTGAAAATGCTGCCGTGCTGGTGTGTGACAGGGGATATTTGCGGGTGCAAAGAAAATGGCGGCAGAGCGTTGCCCGCAAGGTCGGATGCCCCTGCATCCAGGTGGAAAGCGATGCGGTGGTGCCGGTTGAGCAAGCCTCCGGCAAGGAAGAATACAGCGCGGCAACCCTGAGGTCTAAAATTTACCGGAAGTTGCCTGACTATCTGCAGCCGCTGGAAGAGCGAGCCACTGCCGTTTCATCCCTCGGGCTCGAATTTGACTCACTCGATGTGAAAGATATCGATAACGTGCTCAGCCATTTGAAGGTTGACCGCAGTGTTGGGGTGGTTGATACCTTCACAGGCGGGCAAAGCCAGGCGGAAGCCCTGCTGGACGGCTTCCTGGCTGACAAGCTGGACCGGTATTCTGAACTGAGAAACGACCCCAATGCAGACAGTCTTTCGAATATGAGCCCCTATCTCCATTTTGGCCAGATTTCCCCTCTTTACATAACTCTTAAATCGGCAGAAACGGGCAGTACCGGTGTGGAAAGCTACCTGGAAGAGCTGGTTATCCGGCGGGAACTGGCATTAAATTACGTATTTTACAATCCGGATTACGATTCATTCGAAGGCCTGCCTGCCTGGGCTAAAAAGACTTTACTGCTCCATCAGGCTGACCCCAGACAGTACCGCTATTCACTGGAGGAGCTCCAGACAGCCCGAACTCATGACCCATACTGGAACGCCGCCCAGATGGAAATGGTTGCAACCGGAAAAATGCACGGCTATATGCGGATGTACTGGGGTAAAAAGATTATCGAGTGGAGCCCGACTCCCCAGGAAGCATTTCACAGGTGCCTGCAACTCAACAACAGCTATGAACTGGACGGGCGCGACCCGAATGGCTATGCGGGCGTTGCCTGGTGTTTCGGCAAACACGACCGGCCCTGGGCAACCCGGCCGGTATTCGGCAGTGTGCGTTATATGAACGACCGTGGGCTGCGGCGCAAATTCGATGCCGACGGGTACGCGGGAAAATACCGGCTTTAAATCCGCTTACTTGTCAGCCATTAGCGCCTTGAGCAGGTTCCGGCTCAGATTGTCGATAATTTCGCCATGGTACTGCTCGATTTTTCCCTCATCGCACAGCCTTGCCATTTCCGGATCGATGGGAATCTGGCCCAGCAGGGGCGCCTTGGCGGTTTTGGCCATTTGCTCACCCCGGCTCTTGCCGAAGATTTCAATCTTTTTATCGATTTCCGGCACGTACAGGTAGCTCATGTTTTCCACCACGCCCAGGACTTTCTTATCCATCTTGGCGGCCATATTCAGGGCTTTGCGGACTATCATATCCACCAGGTCCTGGGGGGTGAAGACCACGATAACGCCGGAAACGGGAAAAGACTGCAGTACAGTAAGAGGGGCATCAGCCGTGCCCGGGGGCAGGTCTATAATGAGGTAATCAAGGTTTCCCCAGAGTACGTCATCCCCGAACTGCTTGATAGCGCCGGCAATCAGCGGACCTCTCCAGATGACGGCTTCATCCTCGTTGGGCAGTATCAGGTTAATCGACATGACGCCTATGCCGGATTTGGTAAGAACCGGCAGAATCCCGCTCTCGTTGCCCGTGGGCGGCAGGTTGATGCCGAACATTTTGGGTATGGAAGGGCCGGTAATATCGGCATCCAGTATACCCACCTCGCAGCCGGAGCGCTTGAGCGCTACCGCTACCAGGCCTGATACCAGGGACTTGCCGACGCCGCCTTTACCGCTCATAACGGCTATGACGGAGGTAATATTGTTCAATTCTTTGGCTTTGATATCTTCGAATTCAACGCTGACTTCGTCTATTCCATCCAGCGAACCGGCGATTTCTTCGGTTCGTTTTTTTACCCATTCCTGCAGTTTCGGCATCAAGCCGGTAGAAGCAAGCTTGATGTTTATCCGGCTGCCGGTGATGTCAATACTGCGTACCAGGTTAAGGCCGACAATGCTTCTGCCGGCAGTAGGTATGACCAGGCTATCCAGCTTTTCGGTAATCTGTTTTGAGTCTGTCATTAACAATCCTTGTTTATATTAATGGTTGCAGGTATGGTGCCCGCTGGTGTGGTCGCAGGAATCAGCGCCTAATTCCAGGCTGTCGGTCAGATAGTCCAGAACTGCTTTTTCCGGATCCAACCCGGCAACACCGGTTACAACAGTAATGTTATTTTGCAGGAAAAGTTCTCTGGCATGAGCTCCCATGCCGCCGGCAAGAATCACATTGGCGCCCTTTTCGGCCAGCCATACCGGCAGCAAGCCCGGCTGGTGAGGCGGTGGTGTCAGGAGCTCCTTTTTAAGAATCGTTTTTGAAGCCGGGTCGGCTTCCACCAGGGCAAATTGCTCGCAGTGCCCGAAATGAGCAGATACCTTGCCGTCGTTCAAAGGAAGTGCGTATTTCATTGTTGCCTCCAATTATTAAAATGGGTTCTTTTTCGTTTCCGCATCGTGGGAACCGTTATTTTCGTCCAGAAAAAAGGCTATGGTTTGCCAGAGATTTATTATCTCCTGTGATGCTTTACTATCAGTATACTCTACCACGGGTACTGCCTGCATTAAGGCTTCGGTTACGGTGGCGTCATAGGGTATCCGGGCAGCGATTGGAGTTTTCGATTCAACACAGAACTCCTCGATTTTCCGGGTATTCAGCTCGTTGATATCGAATTTATTGATACATACCATCGGCCTGACTCCGAAATGGCGGCACACCTGAAGAACCCTTTCCAGGTCATGGGCCCCCGAAAGGGTAGGTTCGGTTACCAGCAGTGCCAGGTCGGCACCGGTCAGGGAGGAAATTACCGGGCAGCCGGTGCCGGGCGGCCCATCGCTGATGATATATCCCAGGTTGCCCTCGGCCGCTATTTGCTTTGCCCGCCGGCGCACCTGGGCAACCAGTTTACCGGAATTATCCTGGGCAATTCCCAGGCGGGCGTGCACCAGGGGGCCGTATTTCGTTTTTGAAACAAACCAGCGCCCGGCAATGTTGGGTGTCATGTCTATGGCCTTTACCGGGCAGATGCGCTCACACAATCCGCAGCCTTCGCAGGCAATATCATCGACTTTGAAATCCTTTATGGCAGAAAAACGGCATAGCTGGGTGCACAGATTGCACTGGCAGCATTTATCTGCGTTAATAAAAGCCAGCAACCCGCCGGTAAAATCATGCTCCTCTTCGGTTTGCGGTTCAAGAAGCAGGTTCAGGTCAGCAGCATCCACGTCACAATCGCATAGAACCTTGTTTGAGGCCAGGGCCGCGAATGAACCGGCAATGGTGGTTTTACCGGTGCCGCCTTTACCGCTGAGTATTACAACTTCTTTCACCGGTCAACTCCATAATTCGCTCCGCCAGCTGCTTAAACTGCACTTTCCATTCCGGCAAGCCGTCTGAGAGTGTAATGCCCTCGGAATAAAGACAGGCAATTTTTAAATCCAGCGGGATTTTTAACAATACGGGTATATTTTCCTTGCGGCAATATTGCTCAACCGCTTCGTTGGACCGGCCCGCCCGGTTAATGATCACACCGCAGGGAACACCCAACTGCTTGACAGCTTCTACGGCCAGCGAAAGATCATTCAGGCCGAACGGAGTAGGTTCGGTTACCAGCAGGCAGAAATCGCTTCCGTTTACAGCTTCGATTACCGGGCATGAAGTGCCGGGAGATGCATCTATCAAGGTGATACCTTCACCGGACCGGTGTTGTTTGACTTTACGTATGACAGGTGTAGCCATTGCCCGGCCGATGTCAAGCTGTCCTTTCACAAAATCAATACCCTCTCCGCGACCTTTTTCCAGGGTGCCGATTTTGAACGGGGTTTCACTTATGGCCTGCCTGGGGCATAGATAAGAACAGGCACCGCAGCCGTGACACAGTTCGGGAAAGGTAAGCACCGTATCTCCCACAACGGCAATGGCGTTGAAGGCACAGACTTCGCTGCATTTACCGCAGTGGTTGCACCTATCCTGCCTGACCCGGGGTACCTGGATAGATACCTCTTCGGTCGAGGTTATTTCCGGCCTGATGAAAAGATGAACGTTGGGTTCCTCTACATCGCAGTCAAGCAGAGTAACACTGTAAGTATCCATCAGAGAACGGGCCAGGCTGGTAGCCACCAGGGTTTTACCCGTCCCCCCTTTACCACTGGCAATCGAAATTATCATTGATTATTTTACAAGAGTACTTCCCGGGTTTACCGGTTGTTACCTTTACCCATACCGAAGTGGTCGCCAACATTTGCCTGGTCCGAAGAGGAATAATGGCCGCTATTATAAAGTTCGACAGCTTCCCGGATATTCCCCGAGACTCCGGTTACGACTTTCACTCCGGCTGCGGTCAGGACCTGGTGGGCATTCGGGCCGCAGTTGCCCGTCAACACAGCGCTGATTCCCTCTTTAACGATATGCTGCGCAGTAGCAATTCCGGCTCCGCCTCCGGCCGACTGGCCCGTGTTGGCTAAAACTTTGAACTGCATGGTTTCCGGATCCAGGATGATAAACTGTTCGCAGCGGCCGAAGCGGGGATTTACCTCTGCGTCCAACCCGGGACCCGATGCGGAAATGGCGATATTCATATATTCTCCTTGTCGTTATATAATGAGCATATGCTCATTAACTATTCTATTCCCGGTTTGACAGCCATGTCAAGTGTTGTAATACAACGTCGATAGTGGTTTAATAATATTGACATCATATGTATAATATATGTTAAATTAGATATCAGGAATTGTTATTGTTATGAAACAGAGAAACACCAGGCAGAAAAAAATGATCCTGCAAATTCTGCGCAACACCCGCAGCCATCCAACGGCCGACTGGATTTATGATGAAGCCAGGAAGGTGATGCCGAATATAAGCAAGGGCACGGTTTACCGCAATCTCAAGATGCTCAGCCAGTCCGGGCAAATCAAGGAACTGAAAATAGACAAAAAAGCCCGGCGGTACGATGGCAGTTGTCATAATCACTATCACCTCAAGTGCGAACAGTGCGGCTGTGTATATGATCTCGATATATCACTCAGGAAAGAACTCAACCGCTGGGCAGCCGAAAAAACAGGGCTGGTAATTCACAACCACAATATAGAATTTTACGGTTTATGCCAGTCATGCCTCGAAAAGGCAAATAAATAGCCACCCGTAGCCGTATAAGGCTATTTAACAGCGTAATAAATTGAACGTTCTGTTCAGTTGGAATTTAAGGAGGGAATTATGTCAGAGCCCAAAGACGGCTGTGTTACCCCGGCTAAAGGACCGATTGAACCAGTTGAGGCTGGAGTAAAAGAAGCCCCGCAGAAGGAGGAGAAGAAGATAATGACAGCCCAGGTTGGCAAACCCGCCCCGGATTTTGAAATCAGCGCCTATTTCGAAGGTGGTTTTAAGAATGTAAAACTCTCCGATTACAAAGGCAAGTGGATAGTATTGTGCTTCTATCCGGGCGATTTTACTTTTGTCTGACCGACGGAACTGGCGGCAGTTGCCGCCAGGCAGGATGAACTGAAAGAGCTCGGTGTGCAGGTACTTTCGGTAAGCACCGACAGCCGTTTTTCCCACAAGATCTGGCAGGAAGAAGAACTGAACAAGATGGTGGATGGAGGCTTCCCGTATCCCATGCTTTCCGATCAGGGAGGCAGGGTAGGCACGGTATACGGCGTCTATGATCCGGATGCCGGTGTCAATATCCGCGGCCGTTTTATTATCGACCCTGACGGGGTTATCCAGGCAATGGAAGTGCTGACTCCTTCGGTAGGGCGTAATGTCGGTGAGCTTATACGCCAGCTCAAAGCCTTCCAGCATACCCGCAAAACCGGAGAAGTTATGCCTTCCGAGTGGCAGCCGGGCAGCCCTACCCTGAAGCCTTCACCGGCGATGGTAGGCAAGGTCTGGGAGGTCTGGAGGCCGGAAACCAAGCCCAGGGAAGAATAATCCAAATAAGGAGAGGCGAGATGCAGTTGCCGGAATACGTAACCAAAGCGGAAGTAAAAAGGGTATGTGAGGAATTGGGCCTGAAGGACTGGACTCTGATAACAGAGCCGGTCGTCGAAGCAGGCGAAGCGGATGTAATATTAAGAGTTGTCAATGTGGAAAATATGGATATTCCCCTGGAAGAATTCCGCCGGGGGCTGGAAATAGAGCTGGAACACGGCACCATGTATGCAGATGCCAATGTCACCAACAATCATCCGGTGCTGACCGGCAAAATCGTACTGGCCCATCTGAAGGAAATGATGGATTATTACGAACGGCTGGAAGTGGCCGAAATCGAGGGAGACCTTTTAAAGGCCATTATCGACAAAAACATGGCCAAGGTTGAATCCAAGTACCGCAAACTGGCCGGCGCCAGGGAGGAACTGGCCAGGGTTATAGCTGACCAGATGGCCCGGAAAAAATAAATTGCCAGCAACACAGCCCGCCATGCGATCTCAAAGCATGGCGGGCATTCCTTTTTATAACAATTTGCAACCGACTCAGGCTTTAAGCCGGTTTATCTTCAATATTGATAGTTACCGTGTTGTTTATAGAGCTGATGCTAATATCAATTCTGTACTCATTCAATATGCCCGAAATTCTGGTTATGCTGCCGGCTGCCTCGGTATAGTTACCTGCGCCTGCCATTGCTTCCCGGTAATGCTTGATGACATCATCGACCGGCATGTTGAATTTATATCTTTGCTGGTAATCAAACGAATTCGGCCAGCAGTGAAATTGCTCCGAGGTTAAGGCAAAAGAAGCCATACCAGGGACAAGGTTTTCCGGATAACCGGAAAAATACGGATTGCTGTCGTAGGTGAGGTTCCCGGTACCGACCAGCAGAGTCACCACGCAACCTCCATAGAAAGAATCCTCAATCCGGCAGGATACAGTCCAGCTGCCGATGTCCCCCTCGACATCGGCAAACCCGTTCAGGTTATGGACCTCTACCAGGTCATGATAATATTTGATCACGTCCTCGCGTGATGATTTCGTACTGTACTGCACGCCGTATTCCAGCCGGTAATATTCATAATTGAAATCGGCAGGGTAGAATACGGTCATCCAGAAATTGTTATCCGTACCATCAATATTGAACACGGGCCATATATCTTCCGGGTAATCTGCCATCTCGCAGAGGAAATTGCCGGCTGGCGGTGTTGTGGTCACAGGCTGAGAAGTAGCGGCCGGAGTTGTGGTTGCAGGCGGGGCCTGTGTTGTTGTCGGCGGCGTTGTTGTCGTCGTCGTTTGAGTCGTGGAGGGCAGCGGCACGGTTGAAGGGGCGGTAGTTGCAGGAACCGTTGTTGCCGGCTCAGTGGTTGTTAGGGTCTGGCTTGGCCCGGTGGTGGTGGTATTTGTGGCGCTGGTGGTGACAGGACTGGTTGTAGAACTGGTAAGGCCGGGTTGGTCCGGTGAACATCCGCCGCAAACCAGGCCAAACAAGACCAGGCACGCAGTGATAAGATAGCCGAAGCGTGTGGGCATGCAATAATCCTCCAGTGATAATATTTTAAGGGCAACCCGAACTTATTGGCAGGTAATTATAAACCCGCTGATACAATATTAGTGCCATTTAAACCGACGGAAAATCAGCCAGCCACGGCTGATTTAGCATGTGAATAGATTATACATTAATACAATTGTTAAACTCTACATATTATTATGAATAGACCCCATTCTGGACTTGTGCCCTGTGCTGGTGATTTGCTAAACTTGTTTATTATTTCTATTACACCCTGGTTGCAGAATCGGCTTCATTTAGGGTTGTGTTAGTTGTGCGGGAGTAACTCAGTTGGTAGAGTGCCTGCCTTCCAAGTAGGTTGCCGCGGGTTCGAGTCCCGTCTCCCGCTCCAGTTTGACTAATCCGTCAGCAAACAGTGTAAAATGTAATCTCCGGGCTCGTAGCTCAGCGGCAGAGCGGACGGCTCATAACCGTTTGGTCGTAGGTTCGAATCCTACCGGGCCCACCATTTCCGGCCGCATTGCAATTTATTCCGGAGACTTTTATCACCGGGTTTGAGCTTGAAGTAATATATTGATATGACTGAACTCGTACCTCTGCTTGCAAGCGTAGTTTTTATTTCATTTTCCGGTGTTATGATGCCGGGCCCCATGTTTGCCGTAACCCTGGCCAAAAGTTATAAGACCCCCTTTGCCGGAACCTGGATATCACTGGGGCATGCGGTAGTGGAAGTGCCGGTAATCCTGCTTATTTATTTCGGATTTGCCCGTTTTTTTGAAAACGCTACCGTTCAGGTGGTCCTCAGCCTTGCCGGCGGAATCATGATAGTCTTTATGGCGGTCGGCATGTTCAGGGCGCGCCATGAAGTGGTTACACGTGGCAGGGATGTCCCGTACAATGCTTTGGTTGCCGGTATGGTTATGAGCGCCTTGAATCCGTTTTTCCTGCTGTGGTGGGCAACGGTAGGCAGTATGCTTATTATGAAAATTGTCCCTTTCGGGGCGATGGCGCTGGTGCTGTTTATACTTGTACACTGGTTATGCGACCTGGTGTGGCTTTCCCTGGTATCCGGCCTGGTATTTAAAACCCACAGCTGGTGGGGCGGGCGGTTGCAGCTGTGGGTTTTTATTTTAAACAGCCTGTTTCTGGCCGGGTTCGGTGGCTGGTTTATCTTAACCGGTTTGCGGTCTGTATTTTAGCCCTTAACCCAGGGCAGCAGGCGTTTCCACTCTTTTCTTTCCCAGACAACCAGCAGTGCAGAAGCGGTGAAGATGGAGCTGTAGATTCCCGTAACAACACCGATGAACATTGCGATGGAAAAGTTTTCTATAGTAGAGCCGATAAACAGAAGCAAAGCCAGGATTACCAGAACGGTGGTTAAACCGGTATTGAGGGACCGGGTGAGGGTTTCCACCAGGCTCTTGTTGACGATGCCGGCAAAATCAGCATTGAGGTGGTTCAGCCGGTTTTCACGGATTCTGTCAAACACAATTACGGTGTCGTTTACACTGTAACCGATTACAGCCAGCACCCCGGTAATAAACATCAGGTTGACCTCCAGGTTCAGCGGTATGCCCAGAATGGCGAACAAACCCACCACTACGACAACATCGTGTACCAGGGCTGCGATGGCGCAGGTGCCGTAACGGAACGGTTTTGGCATTCTCCGGAATGCCCAGGTAATATACACCATTATGCCCACGGACGCGGCAATAACGGCAATAATGGCATTATTGGCTGTCTGGCGGGCAATAACCGGCTCAACGTTTTCAAAGGAGAGTTCGGCCATTTCCCCGAAGCGGGTTTCCAGGGCTTCTTCTACGGCTGCTTTATCATTAGTATCCATGGCGAAGGTCCGGATTAAAAAGTCTCCCTCCCCGGTGACTTGAACAATTGCTTTATCATGGCCCAAGCTGGCCAGTTCCTGCCTGACATCCTCGATGGCGACTTCCTGATCGAAACTCAGAGAAAGTAGAGAACCGCTGGAAAAGTCGATACCCATTTTAAGCCCGCTGGTTGCCAGAACAATGACGCACAAGACAAGCAGTACAGCCGAGAAGGCAAAAAACTTAAAGCGTTTTCCGATTAAATCTATCATCTATTTATTGCCTCCCAGAAAAGGGCTGAAAAGCCATTTTTTCCCGGCCAGCCTTGAGCCGATAAACAACCGCAGGATGGTGCGGGTAACTATGATAGCGGTAAACATGCTCACCGCTACACCCAGAAACAGGGTTACAGCGAAACCCTGTACCGGAGCGCCGGCGGCTACGCTTGAGCCCACCCAGAAAAGGATGGCGCATACGATGAAAGTGGTGATATTGGAATCCCGGATGGCTGACCAGGCGCGGCTGAAACCGGCTTCGATCGCCGAACCCAAAGTTCTTCCGGCCTGGAGCTCTTCTTTGATACGTTCAAATATCAACACGTTGGCATCAACCGCCATGCCGATCGAAAGTATGAAACCACCGATGCCTGCCAGGGTCAGTGTTACCGGAATCAGCTTGAAAAGTGACATGGTGATGGCGGCATAGAATATCAGTGCCAGCGAAGCCACGACACCGGGTATGCGGTAGTAGGCTATCATGAACAGCATTACCAGCATCAGGCCGATTATACCGGCTTTAAGGCTCAATCCCACAAAGTCCGAGCCGAGGGTCGGCGATACGGTCTGTTCATAAATAATCTCCAGCGGCACCGGCAGTCGCCCGGCATTGAGCTGCTGGGAAAGGGTAGTGGCTTCATTCAGGCTCAGGCCGGTAATCTGGCCCCGGTCCGAAATGACGCTCTGGACCGTGGGGGCAATCGGCCTGCCGTCTTCTCCCAGCATGGGCTCGTCCCCCTCGAAAATTCCCAGTTGTTCACCTATCAGGCGGGTAGTAATTTGTTTGGAGAGTTCGGCGCCCTCCGCGTTAAATTCAAAAATCAGCAGAATATTGCTGAAGTCATCGACGGTAACAAAAGTATTATCCTTGAAATAACTGGAATTTAGAGGTTTGGCTTCACCATCGATTTCCCCGGTTGCCGTTACCCATTCCCGGGTGCCATCATTGTTTGTGTCCTTCAACTCGCGAAATTCAAGCAGTGCGGTTCGCCCGATGCGTTCCTTTTCGACATCGGATATTTCGAGGCCGGGCAGGCTCACTACGATGCGGTTGTCGCCCTGCTTTTCGATTTGAGGTTCCGATACCCCGAGAGGGTTGATACGGTTGGTGATAACCGCCACCACCCCGTTAAGTATCTCCTCCTCGCTGCCTTCGGCAACACCGGAAAGGTCAGCCTCATAAACCAGCCGCAGTCCTCCCTGGAGGTCCAGGCCCAGCTCTACACCTCGTGAGAACAGGATGCCCTCACCCAAAGGGAAGATGACCAGCGCGGCCAGAATGAATACTATCAGGATAACCAGAGTCGTGAAAACATTTTTTCGCCTCATTTACACTTAAACCTTCTTAATTATGGTTTGACTATGCCTTTGCCCTGGCGGTAACCGGAACGGTCGACCTGCTCAATACCCCTGGCACTTATAATTTTCTCCGCCAGTTCAAGGGCCTGCTCTCTCGTAGAGATTTCCCCGACCGCACAGGCCTCAGCCACCGCTTCCAGGATTTTTGCTATAAGCGGCCCTGGTGACAGTTTAAAATTATCCAATAAATCATGCCCGTTAATCAAGCGCGCCTCTTTTTTACTGTTTGCCAGGCTCTCCATTCTGCTGATAACCAGTCCGGCCACCCGGCAATGCTGCGCCCAGAAACCGGGCTCCAGGTCCGGTCCGCGGGCGGCAAGGTGATCGGCCAGGCTCAGAAAAAGGGTGTCGATAGCTATATCCCCGGTATCCCGGAGGTAGCGGTATATTGCCCGGTCGGTCGGCAGTTGGGTCCGCTGGTTCATCTGAACCGGGCGCAGATGGTGGTGGGTCAGCCCGGATGCCATTTTGATTTCTTTCGATGAAAAGCGCAGCCGGGCAAGAATATCACGGACGACAGGGGCGCCTTTTGCGGGGTGGGAGTAGAAGCGGATGCGCCCCTCACTGTTTAAGGTGCGGGTTTCCGGCTTGGCGATATCATGCAGCAGGGCAGCGATTTTAAGGATATCCCTTCGATTGCTGATGCCTGTTACCGTGGAATGAAAATGCTTGCGTAGTTTTTCAGACCAGGGGACCGTTTCCCTTACGGCATCGCTGGCATACGGCCAGTTGCCTTTGCCCAGCAGGAAATCAACCGCATCGACACATTTTACCGAATGGCCGAACACCGGCCAGTGGTGCTCTTTAGGCTGCAGCGTTTGCCTGCATGGCACAAGTTCGGGTATCAGCCGTTCAAGTATTCCAAGAGCGTCTAGAAGCAGTATCACGTTACCGGTTTGTGTTTGTTTGAATATCCGCAGCAGTTCTTCCCGGATGCGTTCTCCGGCAACACCGTCGATATAGTGTGCCTGCTTCCGGATCAGGCTCAAGGTGGCCGAATCTATGCCGAAGCCGAGCTCGGTTGAAAACCTTACAGCTCTCAGCAATCTGAGGCCATCCTCTGAGAAGACGCGGTCTGAAACCGTGGTAATAATTTTTCGCTCGATGTCGCCTGTGCCCCCATAGGGATCGATAATATCCGGCACAATATCACCGGCAGTTGAGCTGCCTGCAGCGCTTTCCAGCGGCAGGGCTAAGGCGTTGATGGTAAAATCCCGCCGGGCCAGGTCGGTAAGAATATCGCCTTCGATGGTGTTGATGTCCAGGTGTTTTATTCCGGCCGTGCTCCCCGGCAGTCGTGGCAAAGTAATCCTGGCTATGTGGTTGGGCTCATCCAGACTGATAAACCGGCCGCCAAGACGCTCGGCAAGTTGAGGGCCGGTATTTTCTACATCGGTGGTAATGGCAATATCGATATCTTCCGCAGGGCGGTTAAGGAGCAGATCTCTCAGGAAACCGCCGGCAATATATGCGCGGGTGTGGCTTTGCTGGCAAGCGTTTTGCAGGAGGGTCAAAAAGTTGAGGATATGCGGCTCAAACCCCACCACGCCTTCCTTTATATTCAAAATGCATATAGATTTACACTATACCTTAATGGCACCACCCGTTCAAGTTGCCGGGCCCGGCGCTACTCCAGCCCCAGCGGGTCGACATCCACCTTCCAGCGGGCCGGCAGTTCTACCAGGTCCAGAAGCTGGGTTGGCTGGCTGCCTTTTATGTGAATGCTCCAGCGGTAGCGGCCTCTCAACCGGTGCAGGAAAGCCGGCGCCGGGCCGATCAGGCTGATTCCGGCTATACCCCGGCAGTCGCGCTGTTGTTCGAGTTCCGTTTTCAGTCTGAGGGCTTCCCTCTGGCAAAACTCATCGTTGGTATGGGCAAATGTCAAACGGATGAGGCTTGAAAATGGCGGCTGGTACAGATCGCGCCGGTAAGCCAGTTCCCTGGTATAGAAAGCCGCGTAGTCATGCCGGGCGGCGGCCTGTATGGAATAGTGCCCGGGACAGTAGCTCTGGATGATTACTTTACCGGGACTAGACCCGCGCCCGGCGCGGCCTGCAACCTGTGAAAGGAGCGAAAACGTCCTCTCTCCGGCTCGAAAATCCGGCAGATTCAACCCGATATCGGCATTGATTACGCCTACCAGGCTTACCCCTGGAAAATCCAGCCCCTTGGCTATCATCTGGGTACCGATAATAATGTCCGCCCTCCTTTCCCGGACCGCATGCAGAAAGTCCCGGTGGCCGTTTTTCAGCCTGGTGGTGTCCGAATCCCAGCGGATAACCCTGGCTTGGGGAAACAGGGCGGCGACTTCTGCGGCAACCGCCTGGGTGCCAGCACCCAGGTACTTGATTTTTCTGCTTGAACATTCGGGGCAGACCTGGGGGACCGGTTGATGGTAATTACAGTGGTGGCACACCAGCTTCTCTTCTTCGAAATGGTAACTGAGCGATACCTGGCAACGCCGGCAGATCAAAACGTGGCCGCAATCGCGGCACTGGATAAAAGTCGCTCCTCCGCGCCGGTTTAAAAACAGAATCGCCTGCTCTTTTCCGGACAGAGTCCTGGATAATTCATTTTGCAGAGCCCGGCTGAAAATTGAACGGTTGCCGGATTTAAGCTCCTGGCGAAGGTCAACCAGTTCTATTTCAGGTAATTCCGGTGAAACCCGGGGAGCCAGCCTATCGGGCAGAGAAAGCAGCCGGTATTGTCCGCGGGTGGCCAGGTAATAACTTTCCACGTCAGGTGTAGCGCTGCCCAGGACCAGGGTCGCCCGGTTGAGGCGGCACATCTCGACAGCCACCCGGCGGGCATGATAACGCGGGGAAGTATCCTGCTTGTAACTCCATTCGTGTTCTTCGTCGATAACTACCAGGCCCAGGTCGGGCACCGGAGCGAACAGGGCGCTCCTGGGCCCGATAACTACGCTGTATTTACCCTCTCGGATTTCCCGCCACTGGTCGAACTGTTCGCCCAGGCTCAGCTGGCTGTGCAGGACGGCAACCTGGTTGGGGAACCGGGCGGTGAAACGCTCGATGGTCTGGGGAGTCAGGCTTATTTCGGGTACCAGTACTATAGCTCGTTTGCCAAGGCGGATGGCTTCGGCAAGCACCTGCAGGTAGACCTCGGTTTTGCCGCTTCCGGTTACCCCATGAAGCAGGAAAACGCGGCTGAGGTTCCTATTAAGGCTTTCTGTGATAGTGTTAACGGCATGTGACTGAGGCCCGGTGGGGATAAGGGGTTTTTCGGCACAGGTGGTAACAACCGGAATCGGGCGCCGGTTGACCTGTTGCTGGCTTACCAGTATGAAGCCTTTTTCTGCCAGGCCCTTTCTGGCGGTTGTGGGGGCTGCGGTAGCCCGGCTAATATCCTGCCACGGGATGGGCCCGGGTCGATTGAAGAGGTATTCCAGAATAGCGGCTTGCCTGGGTGCCCTTTTTCCCAGTTTATCTATCGTCTCCCGGTCCAACCGTGGGGTGATGTTTAATTCAACAAAGGTATCCTGCCTGGGTTTTACCCTTTCCGGTCCAACTTCGAATTGCCGCCCGGCAAGTTCAAGATTGACCAGGCGGCTGATGGCCCTCTGTGCCCGGCGCACCCCCAGCATTTTTTCGATGTCCTTAACCTGCAAGGGTCCGGAATTGTTCAACCTTTCGAGCAGTTGTTGTTCATCATCTCCAAGCGGACCTGTTCTGGATTGTACAACGTTTCCCGTTGGGCAGAGCAGGCCGATGCTGCGGCGTTCGAAGCCTGGCGGCAGCATGAGTTCCAGGGCCTGGAATAGGGGGCAGCGATAATAGCCGGCTATCCATTTTCCAAGTTTGAGGGAAGCGGCTGAAAGTACCGGTGTGGTTTCTATGATATCGATGATTTCACGGGTTTCGGGGTAGCCGGGGATTTGACTGGTTTCAACCACGATGCCCTGAAGAATCTGCCGGCCAAAAGGAACCCATACTGCCTGGCCGGCTTTGACATCGAGGTTTGCGGGTATGCTATAGCTGAAAGCCGGCCGCTTTACGGCCGGCGAATTGACGCAGACCTCGGCATATGGCAAAGGCCATTTCCCCCGGTGGTTTATTCAGATTTGGAATCGGCCTGGACGGAGCGTTTTTCCTTAAGGCGGGCGGCCTTGGTAGAGAGTCCCCGCATGTAGAAAAGCCGGGCGCGGCGTACTTTGCCGTGCCTTAACACTTCCACTTTCTCAACGCGGGGAGAACTGAACGGGAAAGTACGCTCGACGCCTACACCATAGGCAACTCTCCTCACGGTGAAGTTGCCTCCGTCCTGGGCCTTTTTAACCTTAATTACTACACCCTGGAACACCTGGGTGCGTTCTTTTTCGCCTTCGACGATTTTGGCATATACTTTTACGCTGTCACCCGGTTCGAGTTCGGGGATATCGGGATTGGGCTCGGTTTTAATCAGTTCTTTGAATTCCATGGTATTAAATTATCTCCTGTGTTGCAAATAACTCATAATTAAAGCATTTTAGGGCTTGCTTTGGCAAGTCGACCGTGTGCGGGCCGGATGCGCCGGTTGGGCGCCTACCTTTATATATAGGATATATGCCGGTTAGAGGTGATTAAAGTATTCGAGCCTTGCCAGTAATTTCTGTTCCTGGGCTGTCAGAGAGGCTGAATCCAGCAGGTCAGGGCGGCGCTCGAGAGTTCGTTTAAGTGCCTGGGTGCGGCGCCATTTTTCAATTTCCCCGTGGTTGCCTGACAGCAGTATGTCCGGTACCCGGTACCCCCTGAAATCCGCCGGGCGGGTGTAGTGGGGGTATTCAAGGATCCCCCGGCTGAAGGAATCATCGGCAGAGGAGAGGGAATCGATAACACCCGGAATCAGCCGGACAATGGCATCGACCATCACAATGGCTGCCGGTTCTCCTCCGCTCAGGACATAATCTCCGATGCTGATTTCATCTGTTGCCAGGTACTGGCCGACTCTTTCATCGGCCCCCTCATAATGGCCGCAAATCAAAATAAGGCTTTCATATGAGGCCAGTTCCCGGGCGGTTTCCTGGTTAAAAAGCCTGCCCTGAGGGGAGAGCAAAACAACCGGTTTCCGGGGGTTCTTTACATAAGGTGAGCCTATCAGGTCTTCGACCGCCGCAAAAAGCGGCTCCGGTTTCAGCACCATTCCGGCCCCGCCGCCGTAAGGAGAATCATCAACCACTTTATGGCGGTCTGCAGCATAGTTACGGAAGTTGTTTACATAAATATCGACCAGGCCTTTGTCAACAGCTCGTTTTATGATGCTGGATGCGAACGGCCCATCGAACATTTCAGGGAAAAGGCTCAAAATATCTATGCGCATTTCAGTTTCTCAGTCAAACCTTCGGCAGTATTCTAGCACAGGTTTACTAGACATAACAAAAGAAATTCTAATTTTGATAAATTTTATAAAAAAAGTCTTGACAAGAGATATGTCCAGTAGTGTAGAATGGGATGCAATGGGATGAAGTGGGAGAAAAGTGATAGCGAGGGGAAGCAGTGTTTTTTGGTGAATTCGAATACCGGCTGGATGAAAAAGGACGGTTCCCGTTACCGCCCCGCTTCCGTCCGCTTTTAAAAGACGGTCTGGTACTTACCAGGGGCGTTGAAAACTGCATCACCGCCTATCCTCTTAATGAATGGAAGAAGCTTGCCCAGGAAGTAACCAAAGGCAATGCCATCAGCCGCTCCAAACAACGCCGTCTGAACCGGGCATTGTTTGCCAGCGCCTTTCTGATTCACCTCGATGGACAGGGCCGGATGACCGTTCCTCCCAAATTGAAAGATCTGGCCGGTATAGATGAAGAAGTCATTATCGCCGGCGCCAACAATTACCTGGAACTCTGGAGTCCGGAAGAATGGCAGGCAGAGCAGGCAATAGCCCAGGAACAGGCCTGGCAGATAATCGAGAGCATGGAAAATGAATAGTTCCCTTTCCGGGTTGCATAATCCGGTAATGCTGGATGAAGTTATCTGCCACCTCAGGGTTCAAACCGGCGGGCGTTACGTGGACTGTACTGCCGGTGCAGCCGGTCATTCCGAAGCAATACTCAAGGCCAGTTCCCCCGGTGGACAGCTTCTTGGTTTTGAAGCGGACCCCCAGGCGGTTGCCATCGCCAGACAGAGGCTCGAACCCTTCGGTTCAGCGGCGCTGCTGGTCAACCGCAATTTTGCTTCCCTGGAAGATGAATGCCTGGCCCGGAAGTATTTTCCGGTACACGGCATTCTTTTTGACCTGGGCCTATCATCCATTCAGCTCGGCGAAACGGGAAGGGGTTTCAGTTTTCAGTTCGATGCTCCGCTGGATATGCGCTTCAGCCCCGACCAGCATCTGACCGTGGCTGATATCCTCAACTCTTATACTGAAACCGAAATCGCCAACATTATATATAAATACGGAGAAGAACCAGCCAGCCGGCGCATAGCCCGGAGTATCGTTGCCAGCCGGCCAGTCAATACAACGTTTGAACTCGCCGGGCTGGTAGAAAAAGCTCTGGGCGGACGCAGAGGCCGGATTCACCCGGCCACACGTACCTTCCAGGCATTGCGCATTGCCGTTAACCGGGAACTGGAAAATCTCGAATCGGCGCTGCGCCAGGCGCTGAACCTGCTGGGATATGGCGGGCGCCTGGCGGTCATAAGCTATCATTCACTGGAGGACCGCATAGTTAAACGGGTTCTGCAGGAAGAATCACGGGACTGCTTATGCCTGCCTGGTATGCCGGTATGCACATGCGCTCACAAGGCGAGCATCCGTCTGGTAAACCGTAAAATCATCACTCCTTCCCCGGAGGAAATCAGCCGTAACCCCAGGAGCCGCAGTGCCCGTATGCGGGTGGCTGAGCGGGTAATCGCCCCCTCTGATACCAGGTTGAGTTCGGCCGGGCTTTTTTTTATCAGTCTGACCGGGTGCCTGGCGGGAGCCGCCGGGGTTTTCAGTCTTAACTAGATACGTAAACAGGGGAGAAATCCACCTGGAGATGAATATTTATTAAAAATGGCAGAAGGGGAGGTATTGAAGATGTGAACAAAGGGTTTTTAAAAGTTGATTAGAATAGTGTAAATATGGCGAAATCAAGAAGGAGGAAAAAATGGGGAAAAAGTCAATTATAACCTCGATAGACGTCGGTACAACCAAAATTTGTACAACCATTGCAGAATATAACGAAAATGGTGGTATCCGCGTCGTTGGTGTAGGCCTGTCGCCTTCTCACGGCCTTCACAAGGGCCTGGTGGTTAACATCAATGAGGCCCGGGAGGCTATCAGGGATTCGGTAAGAAAAGCAGAACAGGCCTGCGATTACCATGTGGAATCGGCCTATGTAGGCGTTACGGGCCGCCACGTCAGTTCCATGAACAACCGGGGAGTCGTTGCCATCACCCGCAATGACCGCCTGGTGCGTTCCGATGACCTCAAGAGGGTACTCAGTTCCGCCCAATCCATCAAGGTGCCCAACGACCGCCGCCTGCTCCACGTAATTCCACGCGGCTATTCGGTTGATGGACAAACCGGAGTAAAAAATCCGGTGGGCATGCACGGTTTCAGGCTTGATGTGGAGACTCACGTCATCACGGCAGCTGCCACCTCGATCCAGAACATGGTCAAATGCATTCGCGGCGTCGGCCTCGATATCGATGACCTGGTGCTGGAACCCCTCGCTTCCAGCGAGGCAGTGCTGACCGAAGATGAGAAACAGGTCGGTGTTATCCTGGCAGATATTGGCGGCGGCACTACCGATATCTGTATCTTCAAGGACGGCAGCATCTGGCACAGTTCCATTTTGCCGGTAGCCGGTTATCAGCTGACCCGGGATATCGCCATCGGGCTGGGGCTGCCCTTCGATGTTGCCGAGGAGATGAAAAAACGCTATGGCTCGGTTATGCCGGTATACGAAAGCCGCATGGAATCGGCCAACCCGATTTCTGCCGATGGGCACGGCGTATCCTATCAGGATCTGTGCGATATCATTCGCGCCCGCATGGAAGAGATCATGCGGCTGATACTGCTCGAGCTTCCCAGTGCTGACTATGAATCCCTGGTTCCGGCTGGCGTGGTCTTCACCGGCGGTTCATCCAATCTTTCCGGTGTGGAAGCGCTGGGCCGCGACATTATGCGCCTGCCTGTAAGGGTAGGGGTTCCGGCTCACGTCTACGGCATTACCGATTCCCTCAGAGACCCGGCTTATGCTACCAGCGTTGGCCTCTTGCTCTGGGGCGCCAAGAACTATGGTCCGGCCGGTCCTAAGCGGGGCGGCTGGTTCGGGTCAGCTATACGCAAGCTGGCATCCGGCTTAGGCCGGCTGTTTACCGCTTAAAAAGAATATGACCTTGTGAAAATATAAGGAGGAAATAAATGGCAAAAACAAGTTTTGTTCCCAATCCGGCCAAGATAAAAGTCATTGGTCTTGGCGGTGGCGGTTGTAATGCAGTTACCCGAATGGTCAGGGAAGAAATCCAGGGCGTTGAATTCATTGCCATGAACACTGACGCCCAGGCCCTGGCGATTACTGAAGCCCCTACCAGAATTCAGCTGGGAGAAAAAATTACCCGTGGGCTGGGTGTCGGCGGCGACCATAATATGGGTTCCAAAGCTGCCGAGGAAAGCCGTGATGAAATTAAAGAGCTTGTCAACGGCGCTGACATGGTCTTTATTACCGCCGGCATGGGCGGCGGAACCGGAACCGGTTCGGCTTCGGTGGTTGCTCAGATAGCCAAGGACAGCGGCGCGCTGACAATCGCCGTGGTTACCAAACCCTTCGGTTTCGAAGGTGCCCGCCGTGCATCGGTCGCCAAGGATGGCATCAACCGCCTGCTGGGCAAGGTGGATACCCTGATAATCATACCCAATGACCGTTTACTCGACCTGTGCGACCCCAAAACAGGCATGGATGCCGCTTTCAAGATGGCAGATGACGTGTTGCGCCACGGTGTACAGGCCATATCCGAGGTTATAACCGTGCCCGGTGTTATCAACCTCGACTTTGCCGATGTTAAAGCTATTATGAAAGACGCCGGCCCGGCCTGGATGAGCATCGGCCATGGCAGCGGCAAGAATCGCGCTGTGGATGCAGCCAAGGAAGCTCTGGCCAGCCCTCTGCTCGATGTGTCCATATCCGGTTCCAATGGTATCCTGTTTAATATTGTCGGTTCCGAAGACCTCACCCTTTACGAGGTTAACGAAGCCGCTGAGGTTATCAGGCAGGCGGTCGATCCTAACGCCAATATTATCTTTGGCGTCGGCACCAACTCTACCCTCGACCAGGAAGTCCGTATCACGCTCGTTGCTACCGGTTTTGTTACCAAGACCGGGTTCGAAGAAGGCAAGGATACCGAGAACGAACTCGCCGGCCTGCTGAAGAATATAAAGACCGAAGATGAACTGGATGTACCTTCCTTCCTTCGCAAGCCTCTTTTCAGTCGCCAGCGCCAGGTTTGCACTCCAACCGACAGGGTAGTCCGGCCGGAGCGGCAGGTCCCTACCAATTTAAGGTTTGAATAGCCACCCGCTTGGATAGACACCGAGGGGCGGCGCTCTTAAGAGCGCCGCCCCTTCATTTATTCACACGACCGGACCGCGCCTGCTAATTAAAAAATCTACCAAAAAGGACTGACGACTCTTGATAATCCGGCACCTCTTGCCTAAAATATAGCAACCGGTAAAACCCGGGTTTCGGGAGGAAATTATTGGAAAAGAAAACAACCGGAATAAAAATCATAGGAGCGGTGGCGGCAGTTGCCGCTTTTTTAATTATCCGCGCGCTTCCCGTTGGCGGTATGGATGAATCAGTCAAGGGCCTGCTGGCCATACTGGTTTCGGCTGTAATCCTCTGGATAACCACACCGGTTCCGGTGTATTTTACCGGTTTTCTCATCCCGATTGTCGCCTGGATCAGCGGAGTTGCCGGTTTTTCCATGGCCTTTTCCGGGTTTTCAGGTTCCACCTTCTGGTTTCTCTTTGCCGCACTGGGTATCGCCGGTTGTGTGCGCGAATCGGGTGTCGCCCGGCGAATTGCCCTCTTCATTATCACCCGGGGCAAGCCTGGTTACAGGCACCTGCTTATTTTAATATTTCTGGCCATGTTTATTCTGGGCTATATTCTGCCGCTGGCGGCAGCACGAGCCGCTTTGATGCTGGCCATGGTTACTCCCTTAATAGCCCTGTTCGGGGTTCACCCAAGGAGTAATGTAGGCAAATCCATGATACTGGCCGTTACCATGCTGGGAGCAGCCAGCGGCTGGCAGGTTCTTACCGGGGGTATGCCGGCCATGGTGTTATGGGGTTCGCTTGGACAGGCCGGCTATTATGTTTCCTGGATCGGCTGGGCTTTAATAATGGTAGTGCCAACTGCATTGATATTTATTGCCATGTTCTTTGTAATAACCCGGCTTTTCAAACCGGAGGTTACCGCCATATCCGGAGGGTTCGAAAGGGTGGAACGGGAGATGCGAGCCCTGGGGCCGATGAACAGAATAGAGAAGCGGACCCTGATCTATCTGGGGCTCATTGTTATTGCCTGGCTGACCGAACCCTGGCATAAAATAGGTGTCGAAGCGGTAGGCATAGTGGGTGTTCTGCTCTACATTCTGCCTGGCGCCGGTATAATGGATTTTGAAACTTTCATAAGAAAAGCGGTTCCATGGTCCCTGCTTATATTCGTGGGTTCACTCATGAGCCTGGTGGCTATGGCGGCCGGCACCGGGCTGGGAGATTACATCGGCGAGCAGCTGGTGACTCCGGTATATTCATTTGCTGACAGCCCCTTAACATTCATACTGGCAACCTGGCTTTTAAATACGGTGGTAGCCGGATCCATGCTGCTGGTGCCCTCACTGGTATTGTTCGTGCCGGCTATAATTGCCGCGGCCATAGGCGCTGGAGTAGATCCTGTACTGGGCGCTTTGATTTACCTGAGCTGTTTCCCCCAGGTACTGTTCTGGGCTGGTGTTCCTTTCTTCCCGCTGGCGCTGGGCAGTGGAGTGGTCGAGCCGAAGGATTGGATGAAAGCCGGTTTTTTCTACTGGCTGCTGTGGCCGGTAGTTCACATTATCTGCTCCTATACCTGGTACCCGCTGCTGGAAATGATCGGCATTCTTTGATAAATTTGCCCGGTTGATTTTCAAGAGCCGGCCGCGTATACGCCGATCGTTAATCTGTATTGCTTTAATTTGGTTTTAGAGGCTACAATAAAGCTATGAGTATCACGCTTAAACTCCTGGGATTGCAGGAACTGGAAATTGAAATAGCAGCCCTGGAGAAAGCCCTGGCTGAGGCTCGTCGCCAGCTCGGGGAAAGCAAGCTGCTGTGTGAGACCAGGCAGAACAAGGCACGGCTTGAAGAGTGCCACCGGGAAGCATTGAGCCGTCTGAAAACGCTTGAATGGCAGTCTGAAGATCTGAAAAACAAATTGAAACACGTCAACGACCAGCTTTACAGCGGCCGGATTAACAATCCCAAGGAACTGACCAGCCTTCAGCATGAAGCGGAAGTGTTAAACGCCAATATGGCCGATATTGATGAAAAAGCCCTGTGCGAGATGGAAAATGCTGACACCTTAAGTGGTGAGTTGAACCTGGCCGTCGAAGCTCTTGCCGGAATTGAAGAAAGCTGGAAGCTGGATCAGCAGCAGCTAACGGGGGATATACAAGTTATACTGGAAAAACTGGCCGGCCTCAGGCAGAAACGAGATGAGGCTGCGGGCGCAATCGATGCTCAGGCCGTGCAGGTATATGAAAGGATAAAAGCCCAGCGCGCCTTTGCTGTTGCCAGGGTAGTTAACGGTGCCTGTGAAGGTTGTCATATAAGCCTCTCCTCCGCCCAGCTGCAACATGCTCGCAGCGCCTCGATGGAAAAATGTGCCAACTGTGGCAGGATACTTTTCTGTGAATAGTCCTGATACCGTAATTATTCATTCGGATGGAGCCTCCCGCAATAATCCCGGACATGCTGCCATCGGAGTAGTAATCACCGATGTAGGGGGTCAGGTGCTTGGAACAATTTCCCGCTGTATCGGCATCACTACCAATAATCAGGCGGAATACCGGGCGCTCATAGCCGGGCTGGAAGCTGCTTTGAGGATGGGGGCGGACGAAGTAAGGGTGAAGGTCGATTCAGAACTGGTTGTAAAACAGCTCCAGGGCCAGTACCGGGTTAAAAATGCCGACCTGAAGCCCCTGTACCTGAAAGTTGCCACGCTGCTCTCAAGTTTTAAAAAATATTCCCTGGCTCACGTTCCCAGGGCTCAAAACAGAGAAGCTGACAGGCTGGCCAACCTTGCCCTGGATAACCGAATCCTCTAGCCTGTTCTTTCACTGAAAGCTGCAGCTATTAATGGTATAATTGAAGTGCTGAAGCCAGGTAGGCCGGGTGGCCGCCCTCTGTTTGCTCAGAGGGAGGAAAGTCCGGGCTCCAACGGGCAGGATGCTGGGTAATTCCCAGGAGGGGTAACCCTACGGAAAGCGCAACAGAAACATACCGCTTTTTCTTAACCGGAAAAGCAAGGGTGAAATGGTGAGGTAAGAGCTCACCAGCAGCCGGGAGACCGGTTGGCTGGGCAAGCCCCATCCGGAGCAAGGCCAAATAGGGGGACATTTTGGGTGCCCGGCCCGTCCCCGGGTTGGCCGCATGACCCTGGTGGCAACATCAGGGCTAGATAGATGGTCACCGGTTTTCTCTTCGAGGAAACTACAGAACCCGGCTTACAGGTCTGCCTGGTTTCAGCGCCTGCTTTCTGGATCCGGCCCGAACAAATGAAGGAGTTATATCATGTCCAGGACTGTAAAAATTCTCCTGGGCCTGGTGGCCGCAGGATGTATTGCCATGGTGTCCTTTACCGGCGGAGTGCTGCTCGGCGGCTATTCTGCGCCGGCTGACGAAAATTTCAGGGCAGTCGAGGACGCCTGGCGTATTATAACCCAGGACTATATCGGCGCCGGCAGCATCGATAAGGCGGCTCTCAGCCAGGCAGCCATCGAAGCCATGATGGAGTTTGTCGACGACCCCTATTCCTCCTACCTGGACAGCGAAGCCTATCATTCCGGCTTGTACCAGTTGGAGGGTAAGTATGAAGGCATCGGAGCCGAAGTGTCCATGGTTGATGAACAAGTCGTAGTCATCGCCCCTTATGCCGGTTCCCCGGCGGAAGCGGCTGGAATTCAGCCCGGAGACATAATTACTGCCGTTGACGGTGAGACTATAGCCGGGATGAGCCTCATGGAAGTGGTACTCAAAGTACGCGGCCCGCAAGGTACAACGGTGAACCTTACCATTTCGCGCCCGGATACAGTTCAGATACTCGATATCGCCGTGATGCGTGGAGAGGTTTATGAAAAAAGCGTTGACTTTGAAATGATGGGGGATTACGCAATTATCGATATCAGCCAGTTCGCCGAGAACACCAACAAGGAACTGGGTGATGTTTTGAAAGAAGTCGACAGCCGCAGCGCAGCCGGTATAATTCTCGACCTCAGAAACAACCCCGGCGGCCTGGTGGATACCGTAGTAGATGTTGCCAGCCGTTTCATTGACCAGGGCGTGGTATTTACAGTTGAATTTTCCGACGGCAAGACCGAGATCTATGAGGTAAACACGCAGAGTCAAACCACCAGCCTGCCCATGGTGGTACTGGTCAATGGCTTCAGCGCTTCCGGTTCCGAAGTCATTGCCGGAGCTATGCAGGACCATGACCGTGCCGTCGTTGCCGGCGCTACTACCTTCGGCAAGGGCAGTGTCAATGTCCTGACCCAGATCGGTTCGAACCAGGGAATGTATATAACCATAGCCCGCTGGTTAACCCCGGACGGGCATATGATAGAAGGCAGGGGCATTACTCCGGATGAAGAACTTGCCCTTTACGGCGATGACCTTATTGACTGGGCTATTGACTACCTGGAAAACCGGTAGGCAGTTCCAGCCAGCCTGGTGATATTTGACCGTTAAAAGGATGGTAGCCTATAATCCTGTAACTGAGCCTTTGCAGAAATTACGGTGTATAAACATTGAACCAGCAAATTAATGATTTAAGAAACCAGGCCATTACCGGCCTTAAAACCGTTACCAGTTCCGAAGAGCTGAATAACTGGAGAGTGCGTTACCTGGGCAAGAAAAGCGGCCTAATGGCGGTTTTAAAAGGCCTGGGAGAACTGCCCGCTGAAGAGCGCAAGACGGTGGGCGGCCAGGCCAACCAGTTGAAAAAAGAGCTGGAAGCTCTCCTCGAAGAAAAGGAAGAAGCCCTGGCAGCCGTTTCGAGCCTCTCAGCTGGCGAAAATACTGTTGACATAACTCTTCCCGGGCGGCCGGCAAACCTGGGAAAGCTGCACCCGATGACCCTGGTCTTACGTGAACTGGGTGAAATATTTGCCTCGATGGGTTTTGAAATCGTGGAAGGCCCGGAAGTCGAGTGGGATTACTATAATTTCGAAGCCCTCAATATACCCAGGGAGCACCCGGCCAGGGATTCCATGCAGACCTTCTGGGTGGACGCGCCCCCGGGAGAGAACGGGTGGGAAATGCTTCTTCGTACCCATACCTCTCCCATGCAGATACGGGTGATGGAAAAACAGAAACCGCCGCTGCGTATTGTGGTTCCCGGCAGGGTATTTAGATATGAAGCCACCGATGCTACCCATATACCTATGTTCCATCAAATCGAAGGCCTGGCTATTGACAAGGGCATAACCATGGCTGACCTTAAAGGGACTTTGTATGAATTCTCGCGGCGCTTTTTTGGCACCGATAGACGAGTACGCTTTCGCTGTGACTTTTTCCCCTTTGTCGAACCGGGTGTGGAGATGGCAGTCGAGTGCGGCGTTTGCAAGGGCGAAGGCTGCCGGTTGTGCGGCCAAAGCGGCTGGATCGAAATTCTGGGTGCAGGGATGGTTCACCCCAGAGTTCTCGAAGCAGGTGGTATCGATCCGGACGAGTATTCGGGCTTTGCTTTTGGTATGGGAGTTGAACGCATACCGCTTTTGCGTTACGGCATTGACGATATTCGCCTGTTCTACTCAAGCGATTTACGCTTTTTAAGGCAGTTTTAAGCTATGAAAGTTCCTGTAAGCTGGCTCAAAGAGTATATCCAGGCACCGTTCGAAGTTGAAGACCTGGCTCACCGTCTGACAATGGCTGGAACCGAGGTCGCCTCGATTTCGGAAACAGGTTCGGATTGGGACGGGGTATGCGTCGGCCTGGTTCTGGCCGTCAATTCTCACCCGAATGCCGACCGTCTGCGCCTGGTTACCGTAGACAGTGGCAGCGGTACGGTTGAAGTGGTCTGCGGCGCTCCCAATGTTGCCCCGGGGCAGAAGATCTGTTATGCGCGTATAGGGGCATGTCTGGTTGACGGGCATACCGGTGAACCGGCTGTATTGAAGCCGGCCAAGATTCGCGGTGTGGTATCTTCCGGAATGGTTTGTTCCGAAAAGGAACTGGGGCTTTCCGATGAACATGAAGGCATTCTGGTACTGCCGGAATCGGCTCCGGTTGGAACCTCGTTAAGGGACTACCTGGGAGAAACCGTTCTGGACCTTGAAGTTACCCCCAACCGCCCGGACATGCTTTCGGTTATCGGCATTGCCAGGGAAGTCGGCGCCCTGATGGGCAAACCTGCCCGGGTCGTCGATCCTGAATTTACCGGCACCGGCAAAAAGATATCAAGTGAACTGACTATTGATATCGAGGCGCCGGACCTGTGCCCGCGCTATACGGCAAGCCTGATAAAAGGAATAACCATCGGCGAGTCTCCCGATTGGCTGAAACGGCGGCTGGTCAATGCCGGCATGCGGCCTATCAATAACGTGGTCGACGTTACCAACTACGTGATGCTTGAATATGGCCAGCCCTTGCACGCCTTTGATTTCGATAAGCTGTCCGGAGCCCGGATTACAGTGCGCCGGGCCAGGGAAGGACAGGTGTTCGTCACTCTTGACGGAGCTGAACGTAAACTGACCGGAGAAATGCTGATGATATGCGACGGCCGGGGCGAAGTAGCCATTGCCGGCGTAATGGGCGGCGCCAACAGTGAAGTTGTTCCGGGCACTACCAGTGTATTGCTGGAATCGGCCAGTTTCAACCCGGCAAGCATCCACTATACTTCCTCAAAGCTTGGCCTTTCCAGCGCTGCCAGCCAGCGCTTCGAACGCGGCCAGAGCCCGTTTCTAACACTGCCTGCTTTAAACCGGGCTACCCGGCTTATTATTGAGGTAGCCGGAGGCGAGGCAGCTCAGGGCGTAATCGATGCAGCGCCGGGTCTTAAGCCGCACCAGCAGGTCACAGTCGGTACCGGCAGAATAAATTCACTGCTGGGCACAAACTATCCTGAAACGGAAATTATCGATGCCCTGGTTTCGCTGGGCTGCACGGTTAAATCCTGCCAGGCAGGCAGTGAACTGGCAGTAACTGCACCCGAATGGCGAAGTGACATAAATCTCGAAGCCGATGTTGTCGAAGAAGTTGCCCGTTTCAAAGGGTATGATAATATTCCCATGACCATGCTTGCCAAGTCGATTCCTCACCAGAGCCCCAGCCCGATGCTCAGTTTTAAACACCGTTTGAGGGAAGCCATGGTGGGATTGGGCTTCCAGGAGATATTGAACTGGTCTATGACCAACACAGTGGCGCTCAGTAAGGCCTTAAACCAGGCGGAACTGTCCGTGCGTCCGCTTTATCTGAAAAAGCCCATGACCCTGGAGCAGGAATGCCTGAGGACCAGCCTGCGTCCGGGTTTGCTTTCGGCGCTGGCTTCCAACCGCCGGTTTGAGGACAGTGAGATCCAACTCTTCGAACTGGGCACCGTTTATTTACCTGCCGGCACCGGTTTGCCGGAAGAACCCCAGGTAGCCGGAGGTATAATGGGTTCATCCCAGGTTAAACGTCACTGGAGCGAAGAAACCAGGCCGTTCGACTTCTACGACCTGAAGGGCAAAGTCGAAGCTCTGCTTGGTTACCTTGGGGCCAGCCCGTCATTCGAACCCTGCCAGGACAGCGGGCTCAAACCCGGCCGCCAGGCAGCCGTACTGGTTAAGGATGTAGCGGTCGGGGTTATCGGGGAAGTTAACCCGCAGGCAGGGCGCGCCTTCGAAATAGATGAGCCGGTATATTACTTTGAAATAGATATCACCCGCCTGTTGCCGCTTACGGTTGAAGATCGGCAGTATCAGCCGATACCTCGCTACCCGGCGGTCGTCAGGGATATTGCCCTGGTAATGGATACTGCTGTAAAACACCGGCAGGTTGAGGAAATCATTGCCGGGTTCCCGCTGGTAGCCGAAGTAAGGCTCTTCGATATCTATGCCGGCAAGCCCGTTCCCGCAGGTAATAAATCGATGGCTTACCGCCTGACTTTCCAGAGCCAGAAAAAGACTCTCACCGATGACGCCGTGGACCGGGTCCTGGAACAGATACTTGCCAGGCTGAGTTCCGGGCTAGGCGCCGTTCTCCGCCGCTGATAGCCTGTTACAAACCGCCTCCGTGATATCTGCCAGCGCTACGATTTCGGGTTTTTTCTCATGGCGCCACTTCAACTCGACACTGCCTTTTTCCAGGGTTCTGGGGCTTACGGTTATGCGCAGTGGTATGCCAAGAAGATCTGCGTCATTGAACTTAACCCCGGGGGAATCCGGCCTGTCATCATACAGAACCTCGACCCCTGCCCCGGTCAAAGCGCAATACAGGTCTTCAGCAGTCTTGGCTACCTTGTCATCTTCCATGAACAGGGGACACAGGTAAACATGGTAGGGGGCAATGCTCACTGGCCAGATTATGCCTTTTTCGTCATGGCTGGCTTCGATTACGCTGGCCAGCAGCCGGCCGATACCGATGCCGTAGCAGCCCATCACGATTGGCCGGCTTATCCCTTCCGCATCGGTGTAGTAAGCGCCAAGTTTTTCTGATAGCAAAATGCCCAGTTTAAAGATATGGCCTACCTCGATGCCTCTGGCTGATTTCAGGGCGCTGCCGCATTCGGGGCAGCCTTCACCGGCTTGAGCCAGGGCGATATCGCCTATCAGGTCGACCTTGAAATCACGCGGGTAATTGACATTATTTAGATGATAGTCCGGCTTATTGGCTCCAGCCACGAAATTTGTGCCCATGGTGATGGATTCATCGGCAACGATTCGAATGCCTTTCAATCCGATGGCCGATGCCGAACCGGCTACCAGTTCGGCCTGCTTAACTTCATCCGGCAAAGCCAGGCGCAATTCCTTTGCTTTCAGCAGGTTTTTCAGTTTAATTTCGTTGACCTCAATATCGCCTCTGAGGGTAACAAAGATTATTTCTCCATCGGCTATATAAAAAACGGCTTTTATGGTCTGAACCTTGGGAATACCCAGGTATCGGGCAACTTCTTCTATGGTTTTCTGGCCGGGAGTGGCTACTTCCCGGGTCACCATGGGGTCCTGGTTAACGCCTTCAGCCTTTATGCTGTTTGCCTTTTCGGAATTGGCGGCATAACCGCATTTATCACAGTAGATGATGACATCTTCGCCGCATTCGGTGACAGCCATAAATTCACTGGAGTCCTTGCCTCCTATGGCGCCGGAATCAGCCTGAATCATGATTACGGGCAGCCCGGTGCGCCGGTAAATGTTCTGGTAAGCCCGGCGCATTTTCCGGTAGCTTTCGTCCAGTCCTTTTTCATCGATATCGAAACTGTACAGGTCCTTCATGGTGAACTCCCGTACTCGTATGAGCCCGCCGCGCGGGCGGGGTTCATCCCTGAACTTGGTCTGGATCTGATAGGGTAGAACCGGTAAATCCCGGTAGCTTTTGACAAAATACCCCACCAGGTCGGTTATTACTTCCTCGTGAGTCGGACCGAGAACCAGCCGGCGTTCTTTTCTGTCGGATAGCTCAAAGAGATTTTTGCCGAAAGCTTCAGCCCTGCCGCTTTTATCCCATAATTCCCTAGGTTGCAGCACTGGCAAGCCGATCTCCTGGCCTCCAGCCTTGTCCATTTCATCCCGGATTATGTTTTCGATTTTTTTAAGGCTGCGCAAGGCCAGGGGCAGGTATGAGTAAACACCTGCGCAGAGCTGGCGTATCATGCCGGCTCTCACCATGAGCTGGTGGCTTATAGTATCGGCTTCAGCCGGGATTTCCTTTAAGGTTTTACCGATTAACTTTGAAAAGCGCAATTCCCGTTTCTCCTTATGAATGCCATTATGAGAATTTGTTCCGGATAAAGTATAACAGGTTTAAAAGCCTTGATGGTAGCACCGCCGCGCTGGCAGAGCTACCCTCGGAAACGGTCTATTTCGGCCAGGAGTTCTGTAAGAATATCGGCTTCATCGATGGTTTTTATTTTTTCACCCCGGCTGAAAAGAACGGCTCTGCCTTTGCCGCCGGCGATGCCGATATCGGCATCCCTGGCTTCTCCGGGCCCGTTGACCGCGCATCCCATCACCGCCACTTTCAGGACCTTGGGGCAAGCGGCAAGGCGCTGCCTTACCTCTGCGGCAATCCCTCTGACATCTATTTCCGTACGCCCACAGGTGGGGCAGCTGATGATTACCGGCCCGCGGCTGCGCAGGTTCAGGCTCTTTAAAATTTCCCAGGCTGTTTCGACCTCTTCTATCGGTGGGGCGGTCAGGGAAACCCGGATGGTATCACCGATACCTTCATAAAGGAGGGGAGCCAGGCCGGCTGTCGAGCGGATTACGCCTTCCGGTGGTGTTCCGGCTTCGGTTATACCCAGGTGCAGCGGATAGTCAATCAGCGCAGACGCTTTTTGGTAGGCTTCGATGGTGGTGGGCACGTCGAAAGCTTTCAGGGAAGCCTTTATCAAGTCGAAACCGAGGCTTTCCACCAGTTCGATTTCACGCATCAAAGCAGCAACCATTCTATCAGCCGCGGGTAAAGACTTGTCGATATCAGCCGGCAGGGACCCGGCATTTACCCCGATGCGGATGGGTACCTGCTTTTTTATGGCGGCTCTAACCACCCGGGTAACTTTTTCCCGTCCGCCGATGTTGCCGGGATTCAACCGCAGGCCGTCGATACCGTTTTTAATCACTACCAGGGCAAGACGATAGTCGAAATGGATATCGGCAATAAGGGGCAGACGGGCACATTTTTTTATTTCAGCCAGCGCGCTGGCGGCTTCCATATCAGGAACAGCTACACGTACAATTTCGCAGCCGGCGTCCTCTAGCTGATCAATCTGGCGCAGGGTAGCCTTTACATCGCGCGTATCGGTCTTGGTCATGGATTGCACTACGACCGGCGCATTGCCACCGACTATAACATTGCCGATTCTGATGGGTTTAGTCTTACGCCGGTTTATCAAGGTATGGCGCTGCCTCCACCGATAATACGGGCCAGGTCCTGAACGGTAACTGCCAGCATAAGCAACATGAGCAGGATAAATCCAGCCAGGTGAACCAGACCTTCTTTTTTCGGGGATATCTTCTTGCCCTTTCGTATCCATTCAAGCAGCACGAACATAATACGTCCGCCATCCAGGGCCGGCAGCGGCAGCAGGTTGATGATGCCCAGGTTTATGGAAAGGAAAGCGGCAAATTCCAGCAGGGGGCTGACTCCCGCCCGGGCAACCTCGCCTGTAAGCTGGGCGATGCCAACCGGCCCGGTAACGCCGCCGGCCGGGGCTGCTCCGGTCAGCAGGCTGAGGATTGAATTCTTGAAAAGTACCAGAGTCTCAAACGTTTCGCGTATCCCCCGGGGAATGGCTTCCCAGAACGGCAGGCTTTCGCTGACTACTTCTATGTTATCCGCTTTGAGCCCGACTCCCACTGCACCCTGGCCTTCGGGCGGCTTCCAGCGCGGGATGAGGCTGGAGACATATTCGGTGCCGGCTCGTTCGTAAACCATATCGATTTCTTTACCCAGGTTTAACTGTACGTATCGGTTTACGTCGATAAGGCTTTCGATTTCACGCCCGTTGATGGCAAGCAGCCTGTCACCCGGCTGCAGTCCGGCGCTTTGAGCAGGCGAGCCGGTTGATATCTCGACCACGTTAACGTCGCTGTAAACGGCCTGATGGGGGATCATGAGGGCAATCGAAATAAGCAGGAAGGGCAGGAGGAAGTTCATAACCGAACCTGCTGAAAGTACCACCAGTCTTTTCCAGGGTTTCTGGCTGGCCAGGCTGCGTTCGATGTTCGGGTCCTCTTCGCCCGCCATCTTGGTAAAACCGCCCAGGGGGATAGCGTTTAATGAATACAGGGTTTCTCCCCGCTGAACGGTAATCAGCCGGGGCGGGAAACCGATACCGAATTCTTCGACCTTGATGCCGAAACCCTTGGCGGCGCCGAAATGGCCCAGTTCATGAGCGATTATGACGAGCGCCAGTACGAATAAAAAAGCTAAAAGGGTTATAAGTATATCCATATCACTCTCTGCTAATGGTTATTGCCCGGTTTCGGGCGGTTATTGCCGCTTTTTCAATGGTATCCAGATCCGGGTTTCTACAGGAATTATGCTCATCGAGCACCTGTTCTATCAGCCCGGCAATACGGGGAAAACTGATTTCACCGTTCAAAAACAGTTCAACCGCAGCTTCCCCGGCGCCGCACAGGGCAGCCGGATAGGTACCGCCCTGCCTGCCGGCATTGACGGCCAGTTCAAGGCAGGGGAAAGATCTCACGTCCGGCTCCTCGAAAGTCAGGTTGCCCAGCCCAGCCCAGTCTATTCGAGGCAGGGACGGGTTGGCCCATCTTTCCGGATATGACAGGGCGTATTGAATAGGCAGGCGCATATCGGGGTAGCTCAGGTGGGCCTTTATGGAACCGTCAACGAATTCCACCATCGAATGAACCAGGCTGGAAGGATGAACCAGCACTCTTATTTTATCATAACCAATATCGAACAGATGGTGAGCCTCGATGACTTCCAGTCCTTTGTTTAAAAGGGTTGCCGAATCGATGGTTACCTTGGGTCCCATAAGCCAGGAAGGGTGTTTTAACGCCTGTGCCGGAGTTACCCCGGCAAGCCGGGAAGGAGTATAACCCAGAAACGGCCCGCCGGAAGCGGTCAGGGTAATGCTTTCAACTGCCTGCCCCTCACCTTTCAAGCACTGCCAGATGGCGCTGTGCTCGCTGTCAACCGGAAGGATCCGGCCGCCGCTTGAGGCAAGCTTCTGCTTGATAAGACTGCCAGCCATTACCAGGGACTCCTTGTTGGCCAGAGCGATGGTTTTGCCCGCTCCGGCAGCCAGCCATGTCGGTTTCAGTCCGGCCAGGCCGGCAGGGGCCATCAGCACGATATCAACTTCCGGAAGGCTTACCATCTCCTCAAGGCTGATAAACTCGCCATGTTCCGGGCGCCCGGAGCCGTTTTGCACAAACAAATACCGGGGCTTGAACTCACGGGCCTGTTCTTCCAGCAGCACGGTGTTCCGGCCGGCTGCCAGGGCGGTTACCTTGAAACAGTCCGGAAAAGCCCGGATTATTTCAAGCGTCTGGCGTCCGATAGAGCCTGTGGAGCCGATGACGGCAATGCGTCTTAAACCAGCCATATTACATAATAGTATACCACGATGGAGGCAAAAACCACGCTGTCCATGCGGTCCAGGCAGCCACCATGTCCGGGAACCGAATTACCGGAATCTTTGGCTTTCATATTGCGCTTGAAAAGGGACTCAACCATGTCTCCCATTTGACCGAAGGAACTGACAAGCAAACCCAGGATCACCGCCTCTATCCAGCTGATGGGTAAGTGAAAAATCAACGCTACCAGGGGGGCCAGAAGCATGCCGCCGGCCAGGCCGCCTATGGCTCCTTCCCAGGTTTTTTGCGGACTTATATTGGGGGCGAGTTTATGCCTGCCGCAAAGGCCGCCGGTAAAGAAAGCGGCTGAATCGGAGGCAAAGGTTGTGAAAAGAGCCAGAAAAACCCACCCGGCACCATCCGGGAGCAGCCTGAGCGCCACCAGGTAGCTGAGCAGCAGACCAACGTACATGACGCCCGCTACCGTCCAGGCCCAGCTGGCGAAGGCCGATTCTTTTTGTTTTCTAAAGAGCATCCATACAAGGCTGAATACAATGCCGCCGGTTATGACTGTTACCGGCGGTACAACCCCGGTAAGGTTCGGGCTTGCTATCAGCACCATGCCCCATATTATGCCGAAAACTGTAAGGGGCTGAATTTGCATGGTTGAGTTTTTCACCAATCGATAAAACTCAAACAAGGCCAGCCCGCCCCACATCACCGCTCCGAGTGTCAGCCATGAAACAGGCCTGTCGAACCAGGCGGCGAGAATCACTATCGGGATTAGCAACAGTGAAGTGATGAGGCGCTGTTTTAAATTAGTCACCGCCAAAGCGCCGCTCCCTTTGCATGAAAGCCGAAAGCGCCCTGGCCATTTCGCCAGTGTTGAAATCCGGCCACAGGACCGAGCTGAAATATAACTCGCTGTAGGCCATTTGCCACAATAAAAAATTGCTCAACCTTAGCTCGCCCCCGGTGCGTACCAGCAGATCCACATCCGGCATGTGCGCGGTATAGAGGTAGTTGCCGAACGAATCCTCGCTGATGTCATCCGGTTTCAGGCCAAGGCTTATGATTTGTTTCACCGCCTCTGTTATTTCGGTGCGCCCCCCATAATCGAAGGCGAAGTTGACGGCTATGCCGGTATTGGATTGCGTTTTTGCTACAGCATTTTCAATGGCTTTGCTGAGCTTGGGAGAAAGCCGGTCGGTGCGGCCGAGGTGGTTAATCTTGAATCCAAGTTTGTTGAGCTTGTGGCTTTCTTTTTCAACATATTGCTCGAGCATCCTCATAAGCTCGCTTACCTCTTCGGCAGGCCGGTTCCAGTTTTCGGTAGAGAAGCTGTAGAGCGTTACGTATGAAATGCCTCGCGAGTCGAGATACTTGATTATTTCCAGGGCGTTGCTTGCACCGGCACGATGGCCTTCAATTCTGGAAAGGCGCCGCTGTTCAGCCCAGCGGCGGTTGCCGTCCATAATTATTGCGACATGTTTTGGAAAGTGTTGTTCCATTGAAGGCTATTTTACACTATCGGTGGTAATTAGGGTAGCATTCAGAGATGGCAAGGAACGGATAATGGAAAATGCAGCCGCACAACTATGGGGGCTTGGAGGATGACCGGCACCGGTTAAACTACACTTCTCTAAGTTCGGCTTCCTTGGACATGCGTTCCTGCTCGGCCATAAGGATAACGCCGTCGGTGATTTTCTGCAGTTTATCCAGAGTTACGCGGCATTCATCCTGGGATATTTCCTTAACCTTTTCCAGTTGTTTAATTTTGTCAGCCACGTCACGGCGCACATTACGAACCGCTATTTTGGTATCCTCTTCACGCCGGCGTACCATTTTAATGAGTTCTTCACGCCGCTCTGAGGTGAGCGGCGGAATTTTCAGCCGGATCAGGTTGCCGTCGGTCGACGGATTCAGGCCTACGTTGGCTTTCATGATGGCTTTTTCGATGGCATGCATGCTGCCGGGCGCCCATGGTTGAACAACCAGCATATCCGGGCCCGATGTTGTAATACTGGCCATATGGCTGAGGAGCTGGGGCATGCCCATATATTCTACCTTGATATGTGAAACCAGTGTCGGGTTGGCCCGGCCGGTATGAAAGGTCGACAGTTCCTGTTTGAAAACCTCCAGAGAGGATTCCATTTTTTTCTCGGCTTCAATCAGTAATTCTGCAGTCATCATTATTCCCCCGTAATCAGAGTTCCAATTGGTTCACCGTTGATCACACGTTCCAGGCAGTTTTCCATGTCCAGGTTGAACACGATTATGGAGACTTTATTTTCCAGGCACAGTGAGAGGGCGGTGGAATCCATTACTCCGAGCCGCTTGTTAAGGGCATCCAGATAGGTCAGGCGGTCGAATTTGCGGGCATCGGGATGGAGTTTAGGGTCGGCAGAATACACTCCGTCTACATGGTTTTTACTCATGAGAAGCACGTCGGCTTCAATTTCTATAGCTCTTAGTGCGGCTGCCGTATCGGTCGTCATAAAAGGGTTGCCGGTTCCACAGGCCAAGATGACCACTCTGCCCTTTTCGAGGTGGCGAATAGCCCGGCGGCGAATGAAAGGTTCGGCAACCTGCTGTATGTTAAGGGCAGACTGGGTGCGGGTGTCAACACCGATACGTTCCAGGGCAGCCTGTAGAACTAAAGAATTGATCAGCGTAGCCAGCATGCCGGCATAATCGGCAGTCGCCCGATCCACGCCATCCTTTTCCGCCTGACAGCCTCGCCAAATATTACCGCCGCCGACAACAACGGCAATCTGAACATTCATTTGAAGTGCCTGTTTTATCTGGTTGGCAACCCGGTTGACTGTAGTGGCGTCAATACCAAAGGCGGTTTGGCCTTTAAAAGCCTCACCGCTGAGTTTCAAGAGAACTCGCTTGTATTTGGCTTTAGGCATTATTCCTTTTGCCAGTCACCCAATTCGAAGCGGGTAAAACGGCTCACCCGGATATTCTCCCTGGTTTTGGCTATGGTTTCAACAATTAAATCGTTGATGGTGCGAGACTGATCTTTAATAAAAGGCTGCTCGAGGAGGCAGAGTATTTCCGGTCCTTCCTCGGTATCCGCGGGTATTTCTTCCTTGCCTATATAACAGGGATTCATGGCTGTGATCTGCATAGCAATATCATGAGCCAGGGCTTTGAATTCTTCCGTGCGGGCAACAAAATCTGTTTCGCAATTAAGTTCAACCAGCGCACCTACCCGGCCGCCGGCATGAATATAGGCTTCAACCAGGCCCTGGCCGGTAGCCCGGTCGGCCTTTTTAGCAGCCCTGGCATAACCCTGTTCCTTGAGGGCTTCAGTTGCTTTTTGAATATTCCAGTCACACTGGACCAAGGCATTGCGGCAATCCATGACACCGGCGCCGCACTGCTCTCTCAATTCTTTGATTATGGCAGTTTTGTCTTCCAAAACCTTCTCCTTAAAATCTACTAGTTAGTTTCTCCGGCAACGGCCATCTCTTCATCCTCTTCCATTTCAGGTGTCTGGTCGGCCGCTATAGTTTGACTAAGGTTTTGCCCTTCTATGACGGCTGAAGCAATCTTGCCGGTAATAAGTTTGATGGCCCTTATGGCATCATCATTGGCGGGAATGGGGAAGTCTACTTCGTCCGGGTTGCAATTGGTATCTACGATGGCGATAACCGGAACGCCCATCTTCCTGGATTCAGAAATGGCAATCCTTTCCTTGGCCGGGTCTACAACGAAAATGGCATCAGGCAGATCGGTCATTTCCTTGAAACCGCCCATATTTTTATTCAACCGTTCTATCTCCTCCATCTTCTTGCGGGCTTCCTTTTTGGGCAGCCTGGCAAATTCCCCGCGTTCATGCTGGTCTTCGAGGCGTACCAAGTAGTCCATCCGGGACTGTATAGTGGAAAAGTTGGTCAGAATACCGCCGATCCAGCGCTGGTTTATGAAATACATGTCACAGCGGGTGGCTTCCTCCAGGATAATGGCCTGAGCCTGTTTCTTGGTACCGACAAAGAGAATTTTACCTCCCTCAGCTACCAGTTGTTTAACATGCTGGCAGGCTTTGTCCAGCAGGTCGGCTGTCTTTTCAAGGTCAACAATGTGAATCTTGTTGCGCTTGGTAAAGATGTAGCGCTTCATTTTGGGGTGCCAGCGGCTTGTCTGGTGGCCGAAGTGCGCCCCGGCTTCCAATAGTTCCTTAATGGTGGCTGTATCCGGCAATCACGTCCTCCCTTAGTGCAGCATAATTTTAGCTTGCTGTTATCAGTCTATCAGTATAACACAAGACTGTTTGGGCAACAAACAGACCGGTGAAGCGTTTTATACCGGTTGCTGGCCGCTCAGCTTGTGTTTGTGAGTCCACTCAAGTATTGAGCTGACTATTTCGTCCGGACTGTCGCTTAACCTGAGCAGGCTCAAGTCCTTCTCTGAAATAAATCCCTGGGACAGCACCGATTCCTTGAGCCAGTTTATAAAACCGTTCCAGTATGAGCTGTCAAACAGAATCACCGGGAACGGTTTGATGGTAAGGGTCTGCATGAGGGTAAGGATTTCTGTCAGTTCATCCAGCGTACCGAGCCCTCCAGGGGTGATAATGAAGGCAGTGGCATATTTTACCAGCATTACCTTGCGTACGAAAAAATGTTTAAAAGTGAGGGTGATATCGGTATAGGGGTTGGGAGATTGTTCCTCCGGAAGGCGGATGTTCAAGCCGATTGACTTGGCTCCGGATCTCATTGCCCCCCGGTTGGCAGCTTCCATCAGCCCCGGACCACCGCCGGTTACAACCGAAAAACCCGCCTGGCCGAGCTTGAAGCCTATTTCATCAACTTTCTGGTAAACCGGGTTGTCGGGCGGCGTGCGGGCGGAACCATAAACCGTTACCGCGGGTTCGATGCCGGAAAGAGAATCGAAGCCCTCGACGAATTCGCCCATTATGCGAAAAAGACGCCAGGATTCCTCCTTGGCCAGTGCGTTGATTTCGTAGCCGTTATTCGGCTGATTGTTTTCCGGCATAGGCGTAAACCTCGGCTTTACAAGCTTTTAACCCAGTCTACGGCGTTGGCAAATATTTTGTATCCATCGCCGGGGCTGACAGCTTCGCCACGTGTCCACCGGGGGTGATGATGAGAACTGAAATGACGTTCCGGGTGTGGCATCAAAGCAAAAATGCGGCCGGTAGCATCGCTTATGCCGGCGATGTCACCAAGCGACCCGGAAGGATTGCCGGGATACCCCGCCGGCCGGTGTCCGTCAGCATCGCAATAATACAGGGCGATGTTGAGGTGGTCAAGGGTTTGGCTGCCGGCGACAAGTTTGCCTTCCCCGTTGGCTACCGGCAGGTAGAGCCGTTCGATTCCCCGGGTGAAAACGCAGTTGGACTTCGGGTTTGCCTGGAGATGTATCCACCGGCATTCGAAACGTCCGGAATCGTTGCCGGTCAGGGTTACGGTCTGTCCGCCGCCCGGCAGGATCCCGGCCTTTGCCATAACCTGGAAACCGTTGCAGATACCCAGTATCAGGCCTCCTCTGGAAACAAAGCTGTCCATATCCTCGCCCAGCTTCAGGCGGATTTCATTGCCCATTATTTTCCCGGCGCCCAGGTCATCCCCGTAGGTGAAGCCGCCGGGGAAGACCAGCACCTGGAACTGGTTGACGGTAAGTCCTTTATCAATCAAATCGTTGATATGAGCCAGCCGGGTTGAGGCGCCGGCCTGGCTGAAAGCATAATCGGTTTCGAAATCGCAGTTAGTGCCGGGGGCGCGTATGATTAAGACTCTGGGTTTTGCCATATTTACCACCTGAGCGGCTTCTGCCACGCCTCCTTCAAACTGTCAATGCTCTCGTTAACCAGCTCCTTTCCGTCCAGGCCGGTTATCAGCAGGTGCGGGTTATCCTCCACCCGGCCGATACATGCATAGGATATACCGGACATGAGTTTTTCGAATTCAACCGCATTCCGGGGTTCAACTTCGCATAAAAAGCGGCTGTTCGACTGGGAAAAAAGGAGCACGTCGTCCCGCTTGATGTTTTGCTCCCGGGGAACCTTAACCAGTTCAATACAGGCTCCCAGGCCGCCGGCAAAAGCCATTTCAGCCAGGGCTGTTGCCAGGCCGCCGTCGCTTAAGTCGTGACAGCTTGCCACCATACCCTTTTCGGTAGCGGTGCTGAGGCGCTGCATGATATCGAGAGAATCGAGTACAAGCACACGCGGTACCTTACCGCCGTTCAAGCCCATAACCTTGAAATATTCAGAACCGCCCATTTCATCCAGTGTGTTGCCAATCAGGTAAACAAGATTGGGGCTGGATTTGAAATCGGAAGAAATTACCCCGGAGGCATCATCCATAACGGCAATGGCCGAAATCAGCAGAGTATGCGGGATTGAAATAATCCTGCCTTCATGTTCATATTCGTTGTTCAGGCTGTCCTTGCCTGAAATAAACGGAGTCTCGTAAACGATAGCCAGGTCATAGCATGCCTGGCAGGCACGCACCAGTGCGCCAAGGCTATCCGGTCTTTTAGCGCTGCCCCAGCTGAAGTTATCCAGCAGCGCAACCTGTTTCAGGTTCCCGCCGACAGCGATAATCTGGCGAAGGGCTTCTTCGATGGCAGAGGCAGCCATCCAGTAGGGGTCAATGTCTCCGTAGGAGGGGTTAATCCCGTTGGCAATGATTACCCCTTTGGGTGAGCCGGGAACCGGCTTGATGACCGCCCCGTCCTGCGGGCCGTCGTTGTTTTTACCGCCCAGGGGCTTTAATACGCTGCCTCCCTGGACTTCATGATCATACTGGCGTATAAGCCATTCCTTGGAACAGGTATTCCAGCTCGAAAGAACCCGTTTCAAGGTACCGCCCATATCGGCTGGCGGTTCGAAGGACGGGCCGGGCTGTTCAACCGGGATGAAAGCCGCCTTGAGGTCGAGTCGCGGCAGGCCATTATGCAGGAACTTCATATCCAGCCGGCAAACCGGGGTTTCGCCGTAATACAGTTGCAGTAATCTGTCATCGGTAAATTCTCCGATAACGGTTGCCTCAGTGCCTTCGCGCCGGCATATCCGGGCAAGCTCGTCTATGCATTCCGGGGGCACTGCCAGAAGCATTCTCTCCTGGGATTCGGAAATCCAGATTTCGGTATAATTCAAGCCGGCATATTTCAGCGGCACCTCATCCAGGTAAACTTTAACTCCGGTACTTTCAGCCATTTCACCTACGGCTGAAGACAGGCCGCCGCCGCCGCAGTCGGTAATGCGCCGGATTAACTTCTTGTCCCTGGCTTCCAGAACAGCGTCGATCACCTTTTTTTCGGCGATAGCGTTGCCTATCTGAACTGAACTCTGACACTCCTCGGTGGATGCATAATTCAATTCGGCTGAAGCGAAGGTCACCCCGTGAACACCGTCCCGGCCGGTTTTACCGCCGATTAATACCACCAGGTCCCCCGGCTGCTGCTGCCCCATATGGGCTGCCCAGCGGGGCATTATGCCAACAGTTCCGCAGTAAACCAGCGGGTTGGCGGTATAGCGTTCATCGAAGAGTACGGCTCCGTTAACGGTGGGAATCCCCAGCCGGTTGCCGTAATCGGCTACTCCAGCTCTGACACCCTTGAAAATCCGGCGGGGATGCAGTGAGCCTTCCGGAAGTTTATCATAAGGCAGGTCGGGTTCGCCGAAGCAGAAAACATCGGTGTTGGCAATTGGTTTGGCGGCCAAACCGGTGCCCAGGACATCTCTTACCACGCCACCCACACCGGTTGCTGCGCCGCCATAGGGTTCAATGGCGGAAGGGTGGTTATGGGTTTCGACTTTAAAAGCCAGAGCCCAGTTATCATCGAAACTGATTACCCCGGCATTATCTTCAAATACCGAAAGGCACCAGCTTTTGTCCAGTTCGCGGGTAGCCCGCATAATAGTACTTTTCAGGAGCCCGTCAATGACGGCACCGTTGAAATCATACCTGGCCTTGAAAGTCTTGTGGCCACAGTGTTCACTCCAGGTTTGAGCCAGAGTTTCAAGTTCAATATCGGTGGGATTGCGGCCGAGAACGGTAAAATAATCCTTGATGGCAGCCATTTCGGCTTCGGAAAAACCGAGTCCGGCGGCTGTGGCAGCCAGAGCCGTGTCGCCGGTGCCGAGAATTTCGACGGTTTTAAGTTCGAAATGGTACTCGGGTATTCCGGGGCGTTCGGTGAGCTCCGAGGTTACTATATGTTGAACCGTAGGGTTGACCAGCAGCCGCGAGCATATCAAATTCAGTTCGGCTTCGGCAGGATTGCCGGACAACTCATACCGCGTGGCGGTTTTTACAGCTTCAACCCCGGTTATGCCCAGGTCGCCTATACTTTTCAGTATAGATTCTTCTACAGGGTCGGTTACACCGGGGTTAAAGGTCACTTCGAAGGAATGTATTCCTTCGGGCTGTAACCGGTAAGAACCCGGGCCGACAGCGTAGCTTTGAATAAGTGTGTCTGTCAAAGCCCTGCGGCATATTATTTCGAGTTCTTCGGCGGTAAGATTGCCGTCGATGTAATAAATATCAGCAATGCGGGCTGTCTTGACAGATGCAATTCCAAGGTCGGCTATGTCTTTCACGAGCCCCTGAGCGCGGGCATCGGGCAGGTGCGGTTGCAGGCTTACCTCGACTCTATGCATTAACCGGCCTTACCAACCTCTGTTTGCCATCAGTTCTTTTTCGTCCAGTTTGGTTATATCTATGCCGGGCATAGCCTGACCCAGGTTCTTGGATATTTCGGCGATAACGGCGGCATCCATGTAATGGGTGGTAGCTTTTACTATGGCTCTGGCTCTTGCATCGGGATTGGAAGACTTGAATATGCCTGAGCCCACAAATACCCCTTCAACTCCAAGCTGCATCATCAGAGCAGCATCGGCCGGAGTAGCGATGCCGCCGGCAGCAAAGTTAACCACCGGCAATCTTCCCAGGCGCTTGACTTCAATTACCTGTTCCAGGGGTGCGCCCAGCTCCTTGGCGATAGCGGGTAATTGCTCTTCGGCAGCGCTGATGACCTTGCGCATATCATCGTTCAACTGGCGTATGTGCCTTACTGCCTCTACTACGTTGCCCGTGCCGGCTTCGCCTTTGGTTCGCATCATGGCAGCACCTTCGGCTATTCTGCGCAGGGCTTCCCCCAGGTTGCGGCAGCCGCAAACGAAGGGGATTGTAAAGGAATGTTTCCATACGTGGTTGGCTTCATCAGCCGGCGTCAGAACCTCGGACTCATCTATGCAATCGACCCCCATCGCCTGCAAAGCCTGAGCTTCAACGAAGTGCCCGATACGGCACTTGGCCATTACCGGTATGGATACGGCTTTCATTATAGCTTCCACAATGGAAAGGTCGGCCATGCGGGCCACGCCGCCATCGGCACGAATATCCGAAGGTACTCTTTCAAGTGCCATTACGGCACAGGCGCCGGCGGATTCAGCGATCCTGGCCTGTTCCGGGTTGACTACATCCATAATGACCCCGCCCTTCAGGGATTGAGCAAGGCCCGTTTTGTCTTTCCAGGTACCAGTCTTCATCTTATTTTACCTCTTCTCTAGGGGAGATACCTTATTTTACTATTGCCCGGACTAATACAGCAAGCTTAATTTAAAACTCCTTAACATGCAATTGACATATACGAATGTTGTTTATATTATTAATATACAAGGTTTTAAACTGCCGGGAACTTGTTTCTCAGCCCGGCAGTGAACATGTCGAGCGGGTGGTTTGTATGCGGAAAGCTTATCTAAGGCTGATGATTGAAGGCAAAACTTTATTCCGGGCGGGTTTTGCCGGAATACTGTTGTTGGCAGTTGTAATCCCTTTCACGTCATGTGCTCTGACTGTATATCCCGTTCCGGTTTACCAGAGCGCTCCTCAAATATTACCGCTTGAAACGCTCCTGTCGGATTATGCCGCAGATCCGGTTGCAGCCACAGCCAAATATAAGGGCAAGACTTTTCTATTTCCCGGCATCGAAGCCGAGAATGTTTTGAGCAATTACCTCAATTCACGGGCAACATTAAACGAGCTGTTTTTACAAAACGGCGTTGTTCGCTTCCGGCCGAAGTATATATATGGCCTGGATCCTATCGGACCGGGTTTTGTGGTGGATGTAGTCGGGGACGTGCAAGGCTGGATTCAGGGATATTTTTACATTGATAATTGCTCTTATGCCATTGTAAAAGGCGGTAACCTGCCGCCGCCTGCAGGATATTAGTCTTTCGATATTAATTTTACTCGAAGAACAGCGGCCAGTAGCGCTCTACCGGTGTTTGTTCGAATCTTTCAGCCAGCCGGACCAGTATTTCTGCCTCGTTTTGCCCGGTGTTCACCAGATAGGGCGCCGGACTCTGCCTCAGGTGAGCTACTCTTATGATGTTGTCCCGGGTAAAATCGACCGGTTGGAAATATGCCAGGGAAGGGGCATATTCCAGAAAGGGGTGGTTGTCCGTATTCAGGGAAGTACTGCCGGCATATTCATCAAGTGATTCCTCTGCCATAACAAAGCAGCTTAGAAAGTCGTAAATATCGCGGATGTAGATAGGGCCGAGTTCCTCCCGGATAACCGGCATTTCTATTTTGGCTTCGACGTTTTGGAAATTAATCTCGAATTCATCCATCATACCGATTAAGAGAAAGTAATTGCGGAAAGGGGAAAACCACAAGGAAGCATGCGGGAAGGCTTCTCGGAAGGTGTTTATGGTAATACCTATTTCTTCCTCGGAGAGCAGGTGGAAAGGCAGCCATTGTACAATCAATCCTTCATCGGTCAACCGCTGTCGGCAGGACTGGTAGAATTCTAAAGAATACAGGCTGCCGTTGCCGGAACCCTTTGGAGAGGTGGCATCCACGGAAATAATATCGTATTTTTCCTCGGTAACAAGCAGGTAATTGCGCCCGTCAGCCAGTATCAGGTTAAAAGCCGGCTGGTCAAAAAGCTCATGATTTACCTCGGGCAGCAGTTTGGCTGCTTCGACCACGGAAGGTACCAGTTCGACCACATCCAGCTTCTGGATATCATAAAGGGTTACCGCCCAGGATGAGCCGCCGGCACCCAGGCCGATGACGCACACGTTCGGATTTTCTGCCGGGCTGAGCAGGAGAGGCATATGCCCCAGGGCTTGCTGAATATCGCGGTGGCGTGGAGTGGTGGAAGCCACCGGAAAACCATCGATGCTAAGGTAACGGTAACCGAACGCGTTGGCATATACCTTGACGGTGGAGCCAATGCCTTCGTCGTAATACAGCAGCGACCGGGTTTCCTGCTGTTCTATATAAGAGGAAAACATCAGCCGGCCGGGTGAAATAACCAGTACGGCGGCCAGAACGAATGCAAAAGCCGGCAAAGCGATTGTTTTCAGGCGGGATTTTAAATTGATCAGCGGTTCGGCTGCCAGCAGTACTATTCCCATAACTGCATAAACGCCGCCAATAATGGCTACGCTGTAGTAAACACCGATCCAGGGAATCAGCAGGAAGCCGGCCGCCAGCGAACCGGCGACGCCGCCGAGAGTATTCAACGCGTACACATTACCGATGGCTTTACCCAGTATTCCGGGGCTTTGGGCATATATTTTAGCTACCAGGGGAAAAGCCATTCCCATCAGTAGTGTGGGCAGGAGCATTACCAGGAATGAGCGTCCGAACCTGAGAGCCGCCCACTGCCAGTAAGCCTCCGGCTGATAAAAACCGCCGCCGCCGATTTCAGCACCCAGGTTGATAAAAACCGGCACCGAGATAATGCCGCTCACCCCGATGCCGCAGATGATAATTCCCAGCCATAAAAAGGGCCTTTTGATATTATCGGTAAACCGTGCCATTATCAGGCTGCCGGCGGCAATCCCGATCAGGAAAGCCGAAAGCATGGTGGTAAAAGCATGAGTGGTGTTGTCCAGAATGAATATAAGGGCGCGCGTCCACAGGACTTCAAGGGCCAGGGAGCAGAATCCTCCCAGGCCGAAAGCTACCAGAGCAAGCCTGGCCATACCGGGAGAATAAACCTGGCGTGTCTCAGTCTCCGGTTCCGGGGTTTTAGCTGCCTGTTTTGCGTTTGTGTCCGCTGTCTTGCCTGCAGTCCGATAGTCCATCACCAGGGCTGCGGCCGCAATAAGAATGTTGAGGGCTGCCGCCAGGTAAGTGGTTTCACGTACACCCAGCAGTAATATAAGCCCGAATCCCGCCAGTAGTGTGCCTGCTGCACCCCCGAGGGTATTTACAAAATAAAGCCGGCCGACGCTCCAGCCCAGTTTGCCCCAAATCTGTACCACGAAACGGCTGATAATGGGTAAAGTGCCCCCCATAAGAGTTGCCGGAAGAAGCAGAATGGTGAACGAAAGCACGAACCGTATGATATTTATCAGCGGCAGGCTGGCGCCGAACTGCCGGAACAGGAATACGTAGATGTTGTCCAACCCTGATAGAATGACGGGCATCAGCAGCGCAAAGAGGCCGACACCAAGCTCAAGCAAGCCATACAGCCTTAGAGGGCGTTTCCGGGCATCGACAAACCGTCCGAAGATATGGCTGCCCAGAGCCAAGCCCCCCATGAAAGAAGCCAGAATGGTGCTGGTAGCAACGGCAGTAACGCCGAAGACCAGGGTGAGCAAGCGCATCCAGGCTACTTCATATATAAGACTACAGCCCCCGGAAAGGAAAAACAGGACAAGTATCGATAGCTGTAGCCAGTTTGTGTTGTTAAACCGGGCTTTGAGATTAATCTGCAATTAAATAGCCTCGAAAAATATGAGGCTATTATTCTACCAGAAATGCCCGGTTGGTGATACTTTTAATTTTGAACTCCAACCCTGGAGGATGCCCAGGGCTACCATAAAACACCGGCCGGGAGTTTAACGGTTTTCGTCTATGCCCGGGGCATTAAAATTGCCCAGCACCTGATTGACCTTCTCCAGCAGTTGCTCCCGGCCGAAGGGTTTGGCGATAAAGGGCAGGTTATGTTCTCTGAGGAATGCCCTGGTGCCGG
>Ga0209163_1000260_pt1 | contig 121794 bp, 120 predicted proteins | sample MTBAKSrepl2MetaG_FD_187457 | JGI IMG/M metagenome (GOLD analysis project Ga0209163, IMG submission 187457) | Enrichment culture microbial communities om Arthur Kill intertidal strait, New Jersey, USA, that are MTBE-degrading - MTBE-AKS2 (Arthur... | ecosystem: Environmental > Aquatic > Marine...
GGCAATGGGAGCGCTTCCGGCTTCAGCCAGTTTGGTGGCGGCATCACTGATGCTTGTTGCGTTAAAATGTTTGATGTCTTTCATTTCATTGCCTCCTTTATGCCTTGCCCAGCGCCTGGAGTACTTTGTCCGGTGTTATCGGCAGGCTGTCAATCCATACCCCGGTGGCATTGTAGACAGCGGCGTTCATACAGGCAAGCGGCGATACCTGGGGTTCGCCAACACCCTTGCAACCGTGAGGTCCGCAGGCATCGTCTGACTCTACGGCGATAGAGCTAAAAACCGACGGGCTGATATCCATAGCAGATACGTGCGTGTTCTGCCACATGTTGGGGTTCAGCGAAGCACCGTTGGTATAGTCGACCACCTGTTCATACATCAACGTTTCGCCCAGGAGGATTTCCATTCCGCCGAAGGTCCCCTTGTTGAAACCGCTGAGGTAGACCGCCGTGCCGCAGTCTATGGCGCTGGCCATGTTGAGAATTTCTATATGCCCCGTATCGGGATCCACGCTTATTTCGACTGCCTGAGCCATTTGACCGCGGACTTCACATGCAGTACCTACAGGCCACTGTAATACCTGGCGGCGTAGTAGTTTTTGCCAGGAATAACCCTTGCCGATGATAGGCCACCTGAAACGTCCGGCGACCTCCGCCCAGGTCTTGGAATTGGAAGGATTAACAGTTTCGAATATCAATCCGTCTCCGGCACTTAATTTATCTGGGGTTAATCCCATCCATTCGGCAGCTACCGCAAAAGCCTCTGCGCGCGCATCCAGGGCGGCTTCGTAGTAGGCAGAACCCAGCGTAATGCAGCGGGTGGAGCCGCCTTCACTGCCGCCTTCGCTGGTAACATCGGTATGGCCCCAGTCGCCGACATGGACATCTTCATACTTCATACCCAGTACTTCGGCTACATGGTGACAGTGGGCGTTGATGGAACCTGCATTGTGGCTCTGGCCGGGTGCGATAAGGCACTTGCCGTCCTTGGTGAGATTTAGAATAGCGCCACATCCCGAACTCATCTGCCCGTGGGAATCGATATGACCTGATATACCCAGGCCATGCAGGCGCCCGTCCGGTAGGGTACTGGCGCCCGGCGCATGCCATTTGCCGGCCCAGCCTACCGCATCAGCCACTTTTTCCAAACATTCCTTGATGCCCATGCTGGAAAACGGCATTTTGGATTCGTACTGGACCATGTCTGGCGTGACAAGGTTTTTGACAAGAAATTCGAGGGGATTCATTCCCAGTTTGTAGGCCACCTTGTTCATTACCGTGTTATAAAGAAAATCGCCCGGAGGGTCGGCCACACAGCGGAAAGCGCCGCGTAGCGGGGTATTGGTGGCAATATCGAAATATGTCCATTTAGCGTTGGGCACTTTGTATGTATATCTGAACCCGAAATCCATACCCGAAGCCGTCGTAGCGCCACCGCTGGCACCGTCGGCCCAGTAAATACCTTCTATTGCGGTAATTGTGCCGTCATCTTTAACGCCTACCTTCATTTCCAGTTTGCCCTTGTTCTGGTGAGCACAGGAACCGCAGCAATGTTCGAAGCGAGTCAGGTGATAGGATACCGGCATGCCGGCTTTTTGGGCCAGTACGGCTGCGATTATTATCCAGTTGGCACTGTGCTTGTTGCCGTGCCCGGAGCCGCTGCCGTGTGAAATCAGGTGGATCTTGTGCATCGGCCAGCCCATGGTGTTTTTTATGGTGTTGCGCTGTCCAAAGGGATTCTGTGAGGTAGTCCATACATAAAGATCGTCGCCTACCCAGTAAGTGGTAGCCGACCACGGCTCCATTTCCTTGTGCTGCCAGAAATTGGTCCAGCCGGCCGTTTCGGTAAACTCCTGATCGGCCTGGGCAAAGCCGGCTTCCACGTCACCTCGCAGCAGTTCAGCTGTGCGTATGTTGGTGCCTTCCCAGACGCCGGTTAAGGGTGCGCCGGGCTTCATGGCTTCTTCCACGTCCGAAACCTGGTTGCCTTCCTGGTAGGTTACTTGAATAAGTTCAAGCGCCCGGGTTGCCGTTTCGTTATCAACGGCGGCTACAGCGGCTATTTCCTGGCCCCATCGTCTTATACTCTTGTACAGCATGGGGCAGTCATCGTAGGTGATCACCGCTTTGACGCCCGGCAGGGCTTCGGCCGCGCTGGTATTAATGGCGGTTACTTCTGCATTGGCGTAACGGGAGAGCAGCGTTCGCGCCACCAGCTTTTGGCCCGGCAGGCGGTCATCGGCATAATCCAGCCGCCCGGTAAGTTTTTGAATGATGGTCTTTTCTTTGTTTCCAGCTTTTCCGACTACTGCATAATCTGCCATTTCTATAAACCTCCTTATCTCAAGTCCAGAAGCGCTGCCATGTAGGTGTTCAGGTTGCCGCAGGTGCACGTGTGACCGGAAAGCGCTTCTCTTACTTCATCCAGGGTCGGGTTCGCCTTTGCTCGTTTTAAAGCAGTTGCCGACATGATAATGCCCGGGGCGCAGTAGCCGCATTGCAAGGCATCCTTGTCGTAAAAAATCTGTTGTACAGTGCTCAGGGTAATCCCGTCGGACAACCCTTCGACGGTTTCGATACTGGCACCGTCTGCCTCGACGGCCATTACCAGGCAGGAATTGACAGTTTTGCCGTCCATTAGTACAGTGCATCCCCCGCATTCACCCATGTTGCAGCCGTTTTTTGCGCCGAACAATGCCAGTTTTTCTCTCAGCACATAAAGCAGCGATGTATAAGGTTTCAGGTCAACAAACGCATAGGTATCTCCGTTTACGGTAAGCGTTGTTATGTTGGCTGCATCGGCGCCGACATGATTGGCTTCGAGATGGGCTTTCAAAGCTGCCAGGGTATCGAATTCCTGGTTATCGAACGGGCAGATGTACCTGGTAACGGCACCAACCGTTGTAGTAGCGGTTTGACCGGCTGCCGTAGTGGTCACGGTTTGTCCCGGAGCCGTAGTGGTTTTGGTTACCGTTTTGGTAACTTCTTCACCATCACCACAGGAAGACAACAGGAAAACCGAACCCATGGCTGTCCCGCCGATTACAATCCCGGCGCCCTTTAAGAACTGTCTTCTGGAAACCTCGTTGCTTGGCGTAATATTATTTATTTCAGGCATTTGGTTATTTTCCTCCTTACAAGATTTGCTCTTTCATATACAAATACGCTCGGTAATTTTCTATAATCATCACCTCCCTATGAACGGTAGACTATCAATGCCTGGAAGACATATTGCTCTTTTCCCAGTGGTCTACCATTTGCTGGATAAAGCCGTCATAGCATTGCCCGGGGGCACGGTACCGGTCCAGACGTTTCTTGGTGGATGCCTTCAGTCCTATCGTGCTTCGTTTTCGAACAGATTGAATTACCCTTTCCTTGTCAACCAGTTTTACATTCATCGTTCTGACCTCATTTTCGTAACATGCACTGATCAATAACCAGTGTTACCAGGTAGTTGTCCACTGGTCCCTGGGTAGTTCATAGTGGCACTCGGTGCATACTTCTTCTACAGCGTTTCGGCCCTCATGAAACGGGGGAATCTGATGACAGGTGAAACAACGGCCGAACCCCGCGCCTTGATCGAAAATGGAATGGGGAGTACCTGCCGGCACACCAGCGGGAGTGCCGGCGACCCGGGTGACAGTAATAGTAACCGGGTTGGGTGTGGTAGTTACATATTCGGTCATTATGACGGGTTGGGTTACTGTCTGGGTGACTGGTTCAGCCTGCCCGCAAGCGATAAGTACAGAAGAAAGCGTTAATAAACACATGCAAAAAATCACAAGTACTACACTTTTTCTCATCGGAAGTCCTCCTTAACTTACTAAAAAGAAATACAGGTATCAGCACTCTCTTTCGATAAGCGTTACCTCCTTTATGATTTCTCCTGACCAAGCACAGGTTGACTGGTCGTTTATACAATGGTAGGCATAAAGCCAAATTGTTTTATCTTTAGAAGAAATACTGAAAAATAATGTGCACCATTGTTGCAAATACAATAGCGTGTGGCGGGGTTTAATTGATGTAGAAAGATAGTTACAATTAAGTTACAAAATAGTATTAACCAGGTATTAACGAGAAGAGCGAAGGAAAGACAAAATCATCGGGAACCTGCATCAATCTTTCAGATTGAGATAGTAGCCCAGGCCGCGTTCATTTATGATGACCCCGGGATTTTGAGGATTTAATTCAATTTTATTTCTCAGGCGGAAAATGAAGGTTTTGACGTTTTCCTCTCCGGGCAATGAACCGTATACTGCGGTTGCCAGTTCCCGGGATGTGGTAAGCTTGCCTTTCTTAAGCATTAAATAGCGCATGATTTCCCTTTCTGTATTGGTCAGCTTGAAGGACCTGCCGTTAATACTTAACTTGTTGGTAGACGTATCCAGCATAATATTGCCGGCGGTAATAATATCCTCGTCCTTATCTTTTAAATAGCGTCTGGCAAGAGCTTTAATTCGCGCAACCAGTTCCAATTGGCCGAACGGTTTGCTCAGATAATCATCAGCACCCAGGCCGAGTGCCTTTACAATATTTTGCTCTTCTTCCCTGACCGAGATAATCATGATCGGTGTCTGAGAAAAACGTCGAATTCTTTCTATCGCTTCGAAGCCGGATATATCAGGTAGACCAAGGTCTAAAAGTATTATATCCGGAGATTCGTTTAATGCTTTCTTAACACCGTCAACTCCGGAGTAGGCGGTTGCAAAAGCGACTTCGGGCCAGCTTATTTTAAAGGTATTTTCAATCACGTCTACGATATTTTTATCGTCATCAATCAGCAGTATTTTCATTGCCTGCCTCCTGGGAATTATGTCCTTTCCGGGGCAAAGTAAAGCTGAATAAACTGCCATGCCCCGGCAGGTAGTGGTAGGTGATATGGCCGTTGTGAAGCTCAATAAACATTCGGCAAAGTGCCAGCCCGAGGCCGAGTCCGGTCAATTTAAGAGAATCCTGGGGTTTGTGATAATAAGGTTCGAACAGCCGGTTTCGCATATCCACTGGTACACCGGGCCCCCTGTCTCTAACCTGAAATTCAAAAAAGTTGTCCGTTTGACGGACTGATATTATTATGGAAGTATCTGCTGGAGCATGCCGTACAGCATTGTCCAGCAGATTTTGCAGAATTTGTTTGAGCCTTTCCTCATCGGCATATACCTCCAGTTTTTCCGGCGGGGCTCTCAAGATTATTCCAACGTGTTTTCTACCGGCCCAATCCCTGTAATTTCCAGCTGTTTCCCTCAGAATAATTCCGGCATCCAGTTTTTCAGGTTTGATTATCAGCAACCCCAGTTCACCTCGGGCCAGGTCCAGCAGTTCATCGATTCGTTTGTTGAGTTGTAGAGAGCCGTTATATATATTTCTCGCCAGCTTGCTGTATTCAATTTTTATTTCCTGGTTCATCAGGGTTTCGCTGGCGCATATCATGGGCGTCAACGGAGTTTTCAATTCATGAACCAGCGAGTTTATGAAATCTACCCTTTGCTTGAACTGCCTTTCGATTTCGATGCGATAGCGTTTTTCGGCTTTTAGCAGTGCTTTAATATTATCTTCAAGGCGTTTTTCAACTGTTAAATCTTGAATATACTCGAGGACCCTTGAATAATCCCCTTTGTGCCCGCGCGGAGCATAAAAAACGTTAATACAATGGGCCGGCTTGTTTTTCAGGTTTGTGGCAGACCAGTGGTACTGGCATTTGGTGCGGTTGTTGGCGACAGCTGCCATTATTTGCCTGGTAACCCTGATCGTTTCGCCCGAGATCCAGTGGTCCAAAACATTTTTTGCGTGTAGGGTAAAATCGGTAGAGCTGCTTACGCCCCAAAATCTGGCAAAAGCTTTGTTTGCTTCTCTAAACCTGTAATTGGTAAATATTTGGTTGAATACTACTGGGTTATTCTTCAGATAGCCTTCAATATCGTTAAAGCCTGCGTTTTTAATCTCGTCTACGCCCTTTTTTATTTCGGACCAGTCCGTTTCTACCATAGGAAGAGGCATTTTCTCGAACAAAAAACGATAACGATGCTCGGCCTCTGCCCGTTTCTTTATTTCTAATTTTAACTTGTGGTTCAATTGTTCCAATCTGGCAGTTCGCTTCGCAACCATCGATTCCAGTTTCTGTCGGTATAGAGCCAGTTCTTTTTCTGTTTTCTTCCTTTCGCTAATGTCCCTGATATAGGCAACATTGGCCGATTGGCCGTTGTAAATGGAATGAGCGCTGGTAAGCTCTACGGTTATAAAACGACCTGTCTTTGTTCCGATATTGATTTCGTACTTACCGGGAAGGCTGATTCCAGCCATTTTCTGGCTGTGGCGTTGAAGCATTGGGCCCTTTTCGCCGGGTTTTATCAAGCTGGTAAAAGGCATGCCGATAAGTTCTTTTCGAGAGTAGCCGGTTATACTTTCCCATTCCCGGCTGACATAGGTTTGCACTGCTTTCTGGTTGTTGATATCCTGCATTACGATAATGGCTTCCCCTACCTGACCGCTCAACTCTACCAGCGAACGGAAGCGGTCTTCGGTTTCCGTTACCAGGGAGCGCAGTTTCTTTCTTCTGGATATATCGCGATAAGTTTCGGTTATGCCGATGATTTTACCTTTACGGTTGCGAAAAGGAATACCGGTGCCTGTATAAGAGGTTGTTGTGCCATCGGGGTTCATGTGGTTAAAAAGAGTGCGTACCACCCTTTTACCCTTGAATACCTGCTCAAGGTCACAGCTGGTGCTGTCACACAGGGGTCCTTTGTAAACTTCACAGCATATTTTGCCCCTGGCATCCTCTGCCCGGATATTGGCCAGTGCAGCGAACGGTTCGTTTATACGCCGTATGGTTTTATCGGCATTTATGATGCGTATTGGATGGTTGGAATTGTTGAGGATGTGGTCGATTTCGGATTCAAGCAGGTTTCGCTCATCCTCCAGGGATTCAATACGTGACCGCAGGTGTTTAATGGTCTCGAGTGCCTGTTTGTAATCAGCGGGAGTTTTTTTGGTTATATTTCCAGCAACCATAATCGTAACCCCGTAAACGCTGTAATTGGGCAGGGGCAGATATATTTGTGACCCCGTGTAATGCTATACACGCTGGCAGACAATGTCAATACTTTTAGCAACAATATTTACATCTGAATAGCGTAAAACGACGAAGAAGAATTCGGAAAGTCCAGGACAGATAGAACTGATACAAAATATTTAAAATGGAAAGATGGATATGGGATTACAACAGGCAGAACTATTTCCACGAGTTTCTCATTGTTGAATCAATCTGGTGGTTCGAATCTGATATGGTTGATCCTGGTAAAAAGATTCCGAATTATTGATTATTGGGAAATCTACTATCCCTGCATCATAATTCTTGCTGGCTAATATCCTCATAGAAGAATGTTAAATCCGTTTGTTGGCCATGCTTCCTTAAAATTGAAACATAATTATTTGCGTTGTGTTCATTTCACCCGGGTTTCTATTGCTAATGGAAATGCAGTCAATTACAATGACTTATTAGCACATACCCGTCATTGTTGATAACTTGGCTTCAAAGAATTGTTTTTTCCACGCAAATGTTTTATGGCCAGAATCAGCTTTCGAGGATTTGGAGGCTGGGAATGAAAAGGGGTGACAAAACTAAAGAACAACTCTTAATAGATCTGGATGCTGCCAGTCAATTATTAAATGAAGCCAAAGCCATAAAGAAGAGGCTAAAAGAGGCGCAAGCATTAGACGCGACTCGTATAACTCTATTGGAGTTTGCATCTTCACACACCTTGGAAGAGTTGCTAAAAAAAACACTGGATGAAGTTGGCAAGTTTACAGATAGTTCGATAGGTTTTTGCCATTTCGTGGAAAGTGACCAAAAAACTATATCTCTTCAGGCGTGGTCAACCCGGACGTCAAAAGAATTCTGCCAAACAAAAGGCAAAGGCCTGCATTACAGCATTGACCAGGCTGGAGTATGGGTGGATTGCGTCCGCACAAAACAACCTGTTATCCATAACGATTATGTTTCACTGCCCCACCGCAAAGGTTTGCCGGTTGGGCATACGCCTGTAATAAGAGAGATGGTAGTGCCTATTATTAAGAATAATCGCATTGTTGCCATTCTGGGTGTTGGGAATAAACCGACCAATTACACTGAGAGAGATATAGAGTTAACCGCTTATCTTGCTAACATTGCCTGGGATATTACTGAACGCAAAAGGACCGAAGAAGCACTAATTGCTTCAGAAAATCGCTACCGCAGGCTGTTTGAAACTGCTAAGGATGGAATCATAATAATAGATGTCGAAACCGGGCTTATTATTGATGTAAATCATTTTCTGATCGATTTATTGGGTTTTCCCAAAACAGATATTATCGGTAAAGAGTTATGGGAAATCGGTTTTCTTAAAGACATCGTTGCCAATAAAGACAAATTTGATGAGCTGTGCCATAAAGGATATGTCCGCTATGAAGACCTGCCACTTAGAAAAATTGGCGGGCAACAAGCACACGTAGAATTTATCAGCAATGTTTACAATGTTAATCGACAGAAGATCATCCAATGTAACATTCGTGATATTACCGAGCGCAAAAGAGCTGAAGTCGAAAAACATCAACTTCAACAAAAAGCCGAAATCTCGAGCCGTTTAGCATCAGTCGGAGAAATGACGGCCGGCATTGCTCATGAAATTAATAACCCCCTTACAGGGGTGCTCGGCTTTTCTGAATTGCTCCTGCAGGAAGATTTGCCCTTTGAAACCATGGAACATGTTAAATATATCGTTGATGGGTCCAAACGGGTAAGAGATGTCGTAAAACGCCTGCTTACTTTTGCCAGGCAAACCATACCGCAAAAAACAAACCTGAATATTCATGAGCTTATTGATAACACACTGGCACTGAGAAACTATGTGCATGAGACAGCCAGCATTGAGGTTGCCAAAGATTACGATGCCAGCCTACCATGGTTAACCATCGATCCAGGTCAAATTCAGCAGGTTTTTATGAATCTTATCATAAATGCCGAGTATTCTATGAAGAAAGCCCATAATGGCGGCAAGCTTATTGTCACAACAAAAGCGGATAATAGTCATGCCTGCATTAGCTTTAAGGATAACGGGGAAGGGATACCTGAAAAAACCATATCAAAGCTTTTTTCACCGTTCTACACCACCAAGGACCTGGGTGAGGGCACAGGCCTGGGTTTGTCAATTTCTCGTTCCATAATCCTTGAGCACGGAGGAACTCTCGAGGTTGAGAGCAAGCCCGGAAAAGGTGCTATTTTTACTATAAAGCTGCCGATAACACCCCAGATTGAACAGCAGTTGCCAAAAGTTAAAGATGTTGCTTTTGTTAATACAAAGACTGCTGTAAAAACGGCTTCTATCTTGGTCATTGACGACGAACCGTCAATACGCGCTCTAATTGAACACGTGCTGAAAAGCAATGGATGGGTTGTCGAAGTTGTTACTAGTTCTACCGACGCATTACTAAAATTTGAAAAGACCATCTATGATGTTGTTTTAATGGACATTCGCATGCCCGGTATGAGCGGTACTGACCTTTATGCAGAAATTAAAATAAAATGGCCGGAAATGGCTCGCCGTACAATTTTTATAACCGGTGATACTTCTGATGCAAACACTCGGGAGTTTCTTAGGAAGCACAAATTGCCTTACTTGGCCAAGCCTTTTGGTAATAATGCCCTGATTGAAAAGGTAAATGAACTACTTGAAAAAAGGCAATAAGAATTGATATGGCTTTGGTCTGGTTTTTCCAATTACAACAAAAATTGTACTATCTCTGGTAATCTGCTTGGGGGATCGGTAGCACGCATATGAAAAGAGTTAAAGTAATCAAAGCTGACTCTGGCTCTGCCAAATGTGTAGACGCTGGCGGTGATATTCTTCAGTGGGGAGTAAACGCCAGGAACTATTTAGAAAGCGCACCAGACGGGGTTTACCTTAGTGATTTAAAGGGCACCTTTCTATATGGCAACAAAAAATCTGAGCAGATTACGGGATATAAGAGAGAAGAATTAATCGGGAGCAGTTTTTTGAAACTAATTATTCTTCCCTCGCAATATTTAGTCAAGGCAACTAAACTGCTGGCTCTCAATCTTTTGGGCAGGCCTACTGGACCAGATGAGTTTCAAATAATTACAAAAGATAACAACCGCGTATGGGTCGAAATTAATACCACCCCCATCAAGGAGCAGGGGGAAGTGGTAATTATTGGTTTTGTCCGCGATATCTCGGAGCGCAAGATTGCAGAACATGCTAATACTCTTACCAATATCATACTTTAAACTCAACAGGAGACCTCGCTTGACGGAATCCTGGTAGTGGATGAACACGGTGCAATTATTACTTTTAATAAGCGTTTTATCGAAATATGGGATATCCCTTCTGATGTCATAGAGTCACGCTCTGATGAGCTGGCATTGAATTCGGTGTTAGCCAAGCTTGCCGATCCCGAAGGTTTCCTTGCGCAAGTTAATTATCTTTATGGGCATAAAAAGGATAAAAGCCGTGATGAAATACTTTTGAGAGATGGCCGGGTCCTGGATCGTTATTCTGCTCCAATGTACAGTGAAGATGGATATTACTTTGGCAGAGTTTGGTACTTTCGTGATATCACCGAGCGTAAAGAAGCAGAAAACAAACTGGCAAAAGCATATGACCAGGTAAAGGAATTAGCTACCCATGACGCCCTGACAGGACTGCCTAATAGAAGGTTATTATATGATCGTTTTAATATTGCGATGGCCAATGCCCGGCGAAAAAAGAAGAAGCTGGCAATAATGTCCCTTGATCTGGACAGATTCAAAACTATAAATGATACATTTGGCCATGATATCGGAGACAAGTTATTGGTTGCTTCTGCACGCCGGCTTACCAGCTTTTTACGTGAGGTTGATACCGTTGTACGTATGGGGGGAGATGAGTTTTGTTTGCTTTTGTGGGATATCGATTATAGAGAAGAGGCTGGTAAAGTTGCACAAAAGGTTATAGACGAATTTCAAAAACCATTATTTGTAACCAGCCATAAATTTAATAATACCGTCAGCGTGGGTGTAGCAATATATCCTGAAGATGGTAAGAGCATTAAAATATTATTGAATAAATCCGATAAAGCACTGTATAAAGCAAAGGAAAAGGGCAGAAATAACTACCAGTTTGCCTGATATGCCCTGCTCACTCAACCGAAAGTGAGGAGCGTTCCAAAACTAAATTCTACTGATTTAGGTGGAGTTCAATTGAGTCAATAAGTTATAAATCGGGCACCGGGTCTACCTATTGACACCTTTGGTGGAGCTGAGGGGACTCGAACCCCTGACTTCCTCCTTGCAAAGGAGGCGCTCTCCCAGCTGAGCTACAGCCCCAGGAATTTAATTATAAACAATATTCAGCCCGGGTAGCAATTTACCCGGTTCTGGCAATAGCCATGTTTATATCGGGTATGGACAGATCACCAGCGATTTCTCCCTGCAGTATGATTTCGCGAGCAAGGTGAAAATCCGCCGGCGTAAAACCATGCATATCCGGGTTAATGACTACATCTGCGCCTTCAAGGCTATCCAGCACCGTCCTGATATTGGTGATATCAAAAACATGCATCATGACATCGAAGAGGCCGGGTTCTTTAGCTTTGCTGTTTCTCGCTTGTTTAGCTTTCCTGCGATGCGACATTGGAATTACATTTACTGCGATTACGATGTCGGCTCCCATAGCTCTGGCTACGTTTACCGGGACCTGGTTAATCAATCCGCCGTCAACCAGGTAGCGGTTATTGTGTTTAACCAGTGAAAATACAATTGGAATTGAAATGCTGGCACGCACAGCTTCAAGAACAGAACCCTGTTTGATTATCACTTCATCTCCGCTTATCAGGTCGCAGGCAACACAGGCAAACGGAATTTCGAGCTCACTGAAGTTCACGTCTCCAATTATAACTTTAAGCAGGCTCTTTATACGGTTGCCGGCAATAAACCCACCGTGGGGCAGGCGTACGTCGACCAGGCTGGCCCAGTCTCTGAGGCCCATACTTATGGCCATTTCCTTGAGTGCTGCGGCGCTGGATCCCATGGCATAGGCTGCACTGGCTACAGCTCCGGCGCTGGTCCCGGCAATCAGGTCGATTTTTATATTATTTTTTTCAAGCGCCTCCAGCACTCCGATATGAGCCAGTCCACGTGCGGCTCCTCCACCGAGTGCCAGGCCGATTTTTTTATTCTTATTCACTTTACTGCCTCCTACCAGAGGTCTTCCAAATCCTTCGCATCATTTATTAGTGGCATTTTACCAAATTCTTCGTATGATTCGGCGGAACCGTAATCTCTTGGCCGGAAAGCCACCGGCATGGGTACGGCGTGACCGAATACAAGAGCCTGCTGCTTGGCGGAAAGTTTGGCTATAACCGACTTCAAGCCGCTTTTACCGCTCATTCCTGCCAGAACACTGTCGATATCTTTTTCGCTGTCCAGAAGGCAGGTAATTTTGGTGCCGAGTTGGCTCATCACTTCTTCATCTATGCCGCTGGGGCGCTGGTCGATAACCAGCAGCGTGGTATTATATTTTCTCATTTCCCGGGCTATCGTTCCAAAGATAGTCTGGCCGGCTACTGCCGGATTCAAAAATTTATGTGCTTCTTCTATGGTTATCACTAGGGGTTTGGGCCGGGGACGATTTTCGGCCATAGCTTTTTCCGTGTTTTCCCGGTAGCGGGAATATATCCGGCGGGTCAACAGATTTGCCACCAGTATGTAGGCGGTTATATCCCTGTAACGGCCGAATTCCAGCACTACGTGCTTGCCGCTTTGCAGGTACTCAAGAACCTTGTCAACCGCTCGAGTTTCGACGTGAGGCGAGGTGAAAGGCAGACGGCAGATGACGTTTAAGCCGCGTATAAGATTCTGGAAAGTTGCCTCGTGAATATTGAGAGACTTGAGAACATCCTCGGTTTCCCCTTCACTTTCCAGCGCCAGGGCTTTTTCTATCCATTTCTGGCCGAAACGCTGCCTCATCTGGTAGGTAGCCGCTACAGCCTGGTCAGTCAAATTGAGAGTCTGGCGTAACAGTTCAATATCGGCAGGCTCGATTTCATCATAACCCAGATGCACTACAAAGTCCGTGCTGACTTTGCGTTCCTGGGAACTCTTTTCATCCAAAGTAAATACCGATACCCGCGAAGCAAAAAGCTGTTTCAAGCCTTTTACCGGGGATGCCTTTTCACGGGTTCCCATCCAGCCGTATTCGCTATGCATATCGAACACAAGATTGACGGCGGCATCTGTTTGCAAAATGCCTATAAGCAGCATCCTGGTTAAAAATGTTTTACCCGTGCCGCTTTTTCCAAAAACCCCGTTTGAACGGGTAACGAATTCAGACAGATCCAGGCACAACTTCACCTCCATATCCAGGGGGTTGCCTATAAAGAAATTCTTCGATCCTTCCTTGCCGAAAACAAGTTCTATATCGCTTTCGCTGGCCAGATAGACCGGTGAAAAGTGGCTGGGGATGGATTTTACCGGCTGAGGGCCTTCAATGAGACTCTCATCGCTGCCAAGAGTAAGATAAGGGACGATTTGCATAGTGCCATACGTTGTTGTGCCCCGCAGGACGGAAGCAAGAAATTCTTCACCGGCTTCAGGAGGAGTAAGCAGTATCCCCGGGTCGGTGGTTTCCAGGCTTATATCGTTTATCATGCCGAAAAAACGCCGGGTATTGCCCTGGATAGTTACCAGGTGCCCAACTGTAATATCTTCTACCGAGGTATTGCTGTCAAGCCGTGCCAGGATGCCATGGCTTAATGATCCTGAAACAACTACCCCGAGCTTCGAGTTGTCCTTATGGTTCATAATTTTAACCTCAAAAGTATCGTTCTAAGCTTTGGGTAATCATCGACAAAGATCTGCGCCAGCTTTTTGCCCGCAGCGGCAGTAAAGGTGGCTGGTTCGGCATGGCAGGCGCTGATAAAGCGTATACAGGCGGCAACCAGTTCCTCGGACGGAATCTCGGTGCGAGCGCTTGTCAGCAAACTTAAAAACTCCAGCGACTGGCTGAACGCAGCAATTTCATCCGGATTGCACAGGTAAACAAAGCTGTGCAGTTTTACCGGCCGGGGCGGAAGATAATGATAATACTCATTATCGAAAGAGTGTCCTAAAACCACCGCCTCGAATTCACTTTTGAGCAGTTGGCGCAATTGTGGATTGGAACGGAATACGTCCTCTTCGGTAATTTCGGTTTTACCGCGGGCGATCGGCCGGCGGCCGGGTTCCAAACTGCTTGTCCTGGCATTGCAGGTAACTGCCACTATTTCGTTTTTACCGTCGCGGCATTTGATAAGGCTGCCCAGCGCAGGAAGGTCGAAGAGCTCATAACACTGGGCAAAAAAACCGGCTGTGCTGGCTTGGGTTACTTCAGCAATGCGTAAACTGGTTTCATCCAATTTGCCACCCCTTATTTCGTTATTGTTAAACCTTATATCCACCTGTTATTCTTGCTGACGCTTTTAGCCGATGACGACGTGGATAGGTTGGAGGCGGTGAAATATTCATCCACCAGGTAAAAGAAGTTTTGCCGGTCGGCTCCGCTGACCACGGCCATCTCATGGGCTTCGGACAGAGCCACAGGATAGCCCTGGCCCTTGCGGCACTGATCCAGGATCAAAGAATGCGTAAGGTGTAATAACTCTGGCCGGCAGGCTACCCATTCCGGTATTTCAACCCGGGCAATTTCAATGCCGGCTTTTATATAGAAGAAATATATCTGGTTGCATCCGTAGCGCGTTTTGGAAATTTTAGACTGGCTGATAAACACATCCGATCTCTGGTTATCCTTCAAACATGCCCAGAACAGTTCCCTGTCAACAACTCCGGCCAAAATATCGCACGGCCTTTCACCGGAATCAATACTGGTACAGAATTTGTCGCAATCCGGGACCTGGTGGGGGCAAACAGTTATGCGCAGTGAGTTTATTACATCGGTGCTTCTGGGGAAACTGATATAACTTGCCAGGGCAAGCTGGTTTTGAAAGTTCAGTTTTTCAATCTCGGATATGTATTTCAAGACACCTTTGTCCAGCATGGCGTCTATAACGAAATCCGGTAAATCCTTACTCATTAACCCCCACATTATCAGCGAGCCGTCAACCAGGGCCAGGGCAGGTAAACCTGCCGGCAGCTTCCCGGCAAGATGAGACAGGTACCTGAATTCTTCAACGGTACGCTTGATACCCAGCAGTGGCCCTTCGATGGAGATTTCTCTACCCGGGTTGCCCTGCTCCGGTTTCAGGACCAGTTCTTCGGTACTTGAAAAAAGCGTCGGCTCACTTTCGAGAAAGCAGTCAGGATTTTGGCCGTAATGCAGATATACTCTGCCGATATTAACGAGACAGCACCGAGCCGGGTGGTGGCGGTCGATATCTATCTGTGAACCGTCTGTTGCTATTACTATGTAATCCGGGGGCAGTTCCGATGGTTCGAAACGCTGGTTCAGGCTACCGGAAATTTCAGCCAGAAGCCAGCTGGTTTTAGCCTGAGCCAACCGTTTCTTAAGCGTGGTTAAATCGCCTGGATTTTCAAACTTGTCAATGGCTGCATTTAGCGCATCAACCCGTTTTAAACCCTGCAAAACCAGGTCACTGGCCATTGATGCAATTGAACCGGCTACTTTATTAAGATCAAGAGACATGTTGATTTAAAGTATAGTTTATTAATGAGGCAGGCTCAAGAAAAACCGACCGGCAGCTTCATGGATTTCGGGGAGGCAACGGAAAGAACACGCTTGTTTTTCTGGCATATTCCCGGAAGGCAGGGTTGGTTGACATGGAACGCTCCAGCAGTGGTATGCCGGAAACAAACACTATAAGTACGGTTATGGTTATCGGGCCGATGATACCTGCCCATCCCCAGGTTTGATTAAGGCTGATTATCCAGATTCCCCACCACATCATAACTTCGCCGAAATAATTGGGATGGCGTGAATAACGCCACAAGCCTTTATTCAGGATTTTGCCCTTGTTATCCTTGTTGGATAAAAACCTGTCGAGCTGCCAGTCCCCGACAGCTTCAAAAGCGAATCCGGTCAACCAAACTGAAAGGCCGGCGTAATCCAGTCCTGCCAAACCGCTGCTTGAGCTTGAGCCGGTTATTACTACCGGCAGGCTTATCAACCACATGAACAGTCCCTGAAGCAGGAACACCTGAAGATAGCTGCGTTGAAGAAAAAACTTACCCCATTCATTGCGCCACTTGCGGTAGCGGAAATCCTCTCCTTTGCCCCAGTTGCGTTTCAATATCCGTCCGGACAGCCGCAAACCCCAGACGGCAATTAACGCTGTGAGCAGTATTTGCCTTGCGGTGCAATCTCCCTGGATAAGAAGTATACTCAAGGCAACGACGATAAACCCCACGCCCCAGCCAATATCGGCAATTGAGTTATCCCGGCGTATAAGCGCAACCAGAAACAACAAAGTCATGTATCCCCAGATAATAAGGGCGCTGGTACCTGCAAGTTGAGCCAGTTGCAAAAGGTTTCCTCCTTTTAGGTGGTTCTGACAGCTACGAGCAGCACCCCCGGACCTCCATGAGCTCCCAGGGCGGGACCGAGTTCGGTAATAATGATCTCTTTTTCGGAAAAGAACTCGCCAAGTCTTTGGCTGAGTTTCGATGCTTCATCAGGAACGCAACTGTGCGCTATCGCCAAGCTCAATATGCCTTTCTTGTTTTTGATAAAGTCCACCAGCTTTTCAACCCCTTTATTGTAGGTACGGGCAAGCCCGCCCTGCACGATGGCACCGTCGCTGAATTTTAACATCGGTTTAACGCCGATAACGCTGGCAACCGCGGCTTTGGCTTTGGATATGCGCCCTCCCCGGATTATATATTTAAGGGTATCGAATATACCGTACATGTCGGTACCGGCAATAGCGCTGCGGGTTTCTTCCAATACATTATGTAAACACGCTCCAGTCTTGGCAAACCTGGCGGCGGCGATGGCGATTAAACCCAGGCCGATTGAATTATAACCGGAATCCACCACCTCGACAGGAATCCGCTCTTTTACCATATCAGCTGCCCGTAAGGCCGAACTGAACGTACCGCTGATTTTGGAGGAAATATGCACCGATACAATACCGCTGGCCCCCTTGTCGGCGAGACGATTGTAGATGTTGACAAAATCACCGACTGAGGGTTGTGAAGTGGTCGGGTGGAACGGCGAATGTTCAAGTTCCCGGTAAAATTCAGCAGGGCTGATATCGATGCCATCGCGATAAGTTGTCTTACCAAAGTAAACGTAAACCGGGGCAACTTCAATTTCGAGGTTTTCGGTCAGTGGCAGCGGGATATCGGCGGTACTATCGGTTACGACATGAACTGGCATGTACTACCCCCAAACTGTGTTGCATTATGCTTGCACAACCGGCATACCTTGTCAAGACTTTAAGTGCTTTTGGCCTGGCGCCATTGCGCTACCCGGCTGGAATACATAAGTGTTACTGCTTCTCCGAGTACCTGCTGCCTGGGTTGGCCTATATCCAGAAGCGGTGCCAGTTCCGGAGTTGTGATTCTTGACAGAACGGAGCATTGCTTTTTAAAGGCGTTTATGGTTGTCCAGGCTCCGCCGTATATTATGTAATCCAATTCATGGGCGCATGGTTCAATATGTTCCCGGGTATACCCGCATGCCCGGGTGAAAAATTGTTCAATCTGTTTTTCACGGTGCCGGGCAAACCTTGCTGCAGAAGAACCACCCTGCCGGTGCCGGCCGTGGATGCACCCGCCGCTTATTTTACTGCTTATAATCTTATCGCCACGTACAACCCCGACTGCAAATGAACCCATTCTTACCAGGATAACACCTGTCAGATAATCCGTGCTTATCAGTTCTTCGAGGGGTTGAATATCGATATATTCAACAACGGTTTTGGCATGAACAGGAAATGGAGGTATTACCAGTGTAAATTGAATAAAATCAGTCTCAACATTTAAAAATAATACAAAACCGGTGGCACTTTTGCGAGCGGCCTTTTTCAGCTGATCCGGTAAGTTGGTATCGATATCCGGCGAAAGGGAATCATTGGCTGATCCCGGAGGCAGGTAAATACTCTTGCCTGCTTTCGAAACAGATTCAAGCTTGCCAAGTATTTCGATGGTGCGGCCGCGCTTAAGCTTTATTAACCCCGTCGAACATTCCGTGTTCATTTCAAGGTGATTACGGTTACCCCGTCTCCCCCTTCGTTGTTCTGGCCGGGGCGGAAAGACTTGACCAGCGACTGGCCGGCAACATATTCCCGGACAATCTGGCGTAATACTCCGGTGCCATGACCGTGAATAATGCGAGCGGTTTCCAGATTGGCCATTAGAGCGTCGTTTAGATAGCCCTCAAGCAGCCACTCGATTTCATCAGCCCGCCTGCCCCTCAAATCAAGCTCAAGAGATACCCTGGACTTTGCAGGTTGTGGGAGGTTTTGAACGCTTGGCTGTCGTTTCGGTTTGGCAGTTGTTTTAAGCCTGGTAACGCTATTCGTACTAAGTGTAATGCGCAGCGAACCTGACTCGGCGGTAACCTGGGAAGCAGCATAATTGACATCGGTAACGACAGCTTCCACACCGAGTTCGTTCAGCAAAACGGTATCTCCGGTTTGAATCACTCCGGAATCGGCATCTTCACGTTGTTCTTGCCCGTATTTCCCAGTTGTATCTTGTAGTCTCCGGCGCGAATCTGCCATTGCTTTCCTGGCCAGTTCCAGTTGTTGCTGCGTCCGGTTGCGGCGCAACTGCGCCGACATGTCCTTTATCTCCTTCGATAATTCGGTAATTTGCGTAACGGCTTCATCCCGCGCCTGGTTGATTAGCTTTTCTTTTTCAATACGTACCTGTTTAAGGGTTTTTTCAAGCTCCAAACGCAGTTTCTCAGCTTCATTTTTTTCCTTTTCGGCTGTTGCAGACAGCATTTTTGCCCGGGATTGTTCATTTGCCAGCTGAAACAGCAGGCTGTCCAGTTTTCTATCCTGGCTGGATAAGCGTTCCCTGGCAGCATCGATGATGTCCTGGTCAATTCCCAACCGGGATGCAGTAATAAGGGCATTGCTGCCACCGGGTATACCGGTTAAAAGCCTGTAAGTAGGCAGTAAAGTATCCGGGTCGAACTCAAAGGCAGCATTTCGCAATCCCGGGGTGGTATGTGCCAGGGCTTTCAATTCGTTAAAATGGCTGGTTGCTACTGTGATTATGCCGTTTTTCAACAAGTGGATTATTATTGATGAGGCAAGAGCTGAGCCCTCAAGTGGGTCGGTGCTGGTACCCAGTTCGTCCATGAGTATGAGGCTTTGTGGTGTTGCCAGCTTTAAAATCCGGCTGATGTTGCTCATATGCCAGCTGAATGAGGACAATGTAGCTTCAATACTTTGCTCATCTCCGATATCGGCAAAAACCGCGTCGAACACCGGTACACTGGAGGCTGTATCCGCCGGAACCGGTAAACCCGATTGGGTCATTAAGCTAATCAAGCCTATTGTCTTTAGCGCTACCGTTTTGCCTCCGGTATTAGGTCCGGTGATGACAAGCGAGGTATAATCACTTCCAATTTCCAAATCGAGCGGCACGGCTTTGCCTTTTAGCAGCGGATGCCTTGCTTTTACCAATTTAATCGACCGGTCTTCATTGAAACGTGTAACTTGAAGCTCTACTGCGCCGGTCGATGATGCATACCGGGCTTTAGCCAGTTCCATGTCGATACTGCTCATAATTTCGATGTTTGCCGTAATTTCGGTGCTGTAACTGCTGATAACTGCACTTAGTTCGGAAAGCACCCTCTCGATTTCGCGGATTTCTTCCAGTTCGAGCTGTTTGAGTTCATTACCGGTTTCGACAGTCGACCATGGTTCGATAAAAACGGTAGCGCCGGTGTTGGAAACATCGTGAATGATTCCCTTCATATCTTTTTTATGCTCTATTCTAACCGGCACCACGTACCGGCCTTCCCGCTGAGTGACGATAAAGTCCTGCAGGATTTTTTGACCGGCTTCTGATTTTATTATCCCGTCAAGCTCCCTGACGAGTTGTTCGCGGACAAGCCTTAACTGGTTTCGTACTTGACCCAGCCGGGCCGAAGCTGATGAAAGTACTTCACCGGAAGGGCTTATGGTGCTGTTTATCTTCTTTCCGAGTGAATACAGCTCGACCAGGCGGTCAGACCAACCGAAAATCAAGGGCAGTATTTTAGCGTGTCTGGATAATACTGTCTTTACACGAAGGCAGATGGCAAGCGTGGATTGTATCTCCAGCAGGATTAGTGGTTCGAGCGTTTTACCTCGTGAAGCCGCATGTACAACTGAGCGGATATCTTTGATGCCGTCCATGTTGAACCCGGGCTCTACATCCAGCAGATATCTGGCTTCTTTGCAGCGGGCCAGAGCAGGCACGATTGTATCAAAATCACTGGATGGCAACAGGTCCAGCAACAACTGCCGGCTGGCATCAAAACTTGAATAATCGGCAATAATGCCTATTACAGTGGGGAATTCCAGCAATTGTAAGCTTTTATTGTCTACCATTAAACGATCGTGGAATAAAAGAATTTTGTTACCGCTTGATGTTCAAGTTATTTCCCGCGAGCAGGTTCTTCATCCTGTTGGCTGTCTGGGAACAAGCCCGGCCACCGGTCTCCCATACACTGTTTGGCGCTGGCGCACCATTCGATGCATGAAGGGGTTTTTTCGCGGTATACCCACTGCTTGCACTTCTGGCACCTGACTCTGGATTCGTCAGAAAATATTTCAACATCTTCACCACATTCCGGGCATTTATAAATGGCGACGCGAAGTTTTCGACCATCTTGACCGGGGCATCTATTGAACATGGCGACCTCCTTGGAAATGTGTCAGGTAGTTTATTGTATCTAATTTAACATTTGCGGCTTCAAAATACCATTTTGGGTCATGACGTTCATGTATCAAACAAGATAGAACAAAAACAAAAAACAGCCCGTATCTGCGAGATGGTAGATCGGGCTGTTTTTCATGCCAGATAAGGTAATGTTAGCCTGCTTTATGACAATCCAGGCATGTATCTACGGCAAAGGTCGGGTGATAACCGTCATCGGGTACCGGGTCTGTTCCGCCCAGCATATGGCAGATCATGCAAAGGCCATCATAGCCAGGCCCAACTGTGTGGTTGGTTATGAGGGGTGCATTTTCAGCGGTAGGTTCGCCACCCGGTTCGGTAGTTGTCGGCTCTGTAGTAGTCGGCGCAGTGGTGGTAGGCGCGGTGGTCGTTGGAGCTGTCGTCGTCGGCTGTGTAGTAGTCGGTGCGGTGGTGGTAGGCGCAGTCGTCGTAGGCGCGGTAGTAGTCGGTGCGGTTGTTGTTGGTGAAGTAGTGGTAGGAGTAGTCGTGGAGCCGCCGCCGCAAGCAGTCATGCCGGCCATGCAGATGACAATTACCAGGGTAAATAGAAGGCCGAGAACCTTTCTCATTTAAGTTACCTGTTCTCCTTTCTTTGGAATTTCATAATAATAAACATCTATAAATTCGCCGGAGTCAGTGTGTAGCTCTTAGTGTTCATTATATCAATATTAATTGAATCAATACAAACGTGGTAAACGGTGTATGATCAGGTTTCGAATAGTTATATATAAATTTTTAATTTTTATATAACACATATTGCAATATAACCATGTGTGCATTATAATTACGCAATAGTTCGTTTGTGAACATTAAAAATATGGCCGGTTCAATAAAGGGTTAGAAAACAGATTCAAAGTGAAGACAGCTAAATACAAACCAGGTTGTCTTTATTGTATATATTTTAAATGTCTCAGGTACAAATAAAGAAGGAGTAAAACATGAGAAAAAGTGTATTATTGACCGTACTCGCAGTTAGCCTGGTGATCGTGGCATCCATTGTAGGTGCGTGTTCACAGGGTGACCCGGTTACTCAGACTGTAACCAACACCCAATACCAGACCGCCACTGCAGTTTCTACTGTAACCGTTACCTCCACGGTAACAAGAACACAAATTGGTACTGTCCCACCGATTACCGCCATTCCACCTCAAACACCCCACTCACTGGCCCTTGATTACGGGCAGTGTTTCAGTTGCCACCTGGTACCCCTGGGCCATGAAGGCCGCCGGGCAATGGAAAGCGTATGCGGCGAATGCCATGTCGAAGCCCCTATGGATGAGTGGTCCTTTGCCCTTGGTCAGACCAGTTAATCAAACGCTATAAGCAGCAAGATATATTTGGCCCCGGCGTCCTACCGGGGCCAAATTTTGTTAACGCGTTTTGTAAAGTATATCGATCATATTGATTTAACCTTGTAATATTATGATTCGTTGATATTATTTTCTTCATATTTTATAATGTCGCCAAATGGCATCTTACCGATTAAACCTGACCGGGTTTTATCTAAAACAGCTCCCGGAATGGTCTAGGGAAGTGTTGAGTTGAAAAAAACCAGGTTAACCGCCGCAGGTGCGCTGGTCAGCTTAATTATCTTTTCGGCTATCTGCTCCACAGCCTGCACTGGCGTGCAGTCTGCTGGCACACCGCCCTTTGTTCCTCCCGAATACTACGACTGTGTCGAGATTGACCCGGCGGACTTGTATGGTAATTATATTTACTATACAGCCCACGGAGATTATGCAACTGCTGTAAGCCAATACACCAACAGGTATTTCGTTATCAAAGAAATGGAAGTTAACGAGCGTATGTATTCGACCATCCAAAACGGCTTCATCTGGGCAGATTACATAGAATGCCACCTGGTAGATGTAAATAGCCTTAGACAGTACAAGCCCGGTGATTTGATCGATATAGTAGGGCTTAATAAAGGTCCGTCTTCTCAGGATATAATGTCCATTCGCTTCAACGCTTGCATAATTATGCCTGCCGGCAGCCTGGCGCTTCCAGCAGAAAAGGGAACGGGAATGGTATCCTTTGGTTATTAGCTGTAGTACTCTCCATACTGGCGCACCATTCCTTTCATTCAAACGGCCACCTTACGGTTTGCATCGATCTGCTGGCCCTGTTTGCTTTCGCTGTTTTCTTTTTGGTACTTGCTCTTAAATTGCATCAGGCGAACATATCGAAGAGAATTTAGCCAAAACAGTGCTGGTGAATGCATGCCGACATGCAGTTATTGACAACATTCCTGTTACATATTAGCATTATCCTGTTCGACGGCCCTTATGCATGATATTACAAGGAGCAACCTTTGACTAACCCTGGAAATCCAAATCGTAGATTAGGCACCAGTCAAAAAGCCGACAAAGAAAGCATGGTGTCCGGGCCCGGTTCAGAAAAAACTGAACTTGAATTCGGTAATGCTATCGATTATCTTCCCCAGGGAATCCGCATAATAAACATGGATTACACCGTAAGATATGTCAACAATTCCTTCGCTCAGCTGATAGGCATAGCCGTAGAAGATGCCGTTGGAAAAAAATGCTACGAAGTTTTCCCCAATATTTTCTGCCATACTCCTGGCTGCCGCCTTGCCAGAATCTTCAAAGGCGAAAAAATGGTACAGGCAGAAATCGACAGAATAAATAATGACGGAGCTAAAACATCTTGCATGGTATCCGCCTTCCCGCTATATACTCCGGATAACAAGCTCATTGGCATTATGGAATCCTTCAGAGATATTACCGGCAAAAGAGAACTGGAAGATAAGGTCAGAGAAGCCGAAGAACGCTATAAGGCAATCGTCGACCTGACCGATGAAGTAGGAGAAGGGATCCTGATGCTGCAGGATATCGATGACAGGGAAGGAGTCATAATATTTGCCAGCCAGCAGTGTTCGCGAATGACCGGATTTAACAATAACGAATTGCTGCATAAATCCGCGTTCGATCTGATAAGCTCTGATGACCGGAAAACTTCGCTGGAAAGACACCGCCGTAAAATGCACGGCGAAGTCCTGCCGGGCTTGTATGAGGTGATGTTTGTTAGAAAGGATGGTTCTAAAGTTCCAATAGAATTGACCAGCGCCATTACACAGTTCAAGGGTTCGCCGGCGAATGTTATTTACTTGAGAGATATCAGCAGTCGAAAAGTTCTTGAAGCAGAACTTAAGAATGAAAAGGAGAAATACCAGACCTTTTTCGAAGAAGCGCCCGTTGCACTGTGGGAATTGGACTATACCGAACTTAAAAAATACATAGACAGTCTGCGCGGCCAAGGCGTGAAAGACTTTCGTGAATACTTCGACAACAACCTGGAGGCGTTCATACGAGCGGTTAGGCTTTCCAGGCTGGTCCGGTTCAATAAAGCCCATTACGATTTGTGGGAAATGGAGGGGCACGAAACCGCGGAGGACTACAGTCAAAAATCCGTCAAATATTTTTACAAGGACTCGGATAACTTCAAAGCCCTTAAGGATGATTTCGTGCGCCTCGCCCACGGTGCCACCACTTTTGACAAGGAAGAAACAGTACAGACCCTAAAAGGCAACCGCCGCTATATCTACACCCGCTTTACGGTTGCTCCAGGTTGTGAAGAAACATGGTCACGGGTTTTTGCCTCGCTGACCGATATTACCGAACGCAAGAAAGCTGAAATCAAACTTCAGCAATCCGAAAAACGGTGGCATACACTTTTCCAGAGCGCGCCGGTGGCAATGTGGGAGCTGGATTATTCAGACTTACGGCATTATTTTGATAAGCTGGCCCGTGCCGGGGCTACCGGTTTTCGCAGTTACTTTGACCAGCATCCGGAAGCAGTCGAATACTGCGCGGGTTTGCCCAATACCATTGCCGATGTCAATTTTGCTGCCTATAGCTTGTTTGAGGCTGCCGGTTTCTTGGATTTTGCAGATGCCATCAAAACAGAACGTAGTACTAATGATATTCGCTGTAACAATCATAAAGAAGTGTTTATTGCCCTGGCAGATGGCAAGACGGACATCACATACGAAACCGATGTTTTAACTGCCAGAGGAAGCGCGAAAACAGTTTTAATGCATTTGGCTGTCCCTCCGGAACAGGAGCATACGCTGTCAAGGGTTTTTGTTTCGGCTGTCGATATAACCGTAATGAAACAGGCGGAGGCTGCACTGAAAGCTTACCAGATAAATCTTGAGGAAATGGTCAGCCAGAGAACCAGGCAATTGAATCAGGAAATTAACCAGCGCGTTCTGGCTGAAAATAACTACAAGCAATTATACGAAAAGGAAAGCGGTCTCAGGCGTGAAATCGAAACCCTCAGCGAAAATAAATTGCGCTATACCCGCTCCCTGGTGCATGAATTAAGAACCCCGCTTACCTCTTTGATCGCGGCCAACGATTTTCTGGTCGGCCATTTGTGCGGCCAGAACAAAGAATTTGCCTTGGCCGCACAACGAAGTATCCTCAAGCTCGAACACCGTGTAAACGAACTCCTGGATATGTCCAAGGGCGAAGTAGGCCTGCTTGAACTGGACTGCCAGCAGGTTGATATTACAAACCTTATGCAGGACATATATCCTGATATTGAAGCAATAGTATCAAAAAACGGACAACTGCTGGTAATGGATATCATGGAAGACTTACCGAAAATCAGGGCAGATGCAGACAGGATTCACCAGGTGGTTTTTAACCTGGTGGATAATGCCGTAAAATTCAATCCCAGAGGCGGGACAATCAACATAAAAGCAGGCTGTGCTTCCGGAAATATCATTATAAGTGTAAGGGATGAAGGCTCTGGTATCGAAGAGGCAAACATGCCCCTGCTTTTCGAACCATATAAAGGCGTAAAGCAGACACTGCACTCCATGGGTGGGCTCGGGTTAGGCCTGCCGTTGTCAAAAATGCTGGTCGAACTCCATGGTGGCGAAATCTGGGTTGAAAGCCAGCCCGGAAAAGGAAGCACCTTTTATTTTAGGCTGCCGGTTCTATCAAACAACAGGGAGAGTCCAAAGGTTGAAAATACTGATAATCGATGATGATGAAGAAATTATTAACGTGATCAGTCTCACCCTGCGTGTCGGCTGGCCGGAGGCTGAAGTCATCTCTTCAAGGCTTGGCAAGCGAGGGTTGGAAATGGTCGAAACTCATTCTCCCGACCTGGTTATTCTGGACCTGGGTCTTCCCGATACCAGCGGCTTCGAGGTATTGAAGGACATTCGCCTGTTTTCAGATGTGCCGGTGGTTATAATAACGGTAAGCGAGCAGGAAGCAGATGTGGTCCAGGGACTGGAAATGGGTGCCAATGAATATATAACCAAACCTTTCCGGCAAATGGAACTGCTTGCCAGGTTAAAATCCACTTTAAGGCTGTTGCATTCACCCGAAAAAACAGAGGAATGTGTGAAACTCGGCAAGCTGAACTTTTTCCCATCTGCGCGCAAAATTGACTGCGGTGGTAAACCCGTAAACCTGACGCCTACCGAATCTACTATACTCCTCCACCTGGCAAGGAACCGGGGCAGAACGGTTACCTATACAAGCATCGCTCATAAGCTGTGGGAGTGTGACTATCCCGGCTCTACAGACGCCATCCGGGTATATGTACGAAACCTCAGAAAGAAGATCGAAACCGATCCGGCCTGCCCGCACATTATTGTAACCAGCCCCGGTACCGGTTATCTGCTCTCCTGCTGACATTACTGCTGTGTTAAAGTTTTGTCCATCTAATTAAACTCTAATACCTATCTAATCAAAATATTATATTTTCCCGTCGATAATAACGTAATTAATCACGTTGTTTTGCTATCCTTGCGTCATGAAACATACAGCTTCGTGTCAGGGGTAAGACGTTGCTTGTTTTTGCAGGCATAAGAGACAATGAAATTTCCGGACAAATACTTCAGTCTCTAAATATTTGTTTTCCAGGCTGTGAAATCAAGGTAGTAACCTCCGGAAAACAGTGCGTAAGCATGACAAAACGACATCAACCCGACCTGATAATAATCGACAGCTATCTTGAAGATATGGACGGGGCTGAGACCGTAGCCAAAATTCGAGCCTTTTCGCTTGCACCGGTGCTGATATTCTCGTATTTAAAAGACGAATATCAGCTTGTCAGAGCATTGGAGGCAGGCGCAAACGAATTTATGGTTAAACCATTTCACCAGATGGAATTCATTGCCAGGGTAAGGTCTATTTTACGCAATCATCCGCCAGGCTCTGCCGGGGGAAACCAGGGTGCCGGGGTTAGGGCATTTCCACCGGCTTAAATGTGTTGACCTCCCCCTCCCGTGTGCTTTTTGCCCTGGGCGTAATCGGGGTATCGGCAGAGCCTGGCGACCTTTAGATTAAACAATGCAAAAAGAAAGGCGGTGATTATATGGAAAACAGCAGCTCCAGAAGTACCATAGGCCTTAGAAGATCGACCAAGGCCAAGCTTGACCGGAGCCGGGCACCGGGGCAGTGCTATGACGGCTTCCTGTGCCAGCTGGTGGACATGTGGGAGGAAGTGCACGGGACGGAATCCGTCCGTTATGGAAGTTTCACCAAAGCATCGTTCTGATACAAAGCCCGTATGACGAAAATAACCCGACAAACGCTATACCTGAAGTTGTTAAAGGAGGTGAATAAAGAAAAAATTTAAGTTGATTGATTATCCGATAAAACATTTTAGAAAGGAGACTTTAATGTCGGAAGAAAAGAAAAAAGAACCGGCAAGAATTTCCCGCAGGGAATTTCTTAAGGATGCCGGAATCGTAGTCGGAGGGACTGCTGTTGGTTCGTCCTTCCTGCTGACAGCCTGCGGAGGTGGAGAAGAAGTAACCAAAACGGTTACTACTACCACCACCGCCCCAGGCAGCACCATAACCACTACTGCTGCCGGAGGAACCGCTACCCTGACGCAAACGGTAAACAAGTACGTTTGCCCCATCGACGGCCAGGAATTCAGCACACTGGATGCTCTGCAGGATCACTTCAGAACAGCTCATCCCGAAGCTCCCGAATCAAATCTGGGCATTGTTACATACCATGTAAACGGTCATCAACACACTATACAGGTAGATCCCCACGAAACCCTTCATGATGTACTGCGCGAAAAGTGCGGGTATCTTTCTCTTAAAGATATGTGTACCGGCTGGGGCGCCTGCGGCTCATGTACCGTGCTGGTTGAAGGCAGGCCGATTCTCAGTTGTATGGCACTGGCCGCTGAATTCGATGGCGCCGAGATGGAAACGGCGGAAGGGCTGGCGGAAAAGAAACACCCCTTAATCGAATCTTATGTTAAAAACTATGCCATGCAGTGCGGCTACTGCACTCCGGGGTTTATTGTTACCGCCAAAGCCCTGCTGGACCACAACTCCGATCCGACCGAGGCGGACATAAGAGATGCCCTCGGCGGCAACCTTTGCCGCTGCGGAACATACCCCCGGCACATACCCGCCGTACAGGAAGCCGCGGCTAATCTACAAGGAGGTGGAGCATAATGGCAGAGTTACCATATGCAACCAGAGACGAATACAACTACGTAGGCAAAACCGGCCTGAGGCGCAAGGACGGCCTGGCCAAAGCCTCGGGTACCGCCCAGTTCACCCGGGACGTATATTTCCCGGGAATGCTGATAGCCAAAACTTTTGAATCTCCATATGCGCACGCCGTTATCAAAAGCCTGGATACCTCCAAGGCGGAAGCCCATCCCGGGGTTTATGCGGTTCTGCGTTATGACGACCCGGAACTGGCTCACGAGGCGGAATCCAGCGGTTCCTGGACCTGGGCTTGTCAATATCAGCATCCTTTGAACAGTATCGCCCACTGGTGGGGCCAGCCGATGGGCTTTGCCATTGCCGCGGTCGATGAGCAAACGGTAGACGAGGCCATGAAGCTGGTCGAGATCGAGTGGGAAGTACTCCCCTTTGAACTGGATTATGAAGAATCTGCCTCAAACGATGTTATTCTGGAAGCCCACCGGGATAGCGAAACCAATGTACGGCTTGATACAACTGCAAACCCAGCCGTGCAGGGGGATGTAGAACAGGGCTTTCAGGATGCCGACCATATCGTGGAGTTTACCTTCCGTGATGAAGAGGACGTATGGGCCGGCGTGGAAGCTCTTTCCTGCGTTGCAGTGTGGCGGGGGGAGCATCTTGACATCTGGGTACACAACCAGACTCCCAATCCGTCACAATTAAGGTTAGCTGGTTTCCATCCTTCGGTAGCAGTTGGTTACTTTATGAAAACAAAACCTACCGGAGAACATTACACCCTGGCAAATAATATTCATGTTCACTCGCCCTACCAGGGCGGCCAGTTCGGCGGGCCCAACTGGAATGCCTGGTATTGTGATTACCCGCTGATTGCAGCCTGGCTGGCAAAGCGCACGCAGATGCCGGTCAAGCACATATTCGACCGCAGCCATTTCGACAATCGCGGCTACGACGAAGCAGTGCATTACGTCGAGGTTGGTTTCAAGGACGACGGAACCATTACTGCACTCCGGTCCAAGGATTACGGCTCAACCATCGACTTCCCGTTCAAGGTCGGTAAAGGTACTGCTGTACCAAATACCCTCAATTCCCTTATATCGCCATATGTAAACAAAGGTCCCAAATCCTGCTACCGCCACGGCATGAAGGAATGCGGCGGTTTAAATCTGCCATATTCTATCGTGGCCGGCGAACTCGGTATGCAGATGCCGGATGTAGCCCTTAAAAACGACGGCTGCAAAGGTCATTCGATGGAATGGGTAAACCAGAATGTAAAGGCCCAATATGGATGGACCCGGGATAGTTTGCAGGAGGTGCTGGCGGCTGGTAAAGAGGCCATCGGCTGGGACGAAAATTGGCATGCGCCCGGCACCAAAATACTGGAAAACGGCCGCTATCACGGGCTGGGTTTTGCATTCGCCCATCAGTGGGAGCCGGATCCGAATACCTACCTCCAGCCCAACCAGGCATGCGTGGTTCTGCAAAGAACGGAAGGCTCGGTAAGAATCCTGGCGCGCCATGCAGACGGCGGCTGGACCGGCGAGACCAGTTACTGCCAGATCGTGGCGGAAGAATTGGGCGCTAACTACAACGAGGTGGAAATAGTCCCATTCGAGGATACCACCTTCGAATTGAAACAGGGCATGGGTTCATCCGGCCTGGTTTGCAGTTCAGTATTCCTGGTGGAAGCTGCCCGCCGCTGCAAGGCCAAGCTGCTCGAGATATGCACCGAACCCACCGGTCCTGGCGGCCGCGCCATCTTCCCCGACTTGAAACCGGAGGACCTGGATGCCAAGGACGGCTTCGTGTTCGAGAAAGACAATCCCGAGAACCGCAAGTCATTCTTCCAGGTCTGCAATACGGACTGGCAGTATCACGACCCGCCCATCGGCTGGGCCGCCAATCACCGCTATGGCACGGAAGTCTGGGCGCTTATGCGCCAGGCTACTTTCATGGAAGTGGAAGTCGACCCCGAAACCGGCGAGGTTACCGTCAAAAAGGTAGTCAACGTAAACGATGTTGGCAAGGCTATCACTCCCGAGTCAGTAAACGGCCAGCAGTATGGCGGTTCTTACATGGGCATCGGCAACTCCCGTCAGGAGCAGGTATATTACGACCCGCAGACCGGCGCCCAGCTGAACGACAACCTGATCGACTACAAATGGTTTTCCATGAACGACATCGAAGGCCCCATGGAGCAGATCATCATCGAAACCGGTATGGGCTTTGGAGCATACGGCCTGAGCGGCTGCAGTGAAGCGGTTGGCGCACTAACCGCCACCTCTATGAGCGAAGCAATCTTCAACGCCACCGGGAAACGGATCACCACCTTCCCGACCACGCCCGACCTGGTTCTGAAAGCTCTGGGGAAGATATAGGAGGCATGATAAGATGAAATTGAAAAGATTTGAACACTTGAATCCCTCCAGCGTGGACGAAGCCGTTTCCGCTCTCGAGAGCTATGAAGGAAAAGCCTATGTCAACGCCGGGGGAACCGACCTCGTAGGCGTACTCAGGTTTAAAATCCTGCCCCACTATCCGGAGGCAGTAGTAAACCTGAAATCCATATCCCCGAGCATGGACTACATCAAGGAAGAAGGCGGCGTTTTGAAAATCGGGGCTCTTACCAGGCTGGAGGACATTGCCACCAGTTCCGTTGTCAAAGAAAAATATACCGCGCTGGCAGAGGCAGCCCACCGGACAGCTTCGCCCCACATCAGGGAAATGGGCACCATAGGCGGCAATATCTGCCAGCACAACCGCTGCTGGTATTACTGGAAAAAGGACAATTACTTCAGTTGCCTGCGCAAAGACCCCAGTGGGCTGTGCTACGCCATGCTGGGCCAGAACAAATACCACTCCATTTTCGGAGCGGCATCCGGCTGTATAGCCCCCAATCCCAGTGACACCGCGCCGGCCCTGATGGTGCTGAATGCAACCGTGGTGACTTCCGCCCGCTCTATTCCCATTGGGGAATTTTTCACGGTAATAACAAATCCAACCGGCACAGCAGGCTCGACGGTTCTGGAAGCTGATGAAATAGTAACCGAAATCCAAATTCCGGCACCGGCTGGTGGGGTTAAAAGCGCATTCGTAAAGTTTGCGCTTCGAAAATCGATCGATTTTCCGGTCGTCAACTGCGCAGCCGCTATCGGCGGCGGAGAGGCTAGAATCTGCATGAACGCAGTAGCCCCCACGCCGAGGCGCGCTACCGCTGCAGAAGAGTCCATAAAGGGCAAAACGATTGATGAGGCCAGCGCCGATGCCGCAGCGGCTGAAGCCATAAAAGGCTCGACTGCCCTGGCCCACAACAAGTGGAAGGTTCAGATAGCACGTGCAATGGTAAAAAGGGCGATCCTGGCCTGTAAATAAGGTCGTTTAAATGTATTTGCTACCGGGGGCGATTTTGCCCCCGGTAGCGGGTATGCTTATACAGGGGTGTATCCCGGGGAAAGATATAATGAAAAAAATAAAGAATTACCGGTTCTGGCTGTTTTACCTGCTCGTTGCGTGCGCTGTTTATTTGATGGCGGTATCGTTTATCGGGCCATGGTGGTCTGCCAATATCGTAAACGCTCCAGGGCAACCGGGCCCTGAGGTAAATATACTGGTTAACATTTACCAGTGGGGCATTCCGGAGGGCTATTTTTCCGAGCATTTCTCGCCCGATATAACCCCCGCATACCAGGTGATATTGGCAAGGGTGTTTTTTGCCACCGGCATTTTGCTGGCGCTGGCATCTCCCTGGTTGAAAAAGATGCCGGCCCGGGTTGTGCTTATCCTTCTGGGAACAGGCTGGGCAGTCTGGGCTGCGGGAGCATTCTTTATGATCTGCCAGCGTACGGCCGCCTATGGAATTCCCCTGCAGGGCAGCGAAACTGTATATGACTACATGTATGTATTACAAGCAACTTCAAGCTTCAAGCCGGCTTATTTTATGGGGATTACAGCGGGCTTGGTGTGCATTGTACTGGGTATTACCCGCGAAATTATAACCGGCATAAATTACAAAGTTGACACTAAATAACGAGGAGATGTTTGTTATGGCTCAAAACTGGCTGAATAATTTGGAAAGACTGCAGGACTTTATGAGGGAACACCCGGAAATTTCCATCTCGAGAGGAAAGGTCTCCATACCCCGGGAGCCGAGAAGTGATTTCTACGATCTCTTCAATGAATGGAGGCGCTCTTTTATTAAAGAGAAATTTCCGGAAATGGTTGCTGCCGGCGAACTGCTGGGAGAGAGTTTCAACCGGGAGATGGCAACAGTTGAAACCATGTTGAATCTTACCGCAGCAGATGCCGATGAAAGCATGCTTTCCTTCACCGAGAACCCGGTAGGCGAACTGGCAAAAATATTGTGGGAGCCCTTTTTCGCCGTCTTAAAGGGCACTAAAAAACCCGGAGAAGTAGAAGAAGAGTACGGCGGCGCCATCATAAATGCATTCAATACATTGTATTACGAGGCCTATGAAAACTGGTTGGAGCTTGCGCTGATAGATTTGTTTGACTCCCGGCAGTTGCTCAGGGTGTTCGTTCCGGCCATTACAGGTTCTTTCGGTCATGCACAGGGTTATGTCATGCACCTGGACCTCAAACCTGTTGTCCCGCCCGAAGAGTCCGCGGAGCTGTCGCTTCGCCACCGTTTCGACTACTGTTCGTTTTCCGTGCCTGATTTCGTTGTTTACTCGAAAGCGCTGCGCAAATACGTTGCCGTAAAAGCTGAGCATCACGAAGCCAACTGGATCGCGCTCAACGCCAGCCCGGAGCGGGATTGGCTCCCCATGGGCAACGTCAAGGAAATACTGGGTGGCGGCTATATACTGCTTTATATGGATGACAACCCGCTCAACCTCTCTCTGGTAAACGATGCCAAGGTGTTCTGCCGCCCGGACGTGGTAATTGAATTTCGTGAGAAACCGAACTGGGTCAGCGAAGCAGAAATAAACACAATCAGGCAGAGGGCAGAACTGCTTAACCCCAAATACGGCACCCTTGTAGTAACCGGCGATTCCCTGGACCAGGATGTAAAAGAGGGCTTTGGGAAGTGCATTTCCGTTATCGAAACGCAAGTTGACAGCCAAAAGCTGCTGGCGCTGGTTGAGGGAATGCGTGCCGGTGAGGGCTGTTGCCGGGTGTGATATACTTTGGCAGTGGAAAACAAAGGGTTTAACTACTCGGAAGCTTTCAGCATAAACATGGGGCTTTTTTCGGCCGGTGAGCAGCAAAGGCTGAGAAGTGCCCGGGTTACCATCGTTGGCACCGGAGGGGCCGGCGGAGTGATCGCGGTTATGCTTGCTCGCAGCGGCATGTCTTGTTTTACGCTGGTGGATTTTGATACCTATTCCATAACCAATTTGAACCGCCAGATCGGCTGCTTTACCGATACCCTGGGCAGATACAAAGCTGAAGTTATCCGGGAGGATATTCTTAACATCAACCCCGAAGCCAGGGTAACGGTGATTAACCGTATTCTCTCCCTGGAGGAACTTGAAGCCTTGCTTGAACAAACCGATGTTTATTTCTCTGAGGCCGACGACCTTGCATATTCGACCCGATCCCTGATATTGGCCCAGCAAAAGAATGTCCTGGCCATATCCAGCATGCCTATGGGCATGGCCGGCTATGTGATGGTCTTCCCTCCGGGCGGGTCCAGGATATATGACCCGACCGATATGTTCGGCGGTCCAACCGGGTTGGATTACGAAGACCTGAAAGAGTTCCAGCAGAACCCGGTAAACCGCAGCGGCCGACGCTGGCATATAACCCAGGGAAAAATGCGTATCGGGTGGTTTAAAAAATGGCGCAACGGGGAAAATACCCTCACCCAGCTTTGCCCGGCGGTGTGGATCGGGGCCGGGTTTGCCAGCATTGAAGCCGTTAAATATATAACCGGCAAGTGGAAAAAGGCCCAACCTCCAAAAATGTGGCAGATTGAACTGGCCGAAAACCGTATTGAAGTCAAAAAATTCCGGAAAAGAACCTGGCTTTTTTCCAAATACATCTACTGGCTGTTTAACCTGGAAAGGCTGGGTATTGGCAGAGCTGTAAAGCAATTTACTTTAAAGGCACTGGAGAAAGACCTTGATCGTATGGAACAAGAAGAAGCCGCGGGTAAAAAACCGCGACTGCCAGTGTTATGGAAACACATAATTTAAGCATTATCAGGTGGCTTGCTCAGGCACGCAGTTTTCATTCAGTCCGGTTCAGATAATATGCAACTGTATATTATCTGATAAATATTTAATATAGACTCTTACACCTGGTGCTGTTAAGATGAGCTTATTCCGGCAAGCCTACAGGAGTTTAACCAGTTGCGGTTATTGGATAGGTCAATACCTCGTCCCGGCCAGATAATCCCGGAAGTATCTTTCACGCTGGATAATGAAAACCGTGAAGGTTACTGCGAGGGTTCTGTCTGCATTAGTGCAACGGCTGCAAATAAAACACCCGTGTCACCCACAGTGGCAGCCGGCATATGCATTGCTAAACTTTCCAGGCAGGCAAACCTGCCCGCCGGATCCATTCATACTCATGCATCCTTCGAGCATTGCGGTCGTTTATTTGCCGGTGAGACGGTATATTGTTCCGGAAGAATCAGCAGTGTGATTACAAGGGGCAGCTTTACTTTGTTAACCATGATTTTCAAAATATCAAACACGCAACGCCAGCCAGTTGTTCACGGCCGGATCAGCTTGTTACTTAAGCCAAAGGAATTTAGCCGTAATGAAAATCAATAATAATCCCTCTTTTCCCAGTGCCCGCGGCCAAAAGCTGTCAGGGCTATGCCGGGAAATTACGCAGAATAACATTGATCGATATGCCGCCATCAGCGGTGACGATAACCCCCTGCACATAAATTCCGACTATGCTGCGAAGACTAAATTCGGTTCAACTATTGCCCATGGGATGCTGGTTTTAAGATTGGTTGAAGACATGATGCTGAAAAACTTCGGGGAGAACTGGGTTGGCGGGGGAGGGCTTGAGGTAAGGTTCAAGCAGCCGGCTTTCCCGGGTGATAGCCTCGTGGCTGAAGGCAGTATCAAGAACATTCGCGCTCATTCGGATTCGAAACGAGTATTGTGCGAAGTCAAGGTTAAAAAAAGCACAAACGATATCGTACTTTCAGGCACGACATGGCTTATAATACGAAAGGAGTGATACCCGGACGTGACAGACCCGATTGAAGAAAAACTAAAACAAATAAGTCTAAAAGTAACAAGAAAACCCGATGCTCAGTTCGATGGCCAAACAACTTTTAAGGACCTGGATGCCGATTCGCTGGACAGAGTGCAAATACTGGTTGCCCTTGAAGAGGAATTCGAAATAGAGATCCCGGATGAAGAAATAATCGGCATTACTAATATGAAGATGTTTGTTGAATATATTCGACAGAAATTGGAACAGAAAAAGAATTGAGGCGCACAAGCGATTTGGCATTTACATGCCACCGGTAAATAGACATGACAGCGAACGATAATCGAAAACGAATAGTAATCACCGGCCTTGGAGTCGTCAGCCCTTTAGGCTCGACTATCGATACCTTTTGGGAAGGTATGATTAACGGTAGAAATGCCATCGGGCCGATTACGTTATTCGATGCCGGTGATTTTGGTGTAAAACTAGCCGCCGAAGTGAAGGATTTTGACCCCTGCCGTTATATGGATATCAAGCGGGTGGACCGTACCGGAAGGTGTTCCCAGTTTGCCATCGCCGCATCCAAAATGGCGCTGGAGCATGCCGGGTTGGACATTTCGCTCGAAGATGCACAACAGGTGGGAGTTGTGATTGGAACCAGCGGCATGCCGGAACTCCTTGGAGAACAGGCGGAAATCATAAACCGCAAAGGCCCAAACCGGGTGGACCCGCTGGTGGTCAGCAAATACCGGGCAAGCATGGTTCCATCCCACGTAGGGCTTGAAGTTGGAGCCAAAGGCATCAACACTACGGTAAACTCTGCCTGTTCAAGCGGCAGCGATGCACTGGGCACCGCTTTGAACCTGCTTCGCCTCGGGAGAGCCGATGTCATGCTGGCCGGCGGATCCGGTGCCAATGTTACACCGCTGGCAATCGCTGCAACCGGGCGCATAGGTGCCCTGTCGCGCGAAATAGATCCCCATAAAGCCAGCCGGCCATTTGACCTCAACCGGAGCGGTTTCGTATATGGCGAGGGAGCCGGCATGCTGGTTCTGGAAACTTATGAACATGCTATCGAACGTGACGCTTGTATACTGACCGAACTGGCCGGCGCCGGCTGGTCCTTCGATGCTGTCAGCGAAACTGCTCCGGCACCAGGCCAGAGGGCAAGAGCTATGCAACTGGCCATCCAGGATGCCGGCATAACACCTGGTGACATCTCTTACGTAAACGCTCACGGTACCGGAACCAGGCTGAATGATACAATTGAAACCCAGGCTATAAAGCTCGTTCTCGGAGAACACGCCTACCGGATACCGGTAAGTTCCAACAAATCGATGCTGGGCCACCTGGGTTGCGCCGCCGGAAGCGTCGAAGCTATCGCTGCTGTTCTGAGCATATTGCACGGCGTGGCACCGCCAACCATTAACTATCAAACACCGGACCCGGCATGTGACCTTGATTACGTACCTAACACAGCCAGGAAAGCACCCATCCATGCCTGCCTGTCCAATTCGTTCGGCCTGGGCGGACAAAACTGCTGCCTGGTGATAACGCGGTTCCAACCATGAAAGAACTTGAAGGTAAAATCGCCCTGGTTACCGGTGCTTCGCGCGGCATAGGCCGCGCCATCTCCCTTCAACTGGCAGCTGCTGGAAGCCTGGTTGCCGTAAATTATCACCGGCATCCCGATGAGGCCAGCGCAGTGGTTCGCGAGATCGAAAGCTCAGGCGGCCGGGCTTTTGCGGTTGGATCTGATGTGAGTAGTGGGGATGAAGTCAAGGCCATGGTTAAAGAAGTAATAAAAAGATGGGGAAGGGTGGATATTCTGGTCAACAATGCCGGTGTAGTACACAACGAGATGGTGCTCAGGATGAAGGAAGACTCCTGGGACCGGGTCATCGATACCTGTTTGAAAGGCGCTTATTTGTGTACAAAATATTGTTTGCCTTCGATGTTGAAGCAGGAATGGGGCAGGATTATAAACATAGCTTCCGTAGCAGCCCAGCGGGGCAACTTCGGACAGACCAACTACTCCGCTGCCAAGGGCGGCTTGATCGCGCTTACGCGCAGTGTGGCGCGAGAGGTTGGCTCCAAGGGTGTAACCGTTAATGCCATTGCGCCCGGTTTGATAGAAACCGACATGATGGCCACCGTTCCAGCCGAACATTTACAAAACATATACACCAGGTTGGCCATATCCAGAGCCGGCAAGCCCGATGAAGTGGCCAGCCTGGCGGTGTTTCTGGCATCGGATAAAGCCGCCTATATAACCGCTCAGGTAATCAATGTCGATGGCGGCCTTATTTAAATCCGCGTGTTTGATATGGTAAATGAGAATAAACTGGCTGGTGGAATAAAAACTGAAGCCTTTTGCTACCAGCAGGCCTTCGCCATCAACACAGGGCTTCTTTCCGCCCAAGAACAGCAGAGGCTAAAAGATGCCAGGGTAACCATCCTGGGCATGTTTGCCGGAGGCACCATCGCTCACATGCTAGCCAGGTCGGGTGTAGAACATTTTACGTTAATCGATGAAAAGCAATATTTACAAGGTGACATCAATCGTGATATCGGCTGTTGTATGGATACGATTGGAGAGTATAAGGCCGAGGTGATAGCTGCTGGAATAAAGCGCATCAACCCGTTTGCCGTTGTGCAAACGATAACCCGCAAACTAGACCTGCAAGACCTTCCGCCCTTTATCCAGTCAAGTGACGTTTACTTTGCCCAATCAGACGATATCGCTTACAGCTGCCACAGCCTTATTCTTGCCCAGGAGCTTAACAAATGCGCCATTACTTGTATGCCCAGCGGGTTTACCGGTTACGTAGAGGTATACCCTCCCGGCATTAAAAAAATTATCGACCCTGCCGCACTGTTCGGCAGCCCTCCGGGCTTGTCTTATAAAAAACTGTACTATTTCCTTCGCAACCCTTTAAACCGCTGTGGTAGACGGTGGCATATTACCGAGGGCAAATGGCGAATAAAATGGTTTAAACAATGGCGGGACGGCAAGGTTGTCGAAGCCCAGTTATGCCCGAATGTATGGTTGAGCGCGGCTCTGGCAAGCATCGAGGCCGTCAAGTACCTGACCGGAAAATGGCCAATAGTTGCCGTCCCTTATATGTGGCATCCTGTGCCTGCCGAAAACAGGATTAAGATTCAGAAATTCAGGCGCCGCTCCTGGTGGTTTGAGCGAATTGTTACCCGCATATTCGATATCGGTCTATTCGGGGCGGGAAGAGCGTATCGGAAGTTCACATCCAAAAGACTGATAAACGAATTGGATATCATGCAGGGGCAGGAAAATGAAGGTAAACAAGTTAAATATCCATTCATATGGAAACACTTTATTTAAAATATTTTATCAAGATGAGGTGGAAAATGCCACAATATTTGACGACATGGCTCGATTACAAGCTGCCAGGCGGAGCAGACTTTGCCGTTGCTGTTTGCGGCTACAGCGGTAAAATCCGGCATATGGTTATAGGCAAAGATCCGCTTCGGCGCATGATGGTTCGTTCTGTCGATGTGGACGGTGATAATTGTACTGCCAGCCAGCACTGCATCGCTCTTAAATGCCCTTTAAACAAAACCGGCAATGAACATCTGGCACATATGCTTGACATGCCTGTCGACGAAGAACTGGATGATGAAACTGCCGGTCAATGGGGAACCACCAGTACGGTCGAAGGCCTGATCAAGTTTGCTGATAATCTTAATGATAATTTGCCGGAAGAGTTCAAGGCCTCCACGCTTCACAAGGGCGATGCAGAGGGTTAATCCGTTACGTCTATGCACCTTGTAATGCTTTGCATCGGCACCTTCGGTGATATCTGCCCGTATGCAGGTTTGGCTGAAAGCCTCAAGAAGGCCGGTTATAGCGTTACTTTTGCTACCCACGAGTCCTTCAGGGAATTTATTACACTAAAAGATTTGGATTATATTCCGATCGCTGGAGACCCTGTTGAATGGTTCAATAACGGAGAGTTGCTTTCACTGGTTAACGCCAGTTCGGATTTCATTCACTGGATGAAAAGGCTCAGAGGTATGGCGGGTGAGCTTCTTGAAGATATTTACGATAGCTGTCTGCAGGCTTGCCGGCAGGCAGATGCAATAATTTACTCGCCGCTTGCCTGGGTGGGGTATTCCATCGCCGAAAAACTGCAAATACAAAGTATCGTTGCGTGCCTGCAGCCGATGACGCCCACCACCACATTCCCTTCGCCCTGGTTTGGTGCGAATCCGGGATTAGGCAAAACCGGCAACCTCTGGACGCACCGCATCATACAGCACTTTTACTGGCATTTTAACCGGCCCAGCATCAACCGGTGGCGTTGTTCCTCTCTCGGTTTGGCGCCGTTAGACTGGCGCGGGCCTTACAGGACAGAATTGTGGAAATCCCAGCTTTTTCTTTACGGTTTCAGCAATCACGTTGTGCCCAAACCAGCAGACTGGCCTGAGAACCATTGCGTAACCGGATGGTGGTTTTTGGCTGAAGACCAGAAATACAAACCCCCGCAGGAAGTTCAGGAGTTTATCTTATCCGGCTCAAGTCCTGTTTATATAGGTTTTGGCAGCATGCCGGATACCAATAATGAGCAATTACTTGAAATCATTATAAAGGCCCTTGAAATTGCGGGCAGCAGGGGAATAGTTCAGTTGGGGAAAAACGTTGCCATGCCAGGTAAAATAACTCCCACCATTTTAAATACGGGCTGGGTTAACCATGATTGGCTTTTCCCGCAAATGGCTGCTGCCGTTCATCACGGCAGTGCTTCCACGGTCGCCCAAAGTTTACAGGCGGGGATTCCGACTGTAACCGTTCCATATGCCTGGGATCAACCCTTCTGGGGGCTAAGAATTGCCGAAATTGGCGCAGGGACGAATCCGATTCCGCGCAAATCTCTGACAGTAAATAACCTGGCTGCAGCTATACAAACCGCACTTTTAAACACTTCTATCAAAGATCAGTGCCGCAAGTTATCCGGTTTGATTCGCATGGAAAACGGCACTTGGAATGCGGTAAATATTATCAGGCGATATCTGGGCTGTTAGTTAATATTTCAATGCGAAGTATAAGGTTTGTGCGAATAGATTTGAAATGGTGGGCGGTAGAGGACTCGAACCACTGACCTCCGCGATGTCAACGCGGCGCTCTAACCAGCTGAGCTAACCGCCCACGTCAAGAATAATACTAATATGTTTAAGGATATTTAGTCAAAATATTATGCCGATTTATCCTGCCTGGGAACAATAGCAAAAGCAATCAGGCCGGCCAAAACTGCTTTTACGACGTCAACCACAATAAAAGGCCCGACGCCGAGAGCGAGCAAGCCGGCGATGCCTGTACCGGTCGTACCGGTGCTTTTCAGCCATAATCCAAGCCATGCTACACCTGGAATATAATACAACATAGTAGCGACAAGCATAAGCCCCAGTAAGGGTAAAAGCCTGCGGAACTTGACATGAGTGTCTACAAAATGGCCCAGAAACAGTGTTGCCGGTATAAAACCAAGAATATAACCTCCGGTAGCCCCCAGCCCACTGCTAAAACCGGTAAACCATGGCAAGCCTGCAATTCCCAGGCCCGCATACAGCGCCATGCTGCCGCCGCCCCACCATTTACCCATCACAACGCCGGCAAGAAGCACAGCCATTACCTGACCGGTAATGGGGACGGGTGTGAAAGGCAGCGGGATTCTCACCTGGCCAAGAAGCCCGGTTAAAGCAGCCATGCCGCACATCATGGCAATTTTTCCTGGAATACTGAGACTCATGCGCCATGGTAAAATACCATACCTGAAACGATTCACATTTGAGATAATCTGCATTGCGCCTCTCCCGTTGGTCTGGTTTGTTAAACCGTGGGTTTCTTGTTGCCTATCATCGAAATTTCAATATTGCGGCCGCAGTGAGGGCAATTCAAAATAAGTGAGACGGGCTGCACCATAACACGCTCTATAACTGCTGAGACCATAGTATCTATATCATCCAGCCGGTGATCCAGCATGTCCAGCCGCCGTTTAATATCCTCGGCATCCTGCTGGCTTTTCTTTTCGTATTTGTTTTTATCTTTGTCTGCCAAAATTCCTCACTGAAATGCGCCTGGCACATTATAATTAGCCGAAGACTTAAATGTCAAAAATTACGCTGGTATATAAAAAGTATCTCCGGGTTATTGATTTGGGGCTATTTGGGTCTTATACTATTTTCAGATTATGTGCTATGGGGGTGGGTTATGATTGAGGTAGAGATCGGGCACGTTTCAGATTATTTTTCACACCCGATGGTTGCCGGTATAGACCTCGAAGGAGAACTCAAGAAGGGGGATAGAATCCATATTCTTGGCCATACCACCGATTTGGATTTGATTGTTGCCTCAATGCAGATTGAGCATGACGATGTCGAACAGGCCGGTATTGGCCAGCCCGTCGGCATCAAAGTCCCCGAAAGAGTACGAAAAGGGGACAGGGTTTACCGGTATATCTGATTATCAGGCAAGTCCTTTAACCAGGTTGGCCATTTCGATGGCGCTGGAAGCGGCCGTAAAGCCTTTGTTGCCCATTTTGGATCCGGCTCTTTCGATGGCTTGTTCCAGGTTGTCGCTGGTGATAACTCCGTTTATAACCGGGATATCCCCGTCCAGGCTGACTTTGGCGATGCCTTTGCTGAGTTCTGTGGCAACATAATCAAAATGCGGTGTGCCGCCCCTGATTACAGCTCCAAGACAAATAATGGCATCATATTTTTTCCCTCTGGCGAGTTTTTGAGCCACCAGGGGTATTTCCAGGGCACCGGGTGTCCAGGCGATGTCGACATCTTCTTTTTTTACATTATGCCTGATAAGGCCGTCCATGGCTCCATCGAGAAGTTTGATGGTAATAAACTCGTTAAAACGTGAAATAACCAGGGCAAATTTTAACCCGATTCCATCCAGGCTGCCTTCGAAACTACTGCCCATATCTGCCTTCTCCTTTTAAGAGGCCCTATTGCTCAAGGTTGTCCAGTTTGAGCATGTGCCCCATCTTTTTCTGCTTGGTTTCCAGATACCTTCGATTGTGTTCGTTGGGTTCAATAATTATAGGCATCGTTGTTACTACCGTCAAACCATAACCTTCAAGACCAACTACCTTACGCGGATTATTGGTCAGCAAAATAATATTATGTAAACCAAGATCTGCCAGAATTTGAGCTCCGGTTCCATAATCTCTTAAATCTTCCTTAAACCCGAGGCAGATATTTGCCTCTACGGTATCCATCCCGGTATCCTGCAGTGCATATGCCTTGAGTTTATTGTGAAAGCCAATACCTCTACCTTCCTGACGCATGTATATAAGCACTCCTCTGCCTTCCCGGGTTATGCGCTTCAAAGCCTCGTCCAGCTGTTCACCGCAATCACACCTTTGTGAGCCCAGCACATCACCGGTAAGGCACTCGCTGTGTACGCGTACCAGCACCGGCTCGTCGGTATGTATATCACCATACACCAGCGCCAGGTGTTCGCCATCTTCGGCGGAGCTTTTATACGCTATTGCCTGGAATTCACCGTGCCTGGTGGGAAGTTTGGTTTTGGCGACCACGCTCACCAGTTTTTCGTGACGCATACGGTAGGCTATCAAATCAGCGATGCTTACGATATTGATGGAGTGCTTGGCGGCAATCTTTTCGAGTTGAGGCAGGCGCGCCATGGTGCCGTCACTGTTTATTATCTCGCATATGACTCCGGCAGGATAAAGACCGGCGTGTCGGGCAAGGTCGATAGCGGCTTCGGTATGACCAGCCCGGGCCAGCACTCCGCCCTCCTTTGCCCTGAGAGGAAAGATGTGGCCGGGACGGGCGATATCTGCGGGTCTGGTGGCCGGATCGATAACGGTCATTATGGTTTTGGCCCGGTCATATGCCGAAATCCCGGTGGTTACCCCTTCCTTACCTTCGATGGATACTGTAAAAGCCGTACAGTGGGAAGATGTGTTCTTTTCGACCATCATTGGAATATCCAGCTCATCGAGCCGCGCTCCGGTAAGCGGCATGCACACCAGGCCGCGGGCATGTTTGATCATGAAATTGATGGCTTCGGGGGTAACTTTTTCTGCCGCCATCAAGAGGTCGCCCTCGTTTTCCCGGTTTTCATCATCGACTACGATGATAAGCTTGCCTTCCCTTATATCACATATAGCTTCATCTATGGTGGCAAATGCCATTGTCATACCTCACTGTTATGCTGTAAAGCCATGCTCGGAAAGATATTCGAGCGTAATTTTACCCTGGTCAGGCTTTAGCATCTTTTCGACATATTTTGCCAGAATATCAACCTCGATGTTGACTGCCTGGCCCGGCTTTCTCAATCCAAGGGTAGTATTATTAAGGCTGTGGCCTACAATGGAAAGCTTGAACTCTTCCGAGGTGCAATCCGCAACAGTCAGGCTTATACCGTCAACGGCGATGAAGCCTTTTTCCACTACGTACTGCATTATATTGCCAGGAGCGGAGACAGTTACAATGGTGGCTCCGTTTACTGGGTTTAATGTTTTTATTGTACCGGTACCGTCAATATGCCCCTGTACAAAGTGTCCGCCCAGCGGTTTTGAAATCTGCAGGGGCCTCTCCAGGTTAACACGGTCTCCAGGTTTTAACAGGCCGAGGTTGGAACGTGCCAGGGTTTCCGGCATTATTTCCACGGTAAAATTATTGCGGTTAAAACTTGTAACGGTAAGACAAACCCCGTTTACCGCAATGCTGCCGCCAATCTCCATGCCTTCTATCACAATACATGCATTAAAAGACATCTGGTTGCGGTTGAACCGTTCAAGTGTACCTGTTTCTTCAACAATACCGGTAAACATTTATTCTTTCCTGATGTATCCTTTTACCATAACATCATCTTCGAAGCGTTCTATTCGTATGTCGCTGAGCCTGGGAGCCCAGGATATTTTATCCACCCCGATGCCGCCAACGGGAGTCTTGGCTTCCTGGCCACCGATGATTACAGGCGCAATGAAGGCAACAACTTTATCTACCAGCCTGTGGTCAAACATGGAGCCGAGTATTGAACTACCGCCTTCCACCAATATACTGGTTATCTGCATTTTGCCAAGTTTTTCCAACAGCATCTCCAGATCCACATAACCGTTAACAGCGGGAAGCTCGATAAGAATTGCCCCCTCATCTCTGAGGCTCTTTTTCCGGTCGCTGGACACGTCCTGCCCGATGGCAATAATGGTACTGCCGGCTTCATGCAGTATCTGGGCATCCAGCGGGGTGCGCCCGTAACTGTCGATAATTACACGTGCCGGCTGCCGGTGGGAAGTGCCTCCCCGGCCGCCGCCGCATCTTACTGTAAGATGCGGGTCATCTTTCAGCACTGTATTAATACCTGCCATTATGGCATCGTGATGATGGCGTAAAATATGTGAATACGAACGCGAAGAAACGCTTGAAATCCACTTGGAATCCCCTCCCGGGGTCGCAATTTTTCCGTCAAGGCTCATGGCGAATTTGGCTGTGACAAAAGGCAATCCGGTAACCGTGTGTTTAATATATGCCTCGGTAATTTCAGTTGCTTCTTCCTTTCCCACTCCGACGACTACTTTTATGCCGGCTTCTTCCAGTTCTTGAAACCCCTTGCCGGCAACAAGCGGATTGGGGTCGGAAATTGCTGAAACAACTTCTCGTATTCCGGATTGGATAATAGCCCGGGTGCAGGGAGGCGTGCGTCCGAAATGGCAGCAGGGTTCAAGCGTAACGAAGAGGGAAGCGCCATAGGCATTCTCTCCGGCTTGCTTCAAAGCCACGATTTCGGCGTGTTCCTTGCCTGGTGGCTGGGTATACCCCTGACCGACAATCATACCGTCTTTCACAATAACAGCGCCTACCGCTGGATTGGGGCTTACGTTGCCCAGAGACAACCTGGCCAGAGCAAGTGCTTCAAGCATGTATTTCACGGTATGATTCTATCACCCCCTTTTGAAAACCTGCAAATACTGCAAATATTCACGGCACTATTTGCAAATGAACGAAAAAAGAAACCGGCTGGTACTTCGAGTACCAGCCGGTAGATGATTATCCATCAGCGACGTTACTGAATGGCGTAGACGACCTGTATATTCATGATAATGTCGGTTTCGCCGGGAGTAATGGGAGTGGTTGGTGTTTGTGAATCACCCTCTTTTATGGCGGTGTCGTAGCGAATAACCGGCGGATAGTAGGAACTGCCCTCCGATATGTAAGTGGGTTTGCCCAACTGGACACCGCTTAAAGCGGCCATTTGCTCTGCTTTGGATTTGGCATCGGCCATAGCCCTTTCCCGGGCAATGTTATAGTATTGTTCAGGATCATCTACGGTGAAGTAAACATTGTTTACTCTTGTCGCATCGCCTGAGGCCTTTACCGCTGCGTCAATTATTTCTCCGGCTGAATCAACCTGCCTGATCTGGACTGTCACGGAATTGGCAACTCTGTAGCCGGTAATAATCGAAGTTCTCTGTTGTTCGTCCCAGGTATATATGGGCTGCACATTATAATTTGTGGTTTTGATATCCCCTTGAGCTATCCCGGCTTCCTCGAGCACGTTAATCAGAGCGTCCATTGCTTCAGCAGCCTGCTGCTGGGCATCGCTGATATTTTGTGCCTGTGTCTCGACACCCATCAGTACAACCGCAATATCGGGTATAACGGTAACCTTGCCCTGACCGCTGACCCAGATTCCGGTATTTTGCTGGCTGAATGTCATATAATTGCTTGTGTTTTCCGCTGCTGTGGGTTTGGTAATCAGGCTGCTAAGACCAAATCCGGCAGCAACTACCAGGGCGAGAGAAAGAAAAATGGTTAACGCCGTAGATTTTTGCATATATTTCTCCTGTATTCAGATTTTGCTAACTTATATAACGCCGGTGCGTTTTATTGGTTAGCAGTAACATGGAGACAATTTTGGAATTAAATAACCGTTGAAGTATAATGAGGTCGAACATGAATGCATCTTTAAAATACTGGCTGAGGGAAATCGGAATAGTAGTGCTTTCGGCACTGATCATATTTATTCTGCTGCAAACTACGCTGATGAAAGCCGAGGTCATCGGTGAAAGTATGGAGCCAAACCTGTACCGGGGCGAACAGGTTCTTATAAATAAAATGGCATATAATTTCGGCACACCTGAACGGGGCGATATTATTGTTTTTGATCCGCCCGAGCAAACAGGCGCCACCAACAATTATATAAAGCGGGTTATCGGCCTGCCGGGAGAAAAGATTACCATTACCGAAGGAGAGGTTATTATAACCCGGGCCGATGGTACCGTCATGACACTGGATGAACCCTATATCGCCGAACTGCCACTTTACAACTATGAAAGCCGGGTAATCCCTGACGGGCACTATTTTGTAATGGGAGACAATCGCAACAACAGCAGCGACTCGCGTGGCGGTTGGACCGTGCCCCTTGGTTCGATTGTAGGCAAGGCCTGGTTTTCATTCTGGCCTATGGATGAGTTCGGCGCAGCACCCAATTACTCCTTTTCTGATTAATTATGTCAAGTAATAAATATGCTGAAAGCCTGTTCGTCGACGCAGGAGCGGTCTTAAAGGGTCATTTTCTCCTTACTTCAGGGCTCCATTCTCCAGTCTACTGGGAAAAATTCCGCATTCTTCAATATCCACAGCACACTTCCCGCCTGTGTCAGATGATAGCCGGACATTTCAGCAACGACGATATAGAAGTTGTTGTCGGGCCGACAACCGGTGGTATTATTCTGGCATATGAGATTGCCAGATTTATGGGTATACGCGGGATATTTGCTGAAAAGACCGGCGATGGACAGCGCTCGCTAAAGCGCGGTTTTGAAATTAAACCCGGGGAGAGGGTCCTGCTGGTCGACGATGTTCTCACCACCGGGAAATCTGTCAGGGAAGTAATTGATGTCATACGGCGTGCCCAGGGACATCTGGCAGGTATTGGAGTACTGGTAGACCGGTCGGAAAAGGATCTGCAACTGGGAGCACCTTTATATAGCTGTATCAGATCGGAAACGCTCACCTACCGCCCGGAAGACTGTCCTCTTTGCCAGGCCGGAATGCCACTGGTAAAACCGGGAAGCAGCGAGGTGTAGTCTTGCAGTCAATTCAAATGAAGCCTATAGGTACCATTCATTCTCCTTTTACTGAACCCAAAGGCACTCCCATTCAACCCGCCGGTGCCCTGGGAATAAAAGGCAGGGTAGTGCTCTACGAAGAGTATATCGAAGGCCTTAAAGACCTGGACGGTTTTTCCCATATCATCCTGCTCTATTATTTTCACCTGGCATCAGACGGGCCGATGATAGTAACGCCTTATATGGAAGACAAACCCAGGGGGATATTTTCGGTAAGAATGCCGGGCAGGCCCAACCACATCGGCATATCAGTGGTGCGTTTAATCAGTATCGCCGGCAATGTGTTACACATTGAAAACGTGGATATACTGGATGGCACGCCTCTATTGGATATCAAACCATATGTTTCCAAATTTGATATTCACGCCATCGAAAGGGAAGGCTGGCTTACACCCATCTCAAGCCTGGTGCAGGAAAAAAAGTGCGATGGGCGTTTCAGCTAGACACCGGAAATAGTGCATGCAGCCCGGTTTAATAATAATCATTGCAATCGTATCCACGGTATTATCCTTCGTTGCCTCTTTCCTGTTGCTCAAGTGGTGGTTCAGCCGTAAATATGTCAAATGGCAAATGCTCGAAAGAGAATCGCTTGAAATCCAGCGTAACTCCATCCGCAAACAGGCGATAACGCAGTCAAGAGCAGTACTCGGCGGAAGATTTACCGAACAGATGGCACCTTATCTGCCTGAATTTAAATACGATCCTACCGAAGCGAGGTTTATCGGCAGCCCGGTGGATATGATGATATTTCCCGGCCTGTCACGGGGAGAGCCCACCGAAATCGTCATAATGGAAATAAAAAATGGGCCCTGCGCTCAGCTTACACCCGTTGAGCGTAAAATTCAGAAACTGGTAGAAGAGGGCATGGTGCGCTGGGAACTGCTCGAACGTTCAAGAGAACAGCCTCCGGAAGAGGACGATTTCCAACTCCAATTATAAAAGCTGTTGCCTGGCCGGCTTTATATCTTTTCCATGCGTGCGAAACTTAGCAACAGCTTCTTAATTTTAACTGCGTCATCATCGAAAACAACCACAACTTCAAAATCATTGCCCGAGGGTTTGACGCTGACAACAATTCCTTCGCCAAATTTCTGATGGCGCACCTTGTTTCCGGCCTTCAGCTCGGGCAACGGGCCTTCTGGCGGATGTTTGGCAATTTCTGCAGACGCTCCTGGCTTGGCACCGGTAAAGCCGGTTTCGATAATACCGGGCGGCCGGCTGTTGTTAAACCGGGAAAACGAAACTCTGTCAGGCTGGGGTATGGTTTTGCCTTCTAACAGTGCGTCCGGGATATCATCTAAGAATCTTGAAGGTGAATTTGCCTGGGTTGTGCCCATTAACATTCGTTTATGTGCACGGCACAGGTATACCCGATTTTTTGCCCGGGTAATACCCACGTAACAAAGCCGTCTTTCCTCTTCCATTTGGGCAGGATCGTCCAGTGAACGATAATGAGGCAACAGGTTTTCTTCGAGCCCTGTTATGAACACGACCGGAAATTCCAATCCCTTGGCCTGGTGAAGAGTGATCAAGTTTACGGCTTCGTTGGTTTCGTTGAGGCCGTCTATATCGGATACCAGAGAAATCGATTCGAGAAAGGCCGTAAGGCCTTCTCCGGGGGCAAAGTCTTTGTAAGGCTCGGCTACGCTTTTCAATTCTTCAACATTTTGCCAGCGGTCTTCCCCGTCAGGCTGGTTTAGCAGATACTGTTTGTATTGAATACCTGTTACAATCTGTTCATAGAGTTCAATTACTTTTGTTTCCCGTGAGCGGTCGACAAGGCTTTTCAGGAACAGGCCGAATGCCTGCAGCAATTTGGCACTTCTGGGTGAAAAATCAACCATAAGCTGCTCATCGGTGCGAGCAGTAAGTGAAATTAGAGCCCGGCCTTCGCTCATCCCCCGGGAACACGATAAACGGCTGAGTTCCTCAAGCGTCTGCTTGCCTATACCCCTTGGCGGGACATTGATGATACGCAGCAGGCTTACTGAATCATCAATATTGTGGATTACCTTGAAATATGCCAGGATATCCTTTACTTCCCGCCTTTCATAGTATTTGGTTCCGGCAGCCAGCTTATAAGGAATGCCGTAGCGAATAAAAGCCTCTTCCAATGCACGTGACTGGGCATTGGTTCGATAGAGTACGGCGATATCACCGGGTTTTACGATATGGTTGTCGGTGAGTACGCTTACTTCCTTGATTACCATACGCGCTTCTTCCTGCTGATCATATGCTTCGAATAGTGAAAGCTTTGGGCCGGGTTCATTTTCCGTCCAGAGTTGCTTGGGTTTACGAGCACGGTTTCCGGATATTACATGTCCGGCTGCCTGGAGAATGTTTTGCGTAGAGCGGTAATTCTGTTCGAGGTAAATTGTTTGAGCGTCGGGATAATCCTTTTCAAAATTCAATATGTTTCTTATGTCGGCTGAGCGCCACGAATAGATAGATTGATCCGGATCACCGACAACACATATATTGCGGTGCCGGGCAGACAGTAGTTTAACCAGTTCGTATTGAACCATATTGGTATCCTGAAATTCATCGACCAGTATATGCAAATACCGCTTCTGGTACCTTGTTAAAATTTCTTCATTGGATTTTAAGTATTTAACCGTTTTGGAGAGGAGGTCATCAAAGTCAAAGGCATTGTTCTGGTTTAAAAGCTGTTGATATTGTTCGTATACCCTGGTTACGATTTCGTCATAATGACTAATAGCTCTCTGGGAGAATTCCAGGGGGCTCAACATTTCGCTTTTAGCTGCGCTTATAGTTGAAAGTATGGGCCCGGGAGGATAATTCTTGGGATCGGACCCGATGAGCTTGATCGCTTCTTTGACAAGTTTTATCTGGTCATCACCGTCATAAATGGTAAAATTGGAATTTATGCCCAGTGCTTCGGCCTCTTTCCTGAGAATACGTACGCAGATAGCGTGAAATGTGCCTAAGGTCAGGTCTTTAACCGAATTACCGACGAGTTCGTCCAGGCGGGCGCTCATTTCTCTGGCAGCTTTGTTGGTAAAGGTTACTGCCAGTATATTGAAGGGCCGGATCCCGATAGTTTTTACAAGATAGGAAATCCGCTGTGTTATTACCCGGGTTTTACCACTTCCGGGCCCGGCAAGGATTAAGACCGGCCCCTGTATGGCTTCAACTGCCTTTTGTTGTGGTGGATTCAAATGGCTCGGAGTATTGTTTTGATTCATAGTTTAATTATAACATTTGAAGGCTTGAGCGTTCATTTGAGCATATGTTCTTTACCTCATTTCAATATTTTTAGAAAATATTCTTGCATTGATGAGTTTGTAAGTGATATACTTCCTCCGATAGAATAATATTACACCTTTAAGCCAGTCCCGTGAGGCCGGCAAGGGAGTTAAGTTCACACAGCGTGCGATTTATCAGCCTCTTGCCAGCCGGCAGGAGGTTTTTTTATGGAACCAGTAATCGTATTGAACCGGGAAGATATAAGGCGGACGCTGGGCCGCATGGCTCATGAAATCATTGAAACCAACAAGGACCTTTCACAAATCATAATGATAGGTATGCGCACCAGGGGTGTTCCATTGGCTAACCGGCTCGCATCAAACATAAAAGCCTATGAAGAAACGCACATTCCAGTGGGGGTTCTGGATTTCAGTCTGTACCGTGATGATCTCGGTTCACGTGACCTGCAGCCTGCTGTTAAAAGCACTTCCATACCTTCCGGTATTGATGGAAAAGTTGTAATCCTGGTTGACGACGTTTTGTTCACTGGTCGCAGTGCAAGAGCGGCCATGGATGCCCTGATAGACCTGGGAAGGCCGTCGGCCATAAAACTGGCCGTACTCGTTGACAGGGGCCACCGGGAACTCCCAATCAGGGCAGATTACGTCGGCAAAAATATTCCCAGTTCAAAAGATGAAGAAGTCCAGGTGAAACTGGCAGAAACGGACAATCTGGATGAAGTATCGATATTTAAAAACAGTGAAGCCGGTAAATGCCCATGACTGAAAACAACCTAAATGAAAGCCGGGGTATTGAGGCAGTTTCCTGGAACAGGAAGCACCTTTTGGATATAGACGAGTTTTCTATATCTGAATTTGATCTGGTTATGAAAACCGCCGACGCAATGAGCGATGTATTGTCCCGGCCTATTAGAAAGGTACCCGCTTTAAGGGGCAAGACTATTGCCACTCTTTTTTACGAGCCCAGTACCCGTACCAGGAGTTCTTTTGAACTGGCAGCAAAAAATCTGAGTGCCGACGTGGTAAACCTGGCTGCTTCATCCTCCAGCATATCCAAAGGTGAAAACCTTATCGATACCGTGCATACCCTGGAAGCAATGGGGGTCGACATCCTGATAATGCGTCATCCTATGGCCGGTGCAGGTCATCTGGCTGCCCGGTACGCCAAATCCTCTGTTATTAATGCCGGCGACGGGGGACATGCCCATCCCACTCAGGCACTGCTGGATATGTATACCATTTTAAAGCACAAAACAGGCATAGATGGGTTGAAAATCGTTATTCTGGGCGACAGCCGCCACAGCAGGGTAGCCAGGTCCAATATTTGGGGGCTTACTGCCATGGGAGCCAGCGTTACCATATGCGGCCCACGCTCTCTGTTGCCCATCGGATTAACCCGGCTGCATCCGGTATACTCGAAAATCAATTACGAAACCGATATTTTACGGGCACTGGATGGAGCTGATGTAGTCATGGCTTTGAGAATGCAAAAAGAACGTCAGAGTACCGGTTTGATACCGGATATTCGTGAATATGTGGCACAATTTCGTTTGACCTCCCAAAGGCTGGCTGCAGCCAAACCTGATGCTTTGGTTATGCACCCCGGACCGGTCAACGAAGACATTGAAATCAGCTCCGATGTGGCCTCTGGTCCGCAATCGGTGATTAATGAACAGGTATCTAACGGTCTGGCTGTGCGCATGGCAGTGTTATATTTGATAACCGGCGGTAGTAGAGAATGAGCTCGAGCATATTAATAAAAAACGGCCGGATCATCGATCCGGCCGCGTCTATCGACCTTCAAGCCGATGTGTTAATCAGGAATGGTTTCGTATCACGTCTGGCCGATAAAGGACAGATTGAAGACGCGGGTGTCGATAGCGTTATCGATGCTGAAGGCCTGATCGTTTGTCCCGGGTTAATCGATTTACACTGCCATCTAAGAGAGCCGGGCCAGGAGGATAAAGAAACTATTAAAACCGGTTCCGAGGCGGCAGCAAAAGGCGGTTTTACAACCATCTGTTGTATGCCTAATACGCATCCTCCCATCGATAACGCTGCTGTCGTGAGTTATGTAAACACTATCGCGGCGCGCGACAGCGCCATTAGAATTCTTCCGATTGGTTGTATCACCAAAGGTAGAAAGGGAGATGAACTTGCTCCCATGTATGAACTGGCTCAAGCCGGAGTGGTGGGTTTCAGCGACGATGGCTCACCAGTAACCGATGCTTCTTTGATGCTGCGTGCCATGCAATATGCCGGGCCCCTGGGTTTACCCATCATTGAACACTGCGAGGACCTTTCGCTCTCCGGCAGTGGGTTGATGAACGAAGGGGACCTGGCGAATATTCTTGGCCTGCCCGGTATTCCTGCCGCCGCCGAGGAGATAATGGTTGCCAGGAATATTTTGCTGGCGAAAGATACAGGTATACATATTCATTTAGCTCACCTGTCGACCAGGGGCAGTGTCGAAATCGTGCGTTTTGCTAAACAGCATGGTGTTAAGGTCACCGCCGAAGTAACACCGCATCATTTGACACTGACGGAAACCGCAGTTGCCGGATATAATACCTATGCCAGGGTCAACCCTCCCCTTAGAAGCGATGACGATGTTCAATCACTCATTGAAGGCTTGAAAGACGGCACTATCGATTTAATATCAACCGATCATGCTCCTCATACAACTTCAGAGAAAGAACAGGAGTTTGGGCTTGCCCCCACCGGTATCAGCGGTTTTGAGACCGCCCTGTCCTCCTTATTGGGCCTGGTTCATCAGGGAAAAATGGAAATGGGCAAGCTTATCGAAGCTATGACTGTCGCTCCCGCCGGCATTCTCCAGGGAAGATTTGGCAGGTTAGGCACCATTGCACAGGGTTCCATCGCAGATGTCACCATATTCGATCCGAACATTGAATGGCGGGTCGACGCAGGTGGCTTTATCTCAAAAGGAAAGAACACCCCACTGCATGGTATGACACTGAAGGGTAAGGTAATGATAACCATAAGCTGCGGCAAAGTGGTATACAGGCGGGACCCTTAAAATAGTAGTTGACTGATTGTAATAGAGGAATGCAAATGGAGAAGAGAGCAATACTTGTTCTGGAAGACGGTTCGGTTTATGAAGGTTACAGCTTCGGATCGTCCGATGACGGTGTAGGTGAAGTGGTATTCAACACTTCCATGACAGGCTACCAGGAAATACTGACTGACCCGTCGTATGCCGGGCAAATCGTCATTCCCACATATCCACTGATCGGAAATTACGGTATTAACGATATCGATATCGAATCTTCCCGGATACAGGTTAATGGATTTATTGTTCGTGAAGCATGCAGCCAACCAAGCCACTATATGGCCGGCCAAACACTTGATGAATACCTTGCCGGCGGCAATACACCCGGAATATACGGCCTTGATACCCGTTCCATAACCCGGAAACTTAGAGATAAAGGTGTCATGATGGGCATTATTTCAACCGTTTTGAGCCCGGCTGAAGCCCTGGATGTACTTAAAAATTCGCCCCGGTATGAACAACAGGAATTCATTAGCAGAGTAAGCACTGCCTTTCCTTATGACTGGCCAGAAGACAAAGAGCTAGATAACGGCTTACGTATTCTGGTGCTTGATTGCGGAATGAAATATTCCATACTCCGCATAATGTCTAAATTGGGCGTCAAAATGAGCGTTATTCCATGCCATTTGAGCCCGATGCAGATAATGAGCCTCAAACCCGACGGCATTATTCTTTCCCCCGGCCCGGGCAACCCGCAGTTAATGGATGACATTGTCCTTACCGTAAAAGAACTGGCAGATAAAGTTCCATTAATGGGTATCTGTCTTGGCAACCAATTAATTGCGCGGGCATTCGGAGCCAGCACTTACAAAATGAAGTTCGGTCACCGGGGGGGCAACCAGCCGGTGCTCGAACTGGAAAACGGCCAGGTGCATATCACGGCTCAGAATCATGGTTTCGCCGTCGACCCGGACGGTTTGGCCGACGGTCTTGAAGTTAGTTTTGTAAACGTCAATGATGGTACGGTGGAAGGTTTAATCCATAAAGAATTACCGGTATTTTCCGTTCAATATCATTCCGAGGCCTCTCCCGGTCCGCTGGACAGCACGTATCTGTTTAATAAATTTGTTGCGATGATCCATGCGCATAATTGTAAATAAAAAGCCATTTACCGGGCACCCCAAAGGGTCAGCCGGGTACTGTAATATTTTAGGAGTTGATTAGAATAATGCCTGAAAAACCATCCAAAGTACTTATCATAGGTTCCGGGCCGATCGTAATAGGCCAGGCTGCGGAATTTGATTATGCCGGAACCCAGGCCTGCAAAGCCATGCGTGAAGAAGGCATAACATCCGTATTGATCAATTCCAACCCGGCAACCATTATGACCGATGAAGACATCGCCGATATCGTATATATTGAACCTCTGACTGTCGAAGTTATAACGAGGGTGATAGAACGTGAAAGGCCGGACGGCTTGCTGCCAACGCTGGGGGGGCAGACAGGTCTCAACCTGGCCATGGAACTGGCAGATCGTGGAATTCTTGAAAAATATAATGTCAAGGTCCTGGGTACCCCGATAAGCGCCATCAGGAAAGGCGAGGACAGAGAGCTTTTTAAACAGATGCTGGTTGAAATAGGCGAACCGGTACCGCCATCTGCCATTGTCACCAATATAGAGCAGGTAAGAAAGGTTGCCGAGGAGATCGGACTGCCGGTAGTAATCCGCCCCGCCTATACCCTGGGTGGAACAGGCGGCGGTTTCGCCCAGACATGGGAAGAGCTTGATAACGTTGCCTCGTCCGGGCTTGCTGCCAGCCCGATTCATCAGGTGCTGGTAGAAGCGTCGGTAAAGGGCTGGAAAGAAATCGAATATGAAGTAATGCGCGATGGCGCCAACAATTGCATCACTATCTGCAACATGGAAAACGTCGATCCGATGGGAGTGCACACCGGCGACAGTATAGTAGTAGCCCCTTCCCAAACTCTTACCAATAAAGAATACCAGATGCTTCGAACTGCCAGCCTGAAGATAATCCGTGCTCTTGGTGTTGAGGGCGGCTGTAATATCCAGATGGCTCTGGATCCTAAAAGCAGCCAATATTATGTAATCGAGGTAAACCCGCGCTTGAGCCGTTCTTCGGCTTTAGCCAGTAAGGCTACCGGCTACCCCATTGCCCGTGTCGCGGCTAAAATAGCCATTGGAAAACGCCTCGATGAGATACCCAACGCGGTAACAGGTAAAACAATGGCTTCTTTTGAACCTACACTGGATTACATCGTCGTTAAAATACCCAGGTGGCCTTTTGATAAATTTGCCAGTGGGGACCGTATAATCGGTACTCAAATGAAAGCCACCGGCGAAGTAATGGCAATAGACCGCACTTTCGAGGGTGCATTACAGAAAGCTGTCAGGAGTCTTGAGTTCGGGAAAAAAACGCTCCTGTGGGAAGACCCGGAGTGGGGCAGCGGTGAAGATATTGCCGCTTATCCGCTCAAACCAACCGATCTGAGACTATGGGCTTTGATGGCTTGCATCCGCAGGAACGTAAAGCTGGAACAGATATACCAGGCAACAGGTATCGATATATGGTTTTTGGAAAAACTGAAAAATATCGTAAATATGGAAAAGCGACTGCTGGCTGAGCTTTTGAAACCTGAACTGCTATTTGAAGCCAAGCGAATGGGTTTTAGCGATGAACAAATTGCCACTTTGGCTGACCGTCTTCCCGAACAAGTGCGCCAACTTAGAAAAGAATGGAAAATGCTCCCCGTTTTCAAGATGGTAGATACCTGCGCAGCCGAATTCGATGCCGAGACGACCTATTTCTATTCAACGTATGAAGTTGAAAACGAAGCTGCCCCGGATGATAAAAAGAAAGCCATCGTAATCGGCAGCGGGCCCATAAGAATCGGCCAGGGTATAGAATTCGATTACTGCAGTGTGCATTCCGCCTGGGCTCTTCAGTCCAGCGGTTATCAGAGCATCATGATAAATTCCAATCCGGAAACCGTATCGACCGATTTTGATACATCGGACAGGCTGTATTTTGAGGCCCTGGACGAAGAAAGTGTATGCGACATCATCGAAAATGAATCGCTAAACGATTCTACGTCCAATTCACCCGGTATTATCGTACAATTCGGCGGCCAAACCGCTATCAACCTGGCCGAACCTTTAACACGCAAGGGTTTCACTCTTTTGGGGTCCGATTATGAAAGCATAGATCTAGCTGAAGACAGAAAAAGGTTTGAGCACTTTTTAAGCGGCCTCGGCATACCCCAGGCTCCCGGTTCAGCGGTAACAGCAGTCGAAGATGCTCTGAAGGTGGCCGATATCATTGGCTACCCGGTGCTGGTCAGGCCAAGTTATGTTTTGGGCGGGAGGGCGATGGAAATTGTCCACAGCGCCAGTGAGCTTGTCAGGTACATGAAAATGGCTGTCGACCTGCAAACGGGCCATCCTGTTTTGATCGACAAGTATTTGATGGGGCGGGAACTGGAAATTGATGCAGTTTGCGATGGTGAAGATGTTTTTATCCCGGGTGTAATGGAGCATATTGAAAGGGCCGGTGTGCACAGCGGCGATTCCATGGCTGTTTACCCGAGCATCAACCTGTCCCAATCGGAGATAGAACGCGTCGTAGACTATTCCATCAGGGTCGGCAGGGGTTTAAGGATTAAAGGGTTGATGAATATTCAATTCGTTATCAGCCGCAAGTCTCCCGAAGATGAGCCTGGCGTGTATATTCTGGAAGTTAATCCTCGCGCGTCCCGGACCATTCCCTTTATTTCAAAGGTCACCGGGGTGCCCATGGTAGACCTGTCTACCCGGGTTATGCTGGGAATCAGCCTGAAAGAACAGGGATATGACACCGGACTTCTGCCGCCCAAGCAACTGGTAGCCATAAAAGCTCCGGTCTTTTCCATGTCCAAACTGGCCGGTGTCGATACTTTCCTGGGCCCCGAAATGAAAAGTACCGGGGAAGTGATGGGTATCGATACCAATTTCAATGCAGCCCTGGCTAAGGCGCTGGTTGCTTCCGGTATGATGCTGCCTGACAGTGGCTCTATACTTTTGAGTATTGCCGACCGTGATAAAGGTGAAGCTTTATCCATAATTCGAGATCTCGACAGCCTCGGCTACCGTCTTTATGCCACCGAAGGCACCGCCGCCATGATAGAAGCCGCCGGAATGAAAGTTAAAATGATCAGTAAAAAACTGGGTGAGGGCCATCCTAACATTCTGGATATTATCCGCGATGGCACCGTATCTGCGGTTATAAACACCATAACCGGAGGTGAAGCCGCATTGCGAGATGGCTTTCATATACGTCGAAGAGCGGTGGAAAGGCGCCTGCCCTGTTTTACCTCTCTTGATACTGCCAGGGCAGCTGTCGAAGCGCTCAAATGCGGCCATCAGCTATATAATGTGCTTTCGGTGGCCGAATACCGGCAGTATCAGAGCCAATGATGAACCATATCTCGAGCCCTCAATCAGCATCCGTCGTATCCATCCGGGAACTGCATGACGGGACGTGGGTCTGCTGGCTGGATGCACCTTCGATTGCCGCTCAGGCACAACCCGGCCAGTTCGTTATGATCAGTTGCGGGGAGGGCGCCATTCTGCGCCGACCGCTTGCGGTGCACCAGGTAAACACGGAATCCGGCCATTTTGCCCTGCTGTTTAAACTGGTGGGCAAGGGGACCCGCTGGCTTGCTGAACTTGAAACCGGCCAGGCTGTTAATCTGCTCGGCCCACTGGGAAACAGTTTCAAAATTGCCCCTGGAGCCAAAAATATTTTACTGATAGCGGGAGGCCTGGGTATTGCTCCGATCAGATTTCTGGCCCAACGGGGTTTGGAGGCCGGTAAGTCGGTCATCTTGTTACAGGGAGCGCCGAATGCCGGTTGCCTGTATCCCTCAGCTTTGTTACCCGTAAATTTGAAATGCCATAATGCAACCGAAGACGGTTCAGAGGGCCCTCGATGCATGGTTACCGGAATATTGCATAAATATATTGGCTGGGCAGACCAGTTGTTCGCTTGTGGGCCGGAAAATATGTATCACCCGATCGCTCTTCAAAACAAACGTCTGTTTCGGGTAAAACCTTTTTCTATTTCGCTGGAAGTCCGTATGGGCTGTGGTTTTGGGGCCTGTTATGGTTGTTCCATCAAGACCCGCCATGGCATGCGAAAGGTGTGCCAGGACGGACCGGTGTTTGATTATAATGATATAACATGGGGAAAATCTGGTTAAGCCATGCCGCCAATAATAACCATTTCCATTAACACCCGGGGGGACTACGACTTTATAGACATTACTGCCAAGGTCAGCCGGCACCTGGTCAACACGGCTTTTCAAGAAGGACTGGCTACGGTATTCATTGCGGGTTCTACAGCCGGGTTGATTTTAATCGAATATGAGCCGGGACTGGTACAGGATTTGAAAAGGGCTTTCCAGCGCATTGCACCCGTCGAAGCATACTATGAGCATAATGCAAAATGGGGAGACGGAAACGGCCACTCGCATGTCAGCGCATCTATATCAGGACAGTCTGTAGCAATACCTTTCAGCTCGGGTAAATTGCTGCTTGGTACATGGCAGCAAATAGTGCTGGTGGATTTCGATAACCGTCCGCGTCAACGCCAGGTTTATGTAAAATTCATTCAGGGTTGATCAGGCTTTTCTGCCGATCAAAGCCAAAAATTCGGCGCGGGAAGCGGGTTGTTTACGCAGAATTCCTCTGAGAGCGGATGTAATAACGCTGGAGCCTGGTTTCTTGATGCCTCTCATGGTCATGCACATATGTTCGGCTTCGATTACAACAGCTACCCCCACAGCCTTGAGGCCCTTTTCGATTGTATCGGCAATATTGGTAGCCATGCGTTCTTGAATTTGCGGGCGTTTGGCAATAATCTCGACAACCCTGGCAAGCTTGCTTATCCCGACAACACGGCCTTCAGCGTCCGGAATGTAGCCGATATGCACTACTCCATAAAAGGGCAGAAAATGGTGTTCGCACATTGAATAAAAGGGGATGTCTTTCAGGATGACCATTTCCCGGTGGCCGATTTCGTATCCAACCCTTAGTTCTTCGGCAGGATCCTGTTCCATCCCCCAGAAAAGCTCTTCGTACATATCGGCAAAGCGCCTGGGGGTATCGATTAGCCCTTCTCTATTCGGGTCATCGCCGATTGCCCTGATGATATCCAGAACTGCGTTCTTTATTACTTCTTTATCCATCAATATTCTTCTTTCCGATCAAATTGTCTGCCGTTGTTTTGCGGTCGAGCAGGTTTATTTCATAACTGTTGATTTTAACATACCTGTCCGAGCCCATATAAAGAACCGGTTGAACATTTTCCATGTCCAGTCGGCCTTTTTCGTTGAAGGCTTCCGGGGCCTGATGAACGGCTACCACCCTTCCAATAAATAAAGTGTGGTCTCCATGTACATGACTGTCTTCGACAATGCACTCAAAAGCCACATAGGCAGCCGAAAGAATGGGTACATCTGTAATGACAGAAGGATCTTTTTCAAGCCGGAAAGCATCGAATTTATCCAGGTTTTCTCCTGACGGCCCTCCGGTTGCCGCTACCAGTTCGGCCTGGACAAACGGCATGAAATTAACTCCGAACTGCCCGCTTCGGGTTATCATTCCATGTGAGTATTTAGAAGGGGCTATACCAACTCCATAGAGGGGCGGGTCTCCACTCAGAGGCATGTGCCAGGCAACCGCCATGGCATTATCCTTTCCATTATAATGAGAAGTAACGATGGTAGCCTGACATGGAAAAAAATAGGAAAATTTACCGATTTGCGTTTTTACGATTTTATTCATAACTGGCTCCTGCCCCGAATATTATGCCCATCCGAGCGCTTTTTCGACAGCTTTGATATCGGGAGATATCGGTTGTAGTAAGGGTGCCTGCTTTATCGCCAGGTCGGCATCCTTCAACCCGTTGCCGGTAACGATACATACAACCTGGCTTTCAGAAAAATCATGTCCTTTGGCGCATAGTTTTATCAAACCAGCCAGAGGAGCGGCTGAAGCAGGTTCGCCAAAAATACCTTCTTTTGAGGCCATCTGTTTCCAGGCATCCAAAATTTCTGCATCGCTAACTTTATCTATAATTCCCCCCGATTCGTCCCGGGCTTCGACGGCTTTTTCCCAGCTGGCGGGGTTGCCGATGCGTATGGCTGTTGCAACGGTTTCCGGCTTTTCGACAGGCGCATTATTGACGATAGGAGCAGCACCTTCAGCCTGGAAACCCATCATTCTGGGTTTACGCCCGGCTGCACCCGTATTGAAATATTCCTTGAATCCTTTCCAGTACGCAGTTATATTACCGGCATTACCAACAGGAATAAAAACAAAATCAGGAGCATCACCGAGTTCGTCAATAATCTCGAATGCGGCCGTTTTCTGGCCTTCTATTCGATTCGGGTTAATAGAATTGACTAGTTCAACCGGATGCACCTGGCTGATTTGCCTGACCAGTTGAAGAGCCTGATCAAAGTTGCCGTCTATAGCCAGTATGTCTGCTCCATAGATGATTGCCTGTGCCAGCTTTCCGAGGGCGATCTTCCCACCGGGTATCAAGATTATGGACTCAAGGCCCATACTGCGAGCGTACGCGGTTGCCGAAGCGGAGGTGTTTCCCGTGGAGGCGCATATTACTGCCCGGTTGCCTCCTTCTATGGCTTTGGCAATCGCCACAACCATGCCCCTGTCTTTGAACGAACCGGTAGGATTGCAACCTTCAAGCTTAAAATACAACTCTTTAATTGCCAGCTCTTTTTCAAGCCTTTTCGACCGGACGAGGGGAGTTTCTCCTTCACCCAGAGAAAACATGGGTGTTTTTTCAGTAACGGGCAGATGACTGGTATATTTAGACAATAAGCCGTTTTTCATTGTATTTATTGCTCCTCGACACGTATCACGTTATTGATCTCCTTTACTACCTCGAGCCGGCCGAGATCATCGAGCGCTGAAGCTACCGAATAACCGAGTGCAGGATGTGTCATTATCACGATTTCGGCTGTCCGGGAAAGCGTATCTGTTTCCTTTTGTATAACGGATGAGATTGAAATGGAATGTTCTCCAAGAACCCGGGCAATTGAAGCAAGAACTCCGGAACTATCCAGAATAGTAAGGCGCATGTAATACCTGGTGGTGATTTCGTTGATTTTCCTGATAGTTTTTTGGGTGTTAATTAATTCAGACCTGCAGTTCGTGCTGGACTGTAAATCCCTGACAGCCCGCAGTACGTCGGCAATTACGGCGCTGGATGTAGGCATAGGCCCTGCACCTTTACCGGACAGTATCACCCGGCCAACAAGGTCGCCTTCAATGCTGACCGCATTAAAAACCCCGTTAATGCTGGCCAGAGGAGCATCGGCTTTTATCAGTGCCGGATGCACCCGGGCTTCAATCGTGCTGTCGCCTTGTTTGGCGATTGCCAGCAGTTTCAACGCATATCCCAACTCCCTGGCATACTTGAAATCTCTGGCTTCCAGCCGTGATATCCCTTCATGGTAAACGTCACCGGGGCGCAAGCAACTCTGAAAAGCCAGGGATGACATTATCGCCAGTTTATATGCTGCGTCGATACCTTCAATATCATTGGCTGGATTAGCCTCAGCATACCCAAGCTCCTGAGCCTGTGTCAAAGCTGAGTCGAAATCGATACCATCCTGGCTCATCCGCGTAAGTATGTAATTGGTGGTACCGTTGATGATAGCATGGATGCTTTTGATATAATTGGCTTTGAGCTCATGCTCGAGTACGGCAATCAGTGGAATTCCGCCGCCGACGCTGGCTTCGTAGTACAGGCCAATACCTTTGCGCTGGGCAATCCCTTTTAGTTCAGGGCCGTGCTTGGCAATAACTTCCTTATTGGCAGTTACCACGTGTTTGCCTCTTTCCAGTGCCTGTTTTACATAGCTGCACGCCGGTTCTTCTCCGCCGATTAGCTCGATTACGATGTCTATTGAGCCGTCCTCAAAAAAAGAATCATCATCGGTGGTAAACAGGTCAGCAGGCAAATCACGTGCCATGGGTTTATCAAGGTCAGCAGGCAAAACCTTTATTTTATGAAGCTTAATGGTAGCACCAGCCTGACGGCAGAGCTCTTGTTCTTTATCGATTAATACTTTCGCCACCTGGCCCCCGATTACGCCCAGGCCCAGCAGCCCGACTCTTATGTTTTCTTTTGACAAGTGCCCGCCTTTCTAGTCCAATACCATTTCCACGGCATAATCTTTCCTGGTCTGGTCCAGGTAGTTATCAACCACGTTATCGGGATTTTCGCCGATTTCTTCAAGCCAGTCTCTCAGTGCCTGGTAGGCGAGAATATCGGCGTCATCGTCGGATATCGCACTGTTTTCGATTCGAATTACATCAAACAACCACCAGCCGCCTTTAGTTGTTTGTTCAACATCTTTTATCGGTTGACTGACCGCTCCTGCCGGATTTTCACTATTAAAAACATAGTCGTCAAATGCACTGCTTATATCGCCTTTTACAAACCAGTCCAGTTCAGCGCCGCCATCCTCATCCCACATCGAGGAGTGCTTTTCGGCCAGCGCATCAAAATCGCCGCCGTCTTCAAGAAGGCCTTTAACTTCAAGGGCCTCCTCCTGGCTGGAAAGCAGCATCACTCGCGCCCTTGCCTGATCAGTTTCCTTTTCAACGCGCCGGTCCAGAATTTCAATTAACCAGTATCCAACATTTTTATTCGTGTTTTCTTCGTATTCTTTGCCAAATCCGGTCTGGCTTTCAAAAACAGCGTTTTCAAGAATCTGGCTGCCCACCAATTCAACTATAACGCCTCCGGGGTGAAAACCGAGCTTGCCGGAATTTTCTTCAGTGAAATAATCCAGTGACAGTTCGGCGGCGATGGTTTCGAATAATTCACCATTTTCCAGCCTTTCAATAACCTCGTCAGCCTGGGATTCGCTTTCCAGGAATACGGCATATACTTCACGGTGTTCGGTATTAGCCGGCAGCTGGGCTTTGAAATACTCCTCCATCAGTTTCTGCTGTAAAAGATAATTGCCAACATAATCACGAATAGCCGGATTTATCTTGCCGGTATATTCCTTGAGCGCATCATCAATTTCATCATTACTAACGGTATAACCCAGTTGACCGGCGTATTGCCGGGCAAGTTCAGCCTGTATTATGGAATTGGCTACCGGGTCGACAAAATACGGGATAATCATTTCGGATTGACCCTGTGTCTGGTATCTAAGCGAATCAACCAGATAACTCATTTTATAACCGGTTCCGTTCACTTCAAGAACAACTTCATTCATGGGTTTTATTTTTGGAATATACCACTGAAAAACAAGTCCGAGAATTACAAAAACCATCGCCGCGGCTACTGTTGCTATACCGGAAAACAATATTATTTTTTGCCGGCGTTTTTGCTTTTGAAGATTGGATAAGTGGCGCTTGGTAGGTTTGTACTCCTGCTGGGTGGGTTTATTCTTAGACAAATTGTACCGCCTTGTATTTTTATGAAGTGCCAGACTTAATATTTATAACGTAAAATAGCCCTGATAAGCAAATTATTGCGGTGGGTTTTTTAATTGCCGGGCGGTTAAATTGACTTCCCTTTCAACGAAATCGGCTATAGCCGGTATATCGTCTATGTTTAAAACGCATTTTTTAGATTCCAGCGGCTCCTGGCTGGCAATGGCAACTATATCAGCACTGTCATCAAGCAAGGGCATGCCGGCGCGGTGCACCTCAATCTTGGGGACATTCGAGTGTTTGAAACCTTCGGCAATTACGATGTCGTGTCCATGTCCCAGCAGTCCGGCAATGGCGTGGATATCCGTTTTAAAAGCTGACCTGCGTATGACCACTATACTATCATGTGTTTTAAGAGCTGTTGCCACGCTTCCCGCTTCGATATGTTTCCATGAGTCCTTATCTTTAGAATCAAAGGTGGGCTGACGATGGCTGTCCTTCATGGTGGCTACGTTATAACCTCTTGCAACAAGCTCCCGAACCAGCTTTGTCACCAAAGTCGTTTTACCTGAATTGGAACGTCCTACAATGGCAATTATCGGCAGCAAGTTTGCCCTCCGTGTAAGAAGTTTATTTGATTGGGGGAATGCAAATGGTTAGTCAAATCATCTATAAATATTATATACTTAATGAACCACAATTGCTTGTAAGCATATTTGATTTAGATATGAAAGCGCTTATATTAATCGGCGGATACGGAACCCGGCTTGAGCCGCTCACTATTGCTACCCCCAAAAGCATGGTACCGGTCATGAACCGGCCTTTTCTCGAATGGGTGATATGGCGGCTTAAAGCCGCCGGTATAGAACAAATCGTGCTGTCTCTCGGTCATCTTCCCGGTTTGATCCTGGATCATTTCGGTGAGGGTGAAAATTTCGGGGTAGATATAAAGTACGTCATAGAGGACACCCCGTTAGGAACCGGCGGTGGAATTAAAAATGCCGGTAAATATCTGGACGAAACATTTTTGGTTATTAACGGAGACGTTTTTACAGATATAGACATAGCTTTAATGGGTAGATGCCACGATAGATCGCAAGCGCTGGCGACCATTGCTTTGATACCGGTAGACGATCCTACGCGGTATGGAGTAATTGAAACTGATTCAACCGGCAGAGTTAAACGCTTCCTGGAGAAACCTGCCAGAGACGAAATAACAACCAACCGGATCAATGCAGGATTGATAATGATGGAACCCGAAATCCTTCAATTCATACCCGAAAACACCAAATGCAGCTATGAAAAAGAATTGTTCCCTTCATTGCTTGAAATGGATAAAGCCGTATTCGGATATGAAACCGGGGAGTACTGGATCGATATCGGTACTCCGGCCAGTTACTTCCAGTTGCACAAGGACCTGCTTGGGGGTCGGAGCCGGCAGTATGCTCCGCTGGGAAAAGACATGTTTCATGCAGAGTCATCGGTCGAATACGGATGTGACTTCAGCTCGAAAGACGTAGTTGTTCTGGGAAAAGGATGTGTCACCGGCCCGAAAGTAAGCGTGCAGGACAGCATATTATGGAAAAAGGTGACCGTCGGAGCTAATACTATCATAAAAAAATCCATAATAGCCGATACATGCCGAATAGGAGACAACTGTGTTATCGAAGGCGCCGTAATCGGTCAAAAAGTTTCCATCGGCTCCAATATCAATATATCCGCAGGAAGCCTGCTCTACCCCAATACCATAATTTGCTGACAACTTACAGCTAACAGCCTATCGACAAAGGAGAAAGTTCACATGCCCGAAATCAACCCTGAGTGTTCTCAGGCCTCCGGCCCCCAAAAAATATTTTCCTGGCCTTATCACCGGTATATGTCCATGTACCGGCAGTCACTGGAAGATCCGGAATCATTCTGGGCAACTGAAGCCAGAAAGCTTAACTGGGCCCAGCAATGGGATAAGGTGCTTGACTGGCAGCCGCCCTATGCAAGATGGTTTGTCGGCGGCAAAATTAATGCGTCGTACCAGTGCCTGGATCGTCACGTCAAAACCTGGCGCCGTTCGAAAGTGGCCATTTACTGGGAGGGGGAAAACGGTGAAACCAGGACCCTAAGTTACTCCACCCTCTTCCGTGAAGTTAACCAGTGTGCCGATGTTTTGCTGAAGCTTGGAGTAAAAAAAGGGGATATTGTTGCTCTGTACCTGCCGATGATCACCGAATTACCGGTTTTTATGCTGGCTTGTGCGCGTATCGGTGCGGTGCATACGGTAGTATTTTCCGGCTTGAGCGCACAGTCACTCGGTGATCGGATTAATGACTGTGAAGCCAAGGTGGTTGTTACTGCCGACGGAGGTTACCGCCGGGGAAAAATATTCAAATTAAAAGAAACAGCTGATATCGCCGTTAAGAATTGCCCTTCGGTTGAAAAAATCCTGGTAGTCAAACGCACCGGGGAAGATGTTGCCATGGTTGACGGCAGGGATTACTGGTACCGGGAATTGATCGATGAAGACGTGCATTTCGTGGCGCCTGAAGCCGTTGAGTCAACTCACCCTTTATATATTTTATATACCTCAGGAACAACCGGCAAGCCAAAAGGTGTTGTTCACAGTACCGGAGGCTATATGGTATTCAATCATTCGACCTTTAAATGGATTTTCGATATACGGGAAGACTCAGTATTCTGGTGTACAGCCGATATCGGCTGGGTTACCGGCCACAGTTACGCTGTCTATGGCCCTCTTTCTCACGGCGCTGCTATAGTGCTGTATGAGGGGTCTCCTGATTATCCCACCATCGACCGGTGGTGGGATATAATCGAAAAATACAGTGTAAATATTTTCTATACCTCTCCTACAGCCATCCGGATGTTTATGAAGTACGGCGAAGAATATCCCGTCAGGCACAATCTTTCCTCTCTCGAGTTGCTGGCTAGTGTGGGTGAACCCATAAGCGCTGAAGCCTGGTGCTGGTATTACAAGCACATCGGACAGGAAAAGTGCCCCATTGTCGATACGTGGTGGCAGACCGAAACGGGGGGTTTTATGATCGCTCCATCGCCCGGCATCGAACCCATGCCGCTCAAGCCTGGTTCAGCCACTTTGCCCCTTCCCGGCATTGATGTGGCAATTCTGGATGCTGAAGGCAACGAGTTGGGAACCAACCAAAAGGGTTATCTTGTTATCAAGAAACCCTGGCCTGGAATGCTACTGGATATTTACGGAGACTCCGAACTGTATAAGAAGAATTACTGGTCCCGTTTCACGGGAGTCTACTATCCGGGCGACTATGCGATGCGGGATGAAGATGGTTATTTCTGGCTTTACGGCAGGGCTGATGAAGTCTTGAAAGTCGCCGGCCATCGCATCGGCACTGCCGAAATAGAATCTTCGGTTGCCGAACTCGATGAAGTTACCGAGGCTGCCGTCGCCAGCCGGCCGGATGAAGTTAAAGGCGAGGCCATAGTTTTATTTATCAGCCCCAAAGCCGGTTATAAACCATCAGATGAACTTAAGAAGGCAGTTGTGGGGCATATCCGGAAAAATATTGGACCGATTGCGGCGCCTGATGAAATATATTTCGTACAGAGTTTGCCTAAAACGCGCAGTGGTAAAATCATGCGCCGCGTTTTAAAGGCTGTTGCTTCCAACCAGGGGCTCGGTGACTTATCCACCATAGAGGATCAGGAATCAGTAACGGAAGTAAAAAAGGCATATGAAGCGCTTAAAGGGTATACCAGTGACTAGTTATCGGCGGTGCTGTTGGGGTATATTCTTTATAGACACAAAAATATATTATTGATGAAGAATAGATTACGAAGTTGGATTAACTTATGCTGGAAAGACTCGACAATATAGTAGCCCGCTACCGGGAACTCGAAGAGGAAATAGGCTCTGCTGAGGTTGTTTCCAACCCGAAACGGCTGCAGGAGATCGCCCAGGAACGTGCCGGTTTGGAAAACCTGGTTGAAGCCTATAACGCCTACAAAACAGCCGATGCCGAACTGAGTTCTTTGAAAGAAATGCTGAAAGAGCCCCTGGGTGACGATTTGAAAGAAATGGCCCAAGAAGAAATAGCTGCCCTCGAAAAAAAGCTCCTGGAACTGGACAGTGACATTAAACTGGCCTTATTGCCTAAAGACCCGAGCGATGAACGAAATATCATCATGGAGATTCGGGCAGGCACCGGTGGTGACGAAGCCGGTTTGTTTGCCGCCAATTTGTACAGAATGTACACCAGATATGCTCAAATCAGAAACTGGGCGGTTGATATGGTTGACATTAACCAGACCACCATAGGCAGCATAAAGGAAGTCGTTTTGGAAATAAGGGGTAAAGGCGCATATTCCCGGTTGAAATATGAAAGCGGAGTGCACCGCGTACAGCGCGTGCCTACTACGGAATCTTCTGGTCGAATTCATACTTCTACAGCTACTGTGGCTGTGCTTCCCGAAGCTGAAGAAGTAGAAGTGAATATCAACCCTGATGAGATTCGAACAGATATTTTCCATTCAGGCGGCGCAGGGGGCCAGAATGTAAACAAGGTGGCCACCGCGGTTCGCATCACACATTATCCCACCGGAATCGTGGTAATCTGCCAGGACGAGCGTTCACAGTTGAAAAACCGCAACAAGGCCATGGCTGTCCTGCGAGCTAAACTGCTTGATCTGGAAAGGCGCCGGCAGGAATCGGAAATATCCTCACAAAGGCGTTCCCAGGTAGGCGCCGGGGAACGGGTTGAAAAAATACGCACCTATAATTATCCTCAGGACCGTCTCACCGACCACCGCATCGGGTTATCGATGCATAACCTTGAAAAAATCATGGAAGGCAATCTCGATGAACTGTTTGATTCCCTGGCTACAGAATTTCAAGCCAGACAGTTGGAGGAAGAGCTTATTTGAAAATAATTGATGCCTTGAAAGAGTCCGAGCATCAATTAACCGTGACCCGGACCGAAACGCCCCTGCTCGAAAGTGAAGTATTATTGCGTAGTATATTAAACATCAGCCGGGTTCAACTTTACCTGTCACTCCAGGATGCCATTGCCCCGCAGGACTGGCAATCTATGCAGGATATTATAAAAATGCGATTACGCGGAGAGCCGGTCGCTTATATAACTTCTAAAAAAGAATTTTATAACCTTGAGTTATTTGTCGATAAAAGAGTGTTGATTCCAAGACCTGAAACGGAGATGCTGGTGGAAGAAGCGCTCAATATGGCAAAAAGCATTGAATCCCCGGTGATTTGTGACGTGGGTACGGGCAGTGGCGCTATCGCCATAGCGATTGCATATAATAACCCTGACGCCGAAGTTTTTGCCATAGATTCGAATATCGATTGCCTCGATGTTGCCGGCATTAACATTCGAGCCCTAGGCCTTGGAGGCCGTATTAAATTGTTGCATGGCAACCTCCTGGAGCCTTTTCAAAAAACAGCCGATATAATTTGTGCTAACTTACCTTATGTAAAGCATAGTGATATTGACGATAACACCTGCGAACCGGTTAGTTCCCTCGACGGAGGCGATGACGGACTGGAAGTGATACAAATACTCATACAAGAGTACTACCGGTATTTAAATGCCGGTGGAAGATTGCTTATCGAAATCGGATACGGACAGGAGGCTGCGGTCAAGACTCTTTTCGGTAAATATACTCCGACGGCCACCCTGCTATACCGCAGGGACCTGTCCGGCATTGTACGCATGGTAATAGCCGGCCGAACTTAGTTTACAAACGGTTCTAATGCTGTTTGCTTTCTTCTTTGTCTGACTGGGCCTCATCGGAAATTTTCTGAGCAATATGCGCCGGCACTTCTTCATAGTGGCTGAATTCCAGGCTGAATTTTCCCCGTCCCTGAGTTATCGACTTCAGATCAATCGCATACCTCTGGACTTCGGCCAGTGGTACAAGCGCTTCAACGATATTAACATCACCTTCGGGTGTTATTCCATTCACTCTGGCCCGTTTGGTGTTTAAATCACCCACCACATCACCGGTATGATCGCTGGGAATAACGGCTTTTAACGTCATTATAGGTTCCAGAAGAACGGGACCGGCAGCGGCCATACCCTTCTTAAAAGCCTGGGAGCCGGCAATTTTAAAACAGATTTCAGATGAATCGACCGGGTGGAAGCTGCCGTCATAAGCGGTAGCCTTCACATCAACTACCGGGCATCCGGCAAGAACGCCTTCTTTCAGTGCCTCAAGAACGCCTTTTTCTACAGCCGGCAGGTAGTTTTTGGGTATGGAGCCGCCTACAACGCGTGTGGCAAATTCATTACCGGTGCTGCGGGGCAAAGGTTCAACTTCAAGCATTACATGACCATATTGACCATGCCCGCCGGATTGCTTCTTGTGTTTATGTTCAGCAGTTACCTTATGTGTTACAGTTTCTTTATATGGCACCTTTGGCGTTTTCAAATCCACTCCGACGCCGAATTTACGATGCATTCTTTCTGCCGCGACATCCAGCTGAGTATCGCCGGTTCCGGAAAGAATGGTTTCTCCGGTATCCGGATCTCGATGTATACGCATGGTCGGGTCTTCTTCGACAATACGCGCAATTGAGACACCGAGTTTATCTACATCCTCCTTGCTTCGAGGGTAAACAGCCACCGAATAAGAAGGTTCGGGAAAAACAACGGGCGCTATTTTAACCTGGCTGGCTTGTTCACCCAGGGTATCCCCTGTGGCAGTAACGGCGAGCCTGGCTGTAGCCCCGATATCACCGGCCGGAATTTTTATAACGGTTTCCTGGCTTTTACCTCTGGGAATGAACAACTGGCCGATTCTTTCGATAGCACCCTGGTTGACGTTGTAAACTTGTGAATTGCTTTCCATTGTCCCGGAATAGACCCTGAACATCGAGAGTTTGCCGACATAAGGGTCAGCGCTGGTTTTAAATACCAGCGCTGAAAGCGGGCTTTCCTGGCCTGATTTTATATCTTTGACCATGGAATCCTCTGAAAGTTTTACCTCTTTTTCCATGGGAGACGGCAGCCATGTATTGATGGCTGCCGTTAACGCTTTCACACCGATGTTTGCCAGGCCGGAACCGCATAATACGGGATTTATACTTCCTGTCTTTACCGCATTGACCAGAGCGGTGATAATTTCGGCGTCTGATATCTCTTCGCCGGCCAGGAATTTTTCTATCAGTGCATCGTCGGTTTCGGCTACAGCTTCTATCATGCGTTCTCGCTGTTCGGCTGCCTTTTCTTTGAGCTCCTCTGGGATTGGCCCTTCGGTATCTTCAGGTCCCGTGTAGCCTTTCAATCCGACAAGATCGATTATGCCTTTGAAATCGGATTGGGAGCCTATGGGAATCTGTATGGGCAGGCACTTTATGCCGAACTTTTCTTGAATTTCATCAACTACCTTAAAAAAGTCGGCATTCTCTCGTTCCATTTTGCTGATAAAAAACATGCGGCTGAGGCCCTGTTCTCCGGCAAGATCCCAGGCAACTTCGGCACCGGTTTTTACGCCTGAATTGGCTCCAATTATTATTAAAGCCCCTTCGCATACCCTGATTGCCGATTTAACATCTCCTATGAAATCCGGATACCCCGGGCAATCAATGAGATTGATTTTGATATCGTTCCATTCACAGGGCAGCAAGGTGAGATTAATGCTTAATTTTCTCTTGATTTCATCAGGGTCAAAATCAGAAGTGGCGGTTCCGTTATCAACTTTTCCCAGGCGGTTTACCGCGCCGCTGTTAAATAATATGGCTTCGGAAAGCGTCGTCTTGCCTTCGGAGCCGTGTCCAATAAATGCAACATTTCTGATGTTTTCAGCCTGGTACTGGTTCATTTTACCCGCCTTTCTATTAAGGATTTATTTATCTGCTGCCCCTATTATAGATAATTTGAAAGTACTGGGACAAACTTCAAACTAAAACAGATTCAGCAGACCCGGTGTCACAAACGTTTCTATAAAGGCTGCTGGTATCAGTAGAGCTAACGAAACGGCAAGATATTTCAAGCTTGAAATCAGGGTTGGAAGCAGAATAGCCCTCAGTTCTTTCCTGAAAATGCTGAACGCTAGAGTAGTACCGAGGTATATAGCAGCCGAAAGACCGATAATAAGGGCCGGAATTTCAAAAATGCCATGCGGCAGGAGTCCGGTAAGCAAAAACCCCAGGGATTCCTGTTCAATTACCATTGCTCCAACCACTCCGATTACAAATCCATTCAGCCCCAAAGCCAGCAAAGGTACGATGCCAAATATGGGAGCCATGCAAAAACTGAAAACGATAGCGATTATGTTATTAAATAAGATAATAAAAAATAAAGCTGCGGGGCTCAACGTGTCGAAATCCTCGAGGAATTCGCCAAGGGGAGCAATATTTTCAAGAGACACATCTACCGGAATAATCAGTCCGGCAACAATGGCAGATATCAGAATCAGGCTCGAAACAACCAGCCATTTCCGGTAACTTATCATAGCGCGCAAGGTTTCCCGAACCGGTTCAAAAAAACCGTTGCTTCAAGCGGCTTCCTTGGAGGCGGCTGAGGTTGTTCTGCCGGATAACCCAGCAGTATCAGCGCTACTACTGCATAACCTTGAGTTAGACTTATTTCGCGTGCTACCAGATTGGAATTGAAATAACCTATTATCACGGTGCCGAGTCCCAGATGATGTGCGGCAAGCATCAGGTTCTGGGCATACAAACCCGTATCGAACATAAACCATTCGGCTTTATCCGTTACGGGTGCGGAGGCGGAATATCCGGACAGGCCTTTTTCGGCACATATTACTAATATAACCGGCGCTTCAAATGCGCCTGCATAGGACCGGTTGCCCTGGAGAGAATCAGCTATGCGTTTGCGGATTTCAGCATCTTCAACAATAACCACTCGAGCACACTGGCTGTTCTTCCATGAAGGCGCCCATCGGGCGGCTTCAAGTACTTGTTTCAGCTTCTCGGGCTCTACCTTACGGTGGTTATAGCGCCGAATGGTACGCCGTGAAGCTATATTCTGCAATATATCCATACCGGGTTACGATTCCTCCCATGCCTGGCGCCCAATCAATGAAACAAAACGGCACCCGCCCAGGCTGCGAACCTCGATATCATCATGACCCTTTATCACCTTGAGCAACTCCTGCTGATGACGGCTGCCTACTGGGATAACCATGCGCCCGCCTGTATTTAACTGGTCGAGCAGAGATTTGGGCACTTCGGGCGCGGCAGCCGCAACAAGTATGGCGTCATATGGAGCATTTTTCTTCCAGCCGAGTTCTTCTTCGGCAATCTTAACGTCTATATTGTGATACCCGAGGGTTTGTAAAACCGATTGAGCCCTTGCCGCCATGTCGGGAAGCCGCTCAACAGTAATAACCTGCGCAGCAAGCTCGGCAAGTACTGCCGCCTGATATCCGCTACCTGTGCCGATCTCCAAAACCTTTTCCTGGCCCGTTAGTTCAAGAGCGGAACTCATTAATGCGACGATATAAGGCTGTGAAATAGTCTGCCCTGAGCCTATGGGCAATGGCGTGTCGTCATAAGCTAACACCAATTTTTCAGGTGGAACAAATTGATGCCGCGCCACCTTTGACATGGCAGCCAGAACCCTGTCATCGCATATCCGGTTTCGCAGTTGAGAAACCATATTTTCTCGCTGATCATCATAACGGGATACTGGCTCCATATTGTTCACAAAATTAAGGAAAGGATAATAAGCAGAACAAGCATGATGGCAAACAGAAAACCGATTCTTTTCAGTTCCGGTACCAGGGATCGAGCAATAAAAACAGTTCCAGCCTGCGGGTTATCTGGCTGTGCATCGGCAACTCGATTATGGGCAATAGCGGGATTTGTGCTGTCGGAAAGACCCGCCGTTTTGGGTGTAATTGACCTCACCGGTGTTCTTTTTGGTTTTCTGGCTTTGTTGGCTTTTGAAGACATTTTAAATACCTCAAGCAGTTATTATTTCGCCCGGGGATGGGAACTGTTATATGCCCGGCGAATGTGTTCAGATGAGACGTGGGTATATATCTGCGTGGTAGAAATATTGGCATGGCCCAACATTTCCTGAACAGCACGCAGGTCAGCTCCTCCGCTCAGCATATGCGTTGCAAAGCTGTGGCGTAATGTGTGAGGGGTTACCTTATTGCTCAAACCGGCAGCTTTGGCATAACCTTTCAATATTTGCCACAGACCCTGGCGGGTTAATCTTTCTCCTCGCTGGTTCACGAACAGTGCCGTTTCATTATCCCGGTGAACCATTGCCGGCCTTGCATCTTTTATGTAAACTAGAACCGATTGGGCTGCCTGAGGATATATCGGGATAATCCTCTCTTTGCTGCCTTTTCCAAAACAGCGAATGGTATTATTGGACGTATCAATATCCTCCAGGTTAAGGGCAATCATTTCACTAACCCTCATACCGCTGGCATACAGCAATTCAAGCATCGCCCGGTCCCTCTTTGCTTCCGGGCCACTTGATTTAGCTGGCTGGTTGATGAGTTCTCTTACTTCAGCTATGGTGATTGCATCAGGCAGCGACTTACCAACCTTGGGAGAAGTAACTTTTTCGGCGGGATTATCCTGCAGTTTGCCATCAGCAACCATAAAATTAAAAAAACTCTTGGTAGCTGCGACTTTTCGAGCCAGAGTAGTAACTGCATATCCTCTGCTTTTAAGCTCTACCATATAGCTGGCCAATCCGTGCTTGCCAAAATTTTGCCAGGAAGGGATAACGCTTCGATGGCGCGCGTCGCGTTCAACATACTCTACCATCTGGCCTAAATCGTTGTTATACGCATCCAGAGTATTTTGAGAAAAGCCCCGTTCAACCTTGAGATAATTTAGGAAATGTTCGATATCCTCTTTCACACGCTCACCCTCTTTGCTGCTAATGGATATCATATTAACATAACATGATTATATTTTAAACTGCTTCCGACCACCTTCAGCGCTTTCTGAAGAATATATTGACGTTGATGGAATGGTATAGCATACTATAAGTTGAACCTATGCAGCATACTGGTGACTCTGGAATTATTGCCGCTGCTGTGTGATTCAGGAGAATTAGAATGGTTGATAAGCAAGCAGACGAAATATTTGAACCCGGTGAATCCGATAAACCACGCACCCGGATATTATCTGTGCCGCTGCCCCAGATACTGGATGAGATGGAATCTAATATCAGGGCTGCGGCCGAAGCAGCTCGCAAAGCAGAGGCGGCGGCAAGAGATGCGGCTGGAGCCGCCAAATCTGCTACTCAGGCTTCCGAAGTCGCTACCCAGCGTGCCAGGGAAGCTCAGGAGGCTGGTGAACAGGCAGCTGAAGTTGCTACACAGGCAGCTCGGGACGCAGCTGCGAAAGCTGAAGAAACTGCCAAAGCTGCCACCGGTGCAGCTGAAATGGCTGCTAAAAAAGCCGAGGAGGCAGACCGGGGTGCTCAAAAAGCCATACAGGCACTTCAGGCAGCAACAGCCGAAGCAGCTGTAAAAGGCGAAGAAGTCAGGAAAGCCGGCGAGGAAGCGGCCGCCCGGGCAATAAAAGCCGCTGAAGAAATCGCTGCTCTTGCGCTGTATGCCATAGATTCCATAAATGAAGCGGCCAATAATACTGCCAGTTTATCCGAAGGATTAAAACAACGAGCCAAAGAAGCCGAAAACCGGATAAAGGCTCTGGAATCGATATAACCCTTACTGCTTCCATTTGAACCCGGTCGTGGTTATAAACATCCGTGGGCGGTCTTTATCAGACTACCGATTGTTTAGACGGCGTCCGGTCCGGTAATTTATGGGATAATTTCACAATGAATGATGCTCAAACCATATTGAAAGAGCGCGCTAAACGCTTTCCCTTGTCTCCCGGCGTATATCTGATGAAAGACAGCGGGTCAAACATCATTTATGTGGGCAAAGCCAGTTGTTTGCGTAACCGGGTGGGATCCTATTTTGTCTTAACACAACGGCTGAATGCAAAAACCCGGCAGTTGGTTAGCCGTATCGCTGATATAGAATATTTCGTTACCTCCTCCGAGGAAGAAGCCCTGGTTCTTGAAATGAACTTCATTAAGCAGTATCGACCTCACTACAATATCGCCTTAAAGGACGATAAGAGTTACCCGTATATAAAAATTACTGTCAACGAAGAATGGCCCAGGGTGCTGGTCACTCGCCGGCTTGAAAACGACGGCGCCCGTTACTTCGGCCCATACGGAAGCGCATTTTCTACACGCCAGACTATAGGCACAATAAAAAAGATCTTTCCTTTCAGATCATGTAAAAATATTAAAAGTGGGGCTAACCGTCGCCCATGCTTGGAATACGATATAAAGCAGTGCCCCGGACCCTGTGCGCGCCATATCGACGGCAGCGAATACAATAAAACCATACAGGGCCTGTTGATGTTTCTGGAAGGAAGACATAGTTCTGTTATTACCAGCCTTGAATCCGAAATGAAAAAAAATGCCGCCGAATTGAATTATGAAAATGCCGCCATAATCAGGGATCGAATCAATTATCTAAACCGTATCATTTCTTACCAGGAGATCACCCAGCGCGTAAGCGGCAGCAAAGACGCCGTTGCATTTGCCAGAGAGGATGAGGACGTTTTTGTACAGCTGTATTTTATCCGCGAGGGCAGAATAGTCGGTCGCGAAGGCTATTTTCTAAAAAATACCCTGCATGAAGAAAACACCGCTATCATGACCAGTTTTATCAAGCAGTACTACAGTCACGCAGTAAATTACCCTCCCGCGATATTACTGCAGTATCCGATTGAAGACAAACCGGTAATACAAAACTGGCTGCGCAGCAGAGCCGGTCATAACGTAAATATCCAGGTGCCGGCAAAGGGCACAAAAAAGGAATTAATTAACACCATTGCTTCTAACGCCCTCCAGGGATTAAAGGCGGGTAAGTTTAAACACATATCAACTAAAACTGATGCCGCCAGGTTGCTTGATGAGCTCCGGAAATTATTAAACCTGCCGCGGCTGCCTGAACGCATCGAAGGTTATGATATATCCAACATACAGGGACGTGCAGCCGTAGGCAGTATGGTAGTTTTCGAAAACGCCTTTCCGGTACCTTCCCAGTACCGCAGGTTTAAAATTAATACTGTAAACCAGCCGGATGATTTTTCTATGCTCAAGGAAATCATATCAAGAAGGTTCGCTCAAAAATCTCCGGATTCCCGCTCTGCTGGGCGCCGCTTACCCGGGCTCATCTTGATTGACGGAGGCAAAGGCCAGGTTAGTTCTGTTGTAGACTCCATCAGCAAGGCCGGGCATTCCGAAATCAGCATTCTCGGCCTGGCAAAGGAAAATGAAGAGATATTTTTACCGGGCATGAGCCAGCCGGTCATACTTGATAGAACTTCACCCGTATTGCATTTATTACAAAATATCAGAGATGAAGCCCACCGTTTTGCTCTTGGTTATCATAGACAACTCCGCAATAAACAAAGTTTTAAGTCCCGGTTGGATGACATTCCCGGTATCGGACCGAAAAGAAAGCGCGCACTGTTGAAAAGATTTGGTACTTTGGCGGCTGTAATTAATGCAAACGCTGACGAACTGACCGATGTTGAAGGTATCACACCTGAGATTGCCAGGCGAATCAAGGAAATAAATTAAGATTCCTGTAACCTGAGCCCCGGGCTCAAAGAATGAATTGTTCGATTACCCGGGCAACGCCGCCTTCCTCGACATTGTCGGTAATCCAGTCGGCAACAGACTTGAGTTCTGGAAATGCGTTGCCCATCGCAATGCCGAAACCGGCAGTTTCGACGAGCGAAAGGTCGTTAAGACCATCGCCTACCGCAATCACATCATCCATTTCAATATTGAGATATCCAGCCAGTTTAACCAGAGCGGTGCCTTTGGAAGTACCGGGTTCGATAATATTCACAAAATCAACTCCGGGAAACGCTGGAGAACGAGCTATTGAAAACCGGAGACATCCATCAAATTTACTTTGTATTGCTCTGGCTTTTTCATACTCCGCCGGAGTCCTGGCGATAGTTTCCATTTTCAGAACTTCTTCGTTCCGGCCGATGTTTTCGATATCTTCCAGAATTATGTTAACACCGAAAAACTTTTTGTGGACTTCATCCGTCCAGTTGGCTTTGTCAGCATAAAATCTGTCGCGGGTATAAAGCTCCAGATAGGTATCGGTGGTGCGGCAATATTCGATTGCTTTTAGTACGTTCTCCTTTTTTATGGGCTGACAATGTATTTTATCGTTCAGTTGAGGATTATATACAAGGGCACCGTCGAAAAATATATGGTTGCCGTTAAGTTCCAGTTCGCTCAAGATTCTATTACAGGCTAGCGGCACTCTGCCGGTAGACAGGGCGACCTTGACGCCTTTTTCAATTGCCTGGTTGATGGCTTTGATATCCCGCTGGCAAATATTTCCGGCCCCGTCTACGATAGTTCCGTCTACATCTATTACAAGTAACTTATATTTCATTCATTAATTTTAACCGCCGCAAAGATTAAAAAGCAAAACCAATTGAGTTTTACAAGAAAAGCGCGTAAATTACGTTGACAGTCGCCTGTACCTTTAATACAATCAATCTAACAAAAAACCGGAGGTTAGTTATGAAAAGACCCGACCTTCTCATTCTTGTGGCTGTTTGGCAGTTTTTCACAGCCATAATTGCGTTTTTTGGAATTATGGCCATTCTGTTTATCGCATTGCCAGTGGTTTTGGGTATAGGCGATATATGGGAAGGTAGCTGGGGGCACTGGAATGGTTGGGAGTATTCGCCCGGACTGGCTTGGCCAATTATTGGATTGAGTATAGCCGTGGTGGTTTTGCTTGCATATTTCGTCATCAGTCTGGCAGCAGGCATTGGAACGCTCCAGGGCAAAAACTGGGCTCGAGTTCTTGGCATCGTACACGCAGTAACCGGCGTGGTAAATTTCCCACTCGGGACAGTTATCGGCGTTTTGATTATTATTTACCTTGGCAACCAGGAAGTGCGGGATTATTTTGAGGGCAGGCAACCGCCCGCCAACACAATTGATTCCTAGCTGCCGTTGGCAATGACATAATTAACCAGGGAACCTATGCCCTGTATTTTAACTTCAACACGATCACCGGGGTACATAGGGCCTATTCCGGCAGGGGTACCGGTGGCGATAATATCCCCCGGCATAAGAGTCATCACATTGGATATAAAATTAATGATTTCCCCTATATTGTATATAAGATCGCTGGTATTGCCCTGTTGTTTAATTTCGCCGTTTAGATAGGTCTCGAGGTTCAGGCACCCGGGTTCAATATCGGTTTCTATCCAGGGGCCGATTGCAGCAAATGTATCAAATCCTTTGGCGCGTGTCCACTGATTGTCCTGCTGCTGAAGATCCCTGGCGGTAACGTCGTTAAAACATGTGTAGCCCAGGATATATTCCTGAATATCTTGCTTGCTGACCCTCCAGGCGACCTTGCGAATAATAACAGCCAGTTCACCTTCGTAATCGACACGGGCAGATGCAGCAGGGTATATGATATTGGCCTCAGGCCCTATTACTGCCGTAGGGGGCTTTAAGAACGTAAGTGGCGAATTAGGGATTTTATGACCCATTTCTCTGGCGTGTGAATGATAATTTAAACCCATGGCAATTATTTTGGTTGGTTGGCAGGGAGCCAGTAATTTAACCTGGCCAAGAGGTAAGCAGCCATTACCGGTTTCAATTTCCTTGTATGGCTGTCCAACCAACGGTTGGACAGCATCACCTTCGACAATACCGTAACCTGTGTTATTGTTGTGGGTATACCGTACAATTTTCATTATAAGGTTAATATTTTAGGTCCTCCGGGACTATATGGCAAGCAGCTGTGTAAAATGCTAGACTTTCGATCACGCGTTTATTGACACTTTAGAACCCGGATTGATAAACTGAGCAGTCATTGAACTTCGTATGAACGATTTCAGGAGTATCGTTGCTTCACACTCATAGTGCCGGGCGGGTTATAATATTTACGGGTGATGGCAAAGGCAAAACAACCGCTGCGATTGGAACCGGAGTGCGTGCTGCCGGGCATGGCCTGAAAGTACTGATGGTCATGTTCATGAAAGGTGTCGATTATGTTCACGGAGAAGCTCAGGCATTGCGTGATATACCCAACTTTGAAGTTGTGAGTTTCGGACAAAGCGGGTGGGTAAAAAAAGGACAATTGCGCAGTGTAGACGTCAAACAGGCGAAAACTGCTCTGGATTTCTGCCGTGAAGCAGTTAATTCGAGTGCATATGATCTCATAATCCTTGATGAAGCCAACTCAGCCCTCGATTGCGGGTTGATTTCTTTTAATGAACTTTCTGATATTATAATAGGCAGACCGAAAGATGTGTCAGTCATTCTCACCGGACGCAATGCTGACCAGCGTTTGTTTGCAATGGCCGATATAGTCACCGAGATGCAGGCCGTAAAGTATAATTATGAACAAGGAAAAAATGCCCGTAAAGGGCTTGACTACTAGGAGGTAGTAATGAAGGTTACTCTAAGTGTTATCAAGGCCGACATCGGGGGTTGGGTCGGGCACAGTGACTCTCACCCCGAAGTACTGGCCAAGGCCGAAGAGATGATGGCCAGGGCAAAAAAAGAAGGTACTCTTATTGATTATCATGTTACCAAGTGCGGTGACGATGCCCAGCTGATAATGACCCACAATTATGGCGAAGAAAGCGAACTGATTCACAAACTTTCCTGGGATACCTTTCTTGCCTGCACCGAAGTTGCCAAAAAATTGAAACTGCATGGTGCCGGACAGGATCTACTCAGTGATGCATTTTCAGGCAACATCAAAGGTATGGGCCCCGGAGTTGCCGAATGTGAAATGGAAGAACGCAACGCCGAAAGCATTATAATATTCATGGCGGACAAAACTTCATCCGGTGCCTGGAATTTGCCTCTGTACAAAATATTTGCCGACCCCTTCAATACCATCGGGCTGGTAATCGCCGGCAATATGCATACCGGGTTCGCCTTTGAAGTCCATGATGTAAAGGAACACAAGAAAGTAACCTTCAATTGCCCGGAAGAAATATATGACCTTCTCGTTTTTATCGGCGCCCCATCAAGATTTTGTGTAAAATCTGTATATCATCGTGATTCAGGTGAAATTGCCGCGGTTTCATCGACTCAGAAACTCTCCTATATGGCCGGAAGGTACGTCGGTAAAGACGACCCGGTTTGTATCGTCCGGGCCCAGGGCCATTTTCCAGCGGTCGGTGAGGTGCTGGAGCCCTTCGCTCACCCCTTTTACGTCGAAGGCTGGATGAGAGGTTCTCATATGGGGCCGTTGATGCCTGTATCGGTGCCCGATGCTACACCTTCCCGCTTCGACGGCCCGCCCAGAGTCACTTGTCTCGGCTTCCAATTGGCTGCAGGTCAGCTGATCGGGCCTAAGGATATGTTTGATGATATTTCCTTTGAAAATGCTCGGGCGGAAGCCAATTTGATGGCTGACATTATGCGTCAACACGGGCCTTTTGAGCCTCACCGCCTGCCTCTCGACGAAATGGAATACACTACCATGCCGCAGGTAGTCGAAAAGCTTAAACACAGGTTCGAGACACTGGAGGATTAACTTTGCCAGGCAAGCTCGTCCTTGCCACCGGTAATCCGGGTAAATTAAAGGAGCTTCGAGAACTGCTCAAGGGAGCATCTTTCGAGCTCCTTTCACCGGATCAGGTCGGGTTGTCTCTTGACATTGCGGAGACCGGTTCAACATACCAGGAAAATGCCGCCATAAAAGCACTATATCTGGCCGTTAAAACCGGTATTCTGTCGCTAGCCGATGATTCAGGCCTTGAGGTTGATGCCCTCAACGGCAAGCCAGGGATAATGTCAGCCAGGTTCGGGGGCCCGGGTTTGAGCGATGAACAAAGATGCCTTGTTCTATTAAACGAAATGCAGGGCATCCCCCGGGAAAAAAGGCAGGCTCAATTCAAATGTGTTATGGCTCTGGCAACTCCGGAAGGACAAGTGGAAACTCGTGAAGGCTGTTGCCGGGGCATGATATATTCCAGGCTTTCAGGTAAAAATCATTTTGGTTATGATCCTATATTTTTTATTCCGGAATTAAGTAAAACCATGGCAGAACTGACTTTTGATGAAAAAAATCTCATCAGCCACCGACGACGGGCCGCAGACAAAATCAAAGACCTGTTCCAGTCACGGTACCCTGGCGGCGCATAAGCCACACCGGCCTCTGCCGCGTATTGAGCTTGACTAAGCGGATGATGTATACTACACGGTTACAGATATTTAGAGGTGTGAAATGAAGCTATCTTGCCTTCAGGAAAATTTGAATAAAGGCCTTAATCTGGTTGGTAGAGCGGCTGCAGCCCGTACTACTCTGCCGATTACCAACAACGTTCTTCTATCGACTGACGGGGGCAGGCTGAAACTGGTTGCTACCAATCTGGAAATGGCAATCAGTTGCTGGATTGGCGCCAAAGTTGAAGAAGAAGGTGCTATAACTATTCCTGCCAGAATCTTGAGCGAATTTGTAGCATCTCTGCCCAATGATAAAGTCGAAATGAACCTCTTATCCAAAACACGGGTGCTCGAAATGAAATGCGCCCGTTTCGAAGCCAAGATGAGTGGCGTTGACGCCAAGGATTTTCCACCCATCCCTCATATCGAAGACGGCGTAGGCACCACCGTCGAAGCCGGCGAGTTGAAACGCGGTATTCGAAAAGTGGCTTTTGCGGCAGCAGTGGATGACTCCAGGCCTGTTCTCACCGGAGTCAACGCAGAATTTGATGATCAAACATTAACTCTCGCAGCGGCAGATGGTTTTCGTTTGGCAGTATATAAAATGCCCCTGGCCACCAAAGTCAACCAAAAAATTACCGCCATTATACCGTCGCGCACTCTGTTTGAGCTTCAAAAACTTTCAGCGGATCAGGAAGAGCCCATTACAATTGTTCTGAATCCCTCCCGTAGCCAGATAATATTCCGGCTCAAGGATATTGAGCTTGTTTCGCAACTTATTCAGGGTACATTCCCCCAGTATTCCCAGTTAATACCTCAAAGTTACGGAACTAGAGTTGTAGCGAACGTGAAACAACTCTCCCAGGCGAACAAAACCGCCTCCATTTTCGCCCGGGACGGCAGCGGAATCGTGCGTCTGGTGGTCACTCCCGGTGAAAGTGAAGTTACTCCCGGCAGGATGACCGTATCTGCGCGGGCAGAAGAGCTTGGGGAAGATACCGGCGATATCGATGTCACCGTCCAGGGAGATGAGTCGAAAATTGCGTTCAATACACGCTATCTGAAAGAAGTCCTGGAAGCCATTTCCGAGGCCCAGTCCGATGCCGAAAAACAGGTTGCTCTTGAAATTACCAACCCTTCAAGCCCCGGCGTTTTCAAACCCATAGGCGAAGATAACTATTTGCACGTGATTATGCCGATGTTTGTAAGTTGGTAATACAGATTTGATACGCATTCACCCGGGGGTATCCTTTTGGGCATTATGACCTTCAGCCGGCTCAGGTCTATTTGCCTTCTGGTGATAACCAGCGCCAGCTTGTTATCATTGGCAGCATGCGCTGGAAATCAACTGCAATCTGAAACGTTTTTTACATCCATTCAAGATAAAGCGAATGAAAATATCGCCAGAAATATTTCTCCTGTCGAAGCCTTTGACCTGTTAAGCATTAATTCAACTAATACCGACCTTGTAATTTTAGATATAAGAACGCCTGAGGAAAGGACCCTTGCTTACATCAAGGGGTCGATTTTACTTGACTGGCACAGCGGCTACTCTCAGCAGATAATCAGCCTGTTGGATAAAAGTAAAACCTATTTGATTTACTGAAAAAGCGGCTTGCGGAGTTCTTCCGCTTTGGATTTTATGAAATCTCTTGGGTTTGACGAAGTTTATGATATACATGGAGGTATCGTCGCCTGGGAAAAAGCTGGTTTGCCTCTCGTGCTTCATGACATTTCAGGCAATACAAGTAATCCCGACTCCACTTTGCCTGCTAACACCAGCCTGCCTTCATCCAACGAAAGTAAAAAACCGGCAACATTTGCCGTTTCAAACCTTCATACAGACCCCCGTGTGCCAATACCCCCAAGCGGCCTCTTCTCTTTCATTGTTACGGTTACCAACGAAGGTGATGTTGAAGGTTATTATGAAGCGGCTGTTGAAGTGGTTGAAGTTATCGGTGAGATAAGGCTGGAGATTGGGAGTGTATCAGAACGCTTATTGATTCCACCAGGGCAGAGTAGAATCGTAACGTTCGAGCAAATACACCTGACCCAGGGAATTTTTGAAGCAACGATTGAAAAGGAAAACCTGTTGTTTGAATGCACCTGAGGCTGAGGAACCTGGTGACGGCTGCCGTTGGCAGTCAGCGGGTTGTGCATGTAGCTTGTAAATTCAGGAGGAATGACATATGGGTATATTAAAAATATTGATTCTGTATTTCAGTGCTCTGGTGGCTTTTTTTGCGATAGATATGTTGTGGTTGGGAGTTATATCCAGAAAATTTTATGCCCGGCAACTGGGCCATCTATTAAGCCCCAAAGTATACTGGCTTCCGGCAATAATATTCTACCTGTTGTTCATCGCCGGCATTCTTATATTCGCTGTTATTCCAGGACTCGAGGCCGGTTCACTGGCCACAACCGCTCTGATGGCGGCGCTGTTCGGCTTGTTCTGCTATGCAACATATGATCTATCTAATTTATCGACGTTGAAAGACTGGCCCCTGGTGGTTACCGTTGTAGATATTATCTGGGGAATCACCGTTTCAACCACTGTTGCGGTAATAGCGTATTTTATCGGTCGAGCCATTATATAAAAATCGCTTCCGGATTTTCTCCGTATGGAAAACAGAGTCTACTGCTCATTTTTCCATACGGAGGCTTTTGTTGATAGTTCTCTGGCGACATCAAGAGATTTCTCAGAACACTGCCGGGGAGAAATCATGGCAGCCAACTCTTCGATGCGTTCATTGTCATCCAAAACCCTGATTTTACTGGTATTCCGGTTATCCCGGGATGTTTTGCTGACCTTGTAATGCGAATCGGCAAACGCCGCAATCTGTGGCAAATGGGTAATACATATCACCTGATGGTGCCTTCCAAGAGACCACAACTTTCTGCCCAAAACTTCTCCACTTCTTCCTCCGACACCTATATCAATTTCATCGAATATCATGGTAGGTACCGCATCCGCTCCAGCCAGCGCGTTTTTTAATGCCAGCATAAAACGGGAAATCTCTCCAGTAGAGGCAATATTTGCGATAGGCATAACCGGCTCTCCCGGATTGGTTGAGGCAAAAAACTCTATACTGTCAACACCGTCCCTGCCAAATCTGTATTCCTTGCCTGATAGCGGCAGCCCCCCTGATTCTTCCTTCTGCCCAATAGTAACCTTAAATACGACATCGGGCATGTTAAGGCCGGCAAGCTCATCCGCCATCTTCTGTTCAAGCTCCCGGGCCGCCCTGGATCTTGAAAGCGTCAGCTGTTGGGCCAAATCCGCCATTTTACACATGAGTTCCCTTATTTCTTTATCCAGTTTATCCTGATTTAATGCAAGGTTGCCGATTTCTTCGAGTTCCTGGCAAATTGTCTGTTGCTGCAACAGCATACTGTCTATACTGCCACCGTACTTGCGCTTCAAACGTCCAATCAGTTCGAGCCGGTTTCCCAGTTCCTCGATCCTTTCCGGGCGGCTTTCAATTTCTTCCCCGTAGCGGCGTACTTCATAACCCAGTTCTTCGGTTTTATCACAAGCTTCCTGCAATGTTTCAAACTGGGTTGTCAGCCCGGGATCTATTTCTACCAGGCGGGAGAACAAGCCCAGCGCTTGATTGAGGCGGTCAAAGGCTGAGGATTGCTCTTGTGCATAATCCCCTCTCAAGGACTGGTAAATATTCCAGGTAAGCTCCTTGATGGTCTCTATACTGGTCAATTTATTTAACTCGTTTTCTATTTCAATATCTTCCCCCAGCTTAATGCCAGCCTGGTTAAGTTCATCCATTTGAAAGTTCAGGTAATCCCGGCGCTTGGCAACATCAACGTTAACCCGTTGCAAGCGAAGTTTTTCATGCTGTAACTGTTGAACTTGTGAAAACATCCGGCTGTAAGCATCCCGCGCTTCGATCGTGCCTCCAAATTTGTCAAGCAGCCGCAAATGGATCGATCTGTCATACAAAGACAGGTGCTGAGTTTGGCCATGTATATCCAGTAACAGTTGTCCAACATCTTGCAGCAGGTTTTTGGGGACCGGAGTTGAGTTAATACGAAAAATGTTGCGGCCGTTCTTTTTCAGGTGGGCAGAAACAACCAGCTCGCCTGAGCCGGAAAGCAATTTTTTCTCTTCGAGCAATTCAATTAAACCGGGAGATGAATTGCCGTCTATGTTGAAATACGCTTCGATTCTGGCTTCATCGCTGCCATGCCGGATAGTTGAACCAGGCGAAGCATCAAAAAAAAGAATCTCCAAAGATTCGATAATGAGAGATTTCCCGGAACCGGTTTCTCCAGATATTATGTTAAGTCCATGGTTGATATCCCATGTAAGTTCGTCAATTATTCCCAGTGAACAAATCCGTAATTCATTTAGCATATGTCTTGTCCAATATAGTATTATATTTATACCCGTATTGAAAAGGGCATTGTAATGACGTACCCTTAGCAAGTTTGACTTAAAAGCCGATAGTCATTAAACTTTTAGTGACTTTTCTCAAATTTAAACATATCACCTTGTTACCAATGATTTAACCCCGAAGAAAGGGAGGAGCGAAGTGAAATTATTAGTTGTGGGTTGCGGGCAGGCCGGGGGTCGTATTTCTGACGAATTCGCCCTGCTGAATAAAAAAGCACGCGCCGAACGCGGTTTTGATATTATGACAAACATTCTTGCGGTAAACACCGACGTTGCCGATTTGAGTGGATTATGTCATATAAAGTCCGACTTTCATCATCGTGTTTTAATCGGCAGCGGCAAGACTCATGGACATGGCGTAGGCAAAATGAACGAAATAGGTGCCGCCATTGCCCGTGAAGACGGCGATAAAGTTCTGGATAAAATAAGAGACACCAAGAATCTCCCCGAAACCGATGCCTTTATGGTCGTAGGCAGTGCTGCCGGAGGCACCGGTTCCGGATCAGTGCCTGTAATAACTCAGATTATCAAAGAACATTTTCCCGAAAAGCCCGTATATAATCTGATTGCCTTACCCTTCAAATTCGAAGAAGTAACCGAGGAACGCTCAGTTTACAACGTTGGTACGTGCCTGAAATCCGCTTATCTGGTCGCCGATGCCATATTCCTTGTGGACAACCAGCGCTATATCACCAAAAATGCTTCCATGCGCCAGAATCTAGCCAAGATAAACCATGACATAGTCAAGCCTTTTTACAACTTGTTGTGCGCCGGCGAAGAAACCGATGTGAGATACATCGGCTCCAAGGTTGTTGACGGCGGCGATATTATCCAAACTCTCTCAGGATGGACCACCATTGGTTATGGCAGAACAAAAACCTCGGTGATGAAACTGCCTTTCAATAAGAAAGTCGATTTCCGAAGCAAAAATACCGAAGCTATGCCCGGAACCCAGGCTATGAACGAAGCTCTGGGCGAACTGTCGCTCAAATGTGAACCCAATGATGCCCGTAAGGCTCTCTATATCATTAACGCTCCACCTGATGTGATGAGTATGGACCTCATCAAGGACCTGTCTGCCGCTTTGAGAGAAATGGCACCGCAGGCTATTATTCGCAGTGGTGACTACCCGAGAGGTAAAGGCTCCGTTGATGTAACAATTTTACTTTCCGAACTGGTTAATTCACGCAAAGTGATGAGTTACTTTACGAAAACCATCAGCTACATGTCTCATATACGCACCGAAAGGGGTTATATCGAAGAACAGGAAAGAGGCCTGGCCGGCGCTTTCCAGGATATTCCCTCTCTTCTTTCATAACATTCAGGGCGGGTCTGTTGACCCGCCCTGAATGTTTTCCCTTTTATGCGTTACTCGTCGTCTGTGTCAGTTTTTTTGGTTGAACCATGCTTTTCAAGCTCGCTGAACATCTGTTCCAATTCTTCCAGCCTGGATTTCTTCATCTCCAGGGTCTCGGCTGGCATCTCATTCGAGGTTAAAGTGCTCTCATCGTTCACAGGCTCGTAAGTTTCGTCAATCTCTTCCGTTTCAGCCGGTTCCCGGCGTTCTGCCGCTATTTCGCTTTTGGCGGCCGTCTCTATCTTCTGAATTTTAGGGGCTTGCTTCTCTATTTTTTTCAAATCCCGCTTCAGTTCCCTGGATACCTGGCCCGCCACCTTGTTTATTTCTCCGGTGCCGCTGATCATCCTTTCAATAATCGGCAAGGACATCCCAACGGCTTCCTGCAAAGCCAGCCTGGCGGCATTTATAGCATCTTCGGCCATTTGTATGGCTTGCTGGGCCGATGTTTCTGCTTCCTGGGACAGGCTGGTTGCATTTACAAGCGCATTCTGTGCCTTTTGTAGAGCAGCAGCGGCCTCCTTTCGGGCTTTTTCGGCAGTTTCTTCTGCCCGGGAAATGGGTAACCGGGACGATTTTACCCAGCCTTGTATATCATCAACTGCTTTCGTGCTTATTTGCTGAGCCTTTTCTATTGCCTTCTGTGAAGAGGTAATTGCCTGATCTGCGGTGTGTTTGGCCACGTTGCCAAGGTCTATTGCCTTATTCGAACTGTTCATTGCATCTTGTTTGGCTTGTTCTACCGATATTTCGGCCTGCCGAATAGTTTCTTCAATATTCGCAATAGCCTCCTTAATTATAACAACAGCCTGATTTGCGTTTTCACTGGCCCGCTGACTGGTCTGCTCGACACGGAAGATAGATTCCTTGGAAATTTTGAGAGCTTCATCTGCCGTATTCTTAGCCCACTGACTGGAATCGTTGGCCGTTTTGATAGCTCTTTCGAAGTTACTGGAATAACCCGCGGCAGTTTCCTGGGCAATGGCTGCGGCTCTTTCAGCCCTTTTTACGGCATCCTCGCTCAACCTGGCTGAGGCGTCAGCTACCTTTCTGGATGCACGGCTAACCTCATCCGCCCTTACGATGGCTTCATTGGAAATCCGGGCAGCTTCAGCTGCCGATTCCCGGGTGGTTTTTCCCATTTCTTCTACTTTTTCGATTGCCTGCTGTCCCAGCAGCACTGCGTTTTCAGCTTCACTTTTAGCTTCATTTGACATTCTTTCGGCACTTCTGAGGGTTTCCTGGGATTGCCTTACTGTTGTTTTAATTTCATCCAGCGTTTCCTTGGCAATTTTTTCTATGCGGGCAACGGTATCTTCAAAGGAGCGGGAAAGGTCTTTTGAGGCTTTGGTAGAGCTTTCCACGCTTTCTTCGGCATGCCTGGCAGCATGCTTGAATGCAGCTTCAGCTTCTTCGGCTCGTGCTTTTGCCTGATTGTAATCTTCTGCTGCTTTGGAGACGGCTTCTTCTGCCTTTAGTACAGCTTCCTCAGCCCGGCGTACCGCATTTTCAGAAGCTCTTTTTGCTTCGGATGAATCTTTTTGCGCCTGTTTTACGATTTCCTTAGCGTTATTAAGCGCTTCCTTGCTTACTTTTATAGATTCCTTGGCTTCTTCTTTCGATTGGTTGGATAGATTTACAGCCTCTGTAATCTCTCTTCTTAAAGCTTCAGTTTCCTTTTCCATGCTTTTAAGGTCTCCTGCAGTAAAATTGTGGCCGCTATTATTCAATGGTTTCCTACCTCCGCTGCGAATAATTCTATAACAGCATTATCTCTAAAGCAAACATAACCCAGTGTCAGGCTAAATCAAGTTGTTGTTTCGTCGTATAATACAGGGTAAAATGGCAGGCATATATGGTTGACAGCAAAAATACAAGGAGCATCTGTAATGAAAAAATATGATGTTATCGTCATCGGTTCCGGCTGTGGTCTCATAATTACTGAAGCGGCTGCTATGGCCGGTAACAAGACGGCGCTTGTCGAAATGGATAAAATGGGAGGTACCTGCCTTAATGTCGGCTGTATACCCTCCAAAATGTTGATCTATCCGGCAGATGTAATATACGAAATTGAAAAAGCTTCCCGTTTAGGCATCAGCGCTTCGGTTTCAAATGTGGATTTTGCCGGTATTTTAGAGCGGACAAGGCAAACAATAGAAAGCTATCGCAATAAACTGCATCGTCAGTTACATCGTATGCATGGGGTTGACCTTTATGAAGCAAGAGCTCGATTAATTGACGAGCACACCCTGGATGTGGATGGTCAAAAAATTACCGCTCCATTGATTTTTATCGCCTGCGGCACACGTCCGGTGTTACCTCAGGCAGAACTATCGGGAAAACCCGGCATAATTATCAACGATAATTTGCTGGATTTAACCCGGCTGCCTGCAGAAATCTTTATCGTTGGCGGAGGTTATGTCGCCTGTGAATATGGCCACTTTTTTGCTGCGATGGGCAGCAAGGTTACCATGCTGGAAATGACCGACCGATTATTAACAGGTGAAGAACCGGAGGTTTCCCAACTGGTTGAACAAACTCTCCGGTCAAAAATCACTGTTCAAACGAATACAATTTTAAAGACGGTAAAGCAGACTCCTTCAGGATGGGAAATTATAGCTGCTAACACGCAGGATAATTCCAGCCAATCTTTATTTTCCAGCCATGTCCTTTTTGCCATGGGAAGAATCCCCAACACCGATATTCTCGGTTCGTGGGAAGTTGGAATTGACCATGACGATAAGGGGTATATACGGGTGAACGAATACCTGCAGACAAATATCGAAGGTGTATATGCCATAGGCGATGTGAATGGTCAATACATGTTCCGCCATGCTGCCAATTACGAAGCCGAAATGGCCTGGCACAACGCTCTGCATTCCCGGGCTGGCTCCGCACATCTGGTCCCCGTTGATTACCATGCCATGCCGCATGCGGTTTTTACCCGTCCCCAGGTAGCTTCGGTCGGCATGACCGAAGCACAGGCACGCAAAGAGCATGATATTGGTATAGGCATCGTCAGCTATTTCGAGACAGCCAAAGGCGAAGCCATGCAGGAAAAAACGGGATTTGCCAAAGCTGTCGTCGATAAATCTAAAGGCACCATACTCGGGTTTCACATTGCAGGGCCTTACGCAGCCATTTTGATACAGGAAGTGGTCAATGCCATGTCCGGTGAAGACGGGCCTGTTGGGATTGACAGGGGTATTCATATTCACCCGTCTATCAGCGAACTGATACCCCTGGCTCTTTCCAGCGCAAGGTAAGGTTAATAAAATATTGTTAATAAGCTTGGCTGCAAAATAATATCTGCGTGTAAAAACGGTCGAACCTATTGACATTGAGAATTATTGCTGATACTTTTAATTATTGTTATATCATAAACCAACACTTGCAAATTCAACGGGCATCAAAACGGAATACAAAATAATAAAGAAGGAGAAATGTAGATGAAACCCAGAACACTCGGCAAGTTCGCGGTTGCTGCGCTGGTGCTGATACTTGTTGCGACCGTATTGCCAGCTTGCCAAACGGAGGAAAATCCCGACATCAAGAATCCGGACACCTTTATCGTTGCTACCATAGGTGGTCCGGAAACGCTGGACCCGGCAGCTGCCTATGACAGTGCCAGCGGCGAGGTACTGCAGATGGTTTACGAAACCCTCATATACTACAAAGGTGAATCAACCGATAAATATGTGGAGGTTCTGGCTGACGAATGGGAGGTCTCGGCAGACGGCAAGACCTACCGCTTCCACATCCGGGATGGCGTGTATTTCCACAGCGGCAACGAGATGACTCCTGAAGATGTTGAGTACAGTTTCGAACGTTCTCTTGTTCAGGACTATGTAGGCGCTCCAACCTGGATGCTGTATGAACCCCTGCTGGGTATCGGCACCAATTCCCATCTCCCGGATGGATCCCTGCGACCGCTAAGCGACCTTACCAGCACCGTTGAAGTCGTTGGTGATGGATGGGTAGAGTTCTACCTGGTTGAACCTTATGAACCTTTCGTCCAGATCCTGTGCGGCTGGTGGGGTGGAATCGTTGAAAAAGAATGGTGTATTGAGAATGGCGACTGGGATGGAACCCAGGCGTCCTATGAAGCTCTGAACAATCCCGAATCCAATGCCTGGCCTCTGGACCTGATCACCAACGGCACCGGCCCGTTCAAACTCGAGTACTGGGAAAAGGCTGTTGAAGTTTCGATGATCAGAAATGAAAACTACTGGCGCGATGAAGCCCCGTTTGCGCGCCTTCTGATCAAGGATGTCCCCGAGTGGACCACCCGGAAACTCATGCTGGAAAACGGCGACTGTGACTACGCCTATGTCCCGACTATCAATAATGACGAGATGGAAGGCGCCGCCAACATAACTGCTTATAAAGATCTACCCCTTGTGCAGTGCGAAGGCTTTTTCTTCAACTATGAAATAAGCTCTGAGAGCACCTTTATCGGCAGCGGCCAGCTGGATGGCAATGGCATTCCCGGCAATTTCTTTACCGATGAAGATATTCGCAAAGGCTTTACCTACTCTTTCGACTGGGAAGCCTATATCGACGATGCCATGATGGGATATGGCATCCAGCCGGCTTCGCCCGTCGTTAAGGGCCTTGCCTACTACAATCCTGACCTCGATACCTTCTATTCGCATGACCCCGCCAAAGCCGAGGAGCACTTCAAAGCAGCTTTCGGCGGAGAGGTCTGGGAAAAAGGCTTCAAGATGACCCTGGCCTACAACAGCGGCAACGATACCCGCAAGGTTGCCTGTGAAATCCTGGCCGACAATATAAACGCTTTGAATCCCAAGTTCCAGGTAACAGCCGCCCCGCAGGAATGGACCAGCTACGGCGCCCAGATGTATGCCCAGGTGCTTCCCTGCTTCCAGGTAGGCTGGATACCCGACTTCTTCGATGCCCACAACTTTATCTATACCTGGATGCACGAAGGCGGCTACTGGGCCTATTATCAGCGATATAATAACCCTGAAGCCACTGCACTGGTTGAAGCGGCCATCAAATCCACCGATCCTGATGAACGCCAGGATATGTATGACCAGTTAGCCCAGATTTACTACGATGACTGCCCCGGCATACTGCTGGTGCAGCCCACCGGCAACCGTTATTTCCGGGACTGGGTCAAAGGTTTCTACTTCAACCCGGCAAACGCTGCCAACTACGGCTGGGTTTACAACCTTGAAAAGAAATATTAATATATATTACTGGTAGTTAAAGTTAAACAATCATTGGATTTGGCAACCTGAAGTAAATGAGACAGGGCCCCTGACACCTCTTCGACAAGGGGGCCCTGTCTGAATATTAAGAATCGATGGAGATTATCTGAGCTTTGGAATTTCGCTCTTACTTAATACGAAGGTTGTTCCTTCTTATACCCGTTCTATTAGGCGTTTCCATTTTAATTTTTGGTCTTTTACAGCTTTTCCCCCCGTATCAGCGCGCCATGCTTTATGTTACCGACCCCAGGCAGTTATCAAATATTGATGAGATAATAGAACTTTATGGATTGAATGCACCGGTATGGCAGCAGTACTTCACCTGGCTGGGCCAGGTTTTACAGGGTAACCTGGGCTGGTCAAAAGTTGTGGGTATGTCGGTAACCGATGCAATCATCAATTTCCTTCCCGCTACACTGGAACTGGCTATTTTTGCAACCCCCATTATTATCATGGGCGGCATCTGGCTGGGGACCAAAGCTGCCGCCCACAAAGACGGGCTTATCGATCACACCACTCGCGCCGGGGCTATTGTCGGCTGGTCGTTGCCCACTTTCTGGTTTGGCCTTGTTTTAATGATGATATTCTACGGCTATTTTCGCGGCCTTCTTCCACCCGAACGGCTCAGCACCGCCATGAGCGTACTCGTCAACTCGGCATCTTTTACCCGCTACACCCATCTTAATTTTATCGATGGGATACTGAACTGGGAATGGAGAGTGGTTTTCGACGCCCTTAGGCACCTGGTGCTGCCGGTCATAACCCTGTCGGTGGTCAATATTGCTTTTATTATGCGCCTGATGCGCTCAAGCATGCTTGAGTCGCTGGGCAGAGGATACGTTTTGACGGCCAGGGCTAAAGGCCTGCCGGAAAAACAGGTTATCAACAAACATGCCAGACGTAATGCCATGATACCGGTACTGACGGTATCAGGGTATATTTTTGCGGCCATCGTTAACGGAGTCGTTATTACAGAAAGCATTTTTAATTACAAAGGTTTGGGCTGGTGGGCATGGCGAACTGCTGTTCAGCTTGATGTATCTTCCATACTTGGTTTTGCGCTGTTCAGCGGGATATTGTTCGTGCTCACTAATCTGGTAGTTGACCTCCTCTATGCCAAGTTCGACCCACGTGTACGTTTGGGGGGAGGAGTCAAGTGAAGAATTTAAGGTTCCTCCTTTTTCATTTTAAAAAGAACCCGCTGTCAGTCATCGGCCTGGTGATAATCGTAATATTTGCTTTGATTGCCGCGCTTGCCCCGGTTATTGCACCAACACCGGAGGGGCAATTCAACCCGTATATGATACCCAGGGACGGCTACGCCTCTACTCCTCAACCCCCCAGTGAAACTCACATCTTCGGCACCACACAGGGCCAGTACGATATTTTCTACGGTGTCATCTGGGGCACCCGGACCGCTTTCCAGATTGGACTGGTAGTCATCGGTGCTGTTCTGGTTATCGGCCTTATCCTGGGGAGTTTAGCCGGGTATTTCGGTGGCATAATAGATGAGATCATTATGCGCATAACCGATATATTCCTGGCTTTTCCGCCGCTGATTCTGGCTATGGCGGTGACCATCGCCCTGGGAGCCAGCATTGAAAGTATAATCATTGCCATTATAGTGGTTTCGTGGCCAAGTTATGCCCGCGTTATCCGGGGGGATATTCTGGCGATACGCGAAGAAGACTATATAGAAGCATCACGCGGTGTGGGCGCATCACACCTGCGGATTATTTTAAAACACATTTTACCCAATTCTATTTACCCCATTTTTATTATGGCTTCTCTGGATATCGGCTCGGTGGTGCTTACAGCGGCGGCTCTCAGTTTCCTTGGCCTCGGTGTTCCGGAAGGTTACGCCGACTGGGGGCAGATGATCAATTTTGCCCGCAACTGGATCGTAGGTACCCCTGCCAATACTTTTGCCTACTGGCACGCCATTACTATACCGGGCCTGTTTATATTCTTCTTTGTGATGGGCTGGAACCTGCTGGGTGATTCCTTACGTGATATCCTCGATCCCAGGCTGGCCAGGAGATAACCATGGAGAAGCTTATACAGATCAAAAAGGTATCGGTAAACTTCTACACCTATGAAGGCGTCGTCAGAGCGCTGAATAATCTCTCTCTTGACATTTACAAGGGAGAAACGCTGGGTCTTGTTGGTGAAACCGGCTGTGGTAAAACCATGACCGCTTTTGCCATCTTAAGGCTTATAATGCCCCCCGGGGTCATAGAAAATGGCTCTATACTGTTTACGCCTAATGGCTCAACGCCGGTTGACCTGCTGAGTTTGCCGGAAAAAGATATCAGGGCTATTCGCGGCAGTAAAATTTCTATGGTTTTCCAGGAACCGGGCAACGCTTTGAATCCTGTATATACTATCGGCGACCAGATATCTGAAGTTATCCTTCTGCACCGCAAAAACGAAATGATTGGCCGAGCCATCCAGGACATCGACTGCCTTTTAAACCAGCAGCCGGATGTCCGGAATAAGCTGTTTAATCATTTTAGAAAAATGCAGAAATACATTCTCGATACAATGCTGAATTCTCCCGGTGCTTTACTGCCCGGCATAATTCAAAAGGTTCCACTCATACGACGCCTGTTGTGGCGAATAGAAAACGAAGCCAAAAAAACGGCTGTCTCAATGCTCAAGGAAGTGGATATCCCCGATGCGGAACGCATTATCAATTATTACCCGCACCAGTTAAGCGGCGGCATGAAACAACGAGCGGTTATTGCCATGGCACTTGCCTGCTCGCCAAAATTCCTGATCGCTGATGAACCTACCACCGCCCTCGATGTGACTATCCAGGCCCAGATACTCGAACTTCTCCAGCGCCTCAAGGATGAATTCAATTCGTCCGTTTTGTATATCACCCATGACCTTGGCGTCGCTGCAGCCATCTGCGATCGGGTTGGCGTCATGTATGCAGGCAGTATTGTCGAACTCGCAGAAGTCAACGAGCTGTTTATCAACCCGCTTCACCCGTATACCAGGGCTTTGCTGGCAGCTGTGCCCAAGCCTGGCGAAGAACCCATGCCTATTCCCGGGTTTATTCCCGACCCTACCGATCCACCATCCGGATGCCCCTTTCATCCCCGGTGTTCATTCGCCCGGGATATTTGCAGTTTGGAAAAGCCGGAATTGCACGAAATTTCTCCCGGCCATCTCATCAGTTGCCACATCGACACAGGAGAAAATATTGACAGCCCTAGTCAGAACTAAAAATTTAAAAACGTACTTTCCGATACTGCAGGGTATTATAAGAAGGCCTGTTGGTTACGTAAAAGCTGTCGATGATATCAGCCTGGATGTTCTACCCGGGCAGTGGCTCGGCCTGGTCGGCGAATCCGGGTGCGGTAAGACCACACTGGGCAAAACCATATTGCGCTTGATCGAACCCACTTCCGGGCATATATATTTCGATGCCCCTGCAGATATCCTCCTGCAAATTGAATCGGCTGAAGCTGAAAACGACCAGGGTAAATTGAAAACGCTGTATCATAATTACGACTTAGCCACCTTTTCCGGGGGAAAACTGAAGGTCCTTCGCAAGGATATGCAACTTGTTCACCAGGATCCTTTCAGTTCGTTAAATCCCAGGATGAAAATAAAAGATATCATCTCCGAACCCATGATTGTTCATAACACGACTTCACGCGAAGAGAGGCTGAAAACATCGGCTGAACTTATGGGCCTGGTTGGCTTAAGCGAGAAACATCTGTCTCGATACCCGCATCAATTCAGCGGCGGCCAGCGTCAGAGGATTGCTATTGCCAGGGCGCTGGCTACAACTCCGAAATTTATCGTGTTCGACGAACCTACTTCAGCCCTTGACGTTTCGGTGCAGGCCCAGATACTCATTCTCTTGAAAGAGCTCAAGCAGAAATTTAATCTCACTTACCTGTACATAACCCATGCGCTGACTGTAGCCGAAAGTGTGTGCGATTCTATTGCGGTGATGTATCTGGGTAAAATCGTTGAATACGGCGACCCTTCAGCCATTTTCAAGGAACCCATGCATCCTTATACCCAGGCGCTTATTCTGTCCACTCCGATACCCGACCCGCAGCGAAAAAGAGGTCGCCTGGTGCTGCCGGGCGAAGTTCCCAGCCCTTCCAACCCGCCAACCGGCTGCCGCTTTCATCCCAGATGCTCAAGAGCCACTGATGTCTGCGCTGCAACCGAGCCACCACTGGAGCAAAGGGAGCAAAACCGCAAGGTTGCTTGCTGGCATCCACTGGTTTAACCATTAATGATCCCCCTTCTCATCGGTGCATTTTCAATATCGCTGGCAGCCGCCCTCACTCCCGGTCCTGTTGTCACCGTAACCCTGGCTAAAAGCTATCGTTCCGCATGGGCCGGCTTTCAGGTAGCTCTGGGTGGCGCAGTCGTAGAAATTCCCATAATCCTGGTTATTTACTTCGGCTTCGGGCAAGTATTGAAAATGGACTGGGTTCAAATGGCCCTGGGTATCACCGGCGGGCTGCTGCTGATAGTGCTTGGTTTTTTTCTCTTCAGGCGGCGCACGGTTGTGTTTTCTCAGGGAAGCGACCTTCCGGTGACGGCGTTCAAGCTGGGTGTCATAACTTCACTGGTGAATCCGGGTATGGTAGTCTGGTGGGCCAGCGTGGGGGCTCTGTTGATATCCCAGGCTGCCAGCTACGGAATAGCCGGGCTCATCTGGCTGACCGCGGCGATTGAACTTCCCAATTTCTTATGGTATTCAACAATATCGGTGCTTTTCAACCGTTATAATCATCTCTGGAGTCCAAAGTGGCAAACCATTCTGATTATCGTTTTCAGCTTCGTTTTAACAAGTTTTGGAGTATGGTTTATCATAAATGCCCTGCAACCTGTTTTATAGCTTTATTATTATCAGCATATTGACACTTGCATGCCTGCTGGCATATCATTTCTAAACTGAAATGACTGATATTACAATCACCAAAGCGCCTCGTAAAGGCTGGATAGGCAACCGGCCCATGGTTTTTGAAGTCGTTTTTCCGGCTCTGGTGACAGCCTTGGGGTTGCAGTCAATCAGAGTGCTTATCTCCGGTCTGACCTGGACGCTGGGTGACCGCTTCGGTGTGGGTGCTCCGATGCTGGGGTTGATCGCCCTGATTGTTTTCAGTTCCGCTTTTACAGCCCCGCTTCTTAAAAAATATTTCGGCGCCAAACGTTCCATAACCGGCGTCGTTGTCGCCGTATGTACTGCCTATCTGCTTTCAGGGGTATGGCTGATGGAGCCCCTTGTAAATACCGGGTTTTCAATTATCGCCACAATTGCCTTTGGCGCTTTTTTGCCGCTTCATATTGACCGCGTGAGAAATGCCGGCAGCCGAATTACAGGCTTATTCGCCCTGGGGATATTTACCGGCCTGGGTGTGGACACTGCCGTTCACGGTGTCTACGGCACTTACGACATATTATGGTCTGCCGACCCTTTTTCATTGTTAATTAAACTAATACTGGTTTTAACCACGTTGTATTTTACCCTTAAGGGAATAAAATATTTTGTTCAGGATACCCACCCACCGCTTTCGTTTTCTTTTCACTCTGCTTTTCCATTGATTGCAATCGGCCCGTTTCTGTTTCTTGAGCTCCAGCTATTTCAGAATATTGCAAGGCTGGCTGTGCTCACCGGGTGGCAAATTCCGGTAGCTTTCGGCTGGATCATGCTGGGCAACCTTATAAGCCTGACCCTTGCAACCTGGTTCATATATCGCCCTCCCAAATACCGGCTTGCCGTTATAACATTGCTGGCGATAATTCTTCAGGTAACTACATTGTTGTCCTACCCTGAAGGAATCATGGCCGCTTTATACCTGGTGCTTGGCCAGCCGGCTTTATGCTTGCTAGTACTGTACTTGATTTTGTATACCGGCAAAAACGATTCCCGGAAACTAATACCTGCTTGTAACTCCTCATCCGTGCCGGTCGGACTTGGCATGATATTGCTGGCAGTTTTGATACTGGTCTACTATGCCACCTATCAGATAAAGATTCCTTTCGAAACCCGTATTCTCGAACCCCTGGCGGCTTTTCTGATTGTCGCTTGCATCATTCCTGTGGCCGCTAAAGGCACTTATCGCGCCGGATACGAACCACGCTCCTGGCTGGCCCCGGCCGTAACCGTTATTCTATTGCTTTTCAGCTTTGCCAGCATGGTTACCTGGCAACCCGTGCCTGTTACCTCATATCAGGGTCCGGGAATAAAGGTGATGAGCTACAACCTGCATAACGGCTTTGACACCCGCGGCTACCTTGGCCTTGAAGAACTGGCTTCAAATATCGAGCTTCACTCCCCGGATATCGTAGCCCTGCAGGAAATCAGCCGCGGATGGCTGATAAGCGGAAGGGTAGATATGCTGGGCTGGCTATCCCAGCGGCTGGGTATGCATTATGTTTACGGCGCCACCGCCGGGCCTTTTTGGGGCAATGCCATACTGAGCCGTTTTGAAATTACCCAATGGGATAACCTGCCTCTGCCATCTGAAGGCCTTGCTATAGAAAGAGGTTTTATTTCGGCAGAAATTAAAATAGATGACGGGAAATACATAAATGTAATCGCTACCCATTTCCATCATGTCGCTGGTGGTTCAGCAATCCGCCAGCAACAGGCCGAGGTGCTGCTCAATTACTGGAACCAGACGGAAAACACGGTAATAATGGGGGATTTGAACGCCCAGCCGGATGCGCCGGAAATGAATATGTTCCAAGACGCCGGGCTTTTGGACGTGTTATCACTTATCGAGCCGCCTCCAGCATACACGTTTCACGCTGACGACCCTTATGAACGCATTGATTACATATGGATAAGCCCTGAGATGGATGCACAGGATATCCTGGCACACCCGTCTACTGCTTCCGATCACCTGGCAATTATTGCTACTGTTTTTCCTGACTACTAAAAGTCTACTACAAAACGCCCGTTTTCATATAGCAATTCTTTATCAACCCATACCTGGCCGCCGTCTCTCAAATCACAAACCATGTCCCAGTGAATAGCTGATTCATTTTTTGAGCCTGTTTCAGGATAACCGGCACCAACCGCCATATGGAAAGAACCGCCGATTTTTTCGTCGAAGAGTATTTGCCGGGTAAACTGTTTTATACCGTCGTTGGTTCCAAAAGCAAATTCGCCCACATATCGCGCGCCTTGGTCAGTATTCAGCTTTTTATTGAGAAATTCTTCGTTCTTTTCCGCCGTAGCCTTAATCACCTTGCCTTTTTCAAACCAAAGCTTCACTCCGGTAACTTCTTTCCCGTCGTAGATGGCAGGATATGAGAAATATACCTGGCCCTCCATGCTATCTTCTACCGGGCCGGTAAATACCTCTCCATCCGGCACATTAAAGCGCGCATCGCAGTTAATGAATTTGCGCCCTTCGATATTCAATCTTAAATCCGTTTCTTTTGCCAGCACCCTAACTTCCTTCTTCCCATCCAGCCAGCGGATTATTTTATCCTGCCATGCAGAAAACCTCTTCCAGTAACCAACAGGGTCTTCCGCATCCGGCATACATGCTCCGTATACAAAATCCTCGTATTCTTCAAGGCTCATATCGGCATCCTGTGCGCATGCATTGTTGGGGAATATTGTGAGTGTCCATTTGTATTCCCCCGCTGCCGAACGGCGCATCATGGTTTTCATGAGGTCCGTTCTTGCTTTGTCAGCAATTACCATGCGTTCCGGGTCTACGCTGGACAGCGCCCGGGTGTTATGGTCAGCATAACATGCGATTCGGGCGTCATAGGTTTTTACAACCAGTTCCTGGGGTGGCGGAATATGCTTCAACTGCTCTTCACTGGCATACTGGTAAAATATTTCCTCCATACCATTGATATTAACCACTGTAAAAGGAAATCCACCGGCTTTTAAAACATGTTTGTATACCGCTTTTATCAGCGGTTCTGCCAATGTATCGCCGGTTATGGCAACCTTTTCTCCCGGTTTTATGCTTACCGAATAATTGACCAGCATATTGGCCAGTTTGTCCACCCTGGGGTCAGCCATTGTTATCCTCCTTCCTGATTTAACAAAGTTGAATACGTGTTTAATTATATCCACAACGTCTGTTACCTGTATACACCGCACCGCACCCTGTTTTTATACCATATGCGACCGGTTGTGTCTCAGTACGATATATATGCCCCCCAGTATAATAAGCCCTCCAATGATTTCAGCCGTTCTTGGAATCTCGCCCAGAACTGCCCAGCCAAGCAATGCCGCTCCGACTGGTTCTCCCAGGATAGCAATGGAAACAATTGTTGCCGGTATCATGCGTACAGCGAGGTTTAAGCAGCTGTGTCCGATTAGCTGGGGCACAAGCGCAATCAGTACCAGCATGGCATAGGTTGCAAGTGAATAACCGGTCATCGCTTTCCCGGTTGCAATGACCGAACCGGCCAGAATAAGGGCGCTAACGGCATAGATGGCCGTAAGATATTTCAAGGCTGATAATTTTTCTTTTAAATGCCTTCCTATCACCAGATAGGCTCCCATTGCCAGGCCCGCGACAAGTGCCATCGCATTACCCTTAAGCGCTGTTGAACCGAAATCAAAACTTCCCTGGTTTATGACAATTACACCTGCAAATGCAATAATAATACCCAGCACGCCCGCCCTGCCCGGTTTTTCCTTAAACAATATAAATGAAAGCAATACCACAAAAGCGGGGTGGGCGGTAACCAGAACTACCGAACTGGCGATAGTGGTGTATTCCAGGGAAGTGATCCATAAGGCAAAATGTATCGAAAGAAATATACCGGCAAGAATAACGTAAATTATATCTGCCCTCTTAAGACTCTCCGGCGCTGCTGAACGCCGTTTTATAAATACCGGTGCCAGTAACATGGCAGCAAGCGCCATTCTGTAGGCGGCAATCACCAGAGGGGGAGCATCGGCAAGGCGGATAAAAACGGCTGCAAATGAAATCGCAATTACACCGGTCGCCAGAATCAGGTACGCTTTTTTCATTTTTCCATACCAGCATACGTCAAAACCTACCGGGTGGCAATACAACCCGAATGTGCTTTGAAAAGTTGTTGACAAAGCAATACTTGTCGATTAAAATACATCCTACTTGATTATAATCTAGCGTAGTTGTTTATCTAAAGGGGGACTCGAGCTTGAAACTTAAAATTCTATTTACTGGTCTCGTTCTGGCAACCATGCTTTCGGCCGTTCCCATAAGTGCCGCCGGCTTTCCATTATCGGGCTCAAGCCCTGAAATTGAAAAGGCTGTTTCATATTTAGAGAGCATTCAAAATGAAGATGGCAGCGTCGGCAGTTATAGTGACAGTGCCTGGGTGGCCATAGCCTTATCGGCAGCCGGAATCGATCCTGGCGGATGGGGAAAACCTTCCATAATGGATTATCTGAAGAATAACCCCGATGAATTGATCGGCTCGTTCAACCTTCCGGCTGACCTTGCCAGAAATATTCTGGCTGCAGTGGCCGCCGATCAGGATCCTTATTCTTTCGGCCACGGAAACGATATTGTACGTGATGGTAATTATGTAGCAGCATTGCTTGATACATATGATGGTTCGCAGTTCGGGGTTGCCGACAGTATCAATGAAGATTGCTGGGCTATAATTGCCCTGTCGGGTGCCGGTTATTCATCCAGCGACGAAATTATAACAAGCACCGCCGAGTTTATTAAATCAAACCGGGGAATAGATAACGGGTGGTCATGGGCCGCTCCGCTTAACGAGTACTACTATGAAAGTGATCCGGACAACACGGCCGCTGCCATCATGGCTCTTATCTGTGCCGGTGAAGCTTCGAGCAGTACATATATTGCATCGGGACTTGAATATCTGAAAGGCGTTCAGCAGAGTTCCGGCGGTTTCAGTTCATATGGAGTTCAAAACACCGGTTCTACCGCCTGGGTTATCAGCGCTTTAAATGCCATTGATCAAGATCCTCTTGAATGGAACGTTGAACAGAACAACCCGGTTGCTTTTTTAATTGACATGCAAGCCGATGACGGCTCCTTCGCATTTGCCTCGCCTTTGCCGGAAGGATATTTTGCCATGCCTGAAAAAATGACGGCCGACTCAATAATTGCCTTGACAGGTTCGAGCTATCCTGTAACAATCGAAAATAGCACCGCGCCCTGGCTCTGGCTGGTGCTGGGTGTACTGCTGCTGGCTATGATTATCTTTCTATGGAGCCGTACTGTTAAAAAGTGATAAAACGCACTTTTATTGCAGGCCTTGCAATATTGGTTCTAATCAATAGTTCAGGCGGATGCTCCGGTAATAATCCTGTTACTACCGGCGGGAACCCTGGCATCAGCGCCTCTGCAATTAATGCCAGGCTGGTAGTCAGCCGCGATTTCGGCCATACCGTCATACTGGATACTGTTATCGCGGTTGACGATGGCACTACTGCACTGGAAGCTCTGGCGCAACATGCCAGCTTGGAGACAGCTTACGGAGGCGGTTTTGTAAAATCCATTGAAGGTATTACCAGCGGTTACATGAGCCAGCCCGTAACACGCAAGGACTGGTTTTTATATGTAAACGGTATATTAACCAACACGGGCGGACTGGCTTACCGGATCAATAGCGGGGATACCATCCACTGGTATTACCGGGACTGGACTTTCCGGCAGTCGGTAAGTTCCATAATCGGCGATTTTCCCGAACCGTTTCTACACGGCTATAATGGAAATACGGCTCCCAATGTAGTTGTATACCAGGACGGCTTGGAGATGCATGCCGGCAGGCTTGTTTCGATTCTGGATTCAGTTATGATTCCAGGTGTCGTGAAACATACCTTCAGTTCTGTCACCAGCGATGAAATGCAAAACAGTAACTTGATATTGGTCGGTGACCAGCACTTCGAACCGATTGCCGAAATAAATGATCTGTGGAACCGCCTGGGGCTTTTTTGCAGGTTCAACAATGATGTTGTTGAAGTATACAGCTACGATGGAAAATTGACCGGTACTTATGCAACCGGTACCGGGATCATTGTTGCCATGCAAAACCCCTTTAACCCCAAGGGCACCGGGGTTTGTGAAAACGTGTGCTGGCTTGTATCAGGTACCGACCTGGAAGGTATCGCTTCAGTTATAGATGTAATTTCAACCGCGCCGGACAGGTTGAAATACCTTACCGGAGCGATTGTTAATAACGGTACCCTCGTTCCCCTGCCCCGCTAATATTGTTTTGCGCTTCTCCGGTTTAATTGACACTCGTTTTAAAGCCTGTTATTCTTGCCTGAGGGTAAAGCACATGAGTTGTTCTATTACACTTAAACAAAAAGGTTACCGGTTGACGCCGCAGCGCCGGCTGATTCTGGATATTCTTCACTCCGAAAACAGCCATCTGAGGGCTGATGATATTTATGAGCGCATCAAAAACCAGGTACAAGGTGTAAATATCTCCACGGTTTACCGCACACTGGACCTTTTGGAGAACCTCGGACTGGTCATCAGGACCGAATACGAAAACGGCCACATTTACCATCATGCGGAGGAAAGCCATCACCATCACCTGGTATGCCTTAAATGCGGCCGTATTCAGGAATGCTCGGAAGCGATACTGTCTCCGCTCGGAATTAAATTAATGCGTGAATACGGCTTCGAAGCGGATCTGAGCCACCAGGTTATTAACGGCACTTGCTCCGGTTGCCGCAAGCCTGCCAAATAACACCGCCGGTTTACAGGCCGGACAGCCATTCACCGAGTATCGTAACGCCTTCTTCGCCAGCATCCAGAGGCTGCTTTTCCCGGCTGGAGTCCCGGTAAACTGTTACGCCTTTTAAACCGATGCGATAGGCCTCCAGATATATTCTTGCAACTTCCTGCCTGGTGGCCCCGGCAGGCAAATTCACTGTCTTTGACACAGCATTATCGGTATGGTTCTGGAGGGTTGCCTGCATTTGCAAATGCCAGTTCGCGTCAATATCCAGCGCAGTCACAAATATTTCTTTCATGCTTTCAGGTATTGATGCGTTATCATGGATACTTCCACCTTTAATCATCCGGATTGCCAGTTCGGGGTTGAATACTCCGTTTTGCAAGGCTGCCTTGTAGAACTGGGGATTAACTTCCAGCAAGTGCTTCCCGTTTTGTATTCTTCTCAGGTACAGCAAGCGGTAAACCGGCTCTATGCCTGCAGAACACCCTGCCAGCAGGGAAAGGGTGCCCGTAGGAGCTATGGTAGTCAAGGATGCGTTGCGTCGCGGCAGAGTACCTCCGGTTAATCTGATAGCTGGAAAGGTACCTTTTTCTATAGCGATCTCCTGCGAATATTCATAAGCCCTTGTCTGTATGTACCGCATTAAGGAATCTGCAGTGGATACGGCTTCTCCGGAGTTGTAAGCCATTCCCAACTCGTAAAACATGCTGGCAAGCCCCATGATACCCAGTCCGATTTTGCGTGTCTGTTTGGATATTTGTCGCGCTTGTTCAGTCGGATAGCTGGATACCTCAAGAGCGTTATCAAGCATCCTGACCCCAATGCCCACTGTTCTGTCCAGTTTTTCCCAGTCAATCACCGGTTGACCATACGGTCCGCTTTTCAGCATACGGGCCAGGTTGACAGAACCCATAAAACAGCCTTCATGCGGCAGCATCATATGTTCTCCGCAGCCACTTACGGTTTCTATTTTACCCAAGTGTGGCGTCGGGTTGGAATTTTGTATACGATCGAAAAAAATAATCCCGGGGTCGCCATTTTTCCATGATGATTCAACGATAGCATCAAAAATATTACCGGCCGGCAGGCTGGTTGTCACCGTGCCATTTGCCGGGTCTTGCAGGTTAAAATCTTCCCCTTGAGCGAGTGCCTGCATAAAGGCATCACTGAGAGCCACCGACAGGTAAAAGTTATTGAGCTTGTCCGGTGCTTCCTTGGCTCTTATAAATTCAAAAATATCGGGGTGATTCACGTTTAATATCGCCGTATTGCAGCCGCAGCGTATGCCCCCTTGCCGTGTACACAATAACTGGCTTGAATATTCACCCAGCAGATGGATCAAAAGTGATTCCGGGTGGCAAATTGCAGGATTATCAGCCGGTATCTGAGAAAACGAAAAAGCTGTTCCGGATCCCCGCTGGTGTATCAGTCTGGCATCTTCAAGCGCTCTGCGTGCACTGTCAAAACTATTGCCTACAGGAACGCAAAAACAGGCTGCATTTTGCCGGGAAAACCTGCCGGCATTTAACAGGACAGGGGAATTGGGCAAAAACTCCGAGGCTTCCATAGCCAGTAAAAATTTCTGTTGCCAGTACTTTCCGGCAGCGGGCCCGTTATACTGTATTTCGTTCTCCGCCAGTGCTCTTGCTACCCGCCGGTAAAGCAATGTCCGTGTTTCGCCACCTTCATTATCCAGATAGCGTTTACTCAGCAAATAGCCGGCATTATCTTCAGCCAGAATTGCTGATGCCAGTTGCTTTCTGTCTTCGTTTTCCAGTTGCATATCAGTAGAGCCTGATTACCTTTTCTCCGATACGTTTCATATCCAGAGTCAGGCAGTTTACCTTTTGTAAATAAGCCCTTGCCCTTTCGGCAGCAGCCTCAACTTCTCCCGCAGTGGCCGAACGCCATTTGACACCGGGCACAGTGAAAAAAGCATCAATGCGCAGAGGGATAGCCGGATCGATTTCTCCAATGAAAGCAGCTATTTTTTCTATTTCGTCCAATTCTATAAAACCGGGAATATAAACCGTTTCCGCCTGCAGTTTTTTGCCTCCGGTATATATAGATTTGAAATTATCCAGTATGCGTATATTACCAACGCCGGTATAATCAAGGTGCTTTTGCCTGTCAAAGGCTTTGATAGAAACGATCAGTTCGTCTATATCGGACATGTCGGTCAATTGATAAGCATTGGTAAGCAGGATATTATAACTGCTGTAATTATTGTGCAGCAGTCTGGCCAGTTCGGGCAACTCCGGGTCAAGTGAAGGTTCGGTGCCCACAAATACCGCGCTTTTAACCGGCAGGTCTTTAATCAGGCTCATGACCTGTTCAAGCGAAAGATAGCTTGAATCCGGGTGTTGAATTCTGGTTGCACTCAGTTCGGTGATTGGATCGTCAAACAAACCGAAATCGAGTTGGTTATAGGCTACATAGCAAGCCCGGCAATGCAAACTGCACTCGGTCCAGAAATGCACATCCAGCGAAGCAGCTGCTGCATCGTATGCCAGGTGATAAACTCTCATCTATGCCTGGATTTCTTCCCGGGACGCCTGCTTTTTCCTCCAGTGCCTGAAGAAGGGCATGATAACACTGGCGGCAAGCAGTATCAACGCCGGAACGCCGAATACCCACAGGAAAACAAGGGGAGCGACTTCCCAGTATTCGGAGGCAGCGGCAGTTACATTCTGCAGGGTGAACAGTAATAACCCGAACCCCAGTACGCCTGTCAGCCACTCGTACCAGCGTACATCCAGCTGCTTATAATTTATGTAAATTACCAGTCCAAGTACCGCCATTCCAACCAGCATTCCAGCTAAAAACATATTGCCCTCCTAATAAATAATTTCCTGCAAATCTTTAATCATAACCCCACGGCGGCAAATCCATTTCCCAGAATTTATTGGCATCACCATGTATGCCATCACCGAAAAGGAAATCATCAGCCCTGCGCCAGAAAGGGTTAAGAACGGGGTTGGTGGCTACACTCCGCCGAAACACTTCATTGTAGGACATATTGTGCCTTTTGGAAAAGGGACATACGGCAAAACAGGTCGCACACCCGTTAACTCTCCGTATATATGCATTACACAGCGGCTCATTAAGCCACCAGCGCTTAACCCCTGTGGCACGATAAAACAAACCGTCGTTGTCCCAGGTTGGCTCGGTGGCAGGGTTGATCGCCCTGGCAGGACAGTAATCGGCGCATTTCTTACACGTACGGCAAAAGTTCATCACGCCGAAATCAACGGGGCTTCCCGGCGGCAGGGGCAAATCGGTGATAACCATTTGAACCCTTTGCTGGATACCGTATTCCGGAGTAATAACATGCCCGATCCGACACATTTCGCCGATACCTGCCATAACGGCAAAGCCGGTATGCACTCCCAGAGCATTGAAATTCGATGCCTCGCCCAGGCACATGTAGCCCAGCGTACGCAGAAAATTTTGCAACTGGCCCTGAAGAAGGGATTTCAAATTGTACATATAATAATGAGACCGGTCCCCAACTTCGGTAATCGGCCTTTTCATAAGTTCATCAGCCATACGCATGGTATACACTATAACCCAGCGGGCCTTTTTGGGTATTACTCGATAGCCTTCGGCTGTCTGGTCCAGAGCAAAGTTTGAGTCTATTATGTCCAGCCTCGGTCCTTGAGCTTCGCCTGCTCCGGTATCATAAGCATATATCAATTTTTCGGTTGTATCCGTTTCCAACTGTACAAACCCGACATGGCTGGCGCCATGCAACCGCATAAACGCCGTAATCAGACGACCGTTTTCTTCAGGTGATCCCTCGTAACGCGGCACCTGCAGGCTTTCCGGTGTCGGAGAAGTCTGCGGGCCCAGAAACGAAACAGGGGCCCAGTGGTTTGCCTCTTTTAAAGCCACGTCCTGCAACCTGGAACCGGGACGATTTTCAGATATCCACAGCCGCCGGTTTACTCTTGCATCTATGAAAACTTTATCATACTGCTCATTGCCCAGTGCCCGCCTGAGCCCTGAAGCCCACATAACATGATGATAGTCGAAACGCTGCACCTGAGGCCAGTCTATTTCAACAGTTGGTTTATCAGCCGTTTTAACCCAGGACGGGCGTTTCATACTGGCAATGGGAAGCGCCATCATTTCATCCAGGTCCCTTACCGGCATATTTCCAATATGAGGCAGCAGTGCGGATAAGCCTGCTCCTGTGCCGCCCAGACCAAGTGTTCTTAAAAACTCGCGCCGGCTGAGAGTCGAATGATACTTTGCCACGATTTTCGCTATCCTTTCCTGGATATTTCTCACGATCGCAAGACTTTGAATCAATAACGGATTATTTCAATCCACTATATATATTATCTAACAGGGATCAAATGGTGTCAACGAATACAGCAGGCAGGCCCCGGCTGCTACTTGACCCGGGAATCGTGATCGTAAACTCGTTCTTTCCAGACTACACCGCCACCCGATAATATTTTGGCTACGGCAGATATACAACTGGCGAACAAAAACACAAAACCGACAGGGTGAAAAAGCGCCGACACAAACGGTTCTTTGAAACGGATATCCACCATTAGACGCATTAACAATATTATTACAACCTGAAATACCACTACCAGAAACCACGGGCTGGGAATATTCAGCACGAATAGCTGATTCCACAGCGACAGGAAAGGAGCAAAAAACAACAGGTAACCCGCCAGCATCAACCCGACCAGCGCCCATATCGAAAGCGACGCCACCGAGTACATCCACTTGATAAACCCTTTCCACATATCCCGCACATTGCTGTACATATCACAGAATACCACCTGGCTCAGGTCTGCCAGAATGTATTTTCCACCATGGCGCACCGTTTCAACAGCCAGCCACACATCTTCAATAATGCGGTTTTTTACTGATTCGTGCCCGCCCATTTCTCGATAGAACTCGGAATTGAACAACATGAACTGGCCTATTGCCACGCAAGGCCTGGGGTTCCCTTTCGAGCTTTGCAGATACCAAACAGGCACCCACGCCATAATTATGAAATACAAAACCGGTATGGCAATCTTTTGCGGCAGCGATGACCCCAGTTGCCGCGGCATCCCGGACATCAGATCTGCTCCTGTTTGTCTGGCAAGCTGCAGTGTTGCTTCAATCATCTCCGGGGCGTGCGTGGTATCGGCATCGACAAAGAGAAACCACTGACCCCTGGCTTCATCGGCAAGCTGCTGGCAGGCAAAAGGTTTCCCCGCCCAGTCCTTTTCCAGTGGTTTTCCCCTGATAAGACGGATCCGGTTGTCTTTCTGGCAGAGTTCTCTAACAACATCAACCGTTTTGTCGGTGGAATTATCGTCCAGCACCAGGATCTCAAGGTTGCTACAGGTCTGGTTTACCAGGGACTGGAGGCACCGCCCGATATTAGATTCTTCGTTTCTGGCCGGAATAAGAATCGAAATAAAATCCGTCAAGTTTTCTCTTTCAGTTGTTTTCTGCGCTGTCTTCAAGTAATACAAATTCATCACCAGGTTAACAAAGATCAGGATTAACAAACAGCCAACCAGTAGTTGATACCCCATACTTACCTGTGCCTGCCGGTCAGTGAAGTTAACGCGCTTTGTATCCGATGATTAAACCCGGGTGACTCAATCAACAGTTTGTGATGTTTAGCCACAAAAACTACTGCTATCAAGAATATATAAAGAATTTGCCATCCTGGACCACCGGCTAGAAACAGAAAGGCCGTAGCGCCTGCGGGTCCCATCATCACCACCCAGGAGTGATTTTTCAATGTTAATGCCCCAAGCACAACACAAACGGTAAATGGAAAAAGCATTGCCGGCTCCAGCATTCCGATCAGCGTCCCAAAAGTAACAGATACGGCTTTTCCACCCTGGAAACGCAGCATGGGCGAGTAAGCGTGGCCCAGTATCGACGCTATCCCGGTGGCTACAAGCGCCATAGGAGGTAAATCGTAATACAGCCGGGCAAGAAGTAAAAACGGAACGCCTTTACCCAGATCCAGGAGCACTGCAATAAAACCAAGAACCGGACTTCCGGCCCTGAATACATTGGCAGCACCCGGATTACCGTCTCCATATTTTGTGATGTCTTTGCCCAGCATAATCCGGGCCAGCAAAACAGAAAACGGAACCGAACCCAGCACAAATGAACCTGCCACCAGAGTCAGCGTGGTAATCACATTGCACCCCAGGGTTATATTACCACCAAGCATATGCCTTTTCCAGTAGTACAGGATGAATAATAATTGTTCAACCGTTAATATATATTCGATTTATAGTTGTATTATCAATCGCCTTCCATATAAGAAAACAGCCAAATATTATTATGTCTACATAAAAGAAATAAGGCCAGAGACTTCTCCAGGCAAAAAACAGCGGCAGCACGCCGAGTACGGGGCCGGCAAGAGGATATTTGGCGGCATTGAATATGTACCAGACAATGCAGCCAAGCCACACACAGCATTCCATCCATGTAAATATTTGCGGCGCATCCAAGCCTGACAAGCCTCCGGTAACCAGCGTTATGAAACCGACACCCAGGGGAAACATGTCCCGGCTCATTGGCGAAAGTATTGAACTTGCCCAGAGGCCGGGGTCATCGATAATGTACACAATATTGAAACCAAGAAATATCACCAGGCTTATCAAGGCAGACCAACTCAGGCGGCGAACTCCTGCGGTTCGCCACGCCAAGATCAGGTAAAACGGCATTATGAACCAGGTGACCTGTTTTACGGCTAAAGCCGCGCCAATGAATACTGCAGACAGCCACCACTGCTTTTTAATCAATATCCAACCCAGCAACAGTAATGGAAAATACAAAAACCCGGTTTCTCCAGCCGCGATAGAATTTGCCAGTTCAAGACTGGATAAAACCGCAAGTACAATCAAGACACGCCCGTTTGCAGGAATGAGCCAGCCAACAACCCCCAGGGCAAGTATGGTAAATATTAAAAATACCAGCCGGATATCACCGATCCCCGCTCTTAACAACACCGAAGGGAGGATAAAACTGCCTGAGGGATAACCATACACCGAAACAACTTCGTCCGGTTTCAATTCAGGGGTCAAAGTGATTTCCTGCCAGTATGTTTCTATCTTTTCTATAGAAGGATACGGAAAGTCATCTTCGAATACTCCTTTGCGAAGCGGAGTAAGTTTATCGGACGAACCGTCAAACTTCAGCATGGCCTCTACGATATTAGATTCCCGGTACGGATTCAAACCGTCGTTGAAGTTATCAGCCGCCTGGTGGGTTAAAGCGGTTGCGTCGTTATAAGCAAATACATTTTTAAAGGCGCTAGTAAGTTCAGCGAAGGCAGAATCTTCGTTTTGATAAGAAAAGTGATCATTCCCGGTAACCGGTATAACCACAGCCTGGATTAATCCGGCTGCCAGCAGCATTATACAAGCTGTTATGGCAGCCGGACGCATCCAATTAACGTGCCTGCTCAGTATGCGCTCAGATTGCGCAGAGCAGAACGTCAACAGCATCAGAAACCATAATATCCATACACCGGTACCGGCAATGTAACAAAAACTATTATTAAAAACAAAACCCACACCCGATAGTGCCGAAGCGGTCAGTTTGACGGGGATCGATAGAAAAAATATATATATGCGCGGGTTTAGACCCTCTGGAGCTATCCTCTGGTATATCGAGCGCAAGTGCATTACCGTCTGCAGCCTTGCCGTGTTAGGACGTTCATAAGTAAACGATAGCCTTCAACCGGAGTGCAGTCAATAGGTGAGGGCGTTTGTCAGTTTACTTTATAACGTCTTGCCCACCAGGCAAAAGCAATAGCGCCGAACAACCCCATCAGCGAGATTATTCCCCAGATGGCAAAATGGTTGTAATAAAATACGTCCAGCAGGATGCCGCCGAAAAGCGGGGCGACAGATATCCCGACCACCTGGTTTAAACCGAAAAACCCCATATACCTGCCTTTTTGCCCTCGGGGAGCTATCTCGCCGACGATACTCATGGCCGCCGGCGCGAAGGATATCTCGCCCAGCGTTACTATAATCATGGCAGCAACCGCCAGGCCAAAACTGCCGACCCAGCCGAAAAGAACGTAACCTGCAGAATATAAGAGGCATCCCAGCACCAGAATACGGCTTTTAGAAATGCGGTCGATATTCTGAGCGATCGGATATTGCAGCAGTATTACGAACAGGCCGTTAATGGTTAGCAGCAAGCCATACTGCGCTGTCGTAAAACCTATCCGGTCAACAGTATATATCGAAAGCGTGCTCATCATTTGCCCCATGGCTAAAAACAAAATCAGATTCAGCGAAATAAACAGCATAAACGCGTGGTTATGGCTGACTTTGAAAAGGCCTTTGAAATCGGTTTTATTATTTCTCTGTACGATGGATTCTTTTAGATAAAAGGCGACGATCGCTGTGACCACGCTGATACCCGCAGCCACGCCGAACAGCCACGCATAGGGTAGATATCCTGCCAGGTAGCCGCCTAATGCGGGGCCGGCAGCCCATCCGACATTAATACCGATTCGCAACACTCCAAAGGCTTCTGTTAAACGCCTGGGTGGAGCCAGATCAGTGACCATAGCCTGGGTTGCCGGCCTGCCGGCAGCTCCTACTGCCTGGCTGATAATAAAAGCCAGCGCAATGCTCCATACAGGCGCGGAGTAACCCACCAGCAATGCCATTATTATATATACGCAGCTTCTGGTTAGAACGGAGGCCAGCACCAGCGGCCTCCTGCCCAGACGGTCGCATAGTTCCCCGCCAACGAGTTCAAATACAGCCGAGCTTAATCCGGAAACCAGAATAATGACTCCCACCAGGGACATGGAAATACCTCTGTCCTGGTGAAGGTAAAGCGCAAGGAAAGGTATGCAGATAGAAAACCCGGCAGCCATTAGCAGGTTAACCAGGCTTACCAGCCATATTCCCCTGTCAAATCTGTTGGCGAATTTGCTTATGCTTTTTCTGGCGCGTTTTACGGGTTTAACTAATCTGGCAATCATTGATACAGAGAATTAAGCCGGGATTATATATTTTCCCGGCAGGATTTGTCATTAGTAGCAGCATTTCTGTATATTGTTGTTGGATGAACCTATTATTATGTATTATAAACTTCTAATACCCATTTTTCCACAAATATGAAAACGATTCTTAAAATTGACGGAATGCATTGCGCAGCCTGTGTAGGACGCACTGAAAAGGCGCTGAGCAGGGTGGCAGGTGTTGACTCTGCCTTTGTCAACCTTGCAAGTGAAAAAGCAACCATTGTTCACAACGTTCCGGTATCAATCGTAGAGCTCATACAGGCAGTTGAAGCCGCCGGATTCAAAGCTCGCCTGGATGACACCCCCGGTAATGACGCCGACATCGCCGGAAAAGCCCGGCTGCGTTTTGCCGTAGCACTGATACTCAGCGCCATTATTATGGTATTTCATTTCGTGCCCCATTTTCACGGTATGAATTACCTGCTCTGGGTACTGGCGACCCCGGTTCAGTTCTGGGCAGGCGCCGGTTTTTACCGGGGCGCCTGGAAGGCCCTGAAGTTTAAAACTGCCGATATGAATACTCTGATAACTATCGGTACATCCTCGGCTTATTTTTACAGTGTTTTCGTGGTACTGTTTCCCTCGCTGCTGGAAACCACTGAACTGAGCGGGGGCGTTTATTTTGATACTTCGGCAATGATAATAGCCCTGGTGCTTCTGGGTAAATATTTTGAAGCCAGGGCCAAAAAGCAGACTTCCCAGGCGATTAACAAGCTTATGAACCTGCAGCCCAGAATGGCTAACGTTTTACGCAGCGGTTCGGAAGTGTCGGTTCCGGTATCGGAGGTAATTCCGGGCGATGTTATCGTCGTCAGGCCCGGTGAACGCATCCCGGTTGACGGCAATGTCATGCAGGGTTATTCAAGTATCGATGAATCTATGATTACCGGAGAAAGCCTGCCGGTAGAAAAGGTCCCGGGAGATGAAGTTATCGGCGCATCTATTAACAAGACAGGCAGCTTTACGTTCAAGGCAACCAGGGTGGGTAGTCAGACGGTTCTCGGTCAGATTATCCGCCTCGTTGAAGAAGCCCAGGGCTCCAGGGCGCCTATCCAGCGGCTGGCTGATGTAGTTTCCGGCTTTTTTGTTCCAGTAGTTGTTATTATCGCTATATTGACATTTGTAATCTGGTACCTGGCCGGGCCTTCACCTTCGACCACCTATGCATTTCTTAATTTTATAGCCGTATTGATAATAGCATGTCCGTGTGCTCTTGGATTGGCTACACCTACCGCTATAATGGTCGGCACCGGCAAGGGTGCCGAGAACGGTATCCTTATCAGAGATGCTTCGGCTCTTGAGTTGACCGCCAGAATCGACACCATTGTTCTGGATAAAACCGGCACCCTCACTATGGGAACTCCTATGGTAACTGACGTGATTACCCTGGAAAGCCTAAGCGAAAATGAAGCCATAAGCTTTGCGGCCAGCGCCGAACAATATTCCGAGCACCCCTTAGCCCGGGCACTTCTGGATCTGGCAAATGAACGAGACATACCACTCAAAGAGGCAAAGGAATTTAACGCTGTTGCCGGTCACGGGATTGTTGCCAGTGTTAATAATCAGGCTATTGTTATCGGAAACAGCCGTTTGCTTGAAAAAAAAGGCATTGATTATGAAAAACTGGGCGCTGCGGCTGATAAGCTTGTTCAATCCGGAAAGACCGTAATGATAATGGCGGTAGACGGCAAAGCTAATGCCATTTTCGGGCTGGCCGATACCCTCAAACCCGAAAGCCGGTGGGCGGTTCAACGATTACAGGCAATGAAAATCAATTGCATAATGGTTACCGGGGACAACAACCGCACCGCTCAGGCTATTGCAGGCCAGGTTGGGATATCTGAAGTGGCAGCTGAAGTACTGCCGCAGGATAAAGCCGGCGTAATCGAGAAATTACAGCAAGAAGGCAAAAAGGTAGCCATGGTCGGCGATGGCATCAACGATGCGCCTGCCCTGGCCCGGGCGGATGTCGGTATAGCCATCGGTACAGGTACGGATATTGCCATCGAGACCGGCGGCATCACACTAATGCGCGGAAACCTGGACGGACTGGTGAATACCATTCGCCTGGGACGCCAGACCATGCGCACTATTAAGCAGAACCTTTTCTGGGCTTTTGCCTACAACGCCGCTCTTATTCCGGTAGCTGCCGGTGTGCTGTACATATTTTATGGCACAGGCGGTGTCCCGGAAGGTCTTAATTTTATTTTGGGGGACTACGGCTTTTTGAACCCTATTATGGCTGCGGCTGCCATGGCTCTCAGCTCTGTTTCGGTTGTATCGAATTCTCTCAGGCTGCGAAGCTTTAAACCGGTGAAGATGGACTAATATAAAACCAGTGGCGAGCCACCGGGATTATTCGAACTCGGTGCCGCACCCGGCACAGAAACGATCATTTTTACCTATCTTTTGTCCGCATTCTTCGCATTCGTATGTCTTTTCCGGTTTCTTCTTTTTTTCCGAATCGAAAAGGCTTATAGCCATACCGAAAAATGCGCCGAAAAGTACACCCATTATGGTCATCTGCAGCCAGGGTTCAAATTCTGAAGTGCTAATCAAGTACTGGCTCAGGGCACCTACCGCCGCTCCGGCAAGAATCAGCTTAAACAGCATACCGGTTTTACCGGTAGCAAAAGCCAGCAATCCCCCGGCAAAGGCTCCAATCAGCCCAAAACCCAAGAGCCACATCCACGCGTCTTCGCTCGTATGCATGAATCCTAAAACCAGCCCCGCCAGCCCAAAACCCAGCCCGCTGAATATAGTAAACCTCAATACTTTTTGAATTTTTAATATCATCGTCAAAATCCAGTCTCCTGTTTTTGGTCAGCCCTTCTGCGTTCTTGTTATTATAATTATGTAAGTTTTCTTTCTCTGCGTCAATTTCTTCCTCTTTTGTTCTCCCCCTGTTCTTGACCTGTAATAGCCTGGGGGTATACACTATTTATTACTTATACGATATACTTACAAGTATATTAGTTAATTTCGTAAAGTAATTACTGACAGGAGCTTTAATTGTCATACGAAAAGATGTTTTCCAATGAAAATTATAACCTCTGGATTTTATTAAGACAGGTTGACCAGGCTATGCACCGCGCCCGCGAAAAGGAACTGATTCGTCGTAACATTACACCTGAACAAGCCGAAGCCCTGTTTTGTATCAAGGTTATTGGAAAGGATGTAACCCCTACCAAGTTATCGAGGTGCATTATCAAGCAGCCCCACAGTACTGCAACCCTGATTAACCGCATGTCGGAAAAAGGCCTGGTCAGCAAGATTAAAGACCTGCCTCAAAAAAATATGGCACATATTCAGTTAACCGATAAAGGCGAAGAGGCATATCAAATTACCCATGAATCTAGTTCAATTACAGGCATTATTTCGAAACTTACCAAAGCTGAAAAAAGACAACTGCATAAAATCCTAGAAAAACTCAGAGATGCAGCCTTTAATGAACTTGGACTGGAAGATCTCCCGTTAGGCCCCCCTCCACTGGGAAAAATGGTCTCCGCTTTAGATCATGTATAAATACATCAATCAGCGGCCAAGTGAGAGTATCAGCCAATACAACAAGCCATGGTAACGAAATACAAAGGAGTTATAAATGTCAAAGAAAAGAGTTCTGATTCTTGGAGGGGGAGCCGTTGGCGCCATTGTAGCCAACAAGGTTTCCAGAGAGATGCGCCATGAAATAGCACGGGGCGAATTGGATATAACCATTCTGGACAGGAGTGAAACCAGTTATAACCAGGGAGGTTACACATTTATTCCATTCGGCCTGCTTACTCCCGAAGATATCACCCGGCCCAGGCGCTCCTTTATCAGTCCCAGGGTAAATTGTGTTTTTGGCAGCGACGGTGAAGTAGCAAGGGTCAACCTTGACCAGCGAGAGGTCAAGACAGCCAGTGGCAAGACATACGCTTACGATCTATTATTGATTGCAACCGGATGTCAGTGCGACATGGATGCCCTTCCGGGTCTGAGAGAAGATTTTAACACCTTCTATACCAACCTTGATGATACGCTAAAACTCAAGGAACGCCTGGAGGATATGCCAAAAGGCCATATTGTTATTCTGACCACGGGTATGCCTGTACCCTGCCCGGGCGCTCCGGGAAAATTCGCTGCACTACTGGATGATTATGTAAAAAGCGTCAAAGGATGGAAGCCGGGAACCGATTCCAAGATAAGCTTTGTATGGCCCCTGCCACTGGTGGGGCCGCCGGAATATAACAAGCTGTTTACCCGGGGTTTAAAAGAACGCGGCATTGAAGACCGGCGTGAGTTCAAAGCCTCTGAAATCAACCCGTCATCCAAACAGATAGTTTCGGCTGCAGGTGAAATAATTGATTACGACCTGCTTATTACCATCCCCGTACACAAGCCGGCTCATGCCATGGCCGATTCCGGTATTACGGATGAAAAAGGATGGGTGCCTTCGGATAAATACAGCCTCCGCTATAATAAAAAAGGCGCCAAATCATACCGTGAAGTATACATTGTAGGCGATACCGGGCCTGTTGAAATACTCAAGACCGGCATTGGGGCACACTACCAGGCATCCGTCACTGCCCAGAATCTAATCAATGATTTGCGCGGCACGCCCGTCACCGTTCCATATCGAGGTGAAACCGGCTGCCCCTTTGTCCAATCATCCTACACTACTTCTCAACGGGGTAAAGCACATATAGCAACCTGGACCTATGACAATCCACTCAAACCCTTCAAGCCCACCGAGTTGGGTTGGTTCTTCTATCGCATGTACTACTACATATACTGGGATACCGCCATCAAGGGCTTAATATAAAAGAATATCGGAGGAATGAAATGGAATCACAAGATGTAAAAATGCTGGACGAAAAAAGCTCCGAGGAGCTGGAAGATTTACTAAGCCTGGTAGCGTTGCTTCGTGGTTATTTGAACGACCATGTTATAAAAGATCTGGCAGATACCATTGCCTCTCTCTCAGGGCTGGCTGCAGCCGTGGTCGGGACAGATCTGGTGAACGTTCTTGAAAAAGCCATGCAGGATCCGGAACTTGACCGTGCTTTGCTCGACCCACCCAGAGTCGGCTTAACCGGCATGCTGAAAACAATGGGTGATGCCGATGTGCAAAAAGGTATGGGGATCCTTCTTACCTTGCTAAAAGCGATGGGCAAGGCTGCAGGCAACACATAAGCTGCGTGCGGTTGTGCGAGCCGGTTCAACACCGTGACCGGCTCGCCGTTTGCCTGACTATTTTTTAGACAGGTTTTTCAATAGATTTCCCAGGTTAAGCCCGAATTCGGTCATTGCCTCCATTCCCCTCCTGTCTTGAAGCACATCCCCGATTTCTTCCCCATATACCACATTCCAGCTGGTGGATCCGGGCATTATCAGGCCGTTGTAATAATACCAGAATGCAATCTGGGCAATGGTGAAGTTACCTCCGTCTCTGGCTGTAACCGCTACGGGAGCACCGGCTTTCCCTTTGAACACGTACCCGTTATTACGGGCGATATAACCGGTGCGGTCGATAAGAGCTTTGAGCGGAGGTGTAGCCGAACCAAAATATACCGGGCTGGCCATTATTATTCCGTCAGATGTTTTCATGGATTCGTAAAGGCTTATCAAATCATCATTTATGGGGCAGTGCTCACCTTCGCGGCACTCTTGACATCCAAGGCAAGGCTGTATATCGAAATCGAAAAGGTTGATTATATCGGTGCGAAAACCCATGTCGTTCAGTTGTTTCAAGGTATGCTCGATGACAATTCTGGTGTTTCCTTTTTTTCGAGGGCTGGCATTGAAGGCTATGACTTTCATATTATCCTCACTTTATAAATACAAAATCCGATGTTTGTATTTTAAACAGCCTTTCCAATTATCTCAACTCTGTTGTTTTGTTAAGTGCGGTTGTAAAGTCCTATAATGTAAAAACTGCTATGGGGGATATTTTAAAATGATCTGGCTGGCGCTTGTGGTTATAGGTGTGTTTGTAGGCGCATTTGGAACCCTTATCGGAGCTGCCGGCGGTTTTATCCTGGTGCCGGTTCTGCTGTTCATGTATCCCGAATACAGCCCTGCTTCCATAACCAGCATTACTCTGACTGTAGCTTTTTTTAACGCTCTGTCGGGTTCGCTGGCTTACAGCCGTTTAAAAAGAATCGACTATCGCTCAGGCTTGTTGTTCGCCCTGACCGGTATTCCGGGTGCGATAATCGGTGCGAATATCACCGGTTTGCTCAGCCGCGAGGTCTTCCAAATCATATTCGGCATCGTATTACTTCTGGTTTCACTTTATCTGTTATTCAAACCAAATAAACCGGCTCCTGTTTCGATAAATACCGATCATTGCTCCCGGGAAATAACCGACAACTGCGGCAACACCTTCAAATATACCTATTCCAGGAAACTTGGATTGATAATAGCCTTCTTTGTCGGCCTTGTTTCCGGCATGCTGGGCATCGGCGGCGGCATAATACACGTTCCTGCCATGACGCATCTTCTATCATGGCCGGTCCACATCGCCACTGCAACTTCTCACTTCGTAATATCGCTTACCACTGTTTCGGCACTTGCTACCCATATTATCAACGATGTATTTTCAGAAGGAGTGCTTTCGGCATTCGTCCTTTCAGCCGGAGCTATTGTCGGTGCCCAGTTCGGCGCCCGCTATTCCGGTAAAATTGCCGGTGCGCTTATAGTGCGTTTACTGGCGGCAGGGCTGCTCCTGGTATCTGCCAGGCTATTATTAACTTCTTTCTAAATATCTACCTATTTCTATCTTCCTTATATTTATTTCTTAAAATAACATGAGTATATATGTTATTTTTTATTAACAGTGCTTTATTATATGTAAAATCTATTGACTTTTTATTGGTCTGGTTACATAATCAAACTGTTATTTGCATTTGAAAGATTTTATATGTTCTTATTGACTGAAGCTTTATCAAAGTTATGAAGACATTCGATCATGTCAAACCGTGCGGTTTGGGTTCGGTTTCAGTTTTCCTTTTCTGCGAGGTAAATTAACGGTTTAATATAAATAAATAAGGTAGCTCTTCGCGGGAGCTACCTTATTTTAATAAAGCATTCAAAACACCTTGGGAGGCGGCTTCAAATTGCTTCATTGTATTTATAACAGTTTATCGTTTTACGCGTCAAGCAACATATTCGTTGTCACATTTCCTTTACTATACGGTTTTACTCTTTATCGACTTGCCCATATATCGGTTTTGTATTCCCTTTTACGAACAAGGTAACAGGTATTACTATCAAGGAGCCAGAAAAATGAACACAAAGGTAGCCGATAGATTGAACGAGACCCAGCCCAAGCGAAGCACCATAGGCCTCAAGGTCTCCACCAAGGAGCGGATGGACCGCTGCCGGGCACCGGGGCAGTGCTATGACGGTTTCATCCAGCAGATGGTGGACCACTGGGAGAAGAGCAAAGGCAACTCACACTGATTATATATTGAGACTAACAAAGGAGGTGGCGCTAAAAAGAGATTACCATTTCAGACTATCAAGTAAGGCAGTTTCAATTAAATAAAGGAGG